>Ga0100389_1003966_pt1 | contig 11503 bp, 10 predicted proteins | sample CryGeymeta201513_FD_81537 | JGI IMG/M metagenome (GOLD analysis project Ga0100389, IMG submission 81537) | Groundwater microbial communities from Crystal Geyser aquifers in Utah, USA - Crystal Geyser metaG 2015-13 | ecosystem: Environmental > Aquatic > Deep subsurface > Groundwater | place: USA... | reverse complement strand
TACTAGTCGTTTTTGTAATTTGTCATTTGTCATTTGTACTTATTTTATTTTTACACCCCCCCCCATCTTTGTCAATAGGGGAGTTTCAGCCTATTTTTAATGATAAAGAGTATAAATATAGTTGTCAAGAGAGCAAGGATTAATTTAGCGGGAATTGCCCAGAAAATCGTTTCCGCGGTGTAATCATCGCTGACTTTATCTAAACCAAATTCCATCCTGGCCCTATAAGGACCAAGTAAGAACTTTTCCGGAAGCTGACAAGGTGTAACCCTGTCATCCATTTGACATTGGATTTGGCGAATGGAATTTACCAAGACATTTTCCGGTAACAAATCCAAAATATATTTTTGGCCAAACCAGCCGGTAATGGTAATTGTTCCTATCGGCTTGAAAAAAGCCTTGCCGGTATTTTTAACTCGCAAAAGAAACTCTGCTTTATCAAATGAATCAACGATTCTAAATTTATTATTCTTAATTCTAAATTCTAAAATCTCCGCTTGGCGGAGAGGTTCTCCGGTTTGAGAGACGGTTAGCAAAATGTTAGCGCCAATTTTTGCTTGGGTTTGGGCGGTGGACCCGCCTCCGCCAAGGGCTTCGGCGGGCGCAGTGCCTGCCTGCGCAGGCAGGGTTTCAAAAAGCAAAGTGAGGTAATAATCATCTTCTTTAGCATCCTTGGGCACCCCGATTTTCAAGACTATTTCTTGGGTTTTGCCAGATTTTAAAATAAATTTTTGCCCCAAAGCTAAATCAGCATTTTGGAAGGAGAACCAGTTACGGAAAGGCACGGAATTTGAACGGAAAGACACGGAACCTGATTCCGACAGTAATTTAATGTTCCCAAACTCATCGCTAGGTTCAAAAGGGACAATTAGGGAAGTCATGGCCAGATCAGTCTCCCCCCCATTACTTAGTTTATAGACCTGAGTTATACTCTTCCCAGGTTGGATTGTGACTTCCAAAAGGGGAGGGTAGATACCTAAAGAGAGACCCTGGGCGCTTACTTTGCTCGCGCTTATTCCTGAAACCCAAAAGGCAAAGCTTAAAGATATTAAAATAATTTTTAATTTCCAATTTTCAATTTTCATTGAATTTCCAATTTTCAATTTTCCAAACATTATTTTAAAGAATTAGTGATTTTTTGGAAAATTAATGTTAGCTCTTGAGCCTCTTTCCAAAGAACTTTTAGTTTTTCTTTTTCATTTGGAAAACATCGAGCCATCATTCTCAACCAGTGTTTAGTTTCCTGTGTCTCTTTTTTGCAGATAAAGATTTTATTTTTGAAGTCCTTCCTAGAACTAGCGGCATTAGCCTCCATATAATTGGCTCCTATGCCTGTTCCTGAACGGATTAGCTGACTAATAATTGGCTTGGTAAGAGCGTTTTGGTTTAGATTTTTACAGAAGTCGATAATTTCTTCTCCAAATTTTGCCGTTCTTTCCTCAAGGTCGAATTTGTTTGTTAATTGTTTCATTGAAAATTGATTGTAAATTGATAATTGAAAATTGATAATTGCCTCAAAATGTTGGCGTTGCCACAAAAGTTAAAACATTTTTATAACTTCCGGCTGCTTGGGTGCTAGAGATGTTAATTCGGGCTTTCATGGTGGCGATTTTGTTTTTTTCAGCTTGATGACCTTCGGCCGGTGTTTTACCCATCACTTTCACTGGATTCTCACCAGGCGCGTCAGCAAAGTTTCTAAATTTGGTGCCACTGCTAAAACCCAAGGGGGTATCATCACCCGTCATCGTGTAACCAAAACCATAAGTGTTAGTGTCTGCCCAAGTGCCAAAATCAGTATCATGGTCACAGGCGTCAGTTGAATCGCAGGTGGTGTCTAAAATAGTTGAGCCAGCAGTCGAGGTTAAAGGATTGTTTTCCTGAGCAGTAACCTGATAACCTCCAGCGGCTCCAGAATTAACAGTTAAGGTAAGTGTCTTTTCGTTTGTTAGGACATTGACAGTGAGCGTCTCAAAATTAAGAGCGAAAGGAGAAATTTTAAAGTAAAAAGGAATAATTGAATGAATATATTGAAAACCAGCTCGGACTTTATAACCGGTTGAGCTGTAAAGACCCGGACCGGTTTGCCCCATGGTTACCCCCATTTTGTAATTGGTTGAAGAAGGCGCCCCAGCACCCATATTGACATTTGGCCAAGTGATTTCGTAGTTGGGGGAGCGGATAGTGTCCTGGGCGCCCGCCGGCTGGCGGGCTAAAGTAAAAAGTAAAAACGAAAAACTCAAAACGACAAATAAGCATAGCTTGTTGCTTCGCAATAAAAATTTAAAATTTTGAATTTTGAATTGTAATTTTGCATTTTGCATTTTGAATTTTGCATTCACGACTCGTCAGTCGTGCGGTCCACTTCTTCTTTTAACTTTTTTCCAGTTTCTAAAAGATGTAATGCTCGTTCGCGAATTTTTAGCAATCTTTCTTTTTGACTAACAGTCAGATGGCTGACATCACCTAAAAGGTGACTAACTTCATCCAGAATTGTCATTAAACCTCTTTTTAACTCCAGGGTCGCCCAGAGTAAAACATTGGTTTCTTCAGTCTCGATTTGCTCTTGGGCAATCTTTTCCTCCTCCTCCAGGATTTTTATTTTCTCTTCATCTCTAAGCACTTGCAAATATTGTTTGCCAAAAAATAAGGCTAGGGGAGTAACCAAAAGCAAAGAAAACAACTGAAGAGCCTCCTCAGCAGTATTTTGTTTAGTTGGAGTGAAGATAAAAAATAAAATCATCGCCGAAGTTAGGGTTAGGGTGATTAGAGGCTCAAAAAATAAAGCCAAGCCAAACATTAAAAAATAGATTAAAAAAAATAAAGGCGAGGTCAAACCCCCAGTTGAAGTAACCAAAAGCATTACTACCATCGTAAAAACAACCGCATCAATGGTTAAATTAATTTTTCCCCGTCGGTGGCGAGCCAGAAATTGATTTAAGAAAAACAAAAGAATAAAAACAGCTGTCAATTGGAGGGTATAGATTGATAAAAAGGGATTGGCTGTCCAGAAAAATGCCAAGACAACCGCCGAGATTAAAAAGAGGCTATGGAGCAGGAATTTGGACATTAGTTGTAGTTTACAATAAAAGGGAAAAATATTACAATAGACGACAATGGAAAAATCTTCAAAGCGAAATTACCGACCTTGGGAAATTGAACCAAAATGGCAAAAAATTTGGCGAGAGAAAAAAATTTTTCAGCCAGATTTAAAGAGAGCCAAAAAACCATTTTATAACTTAATGATGTTCCCTTACCCTTCTGGCGAAGGGCTTCATGTTGGCAATATGTATGCCTTCACTGGGGCCGATATTTACGGGAGGTTTAAAAGGATGCAAGGTTTTTCGGTCTTTGAGCCTATTGGGCTTGATGGTTTTGGAATCCATAGCGAAAATTATGCCATTAAACTAGGAAGACACCCTCGGGATGTTGCCAAAGAAACAGAAAAAAACTTCTATCGTCAACTTGAGGCCATTGGTAACGCCTATGCCTGGGAAAATATTTTGGAAACCTACAATCCAGATTATTATAAATGGACCCAATGGATTTTTATCCAGATGTTTAAGCATGGTTTGGCTTATCGGGCTAAAGCTCCAGTTAATTGGTGCCCTTCCTGTAAGACGGTTCTTGCCGACGAACAGGTTATTTCAGGTCGATGTGAGCGTTGCTCGACGGAAGTTGAGCCTAAAAAGTTAGAACAGTGGTTTTTCAAAATCACCGCCTACGCCGAAAAACTGTTGAAAAATTTAGAATGGATTGATTGGTCGGAAAGAGTAAAAATTGGCCAGCGAAATTGGATTGGTCGTTCCGAAGGAGCGCTAATTAAATTCTCAATTTTCAATTCTCAATTTTCAATTGAAACATTTACCACCCGGCCTGATACTCTTTTTGGGGCGACCTTTATGGTTTTGGCTCCGGAGAATTCTTTGGTTGAGAAACTAACCGCTAAAAAATACCAAAAAGAGGTTGGAGGATACGTCAAAGCAGCAATTAAAAAAACGGAAATTCAAAGAATTGCCGAAGGAAGAGTCAAAACTGGTGTTTTTATTGGTTCATACTGTATCAATCCAGCAAATAACCAAAAAATTCCTGTTTGGGTGGCTGATTATGTAGTGACAAGTTATGGTACCGGAGCGATAATGGGAGTGCCCGCTCATGACCAGCGAGACTTTGAATTTGCTAAAAAATATAATCTGCCGATTATTGAGGTAATCTCCGGTGGAGAAATCGAAAAACAGGCATATGAAGGCAGAGGAAAACTGGTTAATTCTGGGAAGTATTCCGAGCTTGACTGTCTTGAGGGTGGTCAGGAGATTGTTAAAGATCTTAAGAAAAAGAATTTAGCCGAATTTAAAACTACTTATAAACTTCGAGATTGGTGCGTTTCCCGCCAAAGATATTGGGGTCCACCAATTCCGATGATTTATTGCCAAAAATGTGGTTGGCAACCAGTTCCGGAAAAAGATTTGCCGGTAAAGTTACCCTATCTTTCCGATTGGAAGCCTTTGGGAACAGGCGTTTCGCCTTTGGCTCAGTGTAAAAGTTGGGTAAAGGTAGCTTGCCCTGAGTGCGGCGGAGCCGCACGAAGGGAGACTGATGTTTCCGACACTTTTTTGGACTCGGCTTGGTATTTTTTCCGCTATCCTTCGACTCGCTCCGCTCGCTCAGAGCAAGTCCCGTTTGACCCAGAAATTACCAAAAAATGGCTACCGGTGGATGTCTATATTGGTGGGCCTGAACACACCGTTCTTCATTTGATGTATTCCCGTTTTATTACTATGGCTTTTAAAGATTTCGGCTTGATTGATTTCGAAGAGCCCTATAAAAAGTTTTTTGCTCATGGTTTTATTACCAAGGATGGTGCCAAGATGAGCAAAAGTAAAGGCAATGTGGTCATTCCTGACGAATATATTAGAAAGTTTGGCGCCGATACTCTGCGTATGTATTTGATGTTTATGGGTCCGTTTAATCAGGGAGGAGATTTTACTGACACGGGCATTGGGGGAATTTATCGCTTCTTGGGCCGAGTTTGGCATATATGTCAAAGTAGTCAGAAAATATCAAAAAGTACATCATCAGAGTTAGTTGCCGAATTTCATCGGCTGATTAAAAAGGTAGGTGAAGACATCGAATTGTTGAAATACAATACCGCTATTGCGGCGATGATGGAGTTTTTGAATAGTTGGAGTCAAAAGGGGAGTTTGTCAAAAAAAGATGCCAGTGATTTTTTGAAACTTTTGACGCCCTTTGCCCCTCATATTAGCGAGGAGCTCTGGTGCGAGGTTCTAGGCAATAAGCAGAGCTTTTCTTCGAATAAATTTTCTGTTCACCAACAACCCTGGCCGAAATATGACCCGAAGTTGATTAAAGAAGAAATGGTGACGATTGTGATTCAAGTGAACGGGAAAGTGAGAGGACAAATAGAAATTAGTAGTCAGGCGTCAGGCGTCAGGCGGCAAGTAGAAAATTTGGCGAAGAAAGAAAAGAACGTCGCTAAATATTTAGCCGGCAAAAAAATCAAAAAAACCATCTTTGTTCCCGGGAGATTGATTAATTTTGTCGTTTGAAACGAAGTTTGAGATTAATGGAGAACCTGCCCAAAGACCAATTTAGCCTCGAGGAAATTTGGGAAAGATATAAACTGCCGATTGTTTTAGGACTGGTGGGTTTAATTTTAGTTGGGATTGGGACGCTTTCGGTTTTGTTGCTTGGTCAAAAAGAAACCGCGATTGAAATTCTTCCCGCTGAAGAAAAAACTTCCCAGACTATTTTTGTTGACCTTCAGGGGGCAGTGGAGAAACCCGGAGTTTATGAATTATCAGGAGATTCCCGGTTGAATGATTTGTTAATTTTAGCCGGTGGGCTTTCGGCTTCGGCGGATCGGGAATGGGTGGAGCGCAATTTAAATTTAGCCCAGAAATTGGTGGATGGAGGTAAATTATATATCCCACGAGAGAGTGAAAGAGTAAAAGAGCAAGAGAGCGAGAAGGTGGCAGGTTCAAGTGCGGTTGTTGCTGGGAGAATCAATATTAACTCCGCCCCCGCTTCCGAACTGGATTCCCTTTGGGGGGTTGGCGAAAAGCGAGCCCAAGCAATTATTGATAATCGACCCTATCAATCAATCGAAGAACTTCTGAACCGCAAAATCATTCCCCAAAATGTTTATGAGAGAATTAAAGATGAGATTAGTGTGTATTGAAAAGGTCCAGATTGCGCTATGGTTGCCCACCGAAATTTTGATGTCGGCTTCAGATTCTCTCGCGAGAAGGCACTTTGCTGTTAAACACAACTCTTAGTCGCTCGCAATGTGAAGCCTCACAAAATTTGGTGGGCTCCCCGCGCACTATGAAGAAATGAGGAGTCGCCGTTCAGTTTTGAAGAGGGCGGAGGGCAACAATTTCGAAGAAATCTATTCCGCCGTCGGGTTGATTAATTTTTATTACTTAAGGCATGGATAGGCGGGATACATAGTGAGGCGAATCCTAATAAACCGGAATTTACCTGTTATTTCCGACCGAACGGTTCTGAGAAATTAGTTGCCCGACAGCCCTTAAAATTTATTATGATCTCTACCCAAAAAATATTTTTTATTCTTCTTGTTTTGTTTGTTCCTCTTTATCTTTTTCGTCTTTCTCAAGTTTCCGAATATAAAATTCCCGAAAGAAAAACGGTGAAAATTGTCGGCAGGATAATTCAACAACCATATCTTAAGGATTCATACCAAATCATTTCCCTTGGTCCGATTTTAATAACAACCTCTCGTTTTCCAGGGTATTTTTATGGAGAGAAAATTCAGGTTATTGGCAAATTCCAAAAGAGAGTGATGAATCCATTCCAAATCCAATATTTTACTTATTTTCCAGCTATTCAAAGAATCGAAGGTCAAGACTTTCAGTTGGCAAAATTTAGTTTAAGACAATTTCTGTTTAAAACTAGAGGACGGATTGAAGAGGAGCTTAGCTCCCTTTTGCCCGAACCCGAAGGGGGTTTACTTTTAGGGGTTCTTTTTGGGATAAAAAAACAAATGCCGGAAAATTTCTGGCAAAATTTGCGGAAAACAGGTACGCTTCACCTCGTAGTAGCTTCAGGTCAAAATGTCACCTTGGTTGCCGGTTTTTTAATTGAGACTTTAGTAATCTTTATTAGTCGGCGAAAAGCAGTTATTTTGGCAATGATAGGGATAATCCTCTATGTTTTGATGGTTGGGGCCGAGGCGCCAGTGGTTCGGGCAGGAATCATGATTGGGTTTACTTACCTGGCTCAAATATTTGGCAGAGAACAGAACGGGGGTGTTGGCTTGGTTTTGGCGGCCGCAGTGATGCTACTTTTAAGTCCTTTGATGTTGTTTGATATAGGATTTCAGCTTTCTTTTATGGCAATGGCAGGAATAATTACAATTTATCCGAAACTGAAAGAGAAAACGCTGAGTTCGGGCGCCAGCTCAGCGAGTTTTCCAACGCAAGCGTCCCTGCGGTCACCCCAGGTAACCTCGGGATACGCCCTGAACCATATGATTCAGGGTCTAGGGAAAACATCGCTTCGTGGCATCCCTCACCGCGTTTTCTCCATGCCGGTTCTTGGCGATGGTTTAGCGGTGACTCTCTCTGCTCAACTGGCTACTTTGCCGATTTTGCTTTCAAATTTTGGTCAAATCAGTTTTCTGGCCCCCTTGATTAATGCTTTAGTTTTGCCGACGATTCCCTTTATAATGAGCTTGGGAGGAATTTTGGCCGCCTTAAGTTTGGTTGTCAAACCGCTAGCTCAATTACTGGCCTGGTTTGTTTGGTTATTTTTAGTCTGGTTTGTCAAAATTGTTGAGGGGTTTGCCAGTTTATCATGGGTCAGTTTTGAGATCGGAAAACTTTCGTTCTGGTGGGCGTTTGGTTATTATTTTGTTCTGGGAGTAATAATTTTTAAGTTAAATGAGAGGAATTGAAGTTACAAAAAAACTGATTTTTTGGTTAATTTTAACCGCGATTTTGCTTTGGGCAGGAGTTTTTTCCTTACCTGACAACCGTCTCCATTTGGTTTTTTGTGATGTTGGCCAGGGAGATGCGATTTTGATTACTTACAGGCAGACCCAGATTTTGGTTGATGGTGGCCCGAACAATAAGGTGCTTGGTTGCCTTGCTGATAACATTCCATTTTGGGATCGAACCTTAGAAATGGTAATTTTAACTCATCCCGAAGCAGACCATTTTAGCGGCTTAATAGATGTTATAAAAAGATATAATGTGAAACAGTTTGTTGTTAATTCAATTATTCCTGAATCAGCGGGCCTGCCTAGCGAAGCCCCGCCAGCTGGCGGGGCGAAGTTGGGATTTTGGGAATTCTACCAAGTCGTTTTAGATGAAAAAGTCAATATTTACTCACCCCAAGCAGGCGATCAACTAAAAATTGGCCCGATAGAGCTTTTGGTTTTATGGCCAAAGGAAAAATTGGGAAACCAGGAGCTGTGGCTCGGCAAGCTCAATGAGACTTCAATTGTTCTTCAGCTTTCTTTTGGCAATTTTGATGCATTACTTACTGGTGATATAGATTTTGATGTAGAAAAACAGGTCAATTTGTCCCGCCAAAGAGGCGAGATTGAGGTTTTAAAAATTGCTCATCATGGAAGTAAATATTCGACCGGCGAAGAATTCTTAAAAAAGATTAAACCCCAACTAGCAGTGATTTCCGTGGGTAAGAACAGCTTCGGACATCCGACGAAAGAAGTAATTGAGAAATTAAGAGATTTAGATATTAAGATATTAAGAACTGACCAGGAAGGGGAGATTAAAATTGTCTCTGATGGTAAAAACTGGTATACTACAAAGTAAATGATTGCCAAGCAAATCAAAAAGGACTTAACCGTCGTCCTAAAGAAACTTAAGATTTCGCCTAAAAAGCTGGTTTTGGAACATCCCCTTCTCCGCCAGTCGGCGGATCAGGGTAAACTTGACCATGGTGATTACTCCACCAACGTGGCGATGATAAAATTCCAAAAAGCCCGCCTGACGGCGAGGCAGGGCAAAACAGGATTTTTGACCCCAGTTGATTTGGCCAATAAAATTGTTAATACTTGGCGCTCTTTGGGTTTACCCGAATATCTAGCAAAAATCGAAGTTGCTCCGCCGGGATTTATCAATCTAAAGCTTAGTCCAGAATTCTTAAGCACTGAGCTTGTCGAAGTGCTAAAGAAAGGCAAACGCTATGGAAGGGGAAATTTTTTGAAGGGCAAACGGATTTTATTGGAACATACCAGCCCAAATCCCCAAACGACGATTATGCTTGGGCATTTGCGGAATAATTTTTTGGGGATGGCGGCCGCGAATATTTTGGAGTTTCAAGGAGCGAAAGTGGTTAAGGATTGCGTCGTTAATGATCGGGGCGTTCATATTTGTAAGGCGATTTGGGGTTATTTGGTTTTTGGACAGAAAAAGTCAAAATTAACCAAAAGCCAACTTTTGAATTTCAAAAAAATTCCTGATGGGCGAATTAAAGCTTTGGGTAAAAAGATTGACTGGTCCAAGTCGCTTGAGGAATGGACAAAGAAAAAATCCAGTTGGTTAACTCCCAAAGACCTCCGTCTTAAGTCCGACCACGCTAATTTAATCTGGTACGTTTTGGGCTCTCGGGCATATGATTTGTCGGAAAAAGTCCGCCAACAAGTGGAGGAGATTTTACTTGCCTGGGAAGCGGAAGACAAGGGGGTTTGGCAGGTTTGGAAGCAGATTTTGGACTGGTCGACTAAAGGCTACCAAGAGACTTATAAACGAGTTGGCAGTATCCATGACTGGGTTTGGCGTGAATCTGATCATTACAAGCAAGGGAAAGAAATTGTTAAGTTAGGATTAAAAAAAGGTGTTTTTCGGAAAAGCGAGGGAGCGATAGTTACCAATCTTGCCAATTATGGTTTACCTGATACGGTGGTGGTTAAAGTCGATGGCACCGCTTTGTATATCACCCAAGATTTAGCCCTGACCAAGCTCAAAACTAAGCAATTTCCTTCAGATTTGTATATTTGGGATATTGGCGAGGAACAGTCTTTATATTTTAAACAATTATTTGCAATTTGTGAGCAGTTAGGAATTGGCAGTCTGGAGAAGTTTTTCCATTTAAGTTGTGCTTTGATTAATTTTAAGGGCGGGGGAAAGATGGCCACCCGAAAAGGGGAGGTGGTTAAAGCTGATGAGATTTTGGATGAGCTTGAGGGTCGAGCATTGGAGATTATTAAAAATTCTAATCAAAAACTTCGCGGTAAGCTAACTAAAAGTCAACTTAATAATTTAGCCGAAAAAGTGGCCCTCGGGGCGATTAAATATAGTCTTTTAAAGTTTGGTCGAGAGACAACGATATATTTTGATATTGATGAGTCATTAGCTTTAGAAGGCAATTCTGGGCCGTATTTACAATATACCTATGCCCGCTGTCGCAGTGTCCTGCGACGAGCAGGAATTTCCAATTTCTCCTTCGACCCCGAGCTCAGGACCGAGGGGCATTTTCCAATTTCCAATTTGAGATTGACTAATGAAGAAATCTCTATCCTGCGAACTATTTATAAATTCCCCGAAGTTGTTGCCGAAGCCGGGGAGAATTACTCACCAAATTTAATCTGTAATTTCCTTTTTGATTTGGCGCAAAAATATAATTTGTTTTATAATAAATTGCCAATTTTGAAGGCGGAAAGCCCTGAGTTTGTCGAAGGGCGTCTAGCTTTAACCGCCGCTGTTGACCAGATAATCAAAAGCGGTTTGAATTTATTAGGGATTGCGACACCCGAACGAATGTGAGTCATGAATTTTTAATTTTTAATTCTCAATTTTCAATCAATTTTTAATGTCACAATTTTCAAAAAATTATGATCTTGAAGAAAGAACAGCTAAATTTGGAGAAAATATTATCGAATTTTGCCAAAGCATAAAACAAGATGCTATAACTAAACCGATTCTTAGCCAGCTTGTGCGTTCTGGGACAAGCATCGGGGCAAATTATATGGAGGCTAATGCCGCTTCTTCCAGAAGAGATTTCAATAATAAAATCTTTATTTGTAAGAAAGAAGCGCAAGAAACCAAACATTGGTTAAGAATGATAGCTAAATGTATTCCAGAGAGAAAAGTAGAGATAAGAAAATTGTGGCAAGAAGCTCAAGAATTGACTTTAATTTTTCAGAGAATTGTTATTTCTCTTAGAGAAAAAAATAATTGAAAATTTTTTAAATTGTAAATTCAATAGAAATTAAAAATTGTAAATTGAAAATTTATTAATCCATGGATAATTATAAAATAACCACTCTTAAAAATGGCTTGCGTTTGATTACTGTTCCCATGCCTCAAATGGAATCGGTGACGGTCATGGTTGGGGTTGGCGCCGGTTCGCGTTATGAGACAAAAAAAGTTAATGGACTTTTCCATTTTATTGAGCATATGGCTTTTAAGGGGACAAAAAAACGCCCCACCACTCTAGCCATTGCCTCGGAGGTTGATGGTGTTGGGGGGGAATTTAATGCCTTTACCGATAAAGAATT
>Ga0100389_1003943_pt1 | contig 11535 bp, 9 predicted proteins | sample CryGeymeta201513_FD_81537 | JGI IMG/M metagenome (GOLD analysis project Ga0100389, IMG submission 81537) | Groundwater microbial communities from Crystal Geyser aquifers in Utah, USA - Crystal Geyser metaG 2015-13 | ecosystem: Environmental > Aquatic > Deep subsurface > Groundwater | place: USA... | reverse complement strand
TGGCTCAGGGGGACCTTGGCCCTCCCGGGGAGGGCGAGGCTCCCGCCGAGCCGATATGCGGGGCCGGCTGGCTCAGGGGGGACCTTCGCCCTCCCGGGGAGGGCGAGGCTCCCGCCGAGCCGATATGCGGGGCCGGCTGGCTCAGGGGGACCTTCGCCCTCCCGGACTACCTCCCGGCGGGGGAACCGGACGCGCCGGCGGTCATCGCGCGAAAGGCTCCGGGGAGGCTAATCGCGCCTTTTTCCATCATCAAAGGCTCTTTGCCTGCGACTTGAGCCATCACCTCCAATTGCGATCGGGTGCCGTTCTGGCGGGTCACGTCGAATCTGAGCCGATAGCGGCCGCCGGGGAAGGCGCCGCCGTCAACTCGAACTACGAAGAAATCGGCTTCCGACACCGTTTGGTCGAGTTCGGCGGGGGGGAAGTCCGTTCCACCGGGACCGGTGCACAGAAATGAGGAGACCCGGACCGGCTCGCTGAACCGCACTTTGAACACCTGGTAGCAGAGGAAGTCGAACCGGGGATCGCGCTGCTGCCGGGTCGAGACTACGGCCGCCGACAGGGTGCCGGGCGAGGGGGGAGCGGGCTCTGTGCGGTCGGTGGCGACGTAGGCCTGTCGGGTGAGCTTCACCAGCGTGCCCTGCTCGATCCACACTCGGCCTTTGTCACCCCAGTCCGTGCCCCACGAGTTCTGGAGCAGGTACGCGGTGCGGTTGCGGTCATAGCCCACGAGGGCGATGGCGTGGTATCCCAAGAGGTTACCCGCTTGTCCTTGCAGAACCTGGCTGCCCTTGAACCGATAGAAGTTGTCATAGACCTCGATGCCGAGCATCACTGCTTGACCCTGTGCCAGGTGACCCTGGAAGGTGGCGTCGTCGATCCTGTCGAGCTTCGCCCAACTCAGGAGGCGGTACTGTTGCGCCTCTGTCCGTGCCGCCTGACTGGGCTGGGTTCGGTAGTCGCGGTCGGAATACGGCATGGTGGCGAGACTAACGCAGCCCTGCTCGGTCAGCAAGTTCAGGGCGTCGTGGATGCAGGAGCCCGCGTCCACGCCCCCGTTGATCTGGTTGTAGAGGTAGGCGGGGCTGAAGAGGTGGCGCGAGTCGCTCAGACCCCAACGGCGCTCCTGTTCCTCCTGGTAGGACTTGAGGGCAAACCCGGTCGCCCAAGCAGTGCAGGATCCCTGTCGGCCCTGGCTGGCTGGCGTCGGCAGGTCGTTTGTGAGCACCACCGTGTCCGGCGTCGCCGCCTTGGGGGGAAGGGCGGGGATGAAGCGGCTGTAAACCTCGTCCGGGGCGAGGCGGAGCCCCAGGCGGTGCTCGCCCGGCTGTGCAGGGCAAAGCGAGGCTGCCCAAATCACTGTCGCCAACCCCGCACGGAGTACGGTGCTGCACCGGCGTACCCAGACTGACTTCACATTGGTTCCCTGCATGGCAACACTCCCGACTGGCCCGGCACCGTTGGACTCCGGCGTCCATACCACGGTAGTGCGCGCCGTACGCTGGTGCCAAGCAACGAGAACAACCACACTACCCTTCACGCCTGACAGCCCATCTGTAGGAGAGAATCCTGCGGGGCGCTGTGGCAGAGGGCGGCAGTATTATAGCGTCGCACAGACGCATTGTCAAAGGGGAGCCGGCCGTTCGGAGCGGAAGATCCTCAAGGAGTGGGAGTTTTGAGCGGCGAAGCGTTCCTTCACAACCTCCGAATTCGGAGCCAAATTCAGACTTACTGAAAGGAGCCACGACCATGGGCTTGACCGCGACAATCCAGCCGGTGAGTGTCCTGAAGTCCAAGTCGGCCGAGCTGATTCGCCATGCTCGCGACACCGGCGACCCGATCATCATCACCCAGAACGGGCGGGCGACGGCGGTGCTTCAGGGGTTCGAAGCGTACAAGCGTCAGCAGGAGCGCCTGGTGATGCTGAAGCTGCTCACGCAAGGCGGGGAAGACTACGAGAAGGGCCGAACGGCAACGCACGCCCAAGCCATGAAGCGTTTCGAGAAGAAGCTCCAGGAGCTCAAAACCCGTGAGTAGATACCGGCTCACCTGGACCGAGGTGGCCCAGCGCGGCGTGGAGGGCATCTTCGACTACGTTGCCGAGCGCGACAACCTCGACACGGCAATGGCGCTGTGCGAGCGCTTGAGAGCCGCGGCCAGCACGCTGGAGACAATGCCGGAACGCTGTCGTGTTGTGCCAGAGCTGCGGGTCTTGGGGACAACGGAATTCCGCGAGTTGATCCTCAAACCGTTCCACATCCCCTTCCGGCTGCGCCCCGGGGAAGTTGTTATCGTCGGGGTCCTCGATGGTCGCCGCAAGCTGGACGAGATCCTGCTGGAACGGGCGCTGTACGCGTGATGGCCGCACGCTGCCTCTGCAAGTCACCCTACAGACTTCGGTGCTTTCTCGAACCGGACGGACGCAGGCGTTTGTGCACTGGGGTCCAACCTACCCGCGTGGCAAGCCCGGAGGCAGCCCACCCCCCCTCACTCGATCCCCAACTCCACCTCATCCAGGTAGAACACCCCATCCACGTCATCGCTTGCCGAGACCCCCAGCCAACTGAGTTCGCCGAACGTCTGGTGACGGAAGGGCAGCCGCTGGGTTTGCCTCTCTCCCCGGTACTCGGTGACCAGCGAGTACTCCTTCGGCGCCTCCGCGCCAAGCTCGAACGCAATCTCGAGGTGGCACCAGGTTCCGGGTTCGGCGGTCAGCACCGTCTTCCCGTTCGCCTCGACGTTGCCGTCTTTGCCGAAACGGATCGACGGACCGACGTCGTTGGTGGAGCCTGCGCCGCGGAACTCAACGTAGAAGGGGGCGGGGTCGCCTTTGTGCTGCATGGCGTCGAAGCAGAAGGTGATCGTGCCTTCGCTGAGCTTCTTGGGGGCGAGGTGAATGTACGGGTAGAAGGGCTTCTTCAGTCCTTTGCGGTCGGTGCACTTGTACGACTTCTGCCCCACTGAGGCGGCTTCGCTGGTGACGGCGAAGGTGGCGTCGCCTTCCTTCGCCAAGCGGAAGGTCGAGGGCTCGTAGCCGTCGGGCAGGTCCTCGAAGTCGAGGCGGAAGGCAATCAGTTTGGCGAGGTCCTCGGGCGTCCAGACGGCCGAAGAGGTGCGCGGGGTGTACTTCTCCGGCAGCTTGCGCCAGGTTTCGTCGCCGTACAGCCCTGCCTTCTTGATCTCGTCGTCAAAGGGCACGAACCCTACGCCCTTGGTTGCCGCGGCGGCGGGCTTGAGCGAGAAGTCGTAGCGCGCCGGATCGACGAAGCCAGGGTCGCCGACGACGGAGCCTTGGTCCAGACCCTGTGCCTGCCATTCCGCGAAGCTTTTTCCGGCGAAGGCTACGTCCGTGCCGGTGGCAAGGCTGAAATAGAGGTTGTCGTGCAGCACCGGCGGCTTGAGACCGGGTTCCCAGGCATTCCGCAGAGCAACTGCGTCGTTGGCGACGTATACGTTCCGGTATGTCTCGCAGTAGTTGGCGCGCCACTGGTCGTTCAGACCGCCGCGGAAGAACAGCCCATCCCGGGCGAAGGCGCCGATGTTGTTGCGGAAGGTGTTGTCCATCCCCTTGTGCTGGAAGTAGGCGAACCAGTCGACGTTGTAGACGAGGTTGTTCTCCACCAGCGCGCCGCGGGACTGCTCGTCCAGGTAGACGCCGGCGTAGCCGCAAATGTAGGGGTAGGCGACGGTATCGTGGATGAGGTTGTGGTGGATGTGCGTGTCCAGCGGACCGAACTCGTAGACGCCGCCGGCGTCAGTGTGATAGCGAAGCCCGAGGTGGTGCAGGTGGTTGTAGGCCACCACGTTGCCGTGGGAGTACGTCTCGCCCTTCCAGTTCCAGCGCGCGTCGAGCCCGATGGCGTCCCAGTGGGTGTCGGTGATTTCGTTGTGGGTGAGCTGCGTGAGCGAGGCGAACCGGTTGACGATGCCGTAGCAACCGTGCCAGAGCGTGCCCAGGCGATGGATGAAGTTGTTGTCGATGACGTTCGCGAGGACCTCCCGCTCGGAGTGCCAGTCCTCCCCGGACGCGGGGGCACGGTCGCCCAACAGACGGTTGAGATCGGTCACGCCAAGCTGCATCGCACCGGCACCGACGTCCCAGATATGGCAGTGCTCGACGCGATTGTCGCGGCAGCCATCGGCGAGTTCTATGGCGTATTCGCCGACCTGCGCGATCTCGCAGTTGACGAAGGCGGAGGACCGCAGCCCCTGGGCGTAGATCGCTGCATCGAGGAACATGTGCCCCTGGCGGTACATGCCGTTGTACCGGTCCAGGTCACCGTCCACGTGCCGAAAGTCCAGGTCGCGGAACTGGAGGTGCTCGACGAATCCGCCGCCGGAGACATCGCCAAGGAACTCCACCAGGCGCGACTTCACCGTCGGCGCGACCACCTCTGCCGTCGCCAGGTCTTCCCCCGGCAATGGGTAGTAGTACAGCACGCCCGTGTGCTGGTTCAGGTACCATTCGCCGGGTTGGTCCAACGCCTCGAACACGTTGGACACGTAGTAGCGGAAGTGTTGCTCCCACGCGTCCACCGCTCGCGTGTGCGAGCTATGGAACCGGACCACGCGCCGGTCGGGCAGCACTTCCTCGATCCTGTGGAGCGTCGGGGTCCAGGAGCACAGCAGCACGAGGTCCGCGTCGTTCAGGTTGCTCCACGAAGCGTCAATGTCGCCCGGTCGGTACCGGAACGCCTGCCGCTCATCCTCGCCGGGCGCGCGCTCTTCCGCCCGAAACACCTTCTCGCCCCAGTTCGGCGTGCGCGCCCGCTCGCGCGACCTGCCATTGACGTAGAGCGAGTTGAACACCCACTTGCCCTCGCGCGCTTCCGGTACAGGCGTCTCGAGATAGGGCTTACCCGGCGACTGCCGCCAGAGGCCGGCAATCCGGCGCCCGCCGCTGAGCACCGCGCGCTCACCCGGGTAGGACGCATAGGTGACCGGGGAGGTCGCTGTGCCCGAGTCCTCCGGCCGGAAGGTGAGCTTCTCCGTCAGCTCGTAAGTGCCGCCGCGCAGGAACACAGTGACGCCCCCGGCGGGATGCCGCAACTCGCGCACGGCCTGCATCGCGCGCAAGAGCGTCCGAAACGGTTGCTGCTTCGTGCCGACGTTGCCGTCATCGCCCCGCGGCGAGACGAACAGCTCGCGCGGCGCGGCCGAGACACTCAGGCACGTTGAGGCGGCAAGCAACGAGGGCAGGGTCAGACCCGAGCGGGCGAACAGCCGCTTGGGGAGGGCGTGGACAGTGGGCGTTACTGACTTTGTGGCGTTCATGGGTTGGAGTATACTGCACGCACCACCGTCTGTGCAGGAGCGAACGCCCATGGCATTCCCCGAACACGATACGGACCTGATTCGTCGGCTGGCTGCCCGCGTCGCCGAGATCGCGGCACTGCCGATCCAGCGAGCGCGAATCGACCTCTGGAAGCGCCTGAACCGGCTGGAGCGGGTCCGCCCGCCGATCCACGTGCAGGCGCTCGATGCCAACATCTGGGAGGAGCTGATCCCGCCCGACACCTTGGAGGCTACCGATGCGTTCTGCCGCGGGCAGGAGTTGGAGCTGCGGAAGCGGCTCTACTGCTTCGAGCGCTTTGCTGACGACCGCGTGACCGACGACGTAGTCGTGTGCCCGATCGCGGTCGCCGGCGACATCCAGAGCATCGGGTTCGGGATGAAGCGCGAGGTCGACCGACCCGGGTTCCGCGACGGCGCCTACGCGATGAAGAACGTGCTGGAAAACGAGGCCGACGTCGAGAAGATCGTGATGGCGCCGCAACTCTCGGTTGACTGGGACGACACGGAGCGCCGGTACCAGCAGCTCTGCGAGCTGTACGAGGGTGTCCTCCGCGTCGAGAAGCGGGGCCCCGACTTCTTCTGGTTTGCGCCGATGGATACGTTCATTCAGTGGCGCAGCATCGAGCAGATGTTCATGGACCTGGTCGAGCGCCCGGCGTGGGTCCACACCGCCCTGGAGCGGATCACTGCTGGCTGGCTCAGCAACCTGGAGCAGTTGGAGGCGCTCGGCGCGCTGTCGTTGGGAAACGGCAACACGCGCCTCGGCTCCGGCGGCTACGGCTGGACCGACGAGCTGCCGCAGCCCGACTTCGAGGGCGAGCACGTGCGACTGAAAGACCTGTGGGCGCGGGCCGCTACGCAGATCTTCACCGACGGCGTCTCGCCGGCGATGCACGACGAGTTCGCCATTCAGTACGAGAAGCGACTCCTGGAGCGGTTCGGCTTGAGCTGCTACGGCTGCTGCGAGCCGTTGCACAACAAGATGCACGTGGTGCGGAAGATCGGCACCCTCCGCCGCGTCTCCATGAGCCCGTGGGTGGACCTCGAGAAGGCCGCCGCCGAGGTCGGCAGGGACTACATCTACACCCACAAACCCAACCCGACCATCGTGAGCATGGAAGGCTGGGACCCTGAGTTGGCTCGAGCAGAGCTTCGCGACGCCTTCGAGAAGACGCGAGACAATGTCGTCGAGGTGAACCTGCAAGATCTGCACACGGTGCGCAGAGAGCCGCACCGGTTGGCCGAATGGACGCGGATTGCCGTGGAGTTGGCGGAGGAGTATGCGTGAGGCTCTGCGGAGACCGCGAGCGGCAGGCTCAGCTTGGCACGTAGACCCCAGCCTCTGTCACCACAACGTCCATCGGCACATCGTGCGCGTCGCGAGGAAGGCCGGGAACGAGTTGCTCCTCGTAGGCCAGCGCGATGGCTGTGATCCTGTGCCGGGCCAGGAACCGGTCGAAGTGCCCTCGTCCGTAGCCCAAGCGGTGTCCCGTCTGTGGGTCGAATGCCAGCCCCAGTATGCAAGCGCAGTCCAGCGTTGCATCGAGGTCTTGGTCCCGCAGGGCAGGCGCGGACACGGCGGGTTGCCGAAGGCCGAACGAGAGGGTCTGCAGGTCGCACGGGTAGGGGTGAACGGTCATCGGGTCATCCCCCGGCCCGCACCGAGGGACGTAGACCGCCCGGCGGCCTTCCTGCACCAGGGCGTCGACCAGCGGCCAAGTGTTCACCTCGGGTCCAAACGACAGGCACGTGAACACATGCCTGCCTTGCGCGAATGCCGGCACAGCTCGGAGCTGTTCCCAGATGGCGGCCGATCGCCGTTCGCGTTCCTCAGCGGGGAGTCCCGCCAGCCGGTCCTTCATTAGCTCCCGAAGTTGCGCTTTGTCGTGCCGTGCCACTTCCCGGCGAGGGTCGCTCATGCTTCTCGCCTTCCTTGTTTCAGCAACGCCGCCGGCTGGATCGCGCCGGAACCGAATCGCTCCCGGATCACGTCGGCGACCTCCTCAACCGACCGCCGCCGCGTCTCGTCGTCCGCAAAGAGATGCAGTTGCGCGTCGGCAGCCTCATCGATGAGATTGGCTCCGGTCACGCCGATCAGTCGCACCTTCTTGCGCGTCCGCGACGCCAACAGCAGTCGCCAGGCCACTTCGAAGAGCACTGCGCCGGTGGCCGTTGGCTCGGCGACTGTCTCGCTCCGGGTGATGGTGTTGAAGCTCTCATCGCGGAGCTTCAGCACGACGGTCCGGGCGCGCTTCCGGCTGCGGCGCAGGCGCGTGGCGACCTGGTGGGACAAGTCCAGCAGCGTCAACCGCAGGTGCGCCAAGTCGGCCACATCCTGTGCAAACGTCGTCTCATGCCCAAGCGACTTCGCTTCGCTCTCGGTGACCACCGGCCGGTCGTCGCGGCCGAGGGCCAGTTCGTGGAGCCCTTCGCCCACTGCGCCGAAGTAGTGGCTGAGCGCCTCGACCGGATAGACTGCGAGCTCCCCGATGGTGCGGACACCGAGCGACTCCAGCTTCTTTTCCGTCGCCGGTCCCACGCCCCAGAGCCGCGAGAGCGGCAACGGCGCCAGGAACTCCGCCTCCTTGCCGTGCGCGACAACCGTCAAGCCGTCCGGCTTCTCGAGATCAGACGCCACCTTCGCCAGGAACTTGTTGGGTGCAGCGCCGACCGAGCCGGTGAGACCGAACTCGTCCCGCGTGCGGCGTTTGATCTGCCCCGCAATGGTCACCGCGTCCCCGAACAGCTTCTCGCTCCCGGTCACGTCCAGGAACGCCTCGTCCACCGAGAGCGGCTCCACCAGCGGAGTGAAGGAGTGAAGCAGCTCCATGAGTTGTCCGGACACCTCGTGGTAGCGCTGCATCCGCACCGGCAAGAAGACGCCTTGCGGGCACAGCCGCCGTGCAGTGACTGCTGGCATGGCAGACCGCACCCCGAACTTCCGCGCCTCATACGACGCCGCGCTCACTACCCCCCGCCCTTCGGCGCTGCCACCGACGATCACCGGCTTCCCGCGCAGTTCCGGGCGATCGCGCTGCTCGATGGCGGCGTAGAAGGCGTCCATATCGACGTGGAGGATATCGCGACGGGTCATGAGAAGTGCTCGGCACAGGAGTCCCGACATTATAGCAGTCGCCCCTCTCACGGCGCGTCCGTCGCTGCTTCCGGAGGCGTCAGCCCCGACGCCCCCAAACGCGAAAGCCCCGCCACCCATTGAGAGGGGACGGGGCCTCAGCGCGACCCGCGAGTCTGTTCGAGGCTACGTGCCTACTTGCAGCCGGACTCGCAACACTCGTGCTTCGTGGCGCAGGCGTAGAACTCTGCTACCTTTGCCCAGTTGACCACGTTCCACCACGCGGCGATGTAGTCCGGGCGACGGTTCTGGTAGTTCAGGTAGTAGGCGTGCTCCCAGACGTCCAGACCGAGGATCGGCTTGAGCTTGACCTCGGGGCACATGACGGGGTTGTCCTGGTTCGGCGCACTGCTGACGCCGAGGACTCTGTCGCCTTTGACGTAGAGCCAGGCCCAGCCGCTGCCGAAGCGCGTCGCGGCGGCTTTGCTGAACTCCTCCTTGAAGGCGTCCAAGCTACCGAAGTCGCGCTTGATCGCTTCCGCCAACTTGCCGTCTGGTTCGCCGCCGCCGGTGGGCGACATGACCTCCCAGAACAAGCCGTGGTTGACATAGCCGCCGCCGTTGTTGCGGACGGCAGTGCGGAGCTCCTCAGGCAGGTCGCCGAGCTTGGTGAGCAACTCGCACGGGCAGGTCTCTTCCCACTCCGTGCCCGCCACGGCCGCGTTGAGCTTGTCGAGGTAGGCTTGGTGGTGTTTGGTGTGGTGGATCTCCATGGTGCGCGCGTCAATGTACGGTTCCAGCGCGTCGTATGCGTAGGGCAGTTTGGGGAGTTCGTGAGCCATTGTTGGATCACTCCTTCTATGGGTATGAGCGTCGCCGCCGGTCGGTAGCCCCGTCTCTCGGCGGTTCGCTCCGAATGTCGTTACACTCTCCAGTATGGCCCGCGGCTGAAGCGCGGTGCCTCTGCCAGCGAGGCAGTACACGAGTGGGGCATTTGCGCCAAACTGATCGTACGGGGCGAACCAGGAGGAAGCGAACATGAACCACTCACTGCCCGACTGCAAAGCCTGTCGGGGTACCGGTTGGACCAAGTGCCCGCGGTGTGGTGGGCGCGGAATGGACCGGGAGCACGCGCATCGGCATAGCGACTCCCACGCCCTCCCCTGTCGTCAGTGTCGCGGCGGCGGCGCCGTGCGGTGCGCCGACTGTCACGGCGCGTCCCATGTGGTGCTGCCACCCGTCCCCCGGGTCGCTACGGTGTTCGCATCGGCTCCGTGAGCCGGCTGCCGTGTCGCCGTTGCGCGCCCGGCGGGAGGGAGAGCGAGGTCGCCGTGGCGCAGGCGTCCGTGAGTCGTCCGGCGGCGCGGATACAGTTTGGGGGGGGCGCCAGAGAGCGGAGGCTGGTTCCCAGTGCCGCCTCTGTGTTACCCTAACTGTGGACCTGCCTCTCGCAGGCCGAGCCGCCTACTTGGAGTGATGATGATGGGAAACTACCGTGTGCCGGAGATTGCCGACGGCGTGTTTGCCGTCGGGGTCAAGGACTGGAACCGTCGGCTGTTTGACGCACTGATTCCACTGCCTGAGGGCACCACCTACAACGCATACATTGTGAAGGGCAGCCGCAAGACGGCGCTCATCGACACCGTGGACCCCGGGTTTGAGGAGGAACTGACGCGGCGGATCGCGGAGGTGGCCGACCCGACGAAGCTGGACTATGTGGTCATGAATCACGCCGAACCGGACCACGCCGGTTCGGTGCCGCACATGCTGGCACTAAGCCCGGAGGCCAAGCTCGTGACCTCGATCAAGGGCGCCGACTTGGCAGTGCGTAAGCTCGGCGTGCCGAAGGGACGGATCGAGGAGGTTGTCGATGGAAACGAGATCGACCTCGGCGGGAAGACGCTCCGCTTCCTCGACGCGCCCATGCTCCATTGGCCCGAGACGATGTTCACCTACCTGCCGGAAGAGGCCGTGCTGTTTCCTTGCGACTTCTTCGGCGCGCACGTGACCTACGGGCGATTCGACGCTGACGTGGACGAGTTGGTTGGCGCTGCGAAGCGGTACTTCGGCGAGATCATGATGCCCTTCCGTAAGATGGGCGCCAAGGCGATGGAGAAGGTCGCCCTTCTCGACCTCAAGGTGATCGCGCCCAGCCACGGCCCGGTCTACCGCTGCCCGGAGCGGATCCTGGCGCCCTACCGCAAATGGACCGCCGGCGAGACGGCCCCGAAAGCCCTGGCGGCGTATGTCTCGATGTACGGTTCCACCGAGCGCTACGTGAAGACGATCGTCGACGTGCTCGAGTCGTGTGACATCCAGGTCGCGCTTCACGATGTCTGCGTCGCGGATCTGGGCGACCTCGCCTGCGATCTGGTGGATTCGCGAGCGCTCGTGCTGGGCACGCCGACGGTTCTCAATGGCATGCATCCGCTCATGTTCAGCGCGGCCAATGTTGTCAAAGCGCTGGCGCCGCCTCTGCAGTATGCAGTGGCGATCAGCTCGTACGGGTGGAGCACCGGCGGACTGAAGCAGGCGCGGGAGGTGCTCGAGTCCGCCAAGCTCGAGATTGTCGGCACGTTCGAGTCGGGCGAACGCCTTTCTGCCGAGAAAGAGCAGGAACTCGTCGACTTGGCCGAGTTGCTTGCGGCGAGGATGAAGGGGTAGCGGCCGAATTCCGGTCAGGTAGCAGGTCACCAGGCTGACGGTCCGAGACATTCTGGCGGACACATGCGGGTCGGATTGGCTTGCGCCCTCACCCATTGGGGTGTTCGGGCGAAGCGCGAACATGGGTGATTCCTGCGAAGGGTTCCCGTTGACTCTTTCGGCCGCGGTGTGTTGACGCGGGCGCGCTCGGCGTCGAACTATGGACAGTAGCTGTGGCATCAATATGGTATTCAGATACCAACAACGTAGCGCTGGAGAGCCCCTTCCGAGGGACTGTCGTCCGCAGCGGCAATCCGCGCTGTCAGGTGTCAGCGGTTGGACCCTTGCTGTAGCTCCTTCCGGCGCTCTCTCGGTCGGCTTGGCGCGGTTCCTGTCTGCCGCGGCTTCCGACCCCGGGGCTGCGGGGTCAGACCGGCCAGCGCGCCCGCTTCCTGTTGGCGACGCCACGTCGCCAGCAGCGAAGAATACAACCCCTCCCGACGGAGTAACGCGCCGATCTCACC
>Ga0100389_1003942_pt1 | contig 11537 bp, 11 predicted proteins | sample CryGeymeta201513_FD_81537 | JGI IMG/M metagenome (GOLD analysis project Ga0100389, IMG submission 81537) | Groundwater microbial communities from Crystal Geyser aquifers in Utah, USA - Crystal Geyser metaG 2015-13 | ecosystem: Environmental > Aquatic > Deep subsurface > Groundwater | place: USA... | reverse complement strand
CTTTACTATTCCATTTACGTCTATCTCGAAGGTAACCTCCACATGTGCTTTTCCCCTGGGCAGCGCTGGAATGTCGGTCAACTGAAATAGCCCCAGGCTGATATTATCAACAGCCATCTCCCGCTCACCCTGGAGGACGTGGATATCCATCGCAGTTTGATTGTCCTTAGCATTGGTAAATATCTGCCCGGCAGATGTGGGAATCGTGGAATTGCGATGGATGATCTTCGCAAAAAGACCACTCTCGGTTTCAATCCCCAATGAAAGAGGGGTTACGTCTATTAATACGACATTGTTTATCTCTCTCATCATGACCCCTGCCTGGATAGCCGCACCAATTCCTACCACCTCATCGGGGTTGATCTTAATGTAAGGCTTTTTATGAAAGATTTTCTCCACCAGATGTCTCACGACTGGCATCCTGGTGGATCCACCCACCAGTATGACTCGGTCAATATTGCCTGGAGACAGTTCGGCATCGGAAAGTGCTTGCCAGGTAGGCCCGATAAGCTTATCCCGCAAGTCCGAAGTTATAGCTTCGAACGTCTCGCGATCAATTGGTGCCTCCATGTTTTTAATCTCGCCGCTATGGGTTTTCATAAAGGGGAGGGAGATTTTTGTCCCTGGTTTGTAAGAAAGCTCCCTCTTGGCCTTTTCGCAGGCCTCCCTCAGACACTGAAGTCCTATTTTGTCTGATTTTATGTCAAACTCGTATTCATTCGAGAACTTTTCAGCTATATAATCAACCAGCCTTTCATCCCAGTCATCACCGCCAAGTCTGGTATTGCCACTGACTGCTTTGACATGGAAGATCCCATCTCCCAACTCTAAGATAGAAACATCAAATGTGCCCCCACCCAGATCCAAGACAAGGATGGTCTGAATCTCTTCACGATCTAACCCATAGGCCAGGGAGGCAGCAGTTGGCTCATTGATTATCCTCATCACATCAAAACCAGCCATTATCCCAGCCTCTTTAGTTGCTTGCCGCTGCGCATTGTTGAAATAGGCTGGTACCGTAATAACAGCCTTTTCCACACACTCCCCAAGATGGTTTTCCACGTCTGATTTTATCTTGCGCAAAATAAAAGCGGATATCTCCTGGGGAGAATAAGATTGGCCATTGAGGGAGACTCTATAATCGGTTCCCATGTGCCTTTTAATGGATAGAATCGTCCTTTCTGGGTTGGCTGCGGCCTGCCTCTTTGCCACCGAACCTACTAATATGTGTCCATGTGCCGTTTCAGCAATGACAGAAGGGGTCAGGTTTTCGCCTTCAGCGTTTTTGATCACTCTTGCCCGCCCATCTTCTATCACGGCCGCCACAGAGTAGGTGGTCCCCAGGTCTATGCCTATTGCTTTGCTCATGTTCTCCTTCGTCGAATATCAGTGGTCAGTGGTTAGTGGTCACTGATCACTGTTCACTGATCACTGTTCACTGATCACTGTTCACTGATCACTCTTTCACTTGAAACTTGTCCTATGATTTCCAATACATTTCCCTCAGTAAACGGCTTGTCAATGAAACCGCAGACACCCCTGCCCCCTGCTTCTCCCCTTTTTTCTTCACTGCCATAGGCAGAAATTATAACCACCAGTGTCTGCGGGGTTATCTCCCTGATTTTGGGAAGCAAGTCCATTCCATCCCCGTCGGGCAGTTTCAAGTCTAAAAACAATAAATCGGGCATCTCCTTTAGACAGGCCATGCCGTCACTTATGCTATTGGCCGTCGATATATTATACCCTCTGCTCTGTAAGATGTTGGACAAGAGCCAGCATAAGTCCTCTTCGTCGTCTATTATCAAGATATTCCTTATCCGCCTTTTCGGGAACAGGTACGGATGCTTCTCCTCCCTTTTACTTCTTAAATCTTTTTCTTCCCTCTGTTCAAAATAGGGCCGCAATTCCTCAAGGTCTTCAGGCTTTCGCCAGCCCGAAAGACCGCTTCTCCATACAAGCGCTTCGTCTCGTTTGATAATACCCTTTAGAATCCAGCTTTTCAGCCTGGAGTAATAGATTAACCTGTATGTATCCGCCCCTCTTCTCACATCGTATTTCAGCTCTGCCATAAACGTGACCTCTTTCTCCTTTCTCTTTTATTCTATGGGCAAAGAGATTGTAAAGACAGTGCCCCTTTTCCAAATGCTTTCCACACCTATTCTCCCGCCGTGACTTACAACAATCCCGTAGGTTATTGATAGACCCAGACCTACTCCCGTTGACTTAGTGCTAAAAAAAGGATCAAATATCTTGATAATATCTTCTTCGCGGATGCCTTCCCCTGTATCTTGAATCTTTACAACAAAAAGGTCCTTTTCAATACTTGTACTGATTGTCATTGTGCCGCCTTCAGGCATGGCCTCAATAGAATTGATTATCACGTTCAAGAATACCCGGTTGATCTGTTCCCTATCGACATTTATTATTGGTAGCTTTGAGTCAAATTTCTTAATCACCTCTATCCGTTGTGTGGAAAGACTGCCCCTTATCGAATCCAAAACATTTTCTATAACCTCATGCATATCACTGGGACGGATGTTAAGCTCCGGTGGCCGGGCACAGTTAAGGAGTTCGGTGATTAAAAAGTTAATCCTCTCCGTGTTTCTAATAATGACTTCAATATGTTTGTACCAGGGGCTATCTTCGGTAAATGCCTCCTTAAGCTGCTGGACCGACATCGACACGTTGCCCAGAGGATTCCTTATCTCATGGGCTATGCTGGCGGCTATTCTACCGGTAAAAGCAAGTCTTTCAGATTGAACCGACTCATCCTTTCTTCGATCCCCCTCTCTTCGATCCCCCTCTCTTCGATCCCCATATCCGCCGTATGAATCTTTGTTTCTTAATGTGGTCATGATATTACCCCCAGGGTTATTAGTGGGTAGTGAACAGTGGGTAGTGGGTAGTAGTCAAAAACTAACCACTGACCACTGCTTTCTGTCTGCATACTTCAAGCAGGGATTTTGATTTTATGGACTCTTTCCTTGCTAACTGGGCTGACCCAGTTACAATATGAGCAGCCCTTTTCTAAAAGTTCTTTAACCGGCGCTTCTTTCCTACATTCAGGGCAGGTCTCCATCTCTGCGCCCAAAACCTCCGCGCTTCCGGCTGACACAATCCCCTCCAGCGCCCGTGCCCATTCATCTATTTCCTTTCCGGCAAAAGAAGCCGTTCTTTTTGTTGAATTAACCTCGTATATTATATCAAGGACACTCTCTTTTTTGCTGTCCAGACCACTTACCTTTCTCATCTCGCTGCTGACATTGATTATCCGATCAATAGGGGCATCAAAGACCATTTTCCTGTCAAAATCATACCACCAGCATAATCTCTTATCAGTCAGATAGAGGTGGCCCGGCCTCCAGGTCTCTTGCTGAATTCCTTCAGCCGGCACTAAATACCACATCTTTTTTCCTCGATGAATAACCCTCTCCTCCTCCATCAGCGAACCCACAATTTGCTCATCTTCAAGCTGGGGAAGAACAGGATTTTCTTCCAGATAAAGTCCCATATCCTTTATTCTTTGCTCAATAGCCTCTTTTAACTGGTTTGCCTCTACTGCGCTAAGCCGATGTACCTGACCCTGTTTATCAAGAAGATAAAGCGCCTGTTTTTGTTTCTCTTTAACAAAATGCTCTTCCTCTTTCATTATCAGTGCTTTTATTTCTTCTAACGGTACCTGAATTGTAATCTCGTTAAAATCTTGACGGTAGAGAATAAGCCTTTTGTCAGTCAAATAAAAATACCCCGGCTTCCATGCGGCGTATATCCCTTTGCTATAGTAATAAGAACCATACATTTTCAGGGTGATCTCTTCTCCTTTAACCAGAGAAGGCAGAGTCTTCTTCCGATGTTCTTTCTCCCATGCCCTGCTCTTTTCATCCCATGCCTGCATCACACCGTATTTAAGCATCGTTTCCATCCCTGCCAGCGCTGCCCTCAGGTTAACGCCGATCAAAGGAATGCCTGCAACCGATACGATCAGGTCGGCATAAATCACCAATCCTTTGTCCAGGATTCGGTCGAGAAGGTCCACCAGAGTTGCGTTAGTGTTGCGTTGAGGTTCCATTGTTTCAGTGGTCAGTGATCAGTGATCAGTGGTTAGTGGTCAGTGGTTAGTGGTCAGTGATACTGTTCACTGATCACTGTCCACTGTTCACTGATTTTGTTATACAAAACTATACGGCGGCCATGGGCCGGTAAAACGAACAGAATATCCCTCCATATTACTGATCTTTTCCAATTCGTCTCCCAGTTTTCTGCTGGCCTCTTTCGGAAGCAGACAGGAAAGGTTCATAAGCATCTGTTTTTCACTCTCCGCTTTCTTGGTCTTTTCTACCTTCAGGTCATCTGCATAGGGTTTAATTCTTTCAAAAAACTCCTTAAAATCCTGATCTGCCTTTCCTTCCATCTCCTTTTTTATGAGATCCTCCAATTTCTGTTTGTACATATATGCCAGACCTTTTGGCTTTGATTTTATCTCCTCATTTAATTTCTTAATCTCCGGACTCTCCTCGATAACATTTTTGGCTATAATTTTAGGATCCCAAAAAACCTGTACACCATATTCTGCCTTGCCACTGATCTTTTCTATCTTCCTTTTAAGATTGTCGTAGTCCTGTTTCAGCCAATTCTTCATATTCTCTTCTGGGGAAGTGGTTTCATTTCCTTGAATTATGGTGTCAAAACCGAGAGGAAGGACTGTGCCAAACCTTTCCAATGCCTGATCGATCACACTTTGGTGTACCATTATCCAATTCTTCATTATTTCTTTGTCTTCTGATTTATACGGTTCAGCAGGACAGTTGTGAACAACCGTGGAAAGCTCCTCATAAGGTATAGTGTAAACCTCATTACCCTCTATTCCAATCTTCCCGAAGCTCATTTTTTCACCGGCTTCAACCACGCAGTAAAGGTATCTCCCCATAGCGGATTGCGGATTGCGGATTGCAGATTGCGGATTTCCAAGCTCCGGGGTTCGGGCTCCGAGATCAGGGCGCGGATATATCTCCGGCTCCCGGGCCCCGCCATCTCCTTCCATAGGTTCCATAGGCTGTCGAGTTTCCTTGTTTTCAGAGGGTTCTTCCGTCAGATCTTCCAGTGCCTTGCAAACCGATTCCCGAATGGTCGCTCTCAGCTCGGAAACAAGGGAGGCTTCCACTATCCCCCTTATTGAAACCTCATTCTCAGCAAGGATATCCCTTATCTCCTGCTTTACCATCCTTTCGATTATTTTCTTCATTTCATTATCAATCCAATCACTGACTACTGACCACTGACCACTGATCACTGACCACTGACCACTAACCACTGATCACTGACCCCTATCTCCCTTCCCCCCACCTTTCAGGATTTATTATTCTATCCAATACATCATCCACAATACTGTCCAGACCATCCCTGACCGATTTGACCGATTCGGTGATCCCCTGCTCTTTTTTTATCTCCTCAATAGCTATATCCAGATCCATAAGGGCTTCTCCGAGCCTCTCAATTTCTTCTTCAGTGAGGCTTCCGCCTTCCATTCTTTTAAAAGCCTGAAGCCTGAGGGTATCCCTGATTATCTCGACCAGGGCGAGAACCAGCCCCAGTACCCCGTGTTTAAGATTGTCCTCATCAATATCTATTGGCATTTTCAGTGTTCAGTGGTTAGTGGACAGTGGTTAGTGGACAGTGAACAGTGAACAGTGGACAGTGAACAGTGAACAGTGGACAGTGAACAGTGAACAGTGGACAGTGAACAGTAAAAACAGCTGAAAACTGATCACTGAGCACTGACCAATGTTTCTTTTGCCCTGGCACTGATCCATCCGCACCAGGGACAGCCATCGCTTATAAGTTCCTCCGCTGGCACCCTCTTATCACATTGAGGGCAGCTTTCTTTCCCCACCATGGCTTCATTCCAGGCTGCGGTTTCATAATTGGTTCCCGAAGGAAACTCCAAACCGTACTTGGCCGCCGTCTCAAAGGATGCCAGGGCCGCCCTGATTTTGATGCCCAGCAGCTCAACACCTGCTACAGACACGGTGATATCTGCGTTAATCACCAAACCCTTATCCAGTATCCTGTCTATTACGTCAACCAGAGTGCCAGCGCCACCTCGAGATGGTTCTAAGGCCATTATTCTCCTCCTTTGAGAGTGCTATTTGTGACTACTTAGGTAGGCACAAAGTAACCGTTCACGGTTTACAGTTATCGGTTCACGGTTAAAAAAACAGAAGGTAGTGGAGAGTTAAAATCAATATCCAAAATGCTTCAATCGTTGCATAATAACAGCGGGCTTAAGCCTGCTGTTGTAATTACTGTGAACTGTGAACCGACAACCGTGAACGGTTACGGCACAAAGTAGGAAAAAACAAAACGACCCCACTCTGTTTTGTACCTATGTGCCTTTGTCACTTTGTGCATGAGTAGTTACTATTATTCCTCACTATCCTCCGTATCGATACGCTTGCGCATCCTGGTTCGCTTGAATTCCAGCAGATTTCCGTCGGAATCCAGTTTGCTTTCGTAGGTGGCCAGGATATCCATGCCGTCTGGAATTGAGTGCTTTTCGATGACCTCTATGGCAACTAAATATCCCTCATTTTCTCTCACTGCTTTCACGGTAGAGGATATATCTAAGCCAATAAGATTATTTAACTCTGACCGTGCTTTTAGGATAACTTCTGACATACTTAAAGCCATTTCCATCCACCTCCTCTGTAATCGCCCTTTCCTCCTCTTTTCCCTTCCATCGTTATATCTCCTCCTCTTTCATTTTCCTGATAACCTCCAACTGTTCCATCAAACGACCTTCCTGCTTCTCATACTCCTCCTGGCTGATCTCTTCCATTTCATACCTCATCTGGAGCTGGAGAAGTCCCTCATGGATCTTTGACTCATCCGTCAATTCCTGATAGGCGGCATCCCTCAGTTTTTGGCCAAGCCAAATTGTGAACTTCAAGGGAGAAAACAATATATCATCAATTATAAAAGCCATAATACGTTCACCGTTGTCCGTTCACTGACCACTGTCCACTGTCCACTGTCCACTGTCCACTGATCACTGATCACTGTCCACTGATTTCTACCACTTCACTACAATCTCCACAAAATTACATGGCGGTACCGGCCCGACATATTTGAATTTCATGTTACCGTCATACATGGCGGTCACGTCTTCCACTGCCCGGTCAAATGCCCCTTCCTTATTTTTTTCCACTAAAAAAGCAGTGTTTGTGACTATCTGATCCCCAAAAGGGGCGCTTATTTTTTGCTCCACCCACAGCCCGTGAAATGAACGGAGAATGGCCTGTTCCTCATGGACTTTCCTGGCATCAAGGGCCTCTTTCACCATTTCCCCCAAGCGAACCTGATCGCGCTGGCTTCCTCCTCTCTTCTGGAGCAGCCTTTGCTTTAACTGTCCTATGTCTTTGTTTTTCTCAGCAATTTCCTGAAAAATAGGCTTCACGTCCGGCCAGATGGCCTTCAGTCCCAGTTCCACCTTATCGCGCATGTAGTTCAGGGAATCTCTCAGCTCTTCATACCTGGCCTTCAACACCCTTTCCCTGATCAGATCGATCCCTTCCCCAATGGTCCCGAATCTAACGGGCAGCATAGGATATTGCTTCATGACCTCTTCCATAACCTTCTGGTGCGCTATGGTATTTTCCCGTGTGACGGGGTAGTGAAAAATGGGAGAGTCGCTTATCACCGCTCCTATATCGCGGTAACAGACGGAGTACACCTCGCTATTTTGATTCCCGATCCCTATGGGGCCAAAACTCTTTTCCTCATTTATGGCCACAATTGCGTACAGGTATTGTCCTTGCTCGCTCATGCCCGTATTCCCTTAATTGTCAGTGGGTAGTGGTCAGTGGTCAGTGGTCAGTGGTCAGTAGTCAGTGGTCAGTAGCAACGGACAACGGACAACGGACAACTGACATTAAGTACATAGCCAGTTCATTGAATTTCTTTTCGTCCCCTCCGGAAATGAGCAGCTTAAAATAGTCCTTAACCTTTTCCCTAATCTTTACTTCTTCCACGGCAATATCATCGGGGAGGCGAGAGCGCACATCATGAAATGCACCAACAAAAAGGACCCCGGTTTCCTCTTTCATCAAGGTCTCATTGATGGTGCTGGCAATAAACCGATCCCTTTTCTCAAGGAGAAGGTCTTCGCTAAATCCATTTACTATCTGGGCAGTTCCCCTTTCCCATGGAGATCTAATCTGAGCAAGTCTCAGGATTCGTTCATATTCCATCCTTAAAAGCGACACATCTTCGGTTTTTTGGATCTTTCCGCCCCTCTTGATAAGATCAAGGATAATCTGATAGTTGTGGCTGCCCTTGGCGGCACCCTCTTCTATGATTTTCATCCCCATATCTCCTTCTGCAATCAGTCCATCCTGGTATATCTTAAGCCCAATAACATCCAAGTTTTTGAAATAGTCCTCGATCGTCTTCCAAAATCGGGTTACGACCTTCTTGTGTCTCTCCCAGTGCTCCTTGCCGCATATCTCAGCGCTCCTCTTTTCAACAACGGTTCCGATTTTCCCCAGATCCCTGTCCCCGTGTATGATGGGAACGTAGAGCAAGGTTCTGGTCATGCAACCACCCTTTGTCCTTCCAATGGTCTTACAGTTGACCAGTTTTTCACATCGATCTCCCGAAATGAGCATGAATCTTCCTTACAATACTCGTTCACCAGCTTATAGGCATTGCTGATCTTTTCGAACCGCTTAGGGGCATTTAATTCCCCTGAAAGCTTATCGGGGTGAAACTTCTTGGTCAATTGCCAGTACGCCTCTCTGATTTCCTGGATGGTTGTCTCTTCTTCCAGCCCAAGGGTCCTTCTTGCCTCGTCTATTTCAGCATAATCCACCCTCTTAATCTCAAACGTTCTAAAACTATAAGGAGGAAGCGGGCCTATGATTCGGAAGTTAACCCTGTTTTCGTAAGCCCTATCAAGTTCGGCAATCTGTTCGTCCAATGTGTGTTCTCTATCCTTCTGAATCAGAAAGGCCACGTTCATTATAATGGAGTCGTCCATGAGGTCATGAAAACAATGTTCTTCAGCGGTCGGGAGCAACCCATCCAGTATCTCAGCCCTGTATGTTTCCCTCTTGTTATCCAGCAATTCCTTGACCCGTTTCCCCACCTTTATTTTTATTTCAAATAGTTTATTATCAGGCTCTGACGCCGCTTTCTCCTTTAACTCCTTTATCTCTTCCTCTTCTCCTGTTTCCTTTAACACCGTATCTAAATCTGCCCACAGGGCTACCACATCCAGTTCTATCTTGTTTTCAGTTTCCCTGAGGTTAGCGTGAATTTGATCATATCCCTTTTCCATGACCCGCCGGATCACTTCATCCCCTTCAACCACTGTCCCGAACTTGACGGGAATGATATTTTGATATTTTATTACCTCTTCTAAGACTGATTGATAGATGGTCAGATTACGAAGCAGGGTTTCCCTGGGTAGTGAGTCAAATTGTGTATAAGGCAAATGGCTTACAATTGCGGCAATATCCTGATAGGGAAGGGTATAGACTTCTCCCTGATCAATGCCTATGGAGCCTAGATTTTTAGGTTCATTTGTACTGACAAAGCCATAAATGTATTTCCCTTCGGTTGTCATTTTGATCCCTCCATTCTGGATACAGTGGTCAGTGATCAGTGGTCAGTGGTCAGTGATCAGTGGTCAGTGATCAGTGGTCAGTGGTCAGTGGCCAGTGGTTTGAACTGTTCACTGATCACTGACCACTGATAATGCTTCCTTGAAGTGTCTGTCTGAAATCGTAAAATCAGAGTAATCCTGACCTTCATTCCCGGATCGGGGTTGGGGGCAAGTTTCTATAAATTCTCTTATGGCGGACATGGAGGCTTTCCTGCATATGGCCTCTATGTCTGCTCCTACAAGGCCATCGGTACTACTGGCCAGGAACTTGATATCCACATCGGAAGCCAGGGGTTTTCCTTTTGTATGAACTTTGAATATTTCCAGTCTCGTCTTCTCATCGGGGATTGGAAGCTCCAGCAAGAAATCAAACCTGCCAGGTCTTAGCAAGGCTGGATCGATAATATCCAGCCTGTTAGTGGCTGCAAGAACCATGATTCCCTTGAGTTCTTCAATGCCATCCAGTTCGGTCAGGAACTGGCTGATTACTCGATCTACCACATGGGACGCAGCCTCTGAGCCTCGTCTGGGAACCAGGCTATCTATTTCATCGAAAAAGATGATGCATGGAGAAGCCTGTTTGGCCTTTTTGAAGACCTCCCTGATCCCCTTTTCGCTCTCTCCAACCCACTTGGAGAGAAGCTCTGGACCTTTGATCGAGATAAAATTGACCTCTGATTCCGAGGCTACTGCCTTAGCAAACAGGGTCTTCCCTGTTCCGGGAGGCCCATAGAGCAAGATCCCTTTGGAGGGGCTGGTCTTGGCATGTTCAAATAGCTTGCTGTACTTCAGTGGCCACTCAGTGGTTTCCTTCAGCACCCTTTTTACATTGGTGAGACCCCCAACATCATCCCACTTTACGTCCGGAATTTCTGTGAACACCTCCCGGATGGCCGAGGGTTCCACCTCTTTCAGGGCCTCCCCAAAATCGTCCATGGTGATTTGAAGGCTCATCAGATCTTCGTATGGGATATCTTCAAGCTCAAAATCAATGTTAGGAAAGATCTTCCTCAGGGTGGTCATGGCTGCTTCCCGACAAAGGGCCTCCAGATCGGCTCCGACAAATCCATGGGTGATCTCTGATAAGCGAACAAGATCCACATCCTCGGCTAAAGGCATACCCCTTGTGTGTATATCCAGGATTTGAAGCCGTCCGTTCTTGTCCGGTATGCTGATCTGGATCTCACGGTCAAAACGGCCTGGTCTTCTCAGGGCCGGGTCAAGGACATTTGGAATGTTGGTGGCACCGATCACAATAACTTGCCCCCTGGAGGAGAGCCCGTCCATCAGGGCCAAGAGCTGGGCCACCACTCGTTTCTCAACCTGCTTCTCGCTGCCCATCTCCTCACGTTTCGGGGCGATGGCGTCAATCTCGTCCAAGAATATGATGCTGGGGGCATGGGCAGCCGCCTCTTCAAATATCTTCCTTACGTTGGCCTCGCTCTGGCCATAAAACTTGTCCATGATCTCAGGACCGCTGAGCTGTGCGAAGTATGCGTCCGTCTCATTGGCAACGGCCCGGGCAATCAGGGTTTTGCCGCATCCGGGAGGACCATGGAGAAGAACTCCCTTTGGAGGATCAATGCCCAGCCTTTCAAAAACCTGGGGGTATTTAAGCGGAAGCTCAATCATTTCACGGATGCGCCTGATCTCCTTGCCTAAGCCTCCGATATCTTCATAGGATATCCTGATCCTGGCCTCCCCGGGCTCTCCTTTCTCCTGGATCTTCATGACGGTCTTGGGGTGGATCATCACAACCCCTGAAGGCCTGGTCAACACGACCCTGAAATCCTGGGTTCTGGCCCCAAAAAGCCTTGCTCTTATCGTGTCCCCTTCCATTAGAGGCAACCCTTCCAGCAGACTCCCGATGTAGCGG
>Ga0100389_1003935_pt1 | contig 11544 bp, 7 predicted proteins | sample CryGeymeta201513_FD_81537 | JGI IMG/M metagenome (GOLD analysis project Ga0100389, IMG submission 81537) | Groundwater microbial communities from Crystal Geyser aquifers in Utah, USA - Crystal Geyser metaG 2015-13 | ecosystem: Environmental > Aquatic > Deep subsurface > Groundwater | place: USA... | reverse complement strand
TTTTCGATTTCCTGGCGGCCGGTCGTTGCGTAGGCGAGAGGAATTCTTGACGCTTGGCCAGCGACCCAAGCGGCGCCCGTGTATTTTAAGAGTCGATTTTGTCGCCACTTATCCGCAGTTAGAGCCATGCGCTGGCCAGTTCGTTCAGCCGCCGGCGCGGTTGCGACTTTATATCTGCTCCAGCCCCAAGCCGCGCCTGCCGCCGTTCCGCCCCCAATCGCGCCCAAGGCCAGACTCTTCGCGCCTTTGCCCATACTGATAACGGCGCTGGCACCCATAATTCCCATACTCCGCGCGACCAGAACGCTGACTACAAGCAGGCCGATGACCATGATGTATTGCATAAAATTCATTGGGTTGTTGAGAAATGAGCTTATATATTGCTTTTGGACACCCGCTGTATTAGTTCCCATGCCTCCTATCTCTCCTTTCTGGATGAGTAAAATAGCAAGATAAAGAAGGAAAGTAGCGACGGGGGCGAAAAATGAATATTTGAGGAGATAGTCCCACCATTTGTTCCAAATGGATTGGGTAGCCGGCAAGACCATGCAGAGCCAAGCCAGGGGCGCGAAAATCAGAATAACCCAGAGAACTATAATTCTGATAAGGAAAAGAATGGCTAATGCTAAGACTGCGAACAAAGCAACGGCTAAAAGAATTATAATCAATAGCAGCTCAATCAATGTTCCGATGGTTGGGCCAGCCCAAGTAGTTATCCCTGCATTCGACAGAGCTGCCCAAAAACCCTGATCAAAGCCGAAGAGTTTATCAAAACCGAGGCCGCCAAGAACGAGTGTGGCTGATACCTGGCCGCCAGTAGCAGCGTTTTTTGAATTTTCAACAAAAAAGACAGTCAGCACTTGGGAAAAATCAATAATCACGCCAGCCAGAGTAAAGCTGAAATTAATCAGAATGGCGGCGACGACCAGCTTCCAGAGGAGTTGTTTCATACCGTAGGTTTCAAGATGCAGAATGGTGGCAAAGGCGATGATCAAAAGAATCAGGGCAAAGAGCATATTGCAGAGATCCCGCACAACCGTCCAGCCGTGTTGGACCGTTTCAACTTTGGTAAAATTCTTGATGCCCAAGACGCCGTCCAAAAGCAGGCCGGCGGTATAAATTAATTTGCCCAAGAACCATTGAATGATAATGAGAATGGCGCCGATGATTCGGCCAACAAGAGGGATCGTGGAATCAAGAGCGGAGGATGGCTTGTCGGAGGCAACAGATGTAGCAAACTCGGACGAAGAAAGCACCCTGTTGGTTACTCTATAGAAGAAATCATCATCACTGTCCTTGTAAAATATTGAATAGGTATTATCGTTATTTTTTGTCAAAAAGTAAGTCATGGTTCCTGTTTGGAACGTGGAAGCAGCGTCGGGCGGCGGCACCTTATAGGAAGATAGATAACCCTTGTAGGACGGTCTCGAAAAGGAAGGGCCGCTAATATTAAGAAGCGATTGGGCCCTGGCAAGATTTGGCAAGATGGCGACTGTAAGAAAACAAATCAGAACCAAAACCACCGGAAGGCGGGAGAATATTCGATTATTTTTGAGAAAAAAATTCAAAAGAAAGGCGTCATCCTGAGCGATAGCGAAAGATCTCAGTGCGTAGAAATGGTTTAAATATGAAGCCCTTGGTTTCCCCCGCAGTACTGCGGGGAGGAGATTCTTCACTGCGTTCAGAATGACAAAAGGACGTGAAACGTGTAAGTCGTGATATCTAAAATCCAAAAGGATTTGTTGTTTCTTGCTCTTGCCGCTGTCGTCGTTCTTCTTGAAGCTGCAATAAATATTGTTGGCAGGTTGTAACGGCGGCTTGCGCCTCTGTTCCTTTTTGCTGGAGCGCTGATTGCTGTTGATAAATCGAGGACTCCGGATTACTCAGTTCCGATTGAAGATTCGCGGCCTGTTCAACCACTCTTAAGTTCATATTTTGAGTGTCGAGATTCAAGTTTTGGGCTTGAGTCGGGTCAACCAGCGAGCCGAGGTTGGCCGAAGATGAATTGGTAGTTTTCTGGGCGGCGGCTATCATGGCATTCCAAGCCGTTTCTACTCTGTTTTCCGCCGCCGGAATCGCAGCCGCGCCGCCAGCACCCGTTAAGGACGCGTTGGCGCTGTAAACTGCTTGATAGTCTTCGGCTGCCGCAATATAGTTTTCGGTAGTTGAGATAGCAGCGCTGACATCGGCAATAAGTTGTTGAGTTTCTCTTACGTCTTTGTCTGGATCGGAAATCTCCGGATTAACCTGCGAAATTTGAACACTGATGCTCTCGCCTATGTCGGTGGTAGCAATGGTATTGGTGAAAGTGATATCGCCGACACCGATAGCCGTTACTTTGATGGTTTCGACGGTGGCGCCGTTGGTTGTCTGGCTGCTAAGAATTTGTTTGGAAGCCCAAGTCGGCAGGGTGCAAGGCGATTCTTTGGCGACATCAACCAAGGCGGTTAAAATGTTTTGTTGCAGTTGCTTCATTTGGGCTAGGATGTCGCGCTGTCTGGTGAGTTGCGGCATTAATTCGTTTTCCAGATTCTCTTTAAGCAGTCTTTGCTGCATCAATAATTGTCTGGCCATCGGGAGCACTTCAAGCGTTGAGTTGGCAGTTATATCTGACGGCCAATTTGATTCGTTAACTAAATCTGGCCCATTGCTTAGTTGCGAGTAGTAATAAGTGTCGTCCGCAGTGGCGCTAACGCCAGTAAGACTTCCTAGTCCCATATTAATCATCTTGTTTATGAGAGAAGTGAACAAGGAACTCATGAAGGGGGCTAAGTTGATACCGAATAGTTCAAGATGGGGAGTCATGGCGGCAATTTGTTGTTGGACCAGCTGCCGGCCGGAATCCGTTGTTTGAGAAATTTCATGTTGCAGAACAGAGGGAGGAGTAATAATTTGATTGTTGGTGCAGGTAGCTTGCAAGTCGCCACCGCTAAGATCGCCCGGACTTTTTCCGTTGACCGTCGTCACCTCCCCGCTAATCAGATTTTCAACTCGCCACTGTTTGCAGTCTTTTGCGCCGATAAATCCGCCGCCGCTTAGCGCTTCATCTTCGGCAGCCCGGCGAGCCTTTTCTTCGTCGGCCAAAGTTTTATCGAGAGTTTCAAGATAGCTTCCGTAAAAATTTCCGCTTGGCTGAATTTGTTGTAACCAAGTATCCCATTGGTTGTTTGATGATTGCACTGGACAGGCAATTTGTTGAGCAAAGTTTGGTTGAGCGCTGAAAGCTTGTTTAATGGCCGCGTCATACGACTGGCACATTAATCCCTGGCCCAAATAGTTATCGAGAGTGGGATTTAATCCGTTTTTCAGGGCCGCGCCCTCAAGATACTGATTCCAGTTGGTGACGAACATTACCTGTTGCCCACCGTTAATCCATTTGATAATGTCATTGCTGACCGTAGCCAGAAGCTTATACAAGAGTTGAGTTATCGCCCATCTCGCCGCTTCGCGGAGGATTTTTTTGGCCTGACCCCACATGTCGATTGCAGAGCTGGTTGCGGAAGACGCGGAGGTAACTTTTTGCAGAAGCTTATCAGCCGCTTGCCAGGCGCCGTCAATCGCTTTCCATGCGGATTGAATAGATTGGAGAAGAGGATTACTGGTGATTACGCCTAGTTGCGCTTTCGCCCCCTGTGTCGGCAAAAGCGCGTAGGCAAAAACAAGATTGATTAAAAATATAAAAACCACTAAAATAGCGAAAATCCTTTGGTATTTAGAGGGAGTCAAAGACGAATACATTGTCAAAAATTATTCTAATTAACCTAATTGTTCTAATTATTCTAAATAAATCCTAAAACCCAACGGCTACCTAGATTTTGTTATTTTTATTTCTTATCTTTCGGACTATTGCGTTGAAAATTAAATTCAGTTCAGTTGCTTCTTTCCAAAGCTTTCTGGCCTCTTCTTTCAATTCGGGAGCGGCAATGGCAACCATTCTTAGCCAATGTTTAGTCTCTCTCGATTCTTTTTTACAGATTCCAATTTTATGAATAAAGTCTTTTCCGGATTCCGCATCGTCAGCCTCGCAAAAGTTCGCGCCCACGCTGGTCCCGGCTGCCACCAGCTGAGGTATTATTCTTTTTGTGGTTGCGTTTTCAGGAATTTTCTTGGCGAATTTTATGATATTTTCTCCAAACTTTGCCGTCCTTTCTTCTAAATCGTATTTGGGATTTCTGTCGTTGGCCATTGGGATTTCTTTAGGTCAATTAGATTAATTAGAATAATTAGAGATTTTATTGCCCTATCAGCTTCCCTGCGTCTTCCATCATCTTCTGCGCCCCGGCAATTATTTGGTTGTATTGCAACAGGACTAAGTAGCTTTTTAGGGGATCTTCGTTAGCGGTTTCGAGGGCTTCGAAGATATTAGCGCTGCCTAAAAGCAGGGTTAAGTTCTGCTTGTGGATTTCTTTCCAGGTCGACGGCACGGGGATTTGTTTGATTTCTTGATACTCTTTGTGATAGGTGTCGATATATTTGTCGAGAAGAGAGAAGTCGCCGCTCTGAATTGCTTCAAAAGCGATTTTTATGTCCGGGCCGGAAATGTCTTGTGAGGTTTGCGGGGGAAAAATGGGATATTTATCAAAGACGCCGGAAACCTTACCTGAATAATTTCTTATTGCCTCGAGGCTTGTGTCGCCGGAAATAATTATATCGGTGTCTTGTAGGGTGGGAATCAGCCGCAGTTGCGGCGATTTGACCAAGGCCTCGGCCAACGCGTTGTTGAGGACATTGTCGGTTTGCGGATCTGAGTTGTCAGTTCCCGACCCGTCGTCCTGAGAATTGAAGCTATCATCGGCTATCCTGTTAAGACCCATATTTTTTATGTTACCGGTCATTGCTTTTGCCAACTCTTCCGTTAGGTTCGTTTTGAGCGATCCGGGATTTGGTCTTGGATTTAGGGCGGTATCGGCCAGTTTGTCGTTGGGCGCTGGTTTCGAAGGGTCATAGCCCGACGTCACCTCTTCTCCGTCGAGATAACCATCACCATCGGTGTCGGGATTAAAAGGGTCGGTGCGGTAGATTTCCGTTTCTTGCCAATCGGTTAAACCGTCGTGGTCGGAGTCTTTATTTTTTGAATCCCGGCTGGAGCTACCGCCGGTAAAAAAATTAATCAGTTGCTGTGAGACGTCGGCCGAACTTTTTTTCGATTGCAAAACCAAAAATCCGCCGATTAAAATACCGGACAGAAGAATGGAGGCGGCGATGACAAAATTAATTTTTTTGTGGCTCATTTTTTATTGATTGTCGTCGGAAGCAGTTGATTAAAATTTCAATAACCAAGCCAGAAGCGCTCCGGAAAATAACCAATAACCAAATCAGAATACCGAACAAATATCCAAATCTGAATATCCAAGCAATTAATTAAATATTAGGAATTTTTTCGGGATTCGGGCTTGTGAATTGGCCCTTTGGTTCGCGTGAGGATTATGTAAATTCGGTCCAACGGGAGAAATAATTGTGACAAATTCGCCCGATTACTTAGATTATACTATATTTTCAACAATCAATACAGTTAAAATCCGCCAGTTATCCACAGTTAGTTCTTCGGCTCGTTGGGTGGGTTTTAGCTGAACCTTTTCAAGAAAGTTCTCTATTTTTTGCCGAGAGATTTTTAATTCTGTGGATAAGTTATTAGCTAGTTGTTTTCTTGGGTGTGAGAAGCCGGCGTGGACAATTTTAAAAAAGTGGTCGCGGAAAGTGTTTTTGTATTTTTTTTCTAATTGTGAGATTGGGAAAGCGAGGGGACTCGGCGTTATTTTAATAATTGTCGAATCGACTTCTGGTTGTGGCCAGAAAGATTCTCTCGAAACATAGGAGATGATTTTCGGCACGGCATAAAATTGAACAGAGACGGAAAGCAGAGACATGCGCGGCGGACTTGCCCGCCTAAATTTTTGTCCTGCAAAAATTTTGGCGGGTGAAGCGCAGATTCTTTGGGCCACTTCTTTTTGGATCATCAGGGTCATTGACTGCGGCGGATTATCTGATTCTAATAATTTACGAATAAGCGGCGAGGTTAAGTAGTAGGGAATGTTAGCGATTACTTTATAATGGCCAATACCTAAACCAGAATCCCGAAAAAAATCCCAAGCCCCAATGTCTAATTTTTGGGGATTGATTGTTGGGTATTTTTTCTGGATTCGGACTTGGTCATTGGGAATTAGTTTCAGGATGTCGCCTTGTGTGATTTCCACGTTTTCAATTTTATTCTCAGCTAAAATCTTTTTAAGAGCCTCGACCATCCTTTTGTCTTTTTCAACGGCAATAACTTTTTTTACGCGCCGGGCCAGTTCAATAGTCAGAATTCCTAATCCTGGCCCGATTTCTAGTACGATATCGTTTGCCGATAAATCAGAAGCTCCGATAATTTTGTAAAGAACCTTTTGACTGATCAAAAAGTTCTGCCCTAGTTTTTTTGAGGGACGGAAATGATATTTTTGGAGAAATTTTGATTGTGTGTTTCGTTTCTCGCGCATGCGATTAATCTAACTAATGCTTAGCTAAGAATTATTCTAATCGATTAAGAATAACCCGCCTTTTGGCTTAGGATTTATTTAGAATAATTAGAGCAATTAAAAACAATTAGAATAATTTTCATGAATAATCTTCGGGCGGAGTTTCACAAAACTCCTGCCCACTTAGGTATTTATCGGAAGAATGGCGCACTAACACTATATTTTCCGATATTTCCGATAAAAAGCGCGAAGGCGGATTTGTTATCAGCGAGCCAAAAAACAACCTCTTTTCGGCAAAGGATAGATAAAGCAGATTTTTAGCCCGCGTCATGCCGACATAACATAGGCGGCGTTCTTCCTCCGTCTGAGTTTTGTCTAGCAAGCTTTTGCTGTGGGGGAAAATTCCTTCTTCGCACCCGACAACGAAGACCGCGGAAAACTCCAAACCCTTGGCACAATGGATGGTCATTAAATTAACCAGATTTTTTTCTGTTTCCACTTCGTCAGAATTTTGAAGGAGCGCCGCTTCTTCCAAAAAAGCGCCTAACCCGTCGGGCGGAGGGAGGGCGTCAAATTTTTGAGTTACAGAAAAAATTTCTTCGATGTTCTCCAGGCGCGCCTCTCCATTTTCCTGCCCGAGAATATAGTCTTCATATTTTGTTTTTTCAATGATTAATTTAAGAAGTCCGGTTAGGGGCAGGGCTTTGTTTTCTTGGCGCAGTTCGTCGAGAAGATTGTTAAAGTTTTCCCAGGCTTGAAGTTTTTTTAAGATCGGCCTTTGGTTGGCGGTTGGCGGTTGGCGCAAGCCGCGCGGCGGCACATTGATAATTCTTTCCAGAGAGAGTAGGTCATTGGGATTGTGGATAATTCTTAGGTAGGCTAGTAGGTCTTTGATCTCTTTTCGGTCGTAGAACTTGGTTGCGCCGACAACTTTGTAGGGTAGGCCGACTCGCAAAAAAGCTTCTTCGACGGCGCGTGATTGAGCGTTGGTCCGATAAAGAACCGCAAAGTCGGAAAGCCTGAGTTTAAATTCGGCAATAAGTTTCCTTATTTCGCTAACAATAAATTTCCCTTCGTCTTTTTCGTTCAGGGCTTCGTAAAGCACGATTGGCGCGCCGGTTGGGTTATTGGTCCAGAGGTTTTTATCTTTTCTTTCGAGATTTTTGCTGATGACTTGGGCGGCGGCGGCCAGAATATTTTGCGTGGAACGATAATTTTCTTCCAGGACAATGACTCTGCAGTCAGGGTGTTCGTGTTCGAAGTTCAGAATGTTTCTGAAGTCGGCGCCGCGCCATTTGTAGATGGACTGATCGAAATCTCCGACGACGAAAATGTTTTTATGCTTTTCGCTTAGTAGGCTGATGAGAGCGTACTGGGCAAAATTTGTGTCTTGGTATTCGTCAACTAGAATATATTGCCAGCGTTTTTGGTATTTTTCCAGGACCGAAGGAGTGTTTTTAAGCAGCAAAACAACTTGCATTAGGAGGTCGTCAAAATCAAAGGCGTTGTTGTTTTTTAGTTTGTCTTGATATACCATGTATATCCTAGCCGTTGTTTCTTCGTAGTAGCTGGTTGCCTGTGCGGCGTATTCTTTCGGCTCTGAGAGGTTATTCTTTGCTGAAGAGATGGTCTCTTGAATTGAGCGGGGCTTGAATTGTTGTTGGCTGATATCTGCTTCCTCAAGACATTTTTTGATTAGGCCTAGCGAGTCTTTGTTGTCATAGATGATAAAATCTGGCCGATAACCAATTCTTCTGGCCTCCGCGCGCAATATTTGCGCGCAAACTGCGTGAAAGGTGCCGATGGTGGGCCCGCCCGCATCGCTACGCGAAGCGTTGCGGGCGGGCAGGATTGAACCCCGGGAGTCAATTAATTTTCTAATCCTTTCTTTCATTTCGCAAGAAGCTTTGTTGGTGAAAGTTACGGCTAAGATATTTTCCGGAGCGACTTTTTGCTGAATTAGATAGGCAACTCGATGAGTGAGAACTTTTGTTTTACCTGATCCCGGCCCGGCGATAACTAAAATAGGGCCATTGAGAGTTTCAACGGCTTGGCGTTGTTTTGTGTTGAGGCCGGCGAGAATATCCATTATTGATAGTATACTTTTAAAGAGCTCAAAACTCAAATTCAAAAAACAAACTGATAAAACTTCGGTCACGTTTAGAATTCACCTAATTATCTAATTTCTCACCCGGAGGGTGAGAAATTAGATAATTAGAAATTTTGCTTCTGAATTGCATATTGTTCTCAAGGATTAAAGTAGCTGGAAGTGTGGAAAAATTTCTTGACATTGCCTGCCCCCATGCTACCCTTAAAGTAGGCTGTTAAAAGCCGTTTAATTTGTTTGCCCAGCTCAGCTGGGTGGAACAAGAAAGTACTCCGCAACGCTGCGGGGGAGATTACTTTGTGAGTACTGACCATTCAAATTCTGTCCCGAGCTTTCCGAATGGCCGACGGGATAAAAAAAGGCGTTTTGAAAAACTGCTGACAGTGGCAGCAGTTGTTTTATTTTTTCTGCTTTTTGGAAAAAGTCTTATCTGGCCCGGCGGGAGAGGAGGCGTCGACGGCGTGCGGCTGGACAGCAAGCAAGTAATTACCGATGATGTTCCGGCAGAATCGGTCGCCGGAGTTATGGGCGGACCCGTTGCGGGATTAGAACAGCTTTTATTTGATTCTGCCAAAGGCGCGATTGATTTTTCTGCCGATGATTCTGCAGAAAACGCCGACGTAGTTTTTTTTCAGGAAAATAGCGTGATGGCGATGAATAGCCTCTTGCCCAATGCTGATTTTAGCGGTTTTCGCAAGGATATTCTGGAATATGTTGTTAAAAGCGGAGATACTCCTGAAGATATTGCCAATGCTTTTAACATTAATACCTATACCTTGCTTTGGGCAAATGGATTAAAAGATGGTGATATTATTCGTCCGGGAGACAAACTGATTGTTTTGCCTATCAATGGAGTCAGAGTGAAAATTTCTTCCAACGATACGATTGCTTCGCTGGCCAAAAAATACAGCGGAAAGGAAGATGAAATCATTGCCTTTAATTCTCTGCCGGAAAGTGGAAGTTTGAAGTCCGGAGACTATGTCATTATTCCGGGCGGAGAAATGCCTGTATCTGTGAAAGCGGCGCCGGCCAAGCCAAAATATTCGGCGCCCCAATATGCCTCTTCGGTTGGGCAGGCTAATAACTGGTTAATTTATCCGACAACCGGCTTTGTTTGGGGTAGAATCCATTCGAACAACGGTGTTGATGTTGCCAACCATTGCGGCACGCCTATTTATGCCGCCGCCGCCGGACAGGTTATTCTTTCTGATGGTACGGGTTGGAACGGTGGTTACGGCAAATATATTAAAATTCAACATCCTAACGGCGTAGTTACTCTCTATGCGCACGCCACTCAGCTTTTGGTTTCCGTTGGCGAATCGGTAATTCAGGGACAGCTTATTGCCTATATGGGGACCACCGGTCGTTCAACCGGTTGTCATTTGCATTTTGAGGTTAGGGGCGCGAAAAATCCGCTGGCCGGGGCGTCGAGAACTATAAAATGAGATAAGTCTTCATTTTGACGCATAGTCTTGAATTTTGTTGGCCCCTTCTGTCGGGGTTTTTGTTTATCGGCGATTGCTTGTGGATAATCGTTATAGATATAAGGCGTTATCTTTGTTAGAATAAACTTGTCGAAAGAAAAAAATAATTTTTCAAAATGATCAAGCATCAAAAGATAGTACAATTTATTGTCGGGATATTGATTGTGGTGGCGATAAGCTTTCCCAACATTGCCCAGATGAGTCCGATTATTTATGCGGGTGCTGGCTGTGGTGGCTATGGCGCTAACACTGGCGCCGGGATTAAAACCTCAGCAGCCGGGGCCCATTGCGACTGGTGCGCTTGTTGGTGCGGACATCTTGAGTATTGTAATCCCCCATGGCTGAATCCAAAGGTGCCTGTGCCCATGAGTTGGCTTTCTGATGGAAAAACTTGCAGCTGCCCGACTGCTGGCGGCGGTAGCAGTTCGCAGGGTAGCGGCCAAAGCGGTTCGCAAAGCGGCAGTCAGAGCGGCGCGACACAATCTACTCGGCAAACAGGCAGTCTTACTCCACAACAAGCCCGAAGCATGGCTAATAAGTTAAGTAACGAATTAGACTATAAAAGAGGGGGAGATCCGTGGTCTGGCAAAACAGATTGTTCAGGAGGCGCGGAACGGTTTGTAGTAGATTCAGGAGGCGCGGACCCCGCACGCAGCACTTATGATATGATTAAAAGCGCGGAATATCAATATAGCGCGGCCCGGTCTTATATAAATAGCGGTAACTTGCAACCGGGAGACATAATAGTTAGGGGGGCAGGGGGTGTGGCAGGAAATCATGCGGGTGTATATATAGGCAATGGAATGGTATGGAACTCTATGTCAGGAGGTTTTAGAGCAGAAAGCCTCGGTAGTTTTTTAAGCCGAGGAGGATCGGTGAAGGCGGTGAATTTGTTCACGAGATAACGGAGTTATCGATTGCTTGATTTTGACATAAAGCTTTAAATCAATAAAAACTCAACTTTTAATGGATACAATAAAATTCAATAATTTCAATATAATCGTCGTTATTCTGGTGATTTTGGGCGCTGCCGGCGCGGTTGGCATCGGGTATTACGGCCTCAAAGAAACTTCGTCTACTTCGCAACTCTCTGATCAAACCGGAACATCGGCTTCTTTGAATTCGGCCCAGCAAACGCCGTCATCAACTATAACCGAAGTTGTCTGGCCTAGCAATCAGGAATTAGGCGTTGGATCCCCGTCTGGTTCAATCCCGTCAATGTCGTTTTCGCCCGTCGTCAGCCAACTTTCCGGTCCGGCCGGCAATCAGGTTGTGGACGCGTATTTGAGCGCCTATCAGGAAGCGCAGAGGGGGAAGGAATCTTACAAGGAAGTTTCTTTTAACGCTACTATTTACCAATATCTTCCTCTTCGTGATTTTCTTAACGCCCTCGGCATCAAGATAAATTCGGAAGTCTATCAAACTCTCGACCAGACTGATTATCGCGCCGTCTTCTGCTACCGCGACTCAAATGCTATTGATAGAGGTTTGATACTTT
>Ga0100389_1003933_pt1 | contig 11546 bp, 8 predicted proteins | sample CryGeymeta201513_FD_81537 | JGI IMG/M metagenome (GOLD analysis project Ga0100389, IMG submission 81537) | Groundwater microbial communities from Crystal Geyser aquifers in Utah, USA - Crystal Geyser metaG 2015-13 | ecosystem: Environmental > Aquatic > Deep subsurface > Groundwater | place: USA... | reverse complement strand
AAGCGAGGGAGAAAACAACAGCGTGGTTTTTAATTATAAATATCTGCTTGACGGCCTGCAAAACATGCCCAGTAAAAAGATTGTTTTTGAGCTAAGCTCCTCCGACAGCCCGGTAGTTTTAAAGCCAGAAGGAATAAAGGATTATTTGTATTTAATCATGCCGATTAGAAGATAATCCTAGTGTGATAATGGTAATACTATTAACAGCTCAACCCAGAGGGTTGAGCTAGAGGTTTGGGGAGTAATAAACATTTCGTTCAGCCTTACATTTTTTTTACGAAAGCGCAAGGCTGAACGGTCAGAAGTTGTTATTTTTATGTAATTATGCTATTATTTAGCTAGTAATTAAGCACGAAGAATATGTTAGAGCAAGAAGAAATTTTAAATTTTCTAAAACAAAATAAGAAAAATTTTAGAGAGAATTACCGCATAACCAAACTTGGTTTGTTTGGCTCTTTTTTGAGTGGTAACAATACTGAAAATAGTGATATTGATATTTTGATAGAGCTGGAGGATGGCACGCAAAATATTTATGAATTAAAAAGTCGTTTAAGACAGTTTATCCGTGATAATCTGAATAGAGATGTTGATTTGGCCAGGGAAAAATATCTAAAACCATATATCAAGGGAAAAATTTTAAAAGAAGTATATTATGTCTGACAAAGATTTATTCGGTCTCAAGGCAATTCTTGAAGCGGCGGATAAAATAAAGAATTACTCCAGCGCTTTTAAAAGCGCAGATGAGCTTTATCAAATGCAGAAAGAACTTGACGCTTGTTTAATGAATTTTATTGTCATCGCGGAGATGATTGATAGGTTAAGCGATGATATTAAAAATAAATATAACAATCTAGAGTGGGTCAAGATAAAAGATTTTAGAAATATCATCGCCCACGACTATTTTGGCATAGATGCCGAAGAGGTTTGGCAAATAATTAATCATAATTTGCCGGAGTTCGCCAGAGAGATTAAGAAAATTTTAAAATAAAAAATTAATAATTTATTGAAATTAATATTTGTTTAGTTAATATTAGATAAACTAAAACAAAAGTGCGTAATATCTGTAAATAAAATAATATGTTAATGGCCAGTAAGTATTTTAAATATTTATGCCTAAGTTTGTTATTATTAAGTCCTTTTATAATTAATATCAATTTTAGCGTGGCTGCTTCTAATGGTGACCCAGTTATAGATCTAATTTCACCCAATGGTGGGGAAGTATATACAGTTGGCGATGAAGTAAATATTAAATGGAACCAGACCAATATTGATACAGTGACAATTGGCTATAAAGCTTGTGACAGTTGTCTTGATTGGATAGAATTTGGTATGCAGGTTGATATTAATAATACTACCGGAAGTTATAAATGGACTATTCCTGAAAATTTGAGCGCTGGCAATTATAAAATTGATATTACCGGGTATCATACCGGAATTGGGAGTATGATTGATATCAGCCAGGCAGATTTTATTATTAAGGTGGCAGATTCTCCAAATGAGCCCGAGCCAACAACTAATATTACCGACCCCAGTGAATTACCAAAAGAGAACGCTTATAAAGCAATTGTTAAAATTAAAACTTTATTTCTAGACAGATATTATAATTTATCCCCAAATTCTGAAGGGTCTGGAGTTGTTATTAACTCTGATGGATTAATTTTGTCTAATTATCATGTCATAACAGTAGAGGAAGAATTAGATGATAGCATTCGTGATGCAGTTTACCAAATATGTATTCCCAAAAATATTAGTGAGGAGCCTGATTGCGCTTATACTGCCAAAGTAATTGCTAGGGACAAAAATTTAGACATGGCAATATTAAAAATAGAAAGCATTGCCGGATTAAGCACTTTACAAAATTTTTCATATTTGGATTTAGACCAATCTGATATAACTCAAACCGGAGACGAGGTTATTGCTTTGGGTTATCCTGCCATCGGAGGCGAAACAATCACCATTACCAAAGGCATTGTCAGTGGTAAAGCGGACAAATATGGTCAAAAATGGATTAAAACTGATGCTGTTACTTCTTTTGGGAGTTCTGGCGGAGCCGCTATTAATTCCACTGGTAAAGTTATTGGTATTACCAGCCAAGCGCACTCTGATCTCTTGGGCACCTTGGGTTATATAATAAATATTTCTTCTGTCACTAATTGGGTTAACCAAAACAAAAATAACACTGCGCAAACAAATACTTTATTAAATCGTTTAGTAGAATTTACCAAGGGATAAAGGAATTTAAAGACTACTAATATTTTTACAAAAAATTATCCACCATTCAGTATTACCAAAGTAACTGATTGGAATTTTAACTATGCGGGAGAGGGCGGGTTATTCATTGATAAAAAAAGTGACGACGAGGGTGGTCTTATTAAATTAGAATTTATTAAATACCCCCACCTTACCAGTTTAGATAATATTATTCCAGAGCTAAAAAGACAATATGCCGAGGTGGGCTTGTTGTCAATGATTTCTTTTGTAGATGATAAAAAAATAAATATAAATGGGGTACAGGGAAAGCAAGTGGTTATTTCCGGGGCCGGGGAGATGTTTTATGCTTATATTTTCCCAGTAAAAAATTATTTGGTTATTATAAATTATGATTATGGCAAGAACGACAAAGACAAAGAAACAGTTGATCGTATCATAAATACTTTTAAGTCCAATGCCAGCAGTACGGTTTTTAATGAGGAAAGGCAATTTAGTAATAGTAATAATCCCAAATTTAGTTTCCAAGCTGGAAAAAATTGGGCGATCATGACGAATAATTCAAAAACCGTGTCTGCCTATGTTTTTCATAAAAATATTAAAGGAGCTTTTGTGCAGTTTGAAGCTTCAAGAATTACTGAAGACACAAAAAATTTAAATAACGATGAATTTTTAGCTTATGTCAAACAACAACTTGCAGAGGCAAATCAAATCGTCAGCCGACTAGATTTAAAAGGTGAGATAGTAAAATCAGATGCTCACTATAAAATAAATAATGAGGTTGACAATGTAATAATGGTTGAATCTGTTGCTAAAAGCATTAGTAGTGGCAAGACCATAGATCAAGCATTAACCTATACAATAGAATTGGCGAGGGAATATTTGATAGTTACACTGGATTTGTATAGTGAAAATCAAACCGAATTTAATACAGTTAAAAGTGAGTTAAATTCAATGCTCCAATCCTTATCTTTGAGCGCCAAGCCCTTAGCTACAATCACCCCGATGATTGATAATAAATTTGCGAGCAGGCTTAAGGGCAAGCTGCTCTTACAAGTTGAAGATCGTGGCAGGATTTGGTATGTCAACCCCAACAATGCTAAACGCCATGAAGTCACTTTTGCTAATGCCTTAAATTTATTTCAGAGACTGGCTCTTGGTATTAGTAACACAGATTTATATAAAATCCTAACCCACCCCGAATCCGTTAGTAGAGATGTGGATACTGACGGTGATGGTTTTTTAGATAGAAGCGAAGTGGAAGCAGGATATAATCCAGAAATCGCCTCCAACCCAAAACACCGTGGCAATGACAAGATTAAATATAATACCAGCTTGGCAAACCGGCTAAAAGGCAAACTACTGCTCCAAGTAGAAAACAAAGGAAGAATTTGGTATGTAGATTTTGAGGGCAAGAGATGGGAAGTAACTTGGAAAAATTTGATGGATTTATTTAGAAAATTGGCGCTAGGCATCACTAATAATGACTTAAGCCAAATAGATATAGGTAATTGATAAACTCATCTCAACATTAAAAGCTTGGAATATAAACCCATTCCCCGCATGGTTAAAGAAAAACCCGATTCTTGTCAGGTTTTTCTTTGTGATAGTTATTATTTATAAACTTTTATTTTAAGATAGCGGGCGCCCCAGGACTGGGCAGTGGGAAGTTCTGGCATCCAGACATCAAGGCGGTGATAATAGCGGGCATTCATCCTGTCTAAAACAATAAACATTTTGTCGCCAAAATAATCAGGGATCTGAATTTTAGTGCCGTAAGGAAAAGCATTACTAGCAATCATCCCCCAGAAAACATGATCACCCCAAGCGGCAATATATGGCGAGCCGTCTGTTTCAGCCTCTCTTGAAGTATAGGCAGTGGCAGTAATATATGTTTCATAATAAGCAAGCTCCTGATTGTCTGGCAGTGATGAGCTGGCTTGGTTTTGTTCCGCAACACCCTGGACACGGGGGTTGTCAGGATGGTTGCTGATGGCTAGCTCAATAGGACCGCGGCCATAATCAAAATTTACTTCTGGCGCGGCATAAACAATTTGCGGGCTAACCTGAATAAAAGCAAAAGATAGAGATACTATAAATAGTATTTTTTTGGCTAGCCTTAGTATTTTTTTATCTAAAATCATATAAAAAATTGGGATATTAATCAGTCTTTTATATGATTTTAGGGATTAAAAAATCTTCCCATATTGGGAAGCTTGCGACTGGGGTAATCTTAGCATATTTGGGCTAAAAAGTCAAATTTTTGATTTTTGTTTTACAATATATTTTGTACCCTCGAATGATTTTGATTCTCAACCGGCCGAAGTGTTCAAATGTTTTGAGGTTATTCTCTAAATATAAAAAGCCGAAGATACACGTCTTCGGCTTATAAAACGTCAACCAATTGGTTTTACTTCGAAAATGGTTTACAGACCTTAGCTTTGAGTGTCCAGTAATTAATACGGAATTTCTGAATAACCTTACTCTGCAGGTCTGGTGGAGTTGGAATACGGTCAAGATAAACCTCACCAGTCTTTTTTGAAAGATCAAAATTCCTCAGCATCCATTTCCGTATCAATTCCCGATCAATCTCCTGCCTCTTTCTCTTTTCAGTTGCTTTCAACCGTCTTTTTTCTCGTCTTCCAGGGGTGGTCCGATCAAGATATCTTGAAAAGATATGGGCGACAAGGACGATAAAAGCGACTGTGGCGGACAAAACGCCAAAAATTATCCACATTTTAAAATAGTGTATGCCCATAATAGCCCCCACTATCAAAGTAACTTGCCAGGGGGTGATTGGCATATACTTTTCCACCTCTTTAAATCCGCCCTCACACCTGATCTTTTTAATTGACCATAAGCGGTACAGTGATTCGCCACAAGGTAGGTCGTCATAACAATACCGCCTGACGTCCAGTTCGGCATATCGCTTGAATGTGAATGCTTTCCACATTTCATTTAGGATAGGTCGGGGGCGATAACCGACGAACAATATAACTATGCTGGCCAGAAAGACATACAGCGAATATATACTACCACCAATAGCGTACTTGATGAAGTACCAAAATGCCATAAGGGGTGGTTGGAGCGTGAATGCCATGATCCTGCGCTTACGATAGTCACACTCATCTCGAGGGTCATAATTAAACCAAAGGTTTGCCCACTTCCAGATTGCTTTGCCTAACTTGGTTTCTGGCCTATGAGCAAATAGCCCTTGTGGGACTTCAAACTCCTCAACTGTTGAGGCAATCAAACCGGCGTCGTCGCTTGGCGGATTATTATGTTCAGCCTTCTTCCAATCCAGTGAAACGTCGTACCTATAAAGATCTTTACGCTTGAGAAGCTGTTTCACTACCCCCAATGCTTTTTCGTCAGTCTCACCAGTTACAACGATAACCATTATCCGATGATAACCAGGCGAAAATAGTTGCAGATATTTGAAAGCATCCAGGACTTCGCAGGCATACCGACGGCCATACTCGTTGCTATTGTATTTGTTTTTTTCCCCATCCTCGTCCTGCTCAAAAAATACGATGTACTTCGGGTCCTTCTCAATGATTTCCTTTGAAAACCACCACTCAATTGGTATTGTGGCGGAGTTCATCTCTTTTTTCCCGCCGTTCAATACCACGGAAATGCCGATTTTTGTGTCGACCTGTTTAGTTTGTTCACTCATTCCCAAGTCCTCCTATTTTTGTTAATAATAAGCCCGATTGGTTGACTTTTGATAGTTTTTAGTTGACAAGGAACTATCCGCATAAAGTTACCAAAGAAATAATTGTTTGTCAAGCCCGTCGGGTAACTTAAATAATTTATGAATCACTAACTGAAAAATATTTCATTCAGCCTTGCACTTTCTTTACAAAAGCGCAAGGAGACTGAACGGTCGGAGAGTCCAAGATGTATGTGGACTTATTACGCTAATAAGCCGTTACTGATTATATTTTTTAGCTTGGTCAAGTTTAATACTTAAAAGTTTAGAGACCCCGTCATCACCCATAGTTACGCCGTAGAGGAGTTTGGCGCGTTCCATGGTGGCACGGTTGTGTGTGATTACGACAAATTGGGTTTGCTGGGAGAGACTGTCAAGAATTTCAGCAAAGCGAATAGAGTTAGCTTCATCAAGGGCGGCATCAACCTCATCAAGCACCACAAAAGGAGAAGGGTTGGCTGAAATGATAGCGCAAATGAGAGCGATGCTGGTTAAGGCGCGCTCACCGCCAGACAGAGAGGCGATTGACTTCAGCCGTTTGCCCGGCGGTGTGGCAGAAACCTCAATGCCGCTAAAGCCCGCGGTTCTATTCTTTTCTTGGAAAAAATTAGCAACCGGGCTATGATCATCCGCCCCATTCTCATCGCCCGAATCATTTTCAATTTCTTTTTCCTTTTCCTTGATTAATAAGAGCTCTGCCTTACCGCCTTGGAAAAGAGTTTTAAAATATTTTTGGAAATACCTGTTAATTTCAGTAAATGATTTATTAACCCGATGCTTAATAATCTCATCAAGCTGAAGAGCCAATTTTTTAAGAGATTCACTCGTCTGGCTTAAATCATCAATCTGATCACTTAAAAAATCGTGGCGTTTTTTAAGTGTCTGATATTCAGTTTCAATTTCAGGATCAAGACCGCCGATGAGCTCCAGTTGGCCCTTAAGTTTGTTGATTTTATTATGCTGAATGATTTTTTCTTGCTCGGATAAGGGGGCCAGCGTCTGAAGGCTTAAATTCTCCAGGCCAGACAGCTCGTATTGAATTTCATTTTTTAAATCAAAATGTTTAGTCTCAACGCGCGCCAGATTAATGCGCAGTTCATTGATCTGATTATTAATTTCATTAAGTTTGTTTTGCGCATCTTGGAAATTTTTTTGCAGATGCCATAAGCTGGCGCGTTCGGCAGTATCTTTTTCCTGTAAAGTTTTTATCTTATCCTGAAGGGAAGAGATAGCCCGATTAATTTTAGAAAGGCTAGCTTCAGTATTTCTTTGCGGAATATCATTGCCAGTATCGCCCAACCCGTCTTTTTTAATGACGGTCGGCTCAATAAAAGGTTTGAGATAATCAAGTAGCTCATCTATTTTTTTATTAATGGCCAGAATTTCTTTTTTAAGCAGCGCTAAGTTACTTTCTTGACCAAGCAGGCTGACTAATTTCTGATGGCTAAGATTAATCTGGATAATTTTATCATTGACTCGGATTAACTCGGCTTGGGAAATATTTTTTATGGCGGCGCTGGTTTGACGGCTAGCCTCTTTGACTTTTAAGGTTAACAGCTCTTCTTTGAATCCAATTTTTTGATCTAAGAGTTCTTGTTCTTCAGCGCGCAGTTTGTTTAACTCAAAATTCAAGCTGGAGTTCCTGGTCAGCTGGCTTAACTTTTTTTCCAGGCTTTGCCAGTGGGAGTAAATTTTATCTTTCTCGGAGTTAAGCCCGTCAATTTTTGATTTTTGCGATAAGTAATTTTGGTTAATTTCCTGCCAGTAGGCGCTGTAATATTGAAGCTTCTCCTGCCTAAGCTCGGTCTCTATTTCCTGGCGCCTTTTTAATTTTTTAACCTGGCGGGTCAAAAGGTTGAGCCCCGGCTCCATCTCGTTGATTTTTATTTTTAAAGTATTCAAATTCTGCCAGACGCCCTCAAGTTTGTTCAGCGCTTGTTGTTTTTTAATCTGGTATTGCTTGACGCCGGTGGCTTCTTCAAAAAATTTTTTCCGTTCAGCCGGAGAGGCGATCAAAAAATTATCAATCATCCCCTGGCCAATGACCGAGTAGGTGCGATGGCCGAAGTTGGCCTTGGTTAACAGGAGATTAATGTCAGCCAGTTTGCTTTTGGCATTATTAATCAAATAATCGCTCTCGCCGCTGCGGTAGATACGGCGGGTGATGGCGAGTTCGGAGTAGTCAATGGGCACTTGTTTGTCAGAGTTATCAAGTTCTAAACAAACCTCGGCCAGTCCCAGCCTGGTTTTTTTGTCTGAACCGGAAAAAATGACATCTTCTGATTTTTTACCGCGCAGAGTTTTAATGCTTTGTTCGCCCATCACCCAGCGGATGCTTTCTGCCAAATTGCTTTTTCCCGAGCCATTGGGGCCGACAATAGCAGTAATACCCTGAGTGAACTGCAGGGTGGTTTTTTTAGCAAATGATTTAAAACCGGAGAGTGATAGTTGTTTAAGATGCATAAGAGGTTTAACTATTGAATTGATATTATATAGCCCGCTTTGTCTGCCAGACAAAACTAGTTTTCACGAATTTTGCGCTGTTTGTATAACATTAAATAACCAATTTTATTATATCATAGAAAGGTGATAAACTAGAAGTATGAATTTAGCTAAAAAAATTATATTAAACACCGCCGTGCATACGTTGGGTAAGTTTGGAGCTTCATTTATCGGGATTTTTATTGTGGCGATTTTAACGCGCTATCTCGGAGTAACCGGTTATGGGGCATATACTACCATTTTTACCTATTTGTTTTTCTTTGCCATTTTATCCGACTTGGGCCTTTATGTAGTGACAGTTAATGAACTTGGCAGAAGCGAATTTGGCGAAGAAAAGTTTTTTAATAATATTTTCAGCCTGCGATTTTTCAGCGCCCTGCTGTTAATGATTGTTGCCAGCGCGCTGGCTTGGTTTTTCCCCTATTCTTTTTTAATCAAGCTGGGAATTTTAATCGCCGCGCTGTCAGTATTTTTGAATCTTCTGGATCAGGTAGTCGTGGCCTTTTTCCAAAATAAAATTGAGATGACCAGAGTGGCCGTGGCGGAAATTACGGGGAAAATAATTACTCTGGGCTTAACGGTTTTGATGGTTTATTTAAACCAGGGGCTGTTATGGGTTTTGGCCAGCGTAATTTTGGGTTTCTCGGTTAATTTAGGCGTCAATTTAGTTTATTTAAGGAAATTTATCAAACTTAAATTTGATTTTGATTTTGAAATTTGGCGAAGAATTCTGGTAAAAGCATGGCCAGTGGCGGTGACTGGCATTTTTTCTCTGATATATTTTAAGGCTGATACCTTATTTTTATCTTTACTGCCGCTGAATGAGGCTTATGCTTTTTCTAATGAGGAAGCAGTGGGCATTTACGGGGCGCCTTATAAGATTTTGGAAGTGCTGATTGCCTGGCCGGCGATTTTCATGGGGCTGATATCGCCGCTGTTAGCGCGCGCCTGGGCAGAAAAAAACATCTTTGATTTCGGCCGTATCTGGCAGAAAGCTTTTGATGTCCTGTCAATTATTATTTGGCCGATGATCATCGGGACTTTAGTTCTGGCAAAGCCGCTGATGATATTTATTGCCGGGGAAGATTTTGCCAGATCAGGCACGGTGCTGCAAATTCTTATTTTCGCGGTCGGCATGATATTTTTGACTCATCTGACAACTTATGCCATTATTGCCATCGGCCGGCAAAAAAATATGATAAAGTTTTATGTTATCGCCGCTATTTTGGCTGTTTTGGGCTATGTAATATTTATCCCTATTTACGCGTATTTCGCGGCGGCCGTTATCACCCTGGCAGTGGAGGGTTTTATGCTCGCAGCAACATTGTATTTGCTTAAAAAAAGCATTGGCATCCGCATAAATACGATCATTTTTGGCAAGGCAATGCTAGCCGCTGTAATAATGGGATATTTACTGTTATTTTTGCTTGGCATAAACGTGATTTTACTGGTGATAATCGGAGCGCTTGTTTATTTGGGAATTTTATGGCTAACCGGAGGGATAAATAAAAATATTTTAAAAGAATTAAAAAATAAATAATATATAAGATTTTAGATATAATTTTAATTTTGATATTTTTTATTTTATTTGCGGTAGTCGCCGCGAGGAATTTGAAGTGGGCGATTTATTTACTCATTTTTGCCCTGCCCGCGTATCAAATCCGATTTAATTTGGGTTTTTTGCCATGTACGGTTCTTGAGGGGATGATAGTGGTAGTATTTATAGTTTGGATGATAAGGATGATAAGGGAGACAAGAGAAGATATAAAAGATATTAAAGATATTAAAGATATTAAATATTTAATATCTTTTGTGGTGCTGTTTTTACTGGCGGCGACAATTGCTATTTTTACCGGGCCGGAACTCCAAGCGGCGGCCGGGATTTGGAAGGCATATTTTTTAGAGCCAATTTTATTTTTAATGGTTATTATAAGCACTTTAAAAAAAGAGGACTTAAAAAATGTTTTTATGGTTTTTGCTTTGAGCGCCTTGGTAATGAGTATTTTGGCAATTTACCAAAAGATTACCGGGAATTTAATTGCTAATCCTTTTTGGGCAGCAGAGGCAACGCGCCGGGTAACCGGGGTTTTTTCTTATCCCAATGCCCTGGCTCTATACTTGGCGCCGGTGGTGGTGATGCTAGCAGGAAGCTTGTTTGCACGAATTATGAATTATCCCCCTGTGGGGGATCCCCCTCCACCTGACAGGAAAATTTCAAACAGAACATTGGGGGATGAATTAAAAATTATGAATATTTTGTATAAACTGTTAATTGGTTTAAGCGCGGTTATCGGACTTTGTGCAGTTTATTTTACCAAATCAAAAGGGGCATTGATTGGAATTTTTGCAGGGTTGGTTTTTTACGTCTTGTTTTATAAAAATTACAGAAAATATTTTCTAGTCGCGCTCGTTATGGCAGCGGCATTTGGCGGTTTTTTGATTGGCAACGGCCGGCTAGACTTAAAAGGGGCGGCGAGCGTTGCCGGTGGTGATTCAGTCTCAACCAGACTTGAGATGTGGGGCGAGAGCTGGCAAATGCTAAGAGAAAAGCCGCTTTTAGGCGCGGGATTATCCGGATATCAAGCAGCAGTCGCGCGTTATCACTCAAAAAAATATATTGAAATTTATTTATATCCGCATAATATATTTTTGAATTTTTGGTCAGAAATTGGTTTACTGGGTTTACTCGGATTTTTAGGTGTTATCGGCTATTTCTACTGCGCAGGTTTTAAAGAAAAATTATCAGCCGCCAGTTGTCAGCTGACTATTGTACTAATGGCAGGCATGACAACGTTTTTGGTTCATGGCTTGGTTGATGTGCCATATTTTAAAAATGATTTGAGTGTTTTATTTTGGATATTGGTGGGGATGATGACGGTCTTAAATATTAGGGGAAAAGAAGTAAATAAGATATAATTAAAATAGATATTAAGAGATATTAAGAGATATTAAAAGATATTAAAAGATATTAAAAGATATTAAAAGATATTAAAAGATATTAAAAGATATTAAAAGATATTAAGAGATATTAAGAGATATTGAAAGATATTGATGATATTATTAAAAAATTTTCAAAAGAATTTTTTATGCCTGCTGATGATTTGCAAAAACAAATAGATGATTT
>Ga0100389_1003927_pt1 | contig 11555 bp, 18 predicted proteins | sample CryGeymeta201513_FD_81537 | JGI IMG/M metagenome (GOLD analysis project Ga0100389, IMG submission 81537) | Groundwater microbial communities from Crystal Geyser aquifers in Utah, USA - Crystal Geyser metaG 2015-13 | ecosystem: Environmental > Aquatic > Deep subsurface > Groundwater | place: USA... | reverse complement strand
GAGCTGACCGGCTTCATGGAGGACGAGATCCGCAAGCTGATGGAGGACGACGACGATCCGGCCGACGAGCTGGAGACGATCCCGCGCATGGAGTGTCAGGCATTCGAGCATCACGACTACCTCGTGTTCATGTTCCACGACCTGCGGGACTGGATGCAGGTGCTCCAGCTCATGGGGGTGGGCGAGGTTGACTACTCGATCACGCGCAGAACCAAGAAGATCGGCGTCGGCCGCGTGCTCCATGGAAAACGACTCCTCGAACTCTGCCGCAGGGCCAGCATGGCCGGAACTCCGTCCCCTGAGCCTGCGTCCGGTGATCCTCAGCCGGGGCCGCAGCCGGACGATGACCAGCCACAAGCTGTTCCCAAGCGCGACGCTCGTCGTTCCGGAAAGCGAGGCAAGTGACTACGCCCGCTTCGGCTTGGAAATCGTCACGGTGCCCGATGCGGTCCAGGGTATCAGCGTCTTGCGCAACTGGATCCTCGCCCGCTTCACCGAGGACGCGGTCGTCATGCTCGACGACGACATCTCGGCCTGCGTGTGCATGGTGAGCCTCCGCTGCCGCCGCCTCTCGACCGGGGAAACCCTCGCCATGATCGAGAACGCGGCATGGTGCGCACGCGGGGCCGGGGCACGGCTCTTCGGCTGGCACCAGCGCAGCGACCCCCGGCTTCTCCAGCGCAACGATCCGTTCGGCGTGAACCACTGGGTCGGCGGGGCGGTCGGTGTGGTCCGCGACGAATCCGGCGGCGTGCCGAAGTGGGACGAGCTCCTCAAGTGCAAGTGCGACATCGACGCCACGCTCCAGGAACTGCTCGTCACCCGGCTGGTCTGGAACGAGGCCCGGTTCTGCTTCGTGCAGGAGCGGGACAAGAACCTCGGCGGCAACAGCCTGTTTCGGAGCGAGGAACGCATCGCCACCGAGAAGCGCCACCTCAAGCGCAAGTGGAAGGCGCACATCCGCCTCGAAACCTACAAGAGCCAGGACCGCGTGGCCATGGACACCCCGCGCCGGCAGTCGGTGAAGCTCTGACAAATGGCATCTCAAACTGCTTCCCGCTGTGCGCAATCTGCGGATAATTGAAGGGATATGGTTTACAGACTGAACACAGTGCGCGGATACCGGTTCCCCGAGGTGTCGAGCGCGATGCAGAAGGCGATCCGGCGCGGGGACGCGAAACTCGCCGGCTATTGGGCGCTCGAACTCTGGGCCAGCGGATTCGGTCAGTATGTCTGGCGGCGCTTGCTCACCGTGAGCGCCGAGGACTGCTGGGGAATCCTCACGGCAGAGGTCAAGGCGCTGCACGACAGCTACGACGAGATCAACCGGAGGACGTCCGGCAAGAAGCCGAAGGGGCGTATCTTCATCTCCAAGGCGGTGATCCTACTCTCGCTGGCCAAGAAGAGCCGCGACGCCGACCACTTGCAGAACTTCGTCTATGACCAGCAGGCCGGCCTGGACCCGGAGACGCTGACCGACGAACTGGAGCAGGCGGACGAATACATCCCCATCCCCGGTTACGCCTACGACTGCCACACGCCGGAAGGACGGCGGCGCGGCGCGACCAAGGCGGACTTCTTCAAGGCCGAGCAGGACGCGCTGCAACCGCGCCTGCCCGGGTTGTTCGACGACCTCATTGATTCCTGACCGCCATGGGCTTCCGACTGATGCAGCCGCGCTTCCCGCTCGGGAGGATCTTCGCCACGCCCGGTGCCCTCGGCCTGAACGTGGACCTCGCCTCCTGCCTCCGCCGTCACCACTGCGGGGACTGGGGCGACGAACTCTGCGCCGAGGACAAGCAGGCGAACGAGGACGCGCTTCACCACGGCACCCGCCTGTTGAGCCGGTTCTCTACGCCGGCCGGATCGATCTACATCATCACCGAAGCGGATAGGTCGATGACCACCATCCTGCTGCCGAGCGAATACTGACGCGATCCGGTCAGCTCTCGGTAAGGTCCTTGATGACCGTCGACGAGGAGTTGCTTTGGACGGACTTGATCCCGTTGTCGCGAGCGGCCTCCGAGGAATACATCTCGCTCGTCCCGATGATCTGGCCGTTCGACGCCTTGAGCACGAAGTAGGGTTGTCCCGCCGACGATGTCCTCCGCTCGAAGTTCGCCTCGGAGCCGCCGTTGGACTGGACCGAAGCGATGCCGTTCTCCGCGGACGCCTTGCTCTCGTATGTCTGGCTCGTGAGGACGACCTCGTGGTTCGCCGCCTTCAGGTTGAACGAGAACTTCGCGACTTTCTTCAGTTCGTAGTATCCTGTTGCCATGCCTCCACTTTAGGGAGGGGTCTCCGGGCTTGTCGAGCCGCCATCTGCGAGGCCCGTTCAATCCGCGCGCCAACGGAGTTGTGTCGAGCCTAACGGCACGCGGAAAAACGCGGATGGCGCATGAGAGGGCCGGTCATACCGGCATACCTTGAGCGGGGGACGTGTGTTCCCACGGCTGTCCAAGAGGCTTCATGGAGGGCGCAAAAATGGTGCGCATTTTCAAGCGGATGGTGCGCGACAAACGACGCGGACGGCTGGCAGGAGGAAGGATGTCGGAACGCGGACAACCCGCGCCAACCGGCACCAGATCCCACTCAGATCCCAAGATGAAGCCAGCAGATCCGAAAGCCGAATCCATCACCTTCGGCGTTGAACTTGAAACCACCATCTCCGCCACCAGCGGAGTCGTCGTCGGTGCCTACCATGGCGGGGCCACCGTGCGCAACGGGGCCGACCGGGCGACCAACCGGCCACTTCCCGCGCCCACCTTCCACGGCGCCCATTGGAAAGCCGAACGAGACGGTTCAATCCGCTGTCGCTCGGACCAGATGGCCTGCGAGTTCGTCTCGCCCATCCTCCAAGGCACGGACGGCCTGCACTGCCTGAGCGAGTTCCTCGACTGGGCCAAGGCGATCGGGGCGACGGTGAACGCCACCTGCGGATGCCATGTCACCGTGGGGGTCGAATCCATCATCGGCACCCGCGATCCTCAGGCGGTCGGGGAATACGCCCGCAAGCTCGCCCACATCGCCCGGTGGCACGCCATGAGCCTCTACGGCCAGACGGGCACCGGACGCCACCTGAACCACTACAGCCACACGCTGGGGGACGACGTCGGGATGCTCGCCCGGCGGATGCAACGCCGCACCCGCCTTCAGGACAAGGTGGACGCGGCCACCCGCTGCGGGCGCGGTATGGTGAACTTCCGCAAGGTCTTCTCCCACGGGGTGATCGAGTTCCGGGTCTTCGCCGGCACGCTCAACCGCCAGAAGCTCCTCCATCACCTTGCCACGGTGCTCGGGCTCTGCCGGCGGGCGGCGGAAGTCGAATGCCTCGGCGGGTTCAAGAAGAACAAGACGCAACTCAAGCGCACCGCCACCGCCAGGGACGCCCTGCGCTTCCTCTGGGATTACCTCGGATGGACCGGCTCCAAGCGCCCCGTCGCGCTCGGGCTCTTCGGTCCCCTGCATGACGAGTTCCAATCCTACCGCCGGGTGGCCGAGCGGATGTGTCACCGCTTCGATGCCCGCTTCCCCTTCGCGAACCTCTGACCCCCTGACGACGATGTGTGTGATCCTTGTATGCCCGAAGAACGTGCGCCCTGACCGCGCCACGCTGGATGCCTGCCATTCCGCCAACCCTCACGGTGCCGGTGTGGCATGGCGGGAGGATGGAGAGGTCCGCTGGTTCAAGGGGCTCGACCCCAGCGACCTCGAAGCTCTCATTCCCGACCTGCCCGGCGAGATCGTGATCCATTTCCGGTGGGCGAGCGTCGGAGAAATCACTCCCCGCCTTTGCCATCCGTTCCCGGTGACCCGGCTGGCCACCACGCGCTTGTCCGGCCATGCCCGGGCCGTCCTCTTCCACAACGGAACGTGGAGCGGATGGGAACGGACGCTCGCCCGGATGCCCCGCCGCCAGCTCAGCGGCCCGCTGTCGGACTCCCGCATCGCCGCCTGCCTGGTCGATTGCTGCGGGGTGGACGCCCTGGACCGGTTGCCCGGTCGCTACGTGTTCTTCGAGCGGGACTTCACCCTCCTTTTCGGAAGCTGGGAGCGGTGGCGCGGGATGCAGGTCAGCAACCTCGGATTCGTCCACGGCCTGCGTCCCCCCTTTTGCCCGAATCATACGCAGAGTCCGGATAGCGACGACGACCCGCCGTCCACGCCCTCACAAGCCTTCCTACCGCTCTCCGACACGGTGCGGGACTCAGGATCCCTGAGCCACCCGGACGTGTCCCCACAACGCAAACCAAGAACGAAACCAACGAAACCATGAAGATGAAGAAATGCCATGTGGACCTCGGAGCACCGGTCAACCGGAGCTTTGACGGAGTCCTTGAAATCGACGTGCACGCCCTGCTGTGGGCGAGCGCCAAGGGGCGGGAGTTCATCCCCGCCATCGCCACCATCGGCCGCAAGGGGTACCAGAACGGCCCGCTGCGGACCACGCCGCTGCCGGACGCCCGCAAGTATCCGCTGCTGCACGAGCGCATCCGCTACTGGGAGACGGTGCTGGAGATCGAGGACGAGGAAGTCGTTCTGGGGGCTGCGGTGATCGCGGCGCTCAACGGCTACCTCGACCTGATGATGAAGAACCGCACCGCGGCCGATCCGAAGAGGTTCGTGGCCGCCGTGACCGAGGCCGCCCGCGAATGGGCGGTGGAATGCTACCACGCGACCTACAGCGTCCAGCCCACCCCCAGCCACTGATCGCCATGAACCGCACATTCAAGATGATCGCCAGCCGGGGATCGGAAGTGATCTTCGATGACCGCATCGAAGCGGCAACTCCCCGGGAAGCGCGCAAGTTGCTCAAGGAACGTCTCGGACTCACCAGCCTGAGCGGGATCGTGTATTCCATCACCGAGATTCCGGTGGAGCTGATCCGGGACATCGTGGATGCCAGAGTGGCCGAGCTGGTCGGCGGGGCCGAGCTTCCCGCTCCGGTGCCTGCCGACCTTGAGGCCCTGCTCACCGAACGGCTCCAGCCGATCATCCGGCGGCTCGCCGCCCTGGAGCATTCCGGTCGCACGGAACCCGAGACCACCAGCCAGCGCTTCGATCCCTTGGCCGAGGAACCGGAACCCGAGCCGGACGAACCGGATTGGTCTCTCGTCCGCCGGCACTTCCGCCGCTACGGGGATCCGGCCAAGACAGCCGAGAAGTATGGAGTGCCGCTCCGCACCCTGAACGCCCGCGCCAGAAAGGAGGGGTGGGCGGCATGATCGAAGTCAGGAAATACCGGAAGGCCGATGGGTTCATCACCCGGTATTGGGCCGTGTATGTCGATGGTGACCTGCTCGCGGTGATGCTCTACCGCAAGGGGGCCGAAGCCGTGGCTGACATGCTCATGCGCGGACGCTGCCGAAAGGAGGCAGGGGATGCCGCGTAGGCGCTCCACGGTCCCTCCCACCTGCTTCATCCCGTCCTGCCCTGCGGATTTCGTGGGGCAGGCGGGCAAGGTGGCGGAAATGCTGCTGCGGAAGGCCGAGTCGCTGCGGGCGAATCCGGACCGGTCGCTCAAGCTGCTGGTCAGCGGTGCTCCCGGCATCGGCAAGACCAGCCTCGTGAACCTCGTCGCCGGGGCACTCGTCAGACACCACGCCGCCATCGAGGACGTGAATGGGCGGGAGGTCGGCTTGGACACCGCACGGGAGTGGATCCGCGGTCTGGGCTACGGCAGCCTCTTCGGGCCATGGACGGTGAAGGTGGTCAACGAACTGGACCGCTGCTCCAAGGACGCCCAGGACCTGCTCCTGACCTACCTCGACCGGATGCCCGCCGGCCACGCGTTCCTCGGGACCACGAATCTGGACATCGGCAACCTGACCGAGCGGTTCCAGACGCGCTTCCAATCCATCCGCCTACAGCCACCCGCAAACGAGGTTCTCGCGCAATTTCTCGCCCGGCGCTGGGGCGCTCCCATCCGGATCACCCGGCAGATCGCCGAGGGCGCAAACGGGAACGTCAGGGCGGCGATGGCGGACCTCGAAATCTGGGAGTCCACGGACGAGCAATGAGTAGAATCGCGCAAAAGTGCGCACTTTTCATCACTTTAGCTTGTCAGGGAAGGCCAGGGCGCTAGCCTCGGGCCTCCAATGAGCGGGACACAGGAATCAGGCCCAGCAATGCGATCAAGGATCACCGTCCTTCTGGAGGATGAGGAATATCGCCGGTTCGATGCCTATTGCAGCGAGAAGGGCTTCAAGAAAAGCACGCTGATCGCCCGGCTGATCAAGGAGCACCTGGACAGCCAGAATTTCGGGATGCAGCAACAGCTCGCGTTCGCCCAATCCTCCAAGCCCGCCCGTCGTGCCGGGACCGACGACGCCCGTCCAAGATGAATCCCTACCTACTACTTCGCCCCTCGGAACTTCCCTCCCCGAAGCTCACGGCCATCGAGCTTTTCTCGGGCGCGGGCGGCATGACCCTCGGTGTGGCCAACGCAGGATTCCAGGTGCTCCTCTCCTCGGACATCGACGCCGCGTGCAGCGAGACGCACACCCACAATCTCCCGGAAATTCCCTTCGCCCGGGATGACATCCACAACCTCGACACCCGCCGGATCAAGCGGAATACCGGCTTGCGGAAAGGGGAACTGGACGTGTTGTTCGGAGGACCGCCGTGCCAGGGATTCAGCATCATCGGCGCACGACGCGACGACGACCCGCGCAACAGCCTGTTCCTCGAATACATGAGGATCGCGACCGACCTCGCACCCAAAGCAGTCGTCATCGAGAACGTGCCCGGCCTGGCGACACTCGGACGGGGGAAGATGCTCACCGCCGTTGGAGAGGCGTTCTCGAATGCCGGCTACAACGTCTCGGGAGCCGAGTTGGTCGCGGCTCAATACGGAGTCCCCCAGATGAGATGGCGTTACTTCTTCATCGGCTGGCGAAAGGACCTCGGCATCCGCCACGCCGGGTTCCCCGCGCCGACGCACGGAAGTTCCGGGATCGGCGACCTGTTTCCGAACAGGACGATTTCCCCCGAAGAGGAGGCCGGATTCATCAATACCGCCGACGCCATCGGAGACCTGCCCCATGTCGATTCCGGGTGCTGTGAGGATTCCTATTCCGGCAAGCCGACAAGCATCTACCAGAAGGCCATGCGCCACGGCCTCTCGGAGGAGTTGTGGAATCACTACGCGCCCGCGATGTCGCCCGCCAACCTCGCGAGGATCCGGCACCTCGCACCCGGGCAGGACTGGCGTGATCTTCCCGTCGAGCTGCTGCCGGAGGGGATGAAACGGGCATTGCGCAAGGACCATACGCGGCGCTACCGGCGCATGCGTTGGGACGGCATCCCCCGATCGATCATCACCAGGTTCCGCGACCCGAAGTCCGGAGAATACACCCATCCCGCGCAAGACCGCACGATCACGATCCGGGAGGCGGCGAGGATCCAGTCCTTTCCCGACTGGTACCGGTTCATGGGAGGATACTCCCAGCAATACGATCAGGTGGGCAACGCGGTCCCTGTCCTCCTTGCCCGGGCGATCGCTCGTGAGATAAGGGGAGTGTTGCTCGGCGAGTCCGACGTCACCGGACTTCCTCCCAAGACCAGGTACTCGATTCCTTCAATGGTTCAGACCAGCCTTTTTGCGAACACGGCGTAGGAACTCCTCGGCACTCACTTTCGAGGTCGGTTTGATCAGTGCCTTGGAGAACGTCTCAACCGTGGTCCTGTGGGTCGAGACATGACCGAAGCCCATCTGGCCGTTTGGCTGGATCGTGCCGTCATAGTCGAACACGAGAAAGGTGACGTCCCAATCGTCGCCCGTCGTCCATTCAATGTCCGTCCGCCTGATCAGGTAGTCGAACGGTCGCTTCTGAGTGACGACATACAGCTTCGATCCCCAGTCCACGAGCATCGCGGCCTTCTCGGCCACCTGCAATCCGAGCCTCTTGTAGATATTCGCCGTGTTCACCCCGTAGGCCACGGTGTCCTTTCGGCCCTTCCGCTTCGCTTCCTCGGTGAACCTCCTTCTCCAGCTTTTCGGATCGCCTTCCAGAATCGAATGAAACGCAGGGCCTACCCCGCCTCCCCGCAGGTCGATGGCCTGCGCCTCGATCGCACAGAACCTTTGTCCCTGCTTCGGAAGCGCGATGAAATCGAAGGACTGGCGAGGATGTGTTAGGACAACTTCCGGGACGATGACAACCTCGCCAGCCTCTTCCGGCCCAAAGAAGTCATCCACGGCCATGGAGATGGGCGAACCATCGAACCGGTGATCGCAGACCGCATAGATTTCCGCAGCCTTGTCCCCGTCCGCTTTGTATGTCACCGAGCAGTAGCCGTAACCGTACTGCCTGAACTTCTCGCACTGGTTTCCCGCGAACGGGCAGATCCTGGAAGTGAACGCCGCCCGGCTTTCCTCCGAAGTGAGATCGCGGTGATAGCCGAAGACCTCGACAATCGGGAACGACTTGTCCTTGTCCGGGAAGTCATCAGGTCCGAAGGGCTTGGTCGGCTCGAATGGGGTGCTCATCTGCTGATAGAAGGGGTGGCCGGCTCCGTCGCTGGATTCGCGACGGAACGGTCACTGCAACGGGCGCGGGAATGCAATAACCTTGAAGGTGCGGGCTTGCCAAGGTGATTCCAGACCGCTCCAGCGATTGCAAACGAGTCACAAGTGACTGACGATCAACAGGAAATCTATTCCCGAAGCCGCCCAAGTCCTTGGGTCTCCCCACCCCCATCCAAATTCCGTAAAAGGAGCCACACGCGCTTTACACTTTTTCCGGGGCGGTGCCTGGCCGCTCAGGGGAAGGAAACCTCGGCCCGCCAGCCGAGGCAGGTCGCTGATTTCAAGGTGCTTGCGCGGGTTTCGGGCACGTCGGTCGGGTGGGCCGGGTGGTGCTCGATCACGGCCTTGCGACCTGTAAAGCGCTCGGCCTGCTTTACCATTTCGAGGACGGAGTGGTTCCGGCCGGTGCCGACGTTGAAGACGGCGAAATCCGCACCCCGGTAGCCTGCCGCGAGCGCCACCGCCCGGGCCACGTCGGAAACGTGGGTCAGGTCGCGGCGCTGGGTGCCGTCCCCGTTCACCCGGACCGGCTGGCCGTCGTTGAGCGCCTTGGTGAAGGCGGCGAGGGCGAGATCCCGGCGCTGGCCGTCACCCCAGACGGTGAAGAACCGCAGCGCCACGAAGCGGATGCCATGGAGCCGGCTGTAGAGTTCGCCCCACTGTTCCCCCTGGGACTTGGTCAGGGCGTAAGGACTCATCGGGTGGAGCGGATCGGACTCGGCGGACGCGCAACCCTTGCAATCGCCGTAGACGCTGGAGGACGAGGCGAAGACGAACTTCCGGATGCCCTGCTCCCGGCAGAACTCCAGGAGCCGCACGGTGCCGCCGATGTTGGCGTGGACGTAGTCGAGCGGGCGGTCGATGGACGGGCGGACGCCGGCAAGAGCGGCAAGGTGGACGACCGCATCGAAGCGCTGCTTCGGGAACGGATCGGTGCGGATGTCGCAGCGGAAGTAGCGGACGCCTTCCGGGAACGGATCACCTGGCGGGCGGAAGTCGAGCGCGGTGACGTGGTGGCCGAGACTGGTGAGGTGCCGGACGACATGCTGGCCGATGAAGCCGGATGCTCCGGTGACGAGGATGGATGGCTGCTCCACGACGGAGCGCCGGGCGTCAACCGCCTGAGACGAGACCGATCAAGCGCCCCAGGTGGTCGGCATCGAGCTCCTTCGGTCCGAGGCGGATGACCCGCCACCCCGCAAGTGCCGCCTCGAGGTATTTTTCCAGGTCGGCGGCGAATCCGGCGGCGCGGTTGTGGCGGCCGTTCACGTAGATGCCGCCCTCGATCTCGATGAGAGTGCGGCTGGGCAGGTGGGCGAAGTCGGCCCGCCACTTGCGGGTCGGGTGGAATCGGAACTCCCTCTCCAACTCCGGCCCCCCAAGTGCCCGCCACAGCGTCTCAAAACGCTTCTCCAGCCTGCTGGGCGGCTTTCCACCCCGGAACCTCTCCCGCCGCCGCAGCTTCATTCCAGGCCATCCAGGTTCGGCTGGGCCGGGTCCGGCACCGACACCTCGATCTCGTCGGTCGTCACCTTCGAGAGGCGGCAGGTCACCTTGAGCTTCGTGGGCGAGTGCGAGCGGTTGAAGGTGGCGCGGAACCCGAGGCTGAACTTGCCGTCTTCATCCGCGCTGTCCTCCGCCTCGCGGAAGTATTCGTCGAGGAGTTCGCGGATGGCGCTCAGGGCGGCGTCCTTTTCGGCTTGGGCGAGGTCGTTCATGATGGTGGGTTACAGTTGGTCGTAGATGGAGATCACGGGTTCGAGGTCGCGCTTGAGGGCTTCGCGCTGTTCCGGAGTGGCCTTGTCGAGGAAGCGGTCCTGCTGCATCCGCCGCCACCAGCCGACGAGCCGGTTCACGAACGGGATGTGGTTCTCGATGCCCTTGTCGGCGGGCTCGGGATCCATGTCGGCATCGGTGGCGATGCGGCCGAGGTTGAGCGATTTGCGCAGGCGGCGGGTGGAGACGCGACGGCCGGCGGTGTCCTCGGCGACGCAGGTTTCGATCCACTTCTCCTGCTGCTCCCGGGGGAGCTTCGCCAGCAGCCGGTGGTGCTCCCAGCTCAGCCGTTCGGTGCGCAGCGAATAGGGAATGCTGCGGCTGACGTAGGCGTAGTTCTGGAGCGTGGAAAGGTCGAGGCCGGTGGCGGCGACGGCCAGCTCGTAGGAGGCGGCATCGACCCGCTTCTCGGGAAAGCCGTCCGTGCCGAAGAGGTTCTGCCCATAGACCAGCCAGTCACCGACGATGAATCCGATCGAGCGGGCCGCTTCCCCGATGGTCTCGGCCAGCTCGCTCCATTCCTCGAAGCTGAGTTCCTGGTCGATGCGCAGGCCGGTGCGGGTGATCGTGACCTTCGGGTTAGGGAGACTGACGGCGGCGTTCATGGGATCTGGTGGTCCGGATGCGGGCATCCCGGTAACGCTGGCGCGCTGTCAATGAGCGCATGGCGCGGGAGGGCGGCAGATCGAGGAGTTCGGTGATCTCCACACAGCGCTTCGACACCGCGGCCCGGGTGACTCCGTGGCGCCTGGCGATCTCGGTCATCGAGTCGCCGCTGTAGACGAGCCCGCTGACCAGCGCGATGCACTCGGTCGTGAGCCGGGCGTTGTCGTGGTAGAGGATCTCGGCGACGACGCGACGGATGGACTGGTGGACCATCTCGGCGTCGAAGGACACGGGCGGTGGCTCCGGGTCGGGTTCGGGCTCAAGTGCCGGATCCTTGCCCTCGCTCATGAGCGGGCTGTCGGCGGCGTCCCCGTTGGCGGAACCGGACCCGTGGCGCTGGAGGGCCGGCTGGTCGAGACCGTCCTTCTGGAGTGCGGCCCGATCCTCGGGCGGCAGCGACTCGATCCACTCGCGGTACTGCTTCTCGTAGTCGGCATCGCGCTCCGATTGCCTGCGTGCGTAATCGTCGTTCATTTCTCGGCCCAGGTGGTGCAGATGTTCGCCTCGACCTCGACGGGCACCTCGGGGAAGAGGGCGGCCATCGCCTCGGTCATGGATTGGGAAAGAATCGAGCGGACGGTTT
>Ga0100389_1003921_pt1 | contig 11560 bp, 8 predicted proteins | sample CryGeymeta201513_FD_81537 | JGI IMG/M metagenome (GOLD analysis project Ga0100389, IMG submission 81537) | Groundwater microbial communities from Crystal Geyser aquifers in Utah, USA - Crystal Geyser metaG 2015-13 | ecosystem: Environmental > Aquatic > Deep subsurface > Groundwater | place: USA... | reverse complement strand
TCGTTTTCAAAATCCGATATCTACCATGAATTGGTTACTCGACTGTATGTCGTCCGCTACAATCTTGCCAAAGCATCACTTGCTACTTGACCACTACCAAAAATGATACCTTCATGCGCATTCTTGGCATGACCCAATCTGCCGAGGCTGACTGGCAAACGCTGGACGCTGGAACGCAGGCCATCTTGCAAGCCTACGCTGACGGCGTCAACGCTTTTCTGGCGCAAGCCGGTGACAACCTGCCACTGGAGTTCAAAATTTTAGGGATAAAACCCCAGCCCTGGACGCCAATTGACTCGCTCGTTTTTGGAAAACTCGTCGCCTGGGGACTGAGCAACAACTATCAGGACGAATTGGTCATCAGCAAACTGACTGCAACGCTGCCCTGGAAAAAAACCATCAGCATCCTGCCAAATTATCCCGGCCCAGATGTCATTCCCGACGCCAACCGCGCCGCCCTTCGTCCCGAAACTACCGACGCCCTGCTTGCGCTTAATCACGACATGAATGCCGTGCCACTTTCAAAACCCGACCAAGGCAGCAATGCCTGGGTGGTTGGCGGCGCGCATACGCGCACCGGAAAACCCTTGCTGGCGGGCGACCCGCACCAGGGGCTTTCGATGCCGACGCTGTGGTACGAAATCGGCCTGCACAGCGCTGGCGGGCAGTATGATGTCGTCGGCGGGTCGCTGCCCGGCCTGCCCGGCGTTGAAATTGGTCACAACGCCCGCCTGGCCTGGGCGGTCACCAACGCCCGTCCAGATGTGCAGGACCTTTTTATTGAGACACTCAACCCTGCCGGGACGCAATATCAATTCATGGGCGAGTGGAAAGACCTGACCCTCCGCGAGGAAATCATCAACGTCAAAGACGGCGTGCCGGTCACGCTGAAGGTGCGTGCCACACAGCATGGGCCGCTCATCAGCGACGCGGCGCCTGACGCAAGCCAGGCGCTGGCATTGCGTTGGACTGGTCTCGACCAGGGGCGTCCGCTGGCGCAGGCCATTCTCGGTCTTGATCAGGCCAAAAACTGGGACGAGTTCCGTGCGGCGACGGCGCTGTGGCAATTGCCGGGCATGAATTTCGTTTATGCTGACGTGGATGGCAACATCGGCTATCAGATGTCGGGCGCGGTGCCGGTTCGGGCCAGCAACGATGTCTATGGCCTGTTGCCCGTTTCCGGCGCGGACGGGGCGCACGAGTGGCTAAGTTTCATCCCGTTCGAACAACTGCCCTCCGCGGTCAATCCCAGCGGAGATTTTTTCGCTTCGGCCAATAATCGCCCGACGGGGAAAGACTACCCGTATTTTCTTTCGCATTATTTTCAGCCGCCTTACCGCGTTGCGCTCATCAGCGAGACCATTCGCACCGGCAAAAAGTTACGTGCTGATGATTTTGCCAACCTGCAGGCCAGCTGGTACAGCGACATTAACCTGCAAGTGGCGCGCGCGCTCGTGGCCGAAGCCAGCCCCCAAACCGATGCCGAACGAGCGGCGCTTGATTTGCTGAAGAATTGGGACGGAGTCATGTCGCCGGAAAGCGCTGCCGCTTCGGTCAGCGAGCTGGCCCAGCGGCAGCTCATCCGCCTGGCACTGACGCCAGAACTGGATTCTGCCGGAGCGGAGGCCTATCTGACACTGGCAGGCTACCCGTTCATGTTCCTGCAGAATTTACTCGACGACCGCAACAACGCCTGGTGGGATGGCAAACGCGCCGAGACGCTCAACGCCGCACTGGCAGCGACGGTGAAGGAACTGGGAACCGACCAGAGCAGGTGGGCCTGGGGAAAAATTCACACCTTTACGCTTTCACACCCGCTGGGAAGCGTGGCTGTGCTGCGCCCGCTCTTCAACCGCGGCCCGTACCCGGTCGGCGGTAACTGGAACACCGTCAACAGCGGCGCGTACTACCCCGATAAGGCCTACGCCATGGGGCTTGGTCCAGCCTACCGCATCATCAGTGACCCCGGTAACTGGGATGCTTCGATTTCGATTATCCCCGGTGGAGAATCCGGCCAGCCTTTTAGCCCGTTTTACGACAATCAGATTCAATCCTGGCTGATTGCGGGTTATCACGCCCTGCCCTTTAGCCCAACAGCGATTGAAGACGCCACCCAGCATACCCTAATACTGATGCCATAGTCTGCGGACACAGCCTGGTTGAGGCGTGTCCTGCTTTGCTTTACGCCCAGTTTGAAACATGACCCGCCTTATTCCCAAGTACGCTCATCACGGATGGGTGCGGCATCAGGTGGAAGCGTGCCGGGGGCGATGCTTTCCACTCTAATTTGGAATTTGAGGGCTTCGTGGGTGCTTTTGGCGATGGATTCTGTCAGCGTGGCAGAAACGCTGGGAGCCAGTTCGACCTGCAGGCTGAGAAAGTCGCGGTGTTCCTGGCGGGTGACGACTGCCTGCCAGACGGAAATTTGTCCGCTGAAACGGGACATCACTTCGCGTAGTTGACGCGGATGCAGGAACATGCCGCGCACTTTGACGGCGTCGCCGATGCGTCCCTGCCAACCCATCAGCCGGGGGGTATTCAAAGTACAGGAGCAGGCCTCCGTGGCGTAAGCCGACAGATCGCCGGTGCCGAATCGCACCAGGGCGTAGTCGGGATTCATCAGGGTGACGACAATCTCTCCGCTTTCTCCATCCGGCAAAGGCTGGCCGGTGTTGATGTCGCAAATTTGCAGAATGATTTCGGGGGGAATGTGCCAGCCGTTTTCGCGCTCGCATTCAAAGCCCAGGTTGCCACATTCTGCTGTGCCGTAGCCCTGGCGGGCAATTTTGACGCCGCGCTGGTTGAGCCAGGCGCGCAGGGAGGGCGGCAGCGGTTCGGCGGTGAAGAAGGCCTTTTGGATGGGACAGGTCAGGCCAATCTGTTCCGATTTTTCCAGGAGGGCTTTGAGATAGGAAGGCAGGCCGACGTAGCCGGTGACGTTCAGGTCTGCAATCAGGCGGGCTTGCGCTTCCTGGCTGCCGATGCCGCCGGGGATGACGGCGCAGCCTGCCGCCCACAGGCCTTCCTCAAACATCGCTCCGGCGGGGGTGAGATGGTAGCCGAAGCAGTTGATGACCACGTCGCCGGGGGCAAAACCAGCCGCCTGCAGGGCGGGCTTCCAGCGCCAGTAGTCGGGGGTGCGCGCTTCGGGGTCGTAAATGGGGCCGGGCGATTGGAAGATGCGTTTGAGCTCGCCGGGGGCGCAGGCCAAAAATCCGCCAAAGGGCGGGTCGGCGGCTTGCATCTGCGCCAAATCATCTTTGCGGATGACGGGCAGGGCGGCCAGGTCGGCGGCGGAACGCAAATCCTCGGCTTTCAGCCCGGCCTGTTGCAGGCGGCGGGCAAAGCCTGGGGCGTGCGCGGCGAGGTGGGGAAGGAGGGTGGTAAGGGACATGGGAAGGCAGAATGATGAATGACCAGCGGACTAACGACCAGCGACCAGCCTACGACAGCCAGCGTTTGCGGCGTTTGTAGTGTTTGACTTCGCGGTACGATTTGCGCTGTCCGACTTCGGTCAGGCCGAGGTAGAACTCACGCACGTCGGCGTTTTCGCGCAGGTCTTCGGGGCGGCCTTCCAGCACGATGCGGCCATTTTCCATGATGTAGACTTCGTCGGCGATGCCGAGCGCCAGGTTGGCGTTCTGCTCCACCAGCAAAATGGTCGTGCCGGATTCTTCGTTGATGCGCTTGATGATGTGGAAAATTTCGCGCACCAGCAGGGGCGCCAGGCCGAGCGAGGGTTCGTCAAGCATCATCAGATTGGGCTTTGCCATCAGCGCGCGGCCAATTGCCAGCATTTGCTGTTCGCCGCCCGAAAGATGCCCGGCGGTCTGGTTGCGGCGTTCTTTGAGACGGGGGAAATACTCGTAGACTTTTTCGATGTCGCGCGAGAGATTCAACTCTTTGCGGGTGTAGCCGCCGGCGACGAGATTCTCCTCCACGGTCAGGTGAACAAACACCCGGCGGCCTTCCATCACCTGAAAAATTCCCTGGCGGACAATGTCGGCGGCATCCTGATTCTGAATGGGTTTGCCCATAAATTCAATCGCGCCATCGGTGACTTCGCCGTCTTCGGGCTTGAGCAGGCCAGAGATGGCCTTGAGCGTGGTGGTTTTTCCCGCGCCGTTGGAGCCGAGCAGGGCGGTGATTTTCCCTTGCGGAACGCGCATTGACATTCCTTTGAGAACAAGGATGACATCGCTGTAAATGACTTCGATATTGTTGATGGTCAGCATGGACGCCTGCCTGGGGAATTAGCCCCTCCCTGCTGGGGAGGGGCTGCGAGGAAAAGAAAATTTTACTGCCCGGCAGAAATGGCGTCGCTGACCTGAGTCCACGCGCCGCCGGTCACTTTGTACAGGTGCAGGGAGTTGTTGCCTTTGTGGCTGCTGGCCGAGAAACTGATCGGCGCGGTCACATCACCAGTGCTAAAGCCTTGCAAAGTCTCCAACCCGGCGCGGATGTTCTCGCCGGTGGGTTCGTTGCCAGCCTTGATGGTGGCTTCGATGCCAGCGGCCATGACGGCCATCGTCCACCAACCCTGCGTGTAGTGCAAACCCTTTTCAGCCAGGCTGGAACCCTTGGCTTTGAGGAAGGCTTCAGCGTCGGTCTGACCAGCGACCGAAACGGTGGGCGGAACAAAGGGCAGAGTGCCCATCACGCCTTCAGCGGCGTCACCGGCCAATTTGACCAGAATTTCATCCGCGCACCAGTTCAGGCAGATGAATTGTCCGGCAAAGCCCTGGCTTTTGGCGTCTTTGAGTAAAACCGCCGCCGGGCTGGAGACGTTCTGAATGATGACATACTGCGCACCGAAGGTGGTCATTTGCGCCAGCTCGGCCACATAATCGGTCGCGCCTTTGGGCATCGCCAAATCCATGAACGCGCCGCCGTTGGCTTCGGTGTAGGTTTTGGCATCCGCCACCGGTGACTGGCCGAAGGGGCTGTCGTTGTGAATCAGGGCAATCTTAATCTGGTCAGCGCTGCCTTTGGCCTTGAAATCGTCCAACGCCCAGCGCACAGCAATCACGGCCTGATCAGAGTAGGAAGTGCCGACCAGGAAGTTGTAGGGCGCGGTGGTCAGGTCGAGCAGGCCCGCCGAGTAGGAGGCCGACATGAAGGGGATTTTATCTTCGGCAATCTTGGTGCGCAGGGCTTCGGTGTCGCCCGTGCCCCAACCCATGAAAGCGACAACACCTTCCTGAACGTACTGGGTGTAGAGTTGCTCGGATTGGTCTACCTTGTAGGCGTAATCGGCGGATGTCAGTTCAATTTGGCGACCGGCAATGCCGCCATTGGCATTTTTCCAGGTGACGTAATCTTTCATGCCTTCAGAGTAGGGCGTGCTGACATCGGCGGTGGGGCCGGTCAGGTCAAAGATGGCGCCGATTTTAATCGGGGCGGCGGATGCGCCGCTTTGGCCGCAAGCCGTCAAAATCATGGAAGCGGCCACCAGAGCTGCGAGTAAAGTGCGAATGCGGGACATAGGTTTTTTCTCCTTGGAGCAAACAGGAAACAGGGTAAAAAGTGAAAAGTGGAAAGCGAAAAAAAATGAGAGGGACCTCCTTTTTGTCGTTGCTGCGTTTGCTAATAAACGTCAATGATGGATAAGGGATTTTTACCGCAGAGACGCAGTCTTCGCAGTGTTTTCATTCGTTCTTCTCGGCGGTCAGCGTCGCCTTTTTTAGCGCGTTTCGTCTTATCCATTATTCGCGTTAATAACTGAATGGCCACAAGCGGAAATAGTCTTTGATGTTCTTCCAGATTTTGTTCAGGCCTTCCGGCTCGAACACCAGGAAAAGGATGATGACCAGGCCGAAAGCGGCTTGCTGAATAAAGGGAATCAGCGCCTCGACGATGGGGAAGACGCCCTTGAGGGCGCGCCCCAGATTGGAGAGGACCACTGGCAAAAGAGTCATGAAAATTGCGCCCAGGTACGACCCCGTTACCCGCCCCAGCCCGCCGATGATAATCATGGCGAGATACAGCACCGAAACGTCAATGGTGAAGCGATCCCAGGTGACGATGCTGCGGTAGTGCGCTGTCAGCGCCCCGGCCAGACCAACCAGAAAAGAGGAAATGGCAAAGGCCAGCAATTTGTATTTGAACAAATCCACGCCCATGACGGATGCGGCAATATCCTGGTCGCGGATGGCGGTGAAGGCGCGTCCGTAGTGCGTGCGGAATAAATTCACCGTTGCCAGCGTGACGACAATCACCAGCGCCCACACCAGCCAGTAGAAGTTGAAATCCGTGTTCATGCGCAGTCCAAAGAGTTCTGGGTTGGGGACGACCAGTGCGTCCACGCCGCCGGTGACGACTTTCCAGTGTGTGACTACCCACAAAATAATTTCCTGCGCTGCTATCGTGGCGATGGCGAGGTACAGCCCTTTCAGCCGCAGGGAGGGAATGCCGAAGATGGCGCCAATGCCTGCGGTGGCGAAGCACGCAATCAGCGTGGATGCCCACCAGGGGACGCCCATGCGGGCGGTCAAAATTCCGGCGGTGTACGCGCCAATCGCCATGAATCCGCCCTGTCCCAGGCTGATTTGGCCGGTGTAGCCGACCAGAATATTCAGCCCGATGGCGCCAATGACGGCGATGCCGATTTGATTCGCCAGGGTGAGCGCGTAGCGGTTGGCGAAAAACGGGAAGGCCAGCAGGAAAAGTACCAAAATGACCAGCCGGACTTTTTGCGCGTGACTGGTGCGCAGGGCCATGTCTTGTTCGTAGGTGGTGTGGAAGATGCCAGATATCATGAGGGTTCCTGTTGGGTATCAGTTGCCAGTTATCAGTTATCAGGTTTCTGGTTTTAATTGGTTACTGGTTACTGGTCACTGATTACACTCTTTCAATTCGTTCCTGGCCGAAGAGGCCGGTGGGGCGAATCATCAAAATCACAATCAGCGCCACGAAGGGCAGCACCTGATTGAGGCCATTGCCGAGGTAGCCGCCGGTATATTGCTCCAGCAGGCCGATAATCAGCCCGCCGATGATGGCGCCGGGAATCGAATCCAGCCCGCCGAGAATCACCACCGGGAAGACGCGCAGGCCGAAGTGCGAAAGTTCCGGCCCGACGCCGACGATGTTGGCGACCAGCGCTCCGCCGATGGCGGCGGTGGCGGCGGCAATTGACCAGGCCCAGGCGAAAATTTTCTTGACGCTGATGCCCATGCTAAGCGCGGCCTGCTGGTCATCGGCCACGGCGCGCATGGCAATTCCTTCGCGCGAGCGGCGGAAGAAGAAGGTGAATGCGCCCAGCAAGACGAAGGCGACCACAATCGCCCACAGGCGATCCTGCCCAATCGTCGCGCCCAAAATTTTGACCGGCGTACTGGGGATGAAGGGCGGGAAGGCTTGCGGCGTGTTGCCCCAAATCATGCTGGCGATGGCTTTCAGCAGGCTGGAAAGCCCAATCGTGACCATGATGACCGAGATGATGGGTTCGCCAATCATCGGGCGCAGCACCAGCCGCTCAACCAGCACGCCCAGCCCAACGGAAACCAGCACCGTCAGCGCCATGCCAATCGTCCAGTGCAGTCCCAACTGTCCGACCATGGCGTAGGTGACGTAGGCGCCAATCAGCAGAAATTCGCCCTGGGCGAAGTTGATGACATCGCTGGATTTATAAATCAGCACAAAGCCGAGCGCCGCCAGCGCTAAAATTGCGCCGCTAGTCAGGCCGGTGAGGGTGAGTTGAATGAACAAATCCATAGGTTTTCCTTTTTTTTCAGCGGAGGGCGCTTGTATTAATTTTGCAGGCTTTGAATAGCCAGGCGGGTTGCCAGGCGGGCGGTGCGGCCATCCTGGTAGGTGATGACGGTTTCGACATCCACAAAATTGTTCTGGCTGTAAAGCGCGGAAATGATGTCGGCGTAGCGCTGCGCCACCAGTTTGCGGCGCACTTTGCGGGTGCGGGTCAGTTCGGCGTCGTCGGCGTCGAGTTCTTTGTGGAGCAAAACAAAGCGCTGGATGCGCGCGGCGGGCGGCAAATCTACGTTGGCCTGTTCGATGTGCTTGCGAACCAACTCGTAGACCTGCGGTTTTTGCGCCAGGTCGGTGTAGGTGGTGTAACTGATTTGGTTGGTTTCGGCCCATTTGCCGACGTTGGCAAAATCAATGTTGATCATGGCGCTGACAAACGGCCAATCGCCGCCGAAGACGACGGCTTCCTTGACGTGCGGGCTGAATTTGAGTTTATTTTCAATGAACTGCGGGCTGAATTTGGTGCCGTCGTGCAAAGTCATCACGTCTTTAGCGCGGTCAATCACAATCAGATGGCCGTCCTCGTCAAAGTAACCGGCGTCGCCAGAATGCAACCAGCCATCAATCAGCGTTTCGGCGGTTGCTTCCGGGTTGCGGTAGTAACCTTCCATCATGGCGGGCGAGCGCATCAGAATTTCGCCGCTTTCGTCAATTTTGATGTCCGTCTCCGGGATGGGCGTGCCGACGGTCTGGAACTTGACATCATCGTCGCGGTGAACGACGGCAATCCCGTTAATTTCCGTCTGCCCATAAATTTGTTTGAGCGTGACTCCCAGCGCATGGAAGAAGCGGAAGACATCCGGCCCCAGCGCCGCGCCGCCAGTGTAGGCGCGGATGAGATGGCGCAGCCCCAAATGGTCTTTGATTTCCTGAAAAACCAGCCAATCGGCCAGAAAATACTTGAGTTTCATCCCCGCCGAGGGTTTTTCCTTGCGAAAATGCAGGTCGGCCATCTGATAACCAATCGGCATGGCCCAGTTGTACATGCGCTGCTTGAACTTTGTGCTGTCCTGAATTTTGACCTGCACCTGGCTGACGAGATTTTCCCAAATGCGCGGCGGGCTGAACATGACGCGCGGCCCAATCTCGCGGATGTCGTGCTGAATGGTTTCCGGCTCTTCTGGAAAATTGACGGTGAAGCCAACCTGCAGCCCGCACGACATGCACATCATCTGTTCGCCAATCCAGGCCAGCGGCAAAAACGAAACAAACTCATCCTGCGGGCGCAGCGGGTCAATGCTCATCAGATTGCGCCCCATGCTCATCATGGAATGATGCGTCAGCATGGCGAGTTTGGGGTTGCCGGTCGTGCCGGATGTGGTGGAGAGAATCGCCAGGTCGGAGGCTTTGCCCTGCGCCAGGCGCTGTTCAAACCAACCAGCGTGCTCGCGCTCGTAAGCGCGGCCAGCCTCCTCCACGTCGGGAAAATTCATCAAAAAATCTTCGGTGTAATTGCGCATCCCCTTCGGGTCGTAATAAATTACCTTGCGCACGCCCTTCAACTCGTCCCACATTTCCAAAATTTTATCCACCTGCTCCTGGTCTTCGACGACGATGAAGGAAACGTCGGCATGGTTGAAGATGTAAACCATTTCGGTCACGACAGAATCTTGATAAATGCCAACCGATTTTGCCCCCGCTGATTGCGCCGCCAGCTCCGAGATGACCCACTCTGGCCGGTTGTCGCCGATGATGGCGATGGTTTCCTGCGGCGAAAGCCCCATGCTGACCAGCCCCAGCGCAAAATATTTAACGTGGTCGGCGTACTGCTGCCAGGTCATGGCCTGCCAGATGCCGAAATCGCGCTCGCGCAGGGCGATTTTATTCGGCGTGGCGCTGGCGTGCTCAAACAGAAGTTGCGGAAGGGTTTCAGCCATGATTGCTCCGTGCCTTATTCGGAAGTGGTTTTAATGAAGGGGAACGAGCCTTGCTCTTCGCCCAGGTAGGCCTGAATGACGGCGGGCTGACGGCCAACTTCATCGGGCGTGCCCTCGCCGATTTTTTGCCCAAAATTCAGCACGGCAATCCGGTCGCTGATGTCCATCACCACGCCCATATCATGCTCAATCAGCACGGTGGTCACGCCGTGTTCTTCGTTGATGTCGAGGATAAAACGCGCCATATCTTCTTTTTCTTCCGAGTTCATGCCTGCCATTGGCTCATCCAACAGCAGAAGCGCCGGTTTCATCGCCAGCGCGCGCCCCAATTCCACCCGTTTTTGCAGGCCATACGACAGCGAGCCAACCGTCTGGTAGCGGATGGCTTCAATTTCCAGCAGGTCAATAATATCTTCCACAAAACGCCGGTACTGCAAATGTTCGCGCTGCGCCGCGCCCCAGTAAATCAGGCTGGCAAGCAGGCTGCTCTTCATGTGAATGTGACAACCCGAAAGCAGGTTATCCAGCACCGTCATGTGTTTGAATAATTCGATGTTTTGAAAGGAACGCGCAATCCCCAATTTGGCAATTTGATGTGGCTGAAGGTGAGTCGTCTCGTGCGCCGCGCCGTTGAAATAGGTGATTTTTCCGCGCTGAGGGTGGTACAGCCCGCTGATACAGTTCAGTAGGCTGGTTTTTCCCGCGCCATTCGGCCCGATGATGGCGAGAATCTCGCTCTGGTAAATGTTCAGGCTGATGTTGGACAGCGCGGCCACGCCGCCAAAATTGAGCTGCAGGTTTTCAACCTGCAATTGAATCTCGCCGGGGGGCAGGGTGCTACTGTTGAGGGTGCTGACAAATTCGCTCGGCATAAACGCTCCTGTAAGAGAAACTTTCCCTATCATACAAGCCCTGCGCTAAAGAAGCGTTAATGAAAGCGTTAATAGGACTGGTGGTTACCCACAAGTCGCCAATTTTCTTCCTGTGGACAATAGCGACATAAATGTCGCGCTACGTTATGCGATATTTATGTCGCTATGCAGGGTGGAGCAAAGATGTTGGGTATCACCAGGCCTGCACCCTGAATTAATTGCCTGCTGCGGCCAAAGTCATTACAAAAGCCGGGTTAAGTTTGAGAAATGCCAGACAAACCCCGTTAAGGAATATAATCCCGTCATCATTCCCAGCCAGGAGGAGAACCTATGACCGACAGTTTTGATTTTGGCGGCGAAATTGTTTGGCGGCCCAGCCCAGCCGACGTGGAGCGCGCCCATCTGACGGCGTTCATGCGCCAGTATCACCTGCGCGATTTTGCGGAACTAATGCAAAAATCCACAACCGACGTGGCCTGGTTTAGCGAGGCCGTGCTGAACTATCTCGACATCCGCTTCTACGAACCGTATCAGACCGTCGTGGATTTAAGCGGCGGCATTCAATTTCCCAGGTGGTGCGTGGGTGGCAAAATGAACATCGTCCACAACTGCCTGGATAAATACCAGTCGTCAGCCGTCAGCCAGCAGACAGCGCTCGTCTGGGAGGGCGAGGAAGGCGCAGTTCGGCGGCTGACGTACCGCGAACTATACGAAAAAGTTAACCAAACCGCCAACGCCTTGCGCGCGCTCGGCCTGGGCAAAGGCGACGCCATCGGCCTGTACATGCCGATGACGCCGGAAATCGTCATCGCCCTGCTGGCAATCCCCAAAATCGGCGCGGTGATTTTGCCGCTTTTCAGCGGCTACGGCCCCGGAGCGATTGTCTCGCGCCTGGCGGATGGCGGCGCGAAAGCGCTCTTCGCCGCCGACGGTTCCTTCCGGCGCGGCAAAGCCATCGAAATGAAATCCATCGCCGACGAGGCCGCCGCGCAACTCCCCAACCTGAAACACATGATTGTCCTGCGGCGTACCGGCCAGCCCGTACCG
>Ga0100389_1003913_pt1 | contig 11570 bp, 9 predicted proteins | sample CryGeymeta201513_FD_81537 | JGI IMG/M metagenome (GOLD analysis project Ga0100389, IMG submission 81537) | Groundwater microbial communities from Crystal Geyser aquifers in Utah, USA - Crystal Geyser metaG 2015-13 | ecosystem: Environmental > Aquatic > Deep subsurface > Groundwater | place: USA... | reverse complement strand
GGAACCGCAACCCAGGTGAGTTCCCGGACTGGAAATGCTTTTCGCGGGTTCGTCCGCGACCGGGCGCAGGATGCGCGGGAGGGCGCGGACGCCTCGGAGGCGGGCAGGACGCCCGCCGAGAATGAGCGAAAAGTATTTTCAGGCCGGGAACGCTTGACTGCCGACACAAGCTGGATAGTTACAAAAAGATATATAAGGATCAAAACTTTTTTCGGTGCGCACCCCGCCCCCGCCCAAAAAACCAAACAGAGGAGACCCCGGGGAGGCCTTTGCGGCATGACGCTGCCGCCGCAGCCTGTTTCGACAACAACCGCTTGTAGCGTCGGGCCATCCCGGCCGACTTGCCACGCGCCGTCCCTAACGCCTTTTTTGCCGGGGAAGCCGATCCCGGACCAACCAACCCAGCCCATGAAACACCTTTTCGGACCCGTTAATTCGCGCCGCCTTGGATTGTCCCTGGGCATTGATCTGCTGCCCCGCAAGACCTGCTCATTCGACTGCATTTACTGCGAACTGGGCTCCACCACCGACCTCACCTGCACGCGTAGGGAGTACATCCCGACCGGGACGCTTTGCGACGAGATCGACCGGTTTCTCGTTGACCCCGAGCGGGCGGCCCGGGTGGATGTCTTCACGATCACCGCCTCCGGGGAACCCACCCTGCACAGCGGCCTGGGGGAAATCATCCGCCACCTCAAGAAAAAGACAGACCGGCCGGTGGCGGTCCTTACCAACGGCAGCCTGCTCCACCTGGCGGATGTTCGCCATGAACTGGCCCTGGCCGATATCGTGGTTCCCTCTCTTGACGCCGCGCGGCCCGAAAGCTTCAGAAAAATCAACCGCCCGGCCCGGGAGGTGGAGCTTAACGCCATCATCGATGGCCTGGCGGCGCTGAGGAAGGAAGGCCACGGCCAGCTCTGGCTCGAAATCCTTTTTGTCAAAGGCGTGAACGATACGGCCGCGGACATCACCGCCTTGAACCGCGCCCTGCGGCTCATCCGGCCGCACCGTATCCAGTGCAACACGGTAGTGCGCCCGCCGGCGGAACCCTTTGCCGCGCCGCTGACGCTTATAGCCCTGCGGGATATTCAGGAACAACTGGCGGGGCCGACCGCCACCATTGCCGATTTTGCCGGGCCGGCCCCGGCCACGCAACGATTACCCATGGCCAGCGAAATCCTGCCCATGCTGCAACGCCGGCCCTGTACGGCCGACGACATCTGCCAGGCCCTCGGTACGAAAAAAGCGACCACGGAAGAACTGCTGGACTCGCTGCTCAAGGACCACCTGGTGCAACAGATCAATCACAACAATCAGGAATATTATCAGGTACCCAATGAATAACGACGAAAAAGACCCATCGAAATCCCGTTCCGTACTCGCCAAGATAGGCGGCTGGCTCTCTCCCAAAAAAGAAGAAGGGCCGCGGGCCGCGGGCGATACGCAGGCCGCCCCATCCCCCCGGGAGCAACAGACCATGGCCGAAAAACCCCGCCCGGCCCAACCCGCGGCAAGGCCGGTGTCCAGCGCGGGCCCCGCCGCCCCGCTACCGGCGGATGGCGCGACGTCTGTTGCCGAGACCACCCCCGGCGCCACCCCGCCCCGGACCGGTCGCAAGCGGCCACCCCGGAAACGCTCGGCCCGTAAGCCAAAACCAGCCGGCTCCATGGCAGAGCCGGCCGAGGCGGAAGCGGTCGAGCCATTGGAGCAAGCCGCTGACGAGCCGGTGAAGACCAGCAGCCAGGTCAAACTGCTCATCAACAGCGATGAACCCGAGGAATGCCGTATCGCCCTGGTGGAAGACGGCCGCGTCGAGTCCTTCCACGTCGAGACCGTGGTCCATGCCCAGACCAAGGGCAACATTTACAAGGGCATTATCACCGCGGTGGAACCCAACCTGCAGGCCGCCTTTGTTGATCTGGGCATCGAAAAGAACGGCTTTCTGTCCTTTGGCGACATTCACCCCGAATACTATTTCCGGGAGGTGGACCCCGAACTCAACTGGAAACAACTGAGCATCGACAAGGTCGTCCGCAAGGGTCAGGAAATTCTGGTGGAGGTAGTGAAGGAGGCCACGGGCAACAAGGGCGCCAGCCTCACCAGCTTCCTCTCCCTGCCGGGCCGCTATCTCGTCCTCATGCCGGGCAGCGACTCGGCCGGTATCTCGCGCAAAATCGAGAGCGATGCCCAGCGCACCAGGCTGCGCACGGTCATCGAAAGCTTTAATCTGCCCGAGGGCATCGGCTATATCGTCCGCACGGCCAGCAAGGACATCACCAAGACCGCCCTTTCCCAGGACATGGAATATCTGCTCAACCTCTGGGATGAGATCAAGGCCAAGGGCCAGCAGGCCAAGGCGCCCGCCCTGATTTACAAGGAACAGAACATCATCAGCCGCTTCCTGCGCGACCACTTCACCTCGGACATCCAGGAAATCCTGGTGGACGACCAGGAGGCCTTTGCGCAGGTGCAGCGCTTCCTGGAACTGCTGCCCGCCTCCCAGAACAAGACAAGGGCCAGGCTCTATCAGGGTTCCCGGCCCTTGTTCAGCTCCAACGAGGTGGAAAAACAGATAGATCAGATCTACCAGCCCACGGTGCAACTGCCCTCCGGCGGCTCCATTGTCATCAATCCCACCGAGGCTTTGGTAGCCATCGACGTCAACTCGGGCCGCACCGCCAAGGACAAGAACTTCGAGGAGACCATCTTCCTGGCCAACATGGAGGCGGCCGAAGAGGCGGCTCGCCAGTTGCGGCTCCGCGACCTGGGCGGCCTTATCGTCATCGACTTCATCGATATGCGGGAATCAAAGCACATCCGCGAGGTGGAAAAGAAGGTCAAGACCAGCATGAAGCGCGACAAGGCCAAGGTGGATATCAGCCGCATCTCCAAGTTCGGCCTCATGCAGATCTCCCGCCAGAAGATGGCCTCGCCCATCCAGACCGGCAACTACATGGTCTGCGAACACTGCAAAGGCCGCGGCACGGTGCGCTCGGTGGAGACCATGGCCCTGGCCTACCAGCGCCGCATCCAGGCCGGCGTCATTCGCAAGAACGTCAGCCGGGTGGAATGCCGCCTGCCGCTGAAGGTGGCCCAGTACCTGCTGAACCGCAAACGGGCCGAGCTTATGGAGATGGAAAAACGCTACAACGTGACCATCGCCATCAACCCTGACCCCACCATGAACCCGACGGACGAGGACATCCAGTTCATCAAGGGTTGACGAGTACCGTCTTTTCCAAAAAAAAAACCGGCGCAGCGGAAAACCCTGTGCCGGTTTTTCACGTTGAACCTGTCCGACCCGTCAGACCTGTCCAATCAGTCCAAGCAAGCCACTGCCCTGTACCCCGGCTTCCTGCGTCTGGCGAAAAAACCTACCAGTTCTCGGCCAGCAGTTCAAAGTGGTCGCGGGGGTGCTTGCAGGCCGCGCAGACCTCCGGGGCCTCCTTGCCGTAGTGCAGGTAGCCGCAGTTCCGGCACTGCCAGGTCACTTCCCCGTCGCGCTTAAAGACGCGGTCCGCCTCCAGGTTGGCGGCCAGGGCCAGATAGCGTTTTTCGTGCTGTTGCTCGGCCACGGCAATGGCCTTGAATATCCCGGCGATTTCACCAAAGCCCTCCTCCTTGGCAACCTTGGCAAAGCCGGGATACATGATGCTGTGCTCATATTTCTCGCCACCGGCCGCCTCCTTGAGGTTCTCCAGGGTGGTGCCGATGACCCCGGCCGGAAAACTGGCCCGCACCTCCACTGCGCCGCCCTCCAGAAACTTGAACAGTCGCTTGGCGTGCTCCTTCTCCTGGTTGGCCGTCTCCTCGAAGATGGCGGCCATCTGCACATAGCCCTCCTTCTTGGCCTGGGAGGCAAAATAGGTATAACGATTCCGGGCCTGCGATTCACCGGCAAAGGCGGTGAGGAGGTTCTTCTCGGTATGGCTGCCGTGCAATGCGCTCATCTTTATGCTCCTTTTGATAGTTAAAATTGCCCAACGACAGGGAGTTACCCAAGAAATCAGCTTTAATTATAGGGCTTGGTGCAGGGGAAGACAAGCAAGGGCAGGAGAGCAAAAGAATAAAAGCCGGGATCAACGGTGGACAGTGAGGGGTTCCAGGGCATCCCGCAGCACCGCCAGGTCCGCCAGGAAACAGCGCCGCTTTTCCTCGACAAACTGTTCGGCCAGCTCCTGGTAATAGTCGATGCCCGCCAGCAGGTTTTCCTTGAACTCCGTAAGGACGCGGGTGGTGCCCGGCAGGAGGTCGGCCTTGACTTGCTCCACTTCGGCCCGGAGATGGTCGACGTAGAGACGCAGCTCCCGGATGAACATGTGGGGCCGGTCCGTATTGGCTAACAGAGAAACGCGGCCGTAAATATGGTCCACCATCTTCTCGAGGGTGGCGAGCTTTTTGAAATTGATAATGTTGGGCCCTGGACAGACCGCCGAAGTGGCGGTGGGGTCGATACCCAGGGGCTTGGTGGCGTTGCCGCCCAAGTCGTGACAGATACAGGCCTTGGCCAGCACCAGTGCCCGGGCCTGCTCGACATCGGCCCCGGCCCGCTCTTCCTCCGCCAGCGCCACCAGCTTCTGTTTCTGGAAGGCCCGGGAGGAGATGCAGGCCGGAATCGTGGTGAATTCCGTGCTAAAGGCGAGATATCTCTTGGGGCAGGGGCTACCCGGCCGGCCCTCCTGGATGCGGCGCCGCCGGACCTCTTCGCTGGCCGAGGTGCGCAGGTTCCAGAAGGGCACGCCCAGGGGCGAATTGGGGCTCAGGAAGACATCCGCCTCGGTGGCCCGGCAGAGCTTGTCCCGCTCGCCGGCATCCATGAGCACCGCCTCGGGGACCAGCAGGAAGGGGGTTCCCCAACCGGTGCCGTCCACCTGGTAGTGCTGCATAAGGAAGGTGTTTTCGTCGGCCGTGCCTATGCCGCCCTGCACCGTGATCCTGGTTGGATGGGGCGCGGCCGGCAGGGCGTGGCCCATCTTCGCCAAGGCCTTGCAGTATAGTTGAAAAAGACCTTCCTGAAGTTCGAGGCGTTTGTTTTTGAACTCCTCGAGAATGGGGCCCATGAGATGGCCGTTGGTGGCAAAGGCGTGACCACCGCAGTTGAGACCGCTCTCAACGCGGAATTCCGACACCCAGAGGCCGCGCTTGGCCAGATATTTGCCCTGGATGATGGCGGACCGATAGTCGCTCACCTTGATGATGATCTTCTTGACCAGACTGCCGTGGCGGTCTGGGAAAAAATCCGGAAATTCCGCCAGGTAACTATAGAGCCGCTGGTTGATACCGGCGGAAAAAACCATGGAGGATCGCAGGGTGCTGCGGGCGAAACCCCGCAGGGCGGCCAGGGCGTCGGAAAACATGGCCGGCAGTTTCTCCCCGCCCCGGTAGTGGTCGCGATCCAGCTTAGTCATGATGTTGACGTCGATGCTGCCGGCCACCACTTGGCTGCGGAGCGTCTCCTGCAGCGCGGCCTTTTCCACGGCATCCGTCGTGGCCAGCATCCGCTCATACTGGCGCTTCAGGGGGGTATCGGGCAACAGCCGGAAATAACGGGCCAGATCATTGCCCTCGGCAAAGGGCATGGCCCGCATGACCTCGATCTGGCGGCCGACCAGACGGCCCAGGAGATCGAGGTAGGCGGTGATGCGACGGGCCCGGCCATCCTCGGCCCGCGGGCCGATCGCCGCATAGGACTCACCGTGCTGCTCGCAGTGGTATTTCCGCATCTGCTCGATCAAGACATCGTCCACCAGCGAGATCACCGAGGCAATGCCAAATTTGGCCACCTTGAGCGGCGTATCAATGGTAAAGCCGGTGCCCATCACGGGAATATGAAAGGAATGCGGGTGGGGTATGGTCAAGTAAATATCCTTAGGATGGCGACCTGGGTTTTGCCGGCTGGCAGGGCATGGTCATTAAACGATCATCATCGTCCTGAACCAACCGCATGTACGTATCTTATTGCCACTCCTGCATTTTTTCAAGCAAAAAGCGGCAAAACCTCGCACGAAACCCGCGGCAACCGTGATAGAGTTCCCTTGCGACCGCAGTGCCTCACGACCCATACCCCCTGCAACCATGCTGGTGGCGTCCCCGACGGGATTTGAACCCGTGTCGCCGGCGTGAAAGGCCGGTGTCCTGGACCTGGCTAGACGACGGGGACCCAGAGTGGTGGGTCGTGCGCGACTTGAACGCGCGACTCTCTGCTTAAAAGGCAGATACTCTACCAACTGAGTTAACGACCCAGAGCTTAAGGCGTTTCTATTTACAATAGACGGTATACCATGTCAAGGTTTTGCGCTGCCCTTTTTGCGCGGTTGCCTCAAAAAGGTCAGAGATTCGGGCCCGGAAATCCCTTGTCGCCGGTGCGTTGGTCTGGTATATCCTACCTACCGTGCCCGACTCCGGCTTTCGCCAAACCCGGGGCGGCCCCCGCGGTCCCCTGTTGCCGCGCCACCACTATCATCGCCGGTCAGCACCCAAGGAACAGAAATCATGGGTTTACTTTCCACATCCACACACTTTGTCCGCTACGCCGTCGAGGGAGAGTTGCCAGCCGATTTCTGGAACTTCGCCGCCGAACATATCGCCCACGCCGCCTTTCGCGATATCGACGACAATTACGAGGAACGGTCGGTGGGCTGGGTGTCCGTGGACAATATGTTCGACAGCGCTTTTGCCGGCGCCTCCTTTGCCATCGCCGATTACCTGGTGCTGGCGCTGCGCATCGATGAGCGCAAGGTCGCGCCCTCGGTCCTGAAGAAATTCTGCCTGAAGGAAGAGGAAAAAATCAAGAAGGAACATGAAATTCCCCGGCTCTCCCGGCGGCAGCGGGTGGAGATCAAGGAAAACGTCCGCCTCGCCCTCTTAAAAAAATCCCTGCCCACGGCCGCGGTCTATGATCTATGCTGGAATCTGGCCCAGGGCTCGCTGTTCTTTTTCTCCACCAACACCAAGGTCCACGAGGTGTTGGAGAGCCTGTTCAAGGAAACCTTTGGTCTCCACCTGGTGATGCAGATCCCCTTTCTCGCCGCCACCCATCTGCTTAACGAGATGGAGCAGCAGCAACTGGCCGACCTGCGGCCGGACATCTTCATATAAAGGCCCGACCATGGATCTAGTTGATCTCATAACGGAAAAACGATTCCTGGGCCAGGAATTCCTCACCTGGCTCTGGTTCAAGAGTGAGGAGCGAGGCGGCGCCATCGCCCTGCCCCACGGCGACATCCAGGTGGTTTTCGAGCAGCACATGCTTCTGGAGTATGGGGAGGGCGACGCCCACCAACAGGTCATCTGCCAGGGGCAGCAGTCTGAACTGAAAGAGGCCAAGACCGGCCTGACCACGGGTAAGAAGCTGGAACAGGCCCGCATCCGCCTGGCCCGCGACGAACACGAATGGCGCCTCTCTCTCACTGGCGGTCTCATGGAGTACCGCAATGTGCGGCCGCCCAAGACCATGGCCGCCGGCGAGGACTCTGACGAGGCGGCCCGCGAAGGCCGCATTCTCGATCGCATCGGCCTGCTGGAAATCATGGTGCGCACCGGAGACGAGCTGTTCCGTCTGTTTCTGAATATCCGCCTAAGCACGGCATGGGATGCGGAAAAGGACCGCATCCGGGGGTGGATCACCGGCCGCTAAGAATATTGCCATGGCTTGTAACCACTCAGGTTGGTTAGACTGTAGCGGCTCACGCCGCCCGGGGCGATTTATCATAAGGTAACTTTTCGCCAATTGTTGGGTAGCGTTACCCGCTTATTCTTTTGCAAGACACGTTTGCCGTACAAACTTGCCTGCCTTTTTCCCTCACCCCAACCCTCTCCCGGCGGGAGAGGGTTGGGGTGAGGGAAACACGAGCATCGCATCTTCTTGCCCGGACAACACTGCATTGTTGTCAAGGTTGACCGCCAAAACAAGGACACCAACATGTGTAATCCCGCATGGTTATTTCCCACTTTCCACTCCCCACTCCCCACCTGAGCAATTACCATGGATTTTGAAACCGTCATCGGCCTGGAAGTCCACGCCCAGCTCAAGACCGCCAGCAAGATCTTCTGCAATTGCTCCACCACCTTCGGCCGGCCGCCCAACACCAATACCTGCCCGGTCTGCCTCGGCATGCCCGGCGTGCTGCCGGTCTTGAACCGCAAGGTGGTGGAATTCGCTATCAAACTGGCATTGGCCACCAACTGCCAGATCACCCGCACCAACCAGTTCGCCCGCAAGAACTACTTTTACCCCGACCTGCCCAAGGGCTATCAGATCTCCCAGTTCGACCTGCCCATCGCCCAGCACGGCTGGCTCGACGTGCGTTGCGGCGAGGCGTCCCGGCGCATCGGCATCACCCGCATCCACATGGAGGAGGACGCCGGCAAACTGGTGCACGACGAGCACGAAGCCAAGAGCTATGTGGACCTGAATCGCGCCGGCACGCCGCTATTAGAAATCGTCTCCGAGCCCGACATCCGCGCACCCGAGGAGGCCGCCAGCTACCTCAAGAAACTGCACGCCATCCTCACCTACCTCGATGTCTGCGACGGCAACATGCAGGAGGGCAGCTTCCGGTGCGACGCCAACATCTCGCTCAGGCCCAAGGGCCAGCAGGAATTAGGCACCCGTACCGAACTAAAAAACATGAACTCCTTCCGCAACGTGCAACGCGCCCTGGAGTATGAGGAGCGCCGCCAGCGTGACCTCCTGCTCGACGGCGGCCAGGTAACGCAGGCGACCCTGCTCTGGGATGCGGACCGGGAGGTCTCCACCGCCATGCGCAGCAAGGAGGAGGCCCACGACTACCGCTACTTTCCGGACCCGGACCTGGTGCCGGTGGTCATCGACCAGGCCTGGATCGACGCCATGGTCGCCACCCTGCCCGAGCTGCCCGACGGCCGCCAGGCCCGCTTTGTCAACGCCCTGGGGCTGTCGGCCTACGACGCCGATGTCCTGACCAGTTCGCGCCCTCTGGCCGATTACTTTGAAACCACGCTCAACCTCTACCCCGAGGCCAAGAAGCTCGCCAACTGGATGATGAGCGAGTTCATGCGCGCCTGGAAGGACGAGGACGAGGCCGGTGGCGCCTTCCCGGTCTCGCCGGGCCAACTGGCCGGCCTGCTCCGCCTGATTGACGAAGGCACGATCAGTGGCAAGATCGGCAAGACGGTGTTCGAGGACATGGTCGCCTCTGGCCAGGATGCCGAAGTCATTGTGCGGGAAAAAAACCTGGTGCAGATGAGCGACACCGGCGACCTGAAGAAGATGGTGCGGGAAATCCTGGCCGCCAATCAGACCCAGGTAGCGGACTTCAAAGGCGGCAAGACCAAGCTCATGGGCTTCTTTGTCGGGCAGCTCATGGCCAGGACCCAGGGCCGGGCCAACCCGAAAATGGCCAACGACCTCTTTGCCAGGGAGCTGGCCAAGGACGCGTAGCAAAAATTTGCAAAAAAATGACTGGCAGAAAAAAGGCGCCGGCCACCGCCAGCGACTGCGGGACAAATTCCTGGCCCGGGGCATTGACGCCTTCACCGACAGCGAGGTGCTGGAGCTGCTGCTGACCCTCGGCACGCCGCGCCAAGATTGCAAGGAACCGGCGCGGGCCGCCTTGGCCCGGTTCGGCTCCCTGGCCACCGTCCTGACCGCCTCGCCAAAAGAACTGCAGGCCGTGCCGGGCATCGGCCCAAACAACTCCTTTGCCATCCACTTTCTGCACGGCGTCGCCCGCCGCTATCTCAAGGCGCGACTGCTACACAAGGACTACCTCCACTCCTCCCGGGAGGTGGGCGAATACCTCGTGCACGCCATGCGCGACCTGCCCATCGAGATCTTCCAGGTCATCCTGCTCGACGCCGGCCATGCCATCATCTCTACCCACACCATGGCCGAAGGCAGCCTGACTACCAGCACGGTCTATCCACGGGAGCTTATCAAACTGGCCCTCGAAAAACATGCCGCCGCCATGATCGTGGCCCACAACCACCCATCCGGGGCGATGAGCCCGTCAGAGGCGGATCTGCTCCTGACCCGCTCCCTGCACCTGGCCTGCAACGTGGTGGGCATCCAGCTCCTGGATCATTTCATCGTGGGCCAGGGCGAGACGCCTTACAGCTTTGCAGACAACGGCATCATGGCCGCGGTGCGCGAAGAATGCGCCGCCCTTATCTAGGCACCCATGCACGCCGACCTTCTCACCTCTGTCGTTGCCGGGCTCTATATCCACATCCCCTTCTGCGTCTCCAAATGCCCCTACTGCTCGTTCGCCTCCAGGCCCTTGGCCGGCCAGGATCCGACCGGTTACCTGGCAGCGATTCTGGCCCAGGCCCGGGCCATGGCCAACCACCCATGGACCAGGAAAGTGCGCTTTGCCAGCCTATATGTGGGCGGCGGCACCCCGACCGTCTACCCGGGGGCGGACCTGGCCCGGCTCATCGAGTCCTGCCTGGAGCTGCTGCCTTTTACCGCCGCCCCGGAGATCAGCGTCGAGGCCAACCCCAACACGGTAACCCTGGAAAAACTGCAAACGCTCCGCCGCGCCGGGGTAAACCGGTTGAGCATCGGCGTGCAGTCCTTCTCCGACCGGCTGCTTACCGCCATCGGCCGCGCCCATACCGCCAAGGAGGCCCACGCCGCCCTCGACCTGGCCAGGGCAACGGGTTTTCCAAACCTCAATCTCGACCTCATCTACGGCCTGCCGGGCCAAACCCTGGCCGACTGGCAGACTTCCCTGGCCACGGCCATGGCCATCGGCCCGGAACACCTCTCCCTCTATGAACTGATGGTCGAGTCAGACACCCCTTTCGGGGACTTGCAACGGGCCGGCAAGCTGGCCCTGCCTGCCGAGGACGAGACCGTGGCCATGGCCGAGGCCATTTGCGCCCCGCTCATGGCCGGGGGCTACGCCCGCTATGAAATCTCCAACTACAGCCGACCCGGCTATCAATGCACCCAGAACCTGATTTACTGGCACAACGATTCCTATCTCGGCCTCGGAGCCGGGGCGGTCTCCTCGTTCTCTGGCCTGCGGATAAAAACGGTGGAGGATCCGGCCCTGTTTATCAAATTGCTACAGGCGGGCGGCACTCCCTTCCTGGAAGCCGAAGGCCTGCCCCTGGAGGCCTCTTTCCGGGAAACGGTGATCATGGGGTTACGACTGGTAAAGGGCGTGGCGGTGCGGGACCTGGAACAACGCTTCGGCCTGACCCCCCGGGCCTATTACGGCGCCGTCTTGCGAAAGCTGGAAGACCAGGGCCTGATCGAAGAGGTCGCTGGCCAGCTCCGCCTCACCCGTAAGGGCCTGCCCATAGCCAACCAGGCCCTGGCGCGACTGGTGTGAGATACTTACCTGACATGTAACTGCTTAAGGTGGGGAGTGGGGAGGCTACTGGACTACGATTTTTCCCCCCGTCAAGCGGGGACTGAAAAAACCCCGTACAACTATTTTTTACGGGTCCGTTATTATGGTGTCGGGAGCAAGTAAACTGTCCGGGTTTGTAGCACATGATCTGTCCGGTATTATTCCGTACCAAGGAGGTGCGGAATGAGACGGACGGAATGGCTACAGGAGACCCGGATAATGCGATTC
>Ga0100389_1003911_pt1 | contig 11571 bp, 11 predicted proteins | sample CryGeymeta201513_FD_81537 | JGI IMG/M metagenome (GOLD analysis project Ga0100389, IMG submission 81537) | Groundwater microbial communities from Crystal Geyser aquifers in Utah, USA - Crystal Geyser metaG 2015-13 | ecosystem: Environmental > Aquatic > Deep subsurface > Groundwater | place: USA... | reverse complement strand
TCTCGGACAGGGTTTCGAAGTTGCCCTGACCCTTGCTGATGATGAGGTCTGCCGCGGCAAAGGCCTGCTGGAACTCTGGTGAACAGAGGGGTACCGGGGTGCCGGGACAGGCCGTGCCGTTATCCATGACCTTGGCCAGGCGATCCAGGCCGCAGGTCAGGGCGTCTTCCCGCAGGGCGTCGTTGATGATCGGCCGTTCCTTGACCGCCAGAGTCACCTCCTGCTTTAGTCTTTCCAGCACCAGCCCGTCAAAGACCAGTTCCCCGCAGTTGTCACCGAGATAGAGCACGGTCCTGGCCGTGCGCAGATCTTTTTGCAGCAAACCATAGTGGTTGATCGCCGGTTCCCGGGCCAGGCAGTCGCCCAGGGCCTGGTTAAGGTCGAAGTCGTGGTGGGCGCCGTAGTCAATGACATTGCCGGCCATGGCCAGGCGGATGGCGGCCCACAGCGGGTCAGCCGCCGCGGCCAGGATTTCCTTGAGCCGGGGCAGCAGGTCCAGGGCCCTCTGGTTGCTTGTCTTTTTGAGGTCAAGGAATGGATCCGGGCAGCCCGACAGTCTGGCAATGGTTTCATAGACCAGCATGGAGTTTTCCGGCGGCGTGCTGGTCATATCCAGATCAGGCAGGAGTCTGGCGACCTCTCTGACGATCTTCTGCCGCAGATCCGCGGCCGGGGTGGAAAGACGGGCGGCATAGAGGGCCTGGCGGAGAAAGCAGGGCAGGCATTCCAGGGCCATCAGCATGGTGGGGCCAGCCTGGTGAGCAGGTAATCGGGCTTGACGTTGGCCAGGGCCGCGAAGATGCTGGGCATGATTTTTTTGTCTTTGGCGGCCAGGGTTTGCAGCAGGTTTCGCACCTCCTCGCGTTTGGTCTCCTTGGCCAGGGGGCAAGGATTGGCCACGGCATTGAGATTCAGGCCGGCGGCAATGGCCTGGATCTGACTTTTTTCCAGCAGGGCCAGAGGCCGGATCAGGGCCAGGCGGCCGCCGAACAGATCCTGCCGGGGCACCATGGTACTAAGGTTGCCGCTGTAAAGCAGGTTCAAAAAAAAGGTCTCGATGATGTCCTCCTGGTGGTGACCGAAGGCGATTTTGTTGCACCCCCGGGCGCGGGCCAGGTCGAACAATCGGTTGCGCCGCTGTCTGGCGCAGTGATAACACCCGCTCCTGCCGTCCTCGGCGGCCAGGGCGCGGCGGCCGAAATCGGTGCGCTCCAGAAAGTAGTCCACCGGCTGTTGCCGCAGTCGCTCTTCCACCGCCTGCCCGGTGCCAGGCGTAAAGCCCATGTCCAAGTGCACGGCAAGCAGGTCATAGTGGATGGGCGCCTTCAGGCGCCAGTGGTGGAGCAGCCAGAGCAGCACCAGGCTGTCTACCCCGCCGGAGACGGCGATAAGGACACGGTCGCCTTCGGCCAGCATGTCGTAGGCATGCATGGCCTGGCCTACTAGGCGGTTGGCCCGTGGATCGAGAGGGCGCAAGGCGGAAGTTCCCCGGGCTTAAGGGGTGAGCGAGGGACAGTCATCCAGCATCTTCATGATCCCCTCGCGGGCGAGCTGTTCGGCGGTGAGCCATTTGTTGCCACGTTTGAACCAGGTGGTGATGTTGAACAGATTGTCGGTCAGGGTCTGCTGGGTCTCGTCAAACCTGCCTGAGCAGAGGGTGCGGCCCGTGGCCGCGGCGTACAGGCGGAAATCAAAGGCCACCGAGGCTGGCTGTTGCCTGGAGGCGACCCGCTGGCGGAATCGGAAAACGTGTACCATGAGGACGCCGTCGCTGGCCGTGCTCTCTCCGATTTTGCGGGCGGTGCGAGCGGGGTCGGCCTGGGTTTCCATGAGCAGTGCCTCGGTCTGGCCGTCGGTGTACACGGAAATGCGCGGCTGGTTGGCAAAATGTTCCTGGAGAATTTCGTCCAAGGCGGCGATGCCAGCGGGGATTTCTTCTTTTGATGGGGCGCCGCCGGGTTCATGGCTCGGGATTTCCTGCCCGGCCAGCACCACCACGGCGATTTTTTCCAGGTGCGCCAGGGGTGGGGCTTGCCGCGGTTCGGTGGCCAGTCGGGCGCAGGCGAAGACGCAGCAGACGGCAAGGCAGACCAGGAGCAGGCGGATAATGGGTCGCAACATGGCAATCTCCGATCAGGGGGGGGCCGGGAACCTTGCAGGCCAGGTTACAGGGATCCCTTTGAGGACAGGGGGCGTTCCCCGGTTCGGGGCTCAATGGTGGTAGCCTGGTCCAGCACCTTGCCCAGGGCCTTGAAAACCGCCTCCAGGATGTGGTGGGTGTTTTCGCCGTGCGCCAGTTCCACATGCATGGTCAGGCCGGCATGCAGGATGAGGGCCATAAGAAACTCACGGGCCAGGGCGGTGTCGAAGGTGCCGACCTTCTGGTCCGGCACGGTGACGCCATAATCCAGGAAGGGTCGGTTGGAAAAGTCTACCGCCATGAAAACCAGGGCCTCGTCCATGGGGAGCAGGCAGTGGCCATAGCGGCGGATGGAACGGAAATCGCCCAGCGCCTGTTTCATGGCCTGGCCGAGGCAGATGCCCAAGTCCTCCACCGTGTGATGGTCGTCTACCTCGGTATCGCCGGTGGCTTGCACGTCCAGATCAAAAAAACCGTGCACCGCGAACAGGGTGAGCATATGGTCAAGAAAGGGGACGCCGCTGGCGATGTTGGTCCGGCCAGCGCCGTCTATGCCCAGGGTAAGGGCGATATTGGTTTCGCTAGTTTGTCGTGCGATGATGCCTTGGCGGCCTTGCTTTGCGGTCATTGGTGCTCCTGCGGCGCCGCTGGGAGGGTTTCATCGAATGATTGGCAAGACTTTGCTTTGCAACGGCACCTATGCATCTATACCAAGTTCCGGTCCTGCCTGGCAATAGCCTTAACGGGAAAAATAAAAAAAAGACCAGCAGCCTTTTCTGGTCGAAAAGGCTTGCGCCGGCCTGATTTTTCTCTGTTTTTTTTATTGACAGCCCCCCGTTGCCCTGGTTATATTCCCCCCCTCGCAACCATGGTATGTTGGGTGCAGTGAGCGGGAATAACTCAGTGGTAGAGTGCAACCTTGCCAAGGTTGAAGTCGCGAGTTCGAATCTCGTTTCCCGCTCCATGAAAATTTTAAAGGTTCAAGCGATATCGAACCTTTAAAATTAGATACCGGAGTTTCCGGATAAAAACGGCCGCGCTTGTGGCCCAGGGTTGGCAAGGCAAAACAACCCGCCCAGATGAGGATCAGTTCAATGAAGACATTTCTGACTCCGGTTAAGGAGATCGAAAGAAAATGGTTTTTGGTGGATGCCACGGACAAGATTCTTGGCCGGCTGGCCACCGAGATCGCCAGCCGTTTACGGGGCAAACACAAGCCCAGTTTCTGCACCTTTCAGGACAACGGTGATTTCATCGTCGTGGTGAATGCCGAAAAGGTGAAGCTCTCCGGCAACAAGTGGGACGACAAGAAGTACTACAACCACTCCGGTTTTATGGGTGGCATGCGGGAACGATCCGCCAAGGAACTGCTGGTGGTCTGTCCCGAGGACTTGCTCACCAAGGCGGTGCGTGGCATGCTGCCTAAGAATACCCTGGGACGGGCCCAGTTAAAAAAGCTGAAGGTCTATGCCGGTGGCGCGCATCCGCACGAGGCCCAGCAGCCTGAGAAGTTGGAGATTTAACTCGTCCTGCCGACGGGATTTTGATACGAACGTATCGTCTATCTGGAGAACATGATGGCTGAGAAAAGTTTTTACGCTACCGGGAAAAGGAAAACGGCGATTGCCCGGGTTTGGCTTAAGGCCGGTAGCGGTAATATGGTGGTGAACAAGCTGCCTATTGAAGAGTACTTCGGTGGACTGCTGGTCACCCGCGATGCGGTGGCCAAACCGTTTAACCTTACCGAGAGCGGCGCCAAGTTCGACGTGATGGCAACCCTGCACGGCGGCGGCAAATCGGCCCAGATGGACGCCTTGCGGCATGGTATTTCCAAGGCTCTGCTGGCGATTGATCCTGAGTTCCGGCTTACCTTGAAGAAGGCCGGGCTGCTCACCCGGGATTCGCGGGCCAAGGAACGGAAGAAATACGGCCAGAAGGGGGCCAGGGCCCGCTTTCAGTTCTCCAAGCGTTAATTTTTTTATCCAGGAGTCTGGGGCTGGCAAGCCCTATGGCGCTGGAATTTTTAGGGGAAGGCGATTGCTGCAATCGTTCTTCCCTTTTTGTTTGGGGCCTGACCGGGAAGCACGGCAAAGAGGAGATTATTATGAAACGGGTTGGCATCATCGGCGCTTCCGGTTACACCGGGGTGGAATTGGCACGCTTGCTGGCCGGTCATCCGGACGTCGAGTTGACCGTGGCCACCTCAAGGCAGTATGCCGGCAGACCGCTGGCCGAGGTCTACCCGAGCCTGGCTGGTCGGGTGCAGGTGGTCTGCGAGGATGCCCAGCCCGCGGCCGTGGCCCACAAGGCCGATCTTTTTTTTACCGCCGTGCCGCACCAGACCGCCATGAGCATCGTACCGGTGCTGCTTATGGCGGGCTGCAAGGTGGTTGACCTGTCGGCCGATTTCCGTCTTGCCGACGCGGCGGTGTACGAGGAGTGGTATCAGCCCCACAGCGCCCGGCAGTATCTTAGGGAGGCGGTCTATGGCCTGCCGGAGATCCATCGGCAGGCCATCCGGCAGGCGCGCCTGGTGGCCAATCCCGGCTGTTATCCGACCAGTGTCATTCTTGCCCTGGCGCCGCTTTTGCGGGCTGGAGTGGTACGCACCGAAACCCTGGTGGTCGATGCCAAATCCGGCGCTGCCGGGGCTGGGCGCGGCGCCCAGACCGATACCCTCTTCTGCGAGGTGAACGAGGGCTTCAAGGCCTACAAGGTGGGCGAGCACCGCCATACCCCGGAGATTGAGCAGGAACTCGGCCGGCTGCACGGCGCCCCTGTGACCATCACCTTCACCCCCCACCTTGTCCCCATGTCCCGCGGCATTCTGAGCACGATCTATGCCAACCTGAATCAGGAGATGTCGCGGGTCGCGGTGCATGACTTGCTGACCGCGGCCTATGCCTCCGAACCCTTTGTCCGGGTCAGGCCGCTTGGTACTTACCCGGCCGTGCAGTGGGTGCGGGGCAGCAATTTCTGCGACATCGGGGTGCAGGTTGACCGGCGCACCGGCCGGGTAGTGCTGGTTTCGGTTATCGACAATTTGGTGAAGGGCGCGGCGGGCCAGGCCATCCAGAACATGAACCTGATGCTCGGTTTCCCGGAGGAGGAGGGACTGCGGGCCCTGCCCGTTTTCCCGTAACCGTGCGGACTCTCAGACTGACCCTGGCCTTTGACGGTACCGGCTATGCGGGCTGGCAGGTTCAGAAGGGCCAGCCCACCATCCAGGGGGTGCTGGAGGCGAAACTTGCCCGCATGACCGCCGCCAAGGTGAAGGTGGACGGGGCCGGCCGCACCGACGCTGGCGTCCATGCCCTGGGCATGGTGGCCAGTTTTTGTACTTCCGCCACCATTCCCGGGGAGGGCTTCTGCAAGGGGTTGAACAGTCTGCTGCCTTCGGATATCCGGGTGCTGGAGGTGGCCGAGGAGGTCCCCGGCTTCCACGCCCGTTACAGCGCCGTGGCCAAGGCCTATGAGTACCGGCTGGACTTTGGCGCAACGCAACTGCCCACTGCCCGGCTTTATGCCCATCATCTGCGCCAACCTTTGGACCAGGCGGCGATGCAGGTCTGCCTGCAGGCCCTGGTAGGCACCCACGATTTCGCCAGTTTCGAGGCGACCGGGTCCAGGGATCGAAGCCAGACCGGCGGGCGCGGGGCGGTCCGCACCCTTTTCGCCGCCGGATACCGGGAGAGCGGGGCAGGCTCCTTGCGCCACGGCCTCTTCCAGTTCGTGGGTGACGGCTTTCTGCGGCACATGGTGCGCAATCTGGTGGGCACTTTGATTGACGTGGGGCAGGGCAGGTTGACCCCGGTCGGGTTTACGAAAATCATGCAGGCCAGGGATCGTTCACTGGCCGGACCAATGGCGCCGGCCCGCGGCCTTTTTCTGCGGGGCGTTTATTTCGATCAGGCCGCCGTGGCCAGGGCCTGTGAAATTCGCTAACAGTTGAGCCACTTGCAAAAGTCGTCATTCCCGTGAAAACGGGAATCCAGAAAGCTAATAATTAGAGGAAGACAGTCATGGATACGCCGCAAATTGTCCTGGCCCAGCGGGTGCAACTGATCAAACCTTCCCCCACCCTGGCGGTGAATGCCAAGGCCAAGGCGCTCAAGGCCTCTGGGGCCGATGTGCTTAACTTCAGCGTTGGCGAGCCGGATTTCGATACGCCGGCGCATGTGCGGGCGGCAGGCAAGCAGGCCATTGACGACGGCCATACCCGCTACACGGCCGTACCTGGCATCATCGAGCTGCGTGAGGGTATCTGCCGCCGTTTTGCCGAGGATCACGGCTGGAAGTTTACGCCAGATCAGATCCAGGTTTCTTGCGGCGGCAAGCATGGCCTCTACAATATGGCCCAAGTCCTGTTCAATCCGGGCGACGAGGTGCTGATCCCAACACCCTATTGGGTGTCCTATCCGCCTATCGTCCTGCTGGCCGGCGCCACGCCGGTGCTGTTTCCCCTGGATGAAAAGGATGATTTTGACCTCAACCCGGACATCCTAAGGCAGCACATCACGCCGCGCACCCGCGCCATCATCCTGAACAGCCCGTCGAACCCCACGGGCGCCGTGTTTTCCAGGAAGGCCTTGGAGGCCGTCGGCGCCATGGCTTTGGAGCGGGGCTGGATCATCATCAGTGACGACATTTACGACACCATCACCTTTGGCAACGCCCCCCTGCCGCACATCCTTGACGTGGACCCGCGCCTGCAGGCCCAAACCCTGGTCTTAAACGGCGTGTCGAAGTCCTTTGCCATGACCGGCTGGCGCATCGGTTACACCGCCGGGCCCAAGCACATCATCGCCGCCATGAACAAGGTGCAGAGTCAGTCCACCTCCAACCCGTCGTCCGTGGCCCAGTATGCCGCCCTGGCGGCCGTTACCGGTCCCCAGGATTTTCCGGGCGTCATGCGCCAGGCCTTCCTGCCCCGGCGGGCATATATGGTGAATACCCTGCGGGCCATGCCAGGCGTTACCTGTGTACAGCCGGCGGGCGCCTTTTACGTATTTCCCAACATGGCCGCCTATTTTGGCCGCTCCTTTGGCGGAAAACCGATCACCGGTTCCGTGGAACTGGCCGAGTTTCTCCTGGAGGAGGCCCTGGTGGCGGTGGTGCCGGGCGCAGCCTTTGGCGCCGACCAGTTCATCCGTTTTTCCTTTGCCGCGGCCATGGACGTGATCGAGGAGGGCCTGCGCCGGGTGGGTTCTGCCCTGGGCAAGTTGACCTGAGCTCTTCTGTCTTCTGTCTTTCTTCTTCCGCCTTTGCGTAAAAAATGGGGTAACTATCCAGCGGAACCGAAACCCGGGTTAGTTCCCGGACGCCTCGGAGGCGGGCAGGACGCCCGCCGAGCATGAGCGCAAGGCATGGCCAGCCCGGGAACGCTTAAATGTCGACACAAGCTGGATAGATACAAAATGGGCGCGATTATTTTTTTGACTTTCCTGGTTACGTTGTGCAATACTGGAAATGTAAGGAAGAAAGCGGTGATTCAAAAATTGAGTAAGAACTTCCCGTTCTCCTGTAAAAAGGAACACTCAATTTCACCGGATTTATTCTTCCCTACAGAGAAGGCCCAGCACAGAGGCCTTCCAAAGAAGCCCTTACCCAGCCAGGTAAGGGCTTTCTTGTATGGGGCGGCCGGCATGGCATACGCCACCAGGAGCATTAGACTGGCATCGCATGCTTGGTAACGTGGGAGGATGGCGGAGGTAACCACGCCTTTTGCCCGACGTGGCATGGCAAAGGAGGGGCAGGGTGCGGATCGACACCACGGTTGACGGGCACGTTCACACCAAGTTATGCAAGCACGCCACCGGCGAGATGGAAGAGTATGTACAGGCTGCCGTGGCCAAAGGGCTGACCGGTATCATCTTCCTTGAACATCTGGAATCGGGCATCAGTTATTTCGAATCCACCTGGCTCTCCGAGGCGGAGTTCGACCTCTATTTCGCGGAGGGCCTGCGCCTGCGGCAGAAGTATGCAGGGCAGATTACCGTCGGCCTTGGGGTGGAGGTGGGCTATAACCCGCATAAGGTGGCGGCAATTGCCGACTTTCTGGCCCGCCATGTCTGGGACCGGGTGGGACTGTCCTGCCATTTTCTGGAGACCAGCGGCGACCACCTCAATCTGGTAAGCCGGCGCCAAAGCAACTGGGGGCCACTCGGCGAGCTGGGGATGGACAAGGTGGTGGCCATCTATTTTCAGCGGCTCAGGCAGGCGGTTGAAGAGCTGCCGGGTACCGTGGTCTGCCATCTCGACGCCGTGCTGCGTCATCACCCCGACATCCGTTTCACTGCCGAGAATCGTCAACTGGCCTTGGCCGTGCTGAACGCCATGGCAGAGCGTGGCTTGGCCCTGGAGGTCAACACCTCGGGTTTCCCGCACCGGGGCGAGCCCTATCCAGACAGTTTTTTCAGAGACGAGGCGGTGCGGCGCGGCATCCAGTTGGTGCCCGGCTCCGACGCCCATCAGCCCCGCGATGTAGGTCGCTACTTTGAGCGGCTGGCCACGTGGCCCTAAGGTTGTCAGGCCGGGAGGGGTTGGCCGCCCGCCTGTTGCCTACCGCCCATCATATGGCAGCCATGCTATATGCGCTGGCATGCGCTTGCTGGAGTGCACTCGGCCGCGGGTGCAGGATATTGACTTTGCCCAAGGGTTGATCGTGGTGCGGGACGACAAGGGGCAAAAGGATGGGGGCAGGGGCAACCTTTTTGTCCAACCGTAAATCATTGCCAAAGCCCGGCAGGAATGCTATAGAAAAATACCAGACAGGCGGGGGCCACCGCCATTAATCTCCAAAGGAAGGCCAGGGACGGCGTATGCGTTTTCACTGCCCACAATGCGGCTTTACCAAGGAAATTCCCGACCGGTTTAAAAACCGCGCCCTGCAATGCCCGCGCTGCCAGCATAGCCAGGCCGTTGTCGGCAAACTGGCCGTCTCCCGCGCCTTCCCGGCCGAAACCATCCTCTTCTACTGCGATACCTGCGGCTTCCGCAAGACCATTCCCTTCAAATTCTCCGGCGCCACGGCCAAGTGTCCGCAATGTCGGACGCCCGTCTTGATCACCGACTACCGCGATTATTGGAACCTCACACGCAGCCCGTTCCCGGCCGGCAATCACCCCGACTTCTTTTTCGAGGGCTACGACCATGTGGAGGCCTTGGAACGGCTTTTTTACATCGTTGAAGACGGGGACATGCACTTCGGCCTGCTCACCGGCGACATCGGTTGCGGCAAGACCATCACCCGCCTGGTTTTCAAGAAAAAGCTGCTTGGCCAGAGTTATGAACTGGTAGACTTGGAAAACGCCAACCTGAGCTTTCCCTTTCTGCTGCTCGAGGTCTTGCAGTGCCTGGGGGCCGCCGATAGTTTCACCGAACGTCCCATCGACCCCAGCGCCCTTTATTATCTGCTGCGGGAATTCAAGCAGGTGCTTAAGAACCGCATCCATGCCAAGGGCAAGCGGCTGCTCATCATGCTGGACGAGGCCCAGCAGCTTGACCGGCAGACCCTGATCGAGCTGAAGAATCTCACCAATATCACCTTGGACGGGCAATGCCCGGTCACCATCATCCTGATCGGCCAGCCCGACCTGCGGGATCTGGTGAAAACCCTGCCCCAGGTGGACCAGCGCATCAGCCTCCGTTATCACCTGCCGCCCTTGCGACCCCAAGAGATCGGCGACTATGTGCGCCATCGGCTGGCCGTGGCCGGCAACCCGCGGCCGGACATCTTCACCTCGGACGCCGCCGATTCGCTGCACCGCATCACCGGCGGGGTGCCCCGGGAGATCAACCGGGTCTGTAAACTGGCCCTGGCCCGCGCCTGTACCCTGAAAAGCCGGATGGTGGACGGGGCCATGCTCGAATCCATTGCCCTCGACCTGCGCCGCCAGGACGGGCTGGCCTAGACCTGCACCATGCCGAAAACCCATGGCCTGCCAGAGATCGTCCTGCCCCGCTTTCGCCGGCGCTATCTTGTGGCCATGCTTCTCTGTTTCTGGATGGCCGGCTGCGCGCCGCGGCCATCCGGTCCCCTGGCAACCGTCAACTCCGACGAACCAGAGTCGCAAACCCGGTTCATCGGTTACGCGCCGGGGGTAGCCCACTCCGCCACGGTGACCGAGAAAACGCCAGCCATGCCGGCCCAGCCGGAGCCACCCGTCGCTACCCCCCAGGCGGCCATCCTGGAGACACCGGCCGCATCGGTCGCAACCAAGCCGGCAGCCGTTCCCCGCACGCCCACCGGTGCGGCGGCCGTGCCGACCGAGGTCATGTCAGCCCACGTCCCGCAGGCCGCTGCCCCGCAGGCCATCGCCGCGCCGCCGGCCATGCCGGTCGAGGCAAAGCCGAACACGGCCCAGCCCGAGCTGGCTATCGCCGCGATCATCACGGCCAGCGAAAAGGCGCTGGCCGAAGTCGAGAAACCGGCCGCGCCCACGGTTGCCACCCCTGGCCCGCAAAACCCGCGCGGCCCGGATGAGATCATCGCCTCCTACGAAACGCGGCAGCAGACGGCCACGCCCACGCTCTCCGATTATGTACTGTCACCCGGCGATGTGATCGAGATCTCGGTGTGGGGCGAGGACATGACCCGGGAGATTGTCGTGCCGCCGGACGGTAAGATCTCGTATTTTCTCATCGTTCGGATCAAGGTGGCGGACCGTACCATGGAAGAGATCCGGGGCGAGATCGAGGCACGCCTCGTCGAATACATCCGGAGCCCCAAGGTCATCGTACTCGGCAAGAGTTTCATCGGCAACGCGGCCAGCGTCCTGGGGGCCGTTAATCAGCCGGGGCAGAAGACTATCAACCCGGGCGACCGGGTCACCGACCTGCTGGCCAAGGCCGGCGGCTTCATGTACGTTTTGGGCGACAATACCGCCGAGGATTCCAGACTGATGGCCGACCTGCCTGACGCCTACCTGTCACGCCATGGCAAAAACCAGGACATCGACATGGCCAGGTTGCTGGACCAGGGCGACATGAGCCAGAACGTCTTGCTGCAGAAAGGTGATTTCCTGTTCATTCCTTACGCGAAACGGGCCAACGTCTATGCCCTGGGCGAAGTGGCCAACCCCACGGTCATCCATTTCCGGGAGAACCTGACCCTGCTGGACGCCATTGCCCATGCCGGCGGTCTCAACAAGACCACGTATAAAGACGAGGTCTGCATCGTGCGGGGCAGCCTGAAAAATCCGGAAGTCATCCGGCTGCATTATCCCTCCATCCTGAAAGGCATTGAACCAAACCGTCTGCTCATGGCCGGCGACATCGTTTACGTGCCCGCCACCATGGTGACCAGCATCGAACGTCTTTCCCGCCAGATCATCCCCTTTCTGGACGCCCTGGTGCGCAGGAAGGAGGCGATGTAGAGCTGAGCTGAAAGGTAACTATCCAGTGGAACCGCAACCCAGGGGAGTTCCCGG
>Ga0100389_1003885_pt1 | contig 11605 bp, 10 predicted proteins | sample CryGeymeta201513_FD_81537 | JGI IMG/M metagenome (GOLD analysis project Ga0100389, IMG submission 81537) | Groundwater microbial communities from Crystal Geyser aquifers in Utah, USA - Crystal Geyser metaG 2015-13 | ecosystem: Environmental > Aquatic > Deep subsurface > Groundwater | place: USA... | reverse complement strand
TGTAGAATGGACCTTATATGCATATGCTATGTAAACAGTTCTTGTGCTTTTTCTATGTGTGCCGGTTTTGTAAATATCAATAATTCGTCCTGTGAATGTAGAACTGAAAACCGGGTAGAAATTTCTATTCCCCCGTCTGCCTTCAGGATTGCACCGATCGAGATATCACCGGGAATTTTCTCGAGTGTATATTTTTTTTTGATATACTTGCAGGTAGGTTGAACTGTTAGCTGAACGGACTCAACATCAATGTCCTCAAATCGTTTGATAAACATACTTTGGCCGCTTCGAATAAACCGTAATACTTCATTTACTGCCGAAATATTTTTACTGACAATAGCATCCAAACCTAACCTCCTGACCGCATGCAGATGACTGGTCGTCGTAATATGAATAATGGCCTGTTTTACACCCAGGTGTTTACAGAGAAGACCATTCATTATATTGGTCTGTTCGTTTTGAGTAACGGCGATGGCTACGTCCATTTTCCCAATATTTTCACCTTCAAGAAACTCAAGGTCTAGGGCATTGCCCACCAATGTCAACGTTTCAAAAAGTTTTGTACTGATGGGTTTTACTTTTTCACTATCGTGGTCAACCAATTTAATGTTATAATCATTTTGCAGGGATTTTGCAAGCAGTCTGCCGATTTTTCCTGCACCAAATATAATGATATTTTCGATTGGGATTCCCGGTTTCCCTGCCATCTGTTGAATTTCCGGGATCTCATTTTCCCGACCAACAAAAAATACGATATCTTCTGCTTTAAATTTTGTAAATTGATGGGGAATGAAACTATGTTCGTCCCGAATAACCGTAACCAGCTTATGGTGTATGAATGGATTTGAGATTTCCACATTTTGTACGGTTCTTCCGATTAAGGGTGAAGATGATTCCAACAGAATGCCGATCATTTTAATCTTGCCGTCGAAAAATTCCTGAATTTCCACAGCGGAGGGTTGCCGGATGAGCATCTCAATTTCTTCCTGAGCGGCTTTCTCCGGATAGGTAACCATATCAATGCCGAACTGTTCCGGTGTAATGATGGCATTACGATGACGATATTCCGTATTCCTAAGACGGCATATCACCTTCTTCGCCCCCATTTTTTTCCCGATCCTTGAAGCCACCAGATTAACCTCATCAATTCGGGTCAGACACAGTAAGAAATCGATCTCATCCATGGCGATATTTTGAAGTACCCGCTGAGATGCGCCATCTCCTTCAATGACTCTGGCATCAATACTATTGCTGATGCGCTGACATTTTTCCGGGTCAATGTCGATGATGGTGATATCACAATCTTCTTTTGATAGGGTCTGGGCAAGATTATATCCGACTTCACCAGCCCCAATAATGACAATTTTTAGATCCATACTAATTTGATGATTAACCGTAAAAATAAGACTTAAAGTTATTCCTGAAATACCATGTAAGAAAAAACCATACTAAAATAAAAACGCCTCCAAAAGGAGGCGTTTTTAAGAGTCAATTCGTTAACTGATCATTACTTAAGAAGTGTCATGGTAATTGAATCAGAATAATTTGGGGCTGTAATTTTCATAATATAACGACCACTGGAGACAGATAGACCGTCATTATTCATGCCGTTCCAGATAAAATTATAATTTCCTGCGTCTCTATATCCACTGACTAAACTTCGAACTTCTGCACCATTGAGATCGTAAATAACCGCAGAGACGTACCCGGGTTCAGCGAGTGAAAACGGAATGTTTGTTGTCGGATTAAATGGATTTGGATAATTCGGTGATAATGAAGTTTTTTCCGGAATCATGTTTCCGCCGAATGAGACTTCATAACCTGAACTGGAAACCAGAATTTCCTGTCCGTGGTTCCCGGCAAGGATAACATTATTGAATTCGACTTCGCTGGTGCCTGAAAATCCATTTTTAGGTTCGAAGGTCAACCCAACCATATTTCCAACGCCGTTGGCTTCCAGCAATTTTTCACCCTGAAGGCTGAAAAGTAAACCTCTGACCACCCCATTCCCTTTATCTTTGAAATGAAAAGAGAAGCCATCCAATAATGATTCACCTTCAACAAAATTCATTTCTGAATCATTGAAATTTATATCAAACTGAAGCCCATAGACTTCCTCATCAGAACTGATAACGATATCCAGAACTGAATTCGTTACACCCTTATTCAGGGTGGATTTCACCATCCCTACGCTAGCATTCCCTGAAAATGCGAAACCGATCATGGTGACGATTGAAATTATGCTAAGTAATTGTTTCATTTAATTGTCCCTCTATTAGTGTCAAAAACTTAAAACAATTCAAATGTACTTTGCAATATGCTTTCTGAAATGAATGTAACAGAACATTACATTTTTCTTTTTATGTACTAATTCGACGAATATCTGCACCCAGATTTTGAAATTTTATTTCAATATTCTCATATCCCCTGTCAATGTGGTAGACTCGTGAGATTTCGCTCACCCCGGTCGCTGCAAGGCTGGCTAAAATTAATGAAGCACTTGCCCTAATATCCGTGGACATTACAGGTGCTCCCACCAAAGTGTTTACCCCGGTAATTGTTGCAACATTTTTCACCAGTTTAATTTTTGCCCCAAAACGGATCAATTCAGCGATATGTGTAAACCGGTCAAAATAAACCTCGTCAATAATTGTAGACGAACCCGTGCAATTGGTCATCAACGCCATCCATTGTGCCTGGAGATCGGTGGGAAAGCCCGGGTATGGCGCGGTAGTTACATCGACGGCGTTTATTTTTTGTGGGGCTGATATTTTAAGACGATTTCCGGTGGGGATTATTTCAGCGCCTGCTTCTTTTAATTTTGCAATAACGGCTGTAAGGTGATTTGGATTAACATCAATCAGGTTCGCTTCACCTCCAGCCAAAGCGACTGCAATTAAAAAAGTACCCGCCTCGATCCTGTCCGGAATAATTTCGAATTCCAGTTCATTTTTTAAAAAAATGACACCCTCGATCACGAGTGTACGCGTTCCTTTCCCGGAGATCTCCGCACCCAGCGCATTTAAAAAATCAATCAGGCTGTCTATCTCCGGTTCCCGTGCAGCATTCCGGATCGTCGTTTTTCCCCGGGCTTTAACAGCGGCCATCAGAACATTTTTGGTCGCTCCGACGCTGGGGAATTCAAACTCAATATCATCCCCGGTAAGTTTACCGGATGCGATGATATTGCCACGGTCAAGTTTGATATCAGCACCAAGTTTTTTCAGGGCTTCAATGTGAAAATTAACCGGCCTGGGACCCCACGCACATCCACCGGGCATGGAGACTTCAGCATATTCAAACCGACTCAGCAACGCACCCAGAATATCAAATGAAGCCCGCATGGTTTTTACCAATTCATAAGGAGCAACCGGATTATTACAGGATGTCGAATCGATTTCCATTGTATGATTAGAGTAGTCCACCCTGGCGCCGATGATCCTTAGGAGCTCCATCATGGTGCGGGTGTCCCTCAGGTTAGGGACATTGGTGATTTTAAATACGCCGGGATGAATAACCGTGGCTGCCATAATGGGTAATACAGCATTTTTAGCGCCACCGATTCGAACTTCACCCGATAACTGGTTTCCTCCCGTAACCAGAATTTTATCCATGCGATTCCTCCAAAAGTTTCATCGCTTGTTGCCTTCCTGCGGTAGTGATTTTCTTTCCGCTGATTAACCCTGCGATCTCCAAAATCCGCTCGTCTGGGCTAAGCGCCTTGATTTTCGAGGATGTTATCCCGTCCAGATGCTCCTTATACACCTTCAGGTGATAATTCCCTTTAGATGCGATCTGCGGCAGGTGGGTAATACACAAAATCTGCTGGTGATGGGATAATTTATAAATCAGATCACCGATTTTTTCAGCCGTTGCTCCGGATATCCCCGTGTCAACTTCATCAAACACCAGTGAAGCGGTTTTATCCTTCCCCTGCAAAGCAAGTTTTATTGCAAGCATAATCCTTGAAATTTCACCCCCGGAAATGATTCTGTTTAACGGTTTGGGATCCTCTCCTAAATTAGCTGATATATAAAACTGGCAATCGTCAATCCCTTTGGCGGTAAATCTATTAATATCGTCTGGGAAAAACCGAACTGAAAAGGCGGTATTTTTCATATTCATCCCAGACAAAATTCCTGCAATTTCCAGTTCAAATAAACGGGCGGTGGATCTTCTAAGGGACGAAACCTGATTGGCAGCATCCATATATTTTTGACGGTCAAAAATCAATCTTTCTTCAAGCAATTTGATTTCTGTTTTATGACCGCTTTTTTCATGCAGCCATTGTTTTATAAAGTCGCGGTACTCAATTACCTGTGAATAGCTGCCGCCATATTTTCGTTTTAACATCTCCACATAACTAATTTTCTGGTTTATTTCATCCAATGCCTGTTCATCCGTACTAATTGCCTGAATATAATGATTCAATTCACCCAATATATCATTCAACTCAATGTGGATTTGGTCAATCCGGGGTAGAAAGGAGTTTAAATTGCGATCAATATTGGCAGATTTTTGAAGCAGTTTTTCAACTTGTACCAGATTGTTCTGAACAGATTGCTCCCCATCCTCTGTTAAATCCAGAATGGTTGAGACCCATTCGCGAACAATGGCTGCATTTGACAGCACGTAGAAAGCGTCCTGTATTTCATTCTCCTCACTGATCGATAAATTCAGAGCTTCTATCTCCTGCAATTGGAATTTATAAAGCTCCTCCTTCTCCTGAACTTTGTTCTCATTTAGCCGAAGAGCCTGTAATTTTTTATGGTATTTTTCAATATCCAGATATAACTGATTCAGATCATCCAATTCGTTCTGATAGGAGCCATAAGCATCAAGATAATCAATATGTTGGTTGATATCCAGCAATCGCTGTTGTTCATGCTGGCCGTGGAGGTCCATGAGGTATTGCGTGACTTCTCTGATTTTTTCAAGGGACGCAGGTTCATCGTCAATAAAAGACCGGGAAGCGCCTGAAACTGAAAAATTCCGCCGAATGATCAACTCGTTTCTTTCGAAATTGAATATTCCTTCAACAATGACCTTATCAGCTCCCGTGCGGATATACTCTTTTGAGAATTTTCCGCCCAACAGCAATTTTATTGCATTTACGATGACACTTTTCCCGACGCCGGTTTCTCCGGTAATCAGATTCAGACCTGCAGAAAAGGCCACGGTCAGTTCGTCAATTATTGCAAAATTTTTAATGTACAAACGATTCAACACATCACATCCTAGAGCGGGTAAATACACCGGAAAATCCACCAAGAACATCTATAAAACCATCGAGATAGCTTGGGAATCTACCCGGAATTAACCGTTGCAAATTCTCGTCAACCACCGGAATAACGATTAAAAATAACAATGATATGAAAAATCCCTTTTTACTCCTGTATTCCGGCTTCAGGGCGTTATAGAACAGAAAACCTAAAATCAGATATTCAATATAATGTATAATTTTATCGTAAATAGCCAAAAAAGAAAGGTGGTGTAATGAGTTTCCAGGAATAGAAGTTAGTCCAAATATGATCATGATATACAATATCATCAGCCAAAACGGAAGAGATCTAATTTTCATTGAATATCTTTGAAATAACCTTGGGCAACATGTCAATAATATCCGAGGCGATCAATCCCCTCACACCCATATCAGCCTGAAAAATGGAAGATGATTCGGCATGGATATATGCCGCCATTATACTTGCATCCAATGGAGAATATCCTTGTGCCAGTAATCCGGTGATCATACCGGAAAGTACATCACCGGTCCCGGCGGTTGCCAACAGGGGCAGACCGTTTGAAATGATCACTATTTTCTGTCCACCGGTCGTAATGAATGTGGGCGATCCCTTTAAAATAAGAATTCTTCCCTCCAGTAAGGGAAGGACTGATTTCAGTGCAGAAATGGGGTCATGTTTAACTTTATGAGACTTCAGATGAAACAGCCTCGAAAATTCTCCGAGATGCGGTGTCAATACGGTCTGGTATGGAAGTTCAGACAGTTGGATGATTCCCTGTATCACCGGCTCGAATCCGGTTGCATCGAGAACTAACTTTTTAAGCGGCTGGCGCAGTATGGATGTCATGAACTCAGTACTTGTGTTTTCGTTTGAAAGACCGGGACCCAGTAGGATGACGTCTGACCATGCAAGGTGTGGTTCAATCTGTGGAAAATTCTCAATGGATAAATAGCCACGATAGTGATCCTCAAGCGGCACGGTAATGATTTCTGCCATCGCGGACTCAAAAATCGAATTTAGCGAATCGGGCACCACCGATTTCACCAGTCCACAGCCAATTTTAACCGCTGCTTTGGCGGATAAGATAGCAGCGCCTGTCATTCCTTTCGATCCGGATATAATTATCGATTTTCCCCGGGAATATTTCGTCTCACCAGGATGATAATTTTTAAACCACTTTTGGACATCCTGCTTTTCACAGCAGGACAATTGATATGAATCTGACGATAAGTCTTTAAAACCGATATCAAGAACATTAATTTTCCCAGAATGCAGTTTACCGTCATTGAGAAAATGACCATATTTTAGATGACCCATCGTCAGGGTGTGACGTGCGCGGATCGATATTCCCCCAGTTAACCCGGTGTCGGTAAAAATACCTGAGGGGATATCAATGGAGATGATTGACCCGGTTTCATTTATTCTTTCTATGATCGTTTGAAAAACGCCGGAAATATTCCGGGACAATCCGATACCAAACAGAGCGTCTATTATCCAATCATAGGAGGAAAAGTCAAAATCAGGATGGAATAAAACCATACTATTTTGCGGTATCCCATATTCACGGATGAGGGGTCGATCCCGTTGAGATTGATCGGTGAGCATTAACATTGACTGAATACCGTATTCCTGAAGATAATGATGAGCCACAATTCCATCGCCCCCATTGTTACCCGGACCGGAAACAACCAAAACATTGCACCTGAAGGGGTGTAGGATATTTTCAAGAAACCAGATGGCGGTCATTTTACCTGCCGTGTGCATTAATTCTTCGCCGCTACAGACACCTGATCTGGTGGTTACTTCATCCAGGTATTTGGCTTCGGATTCTGATAAAACCGGCCTCATCAAGTCTCCAAAATAGCGACGGCTGTTGCGTTTGTATCTGAATGTGAAATTGAGATTTGAAGGGATAAGAGCTGAATGTTAATTCCGGGATCAATAGTTACAAACGGCGCTCCGTTTTCTTGGTTCGAAATACTGATGGCGCTCAGAGGAAGAATAATTTCAGGAAATGCCGAAAGAATGGCTTTCTTTACGGCTTCCTTCCCGGCAAATCGTCCTGCAAAATGTTGCGGAGCATTCCTTTTACCGGTGCAATACTTGACCTCCGCCGGGGTGAAGATATGGGATAATCCTCTTTCCGGATAATTCTGAATGAATTTATTTAACCTTGAAATTTCAATGATATCTGTTCCAACATAGATCATAAGGAATTCTCCTTTTGAATGATCTCAAGCAATTCTGAAATATCGTTTAGGTCATAATCTGCGCCTGAATTCTTTGTGCCAAATGTATCGCCATATTTCGCAAAGGCGGTCTTCATTCCCACCTCTTTTGCGCCGATAACATCTCGCTCGGGCCAATCCCCGACCATGATTGAATGTTCGGCCGGTATGCCTAATAATTTGGAAATCAATTTAAACGGTTTTGCAGAGGGTTTCCGCTCATGGGTATCATCAAAGGTTACCACTGCATCGAAAATATGGTGCATCCGTAGAAAGCAGATCCGCATCCAGGCTTCCCTGCTGGGAGCATCGGAAACAACGCCCAGTTTTAACCCCTTTTTCGACAAACAGATCAACGTCCGGTTAACATTAGGGTAGAGAAGTAGTGATGCTTCTCTGGCTTTTCGATAGGAAACAATTGCAGATGCAAGAAATTTATAGTTTATCTGCCCTAAATGAGAGGTGATAAAGTCATCGAAGACTTCCTGATACTCGTATCCTTTGGTATTATAGATTTCGAATATTTCTTCGTATGCTGCGTTTGGTTCCAGTTTCATCCCTGCCTCAATCATACCCCTAATCGCTGCATTGATGGAATTGTCCTTCATCTTTGTAAAATCCAGCAGAGTGTTATCAATATCAAATATAACGGCTTTAATCATAGGTTTAAATTATAAAAAAGGGCGAATCCCTCGCCCTCTTATTATTCAATAATTTAGAGATCAGTTTGTTTAATCACATTCCTGGTCGATATACTTAAGTTCAAATTGTGCGTTTTTTCGCCAGGTTTTACTTTTTGACGCCTCTTCAAATGCATTCTTAGCGGCAGGTTTATTCCCGAGACACTTTTCAGCCAAACCCAGTTCGAAATTCGCAGCAGGAAAATTGTGATCAATTTCCAAAGATGATTTTGCAGCGGACCGTGCACGAGAATAATCTTTCTTATGATTATACGCCGAAGCCAATCGATAATACACGGATTTCGTCGCTTCACCATTCGCTATAGCGGCGTTATAATTCGATATAGCTTCGTCTAACTTGCCCATATCCTGAAAAACTGTACCTAACACCTCATAGGCTTTCCCATATTTTGGATTCACCTTCACGCATTTTTCAAGGGTCATTACCGCATTATCGTTGTCTCCACTGGTTTGATAAGTGATACCGAGTGCATAATATGCTTTATCATATTGATCATGGGCATATGTGGAATTAATATAACTGTCGATCGCGCTTGGGGTATCCCCAATTTTAACGTAGGTATCTCCCATCAATTTGAAAGCCTTATATGCAGTTGGATCAACCTTTATGTTTTGATCCAGATATTCCAAACATTTTGGGAAGTCACCCAGTTTATAATTTAGGTATGCAAGTTTGAAGATAGCGTCGGTAAAACCGGGATCTATCTCTAATGCTTGGCGATATTTTATTGCGGCATCATCAAAATCGTTTCTGTTAAAATAGTCATTTCCATCGTTATATAGGATCGCTACTACATTTTTAAGCGCTGCCTGATATTTTTTTTCAAATGGATTATATTTTATGGCATTTTTTATATTTTCAGCAGCAATCGCATAGTCCTTTTGAGTATAATAGACCATCCCTTTCAGGTAATATGGCATGGCGAAATCAGGAAATTTACCGGCTAACCTCTCATACCCGGCAATAGATTCATCATAATACCCGTTATCAAATGATTTCTTTGCATCGCTTAATGCATTTTTTATTGTGGTCAGACGTGTTGATTCTTCACGATATTTTTCATTATTCAAATCTAATTCTATTGCTTTTCGAATGTATTCCCAAGCCTCATCTAATTTATCCAATTTGAATGCAATTTGTGAGGCCATAAAGTAATTTCCGGCGCTTTCGGGTTCTGCTGAAATTGCACTGCTAATTTTATTTTCTGCGTCCAAATAATTACCATTTTCATAGGATGATACCGCAGCAGAATAGTCCTCATTTGCGATCATGAGTGAATATAACAAGATTATTATTGAATAAATTCTTTTCAAACTGATCTCCTAATTTTTGGGTGCTGAAGGCGGGAGTCGAACCCGCACGAGAGATTTCTCACTGCCCCCTCAAGACAGCGTGTCTACCAGTTCCACCACTTCAGCAATAAAGTTAATTACCTTCTTCCGGAGTTGGTTCGGTACTTGTTTCCGGGAGAATGTCTAATGCAGGCGCAATTCCCTGATCGGATGGATTAGCCTTTTTACTGATAATACTTTCATTCCCCATGGTCTCCCCTGAACCGGGAGTTCCCAACCAGCTTAGTAACAGGGCAATGACCATGAAGGTGACCGCTAAACCGGTTGTGATACGTGTTAAAAGTTTATCTGCGCCCTGTCCGCCAAATGCCGCTGTAACAGCCGCACCTCCCAGCGCCGTACCCATCCCCCCGGATTTACTGGTTTGAATGAGGATAATGCCAATTAGCATCAGGCAAATCAATGTAAATATAATTACTAAAAAAGTATATAACATAATCAGTTTATTTCCTTATTAAAATTCTGATAAATTGCAAAAAAATCTAAGACTTTTAATGATGCACCACCAATTAAAAATCCATTAACTCCGTGGATGTTCAGAAGTTCACCGGCATTCCCCGGATTGACACTCCCGCCATACAAAACAGAGCTATTTTTACCATCAAATCCATTAGATTCCAGAACCGTTCTTATGATTGCGTGTGCTTCTTCTACCTGATGGATACTGGCTGTTAATCCCGTGCCGATAGCCCACACAGGTTCATAGGCAATGATTATTTTATCACATGCAGATTCGCTTAATCCGGCAAGTCCTTGTTTTATTTGAGATGCAAGCACTTCGCCGGTTCTGCTCTGTTTACGGTCTTCCAATTTCTCGCCAACACAAAAAATCGGGATTAAATCTGCTGACAAGGTGGCGGTTATTTTTTTATTGAACATATTATTTGTCTCGTGAAAGATATGACGTCTCTCCGAATGTCCGATAATTACAAATTCAGCGCCCGACTTCACTAACATGTCTGTAGAAATCTCGCCGGTAAAAGCGCCATTCTTTTCAAAGTGAACATTCTGCGCCCCCACTCTTATTATCGTGCCATCCGCAGCAAAAACGACACTTGAAAGAGACACAAAATCTGTACAGATTACCAGTTCGGATTTGTTGTGCAGTGGAAGATTTTTCAATTCCCGGATGAATGCTTCAGCGGATTCAATCGTCATGTTCATCTTCCAGTTTGCGATACAGTATAGCTTGTTATTCATGGTCATCCAGCGCCTTAAAGGCAGGTAAATATTTTCCGCTTAACAGTTCGAGGGAAGCGCCACCGCCGGTGGATACATGAGTGAAACCTGACATCAGATCAAAAGACTGGACGGCTGTTGCAGTATCCCCGCCCCCTACAATCGTTACGGATCCATGTTTCGTCATTTCAGAGATGGCTGATGCAACCGCATAAGTTCCCTTCGCAAAAGAGGGGCTTTCAAATACTCCCATCGGACCATTCCATAAAATTGTTTTTGATCGGGAAAGTACTTCGTTAAAATGCGCAGCGGATTCCGGGCCGATATCCACGCCCATTTCCATATCGGAAATATCATCAAAATCTGATAACCGCCAATCCGGACTTTCAAATATATCTTTTGACACTACCGTATCTGGTGGAAGATGTATCTCTACGTGGTTAATTCTGGCGTCATTCAGAATTTTACCGGCGATTCTCATATTCTCTTCATCGACCGGTGAACCGCCAACATTCACTCCTTTTACTTTTAAAAATGCATAAGCCATGGCGCCGCCGATGATAAAGTGATCGGCGAAAGACATTAGATGAGAGATGAGTTCAATTTTACCGGAAACTTTACTTCCGCCCAAAACCACCACAAAAGGATGCTCCGGCGCCTGGATGATATTGGATAAATATTTCCGTTCATTCTCTAACAGCATTCCCCCTGCACATGGACTTATATAATCTAAGATACCGACATTTGAAGCATGTGCACGGTGAGCCGTTCCACAGGCATCGTTGATGAAAACCTGACCATGCTGTGAAAGACAATAAGAAAATTCTGAGTCATTCTCGGTTTCACCTATGTGAAACCGTAAATTTTCTAATATATCCACTTCGCCTGAATCTAATTTTTG
>Ga0100389_1003884_pt1 | contig 11608 bp, 12 predicted proteins | sample CryGeymeta201513_FD_81537 | JGI IMG/M metagenome (GOLD analysis project Ga0100389, IMG submission 81537) | Groundwater microbial communities from Crystal Geyser aquifers in Utah, USA - Crystal Geyser metaG 2015-13 | ecosystem: Environmental > Aquatic > Deep subsurface > Groundwater | place: USA... | reverse complement strand
GGACCTAAAAACAAGACGATTGATTATGGAACTTGGCTAAGCGAATCTGTGGAAATAAACGCAAACTATGGAGATGAGCCGATAGTTGAGTGGGATGGAAGTAGCTTAAAACAGGTTAAATAAGCATAGAAAGAACAAAAACCCGAGTATTTTCTAAAGCTTGGTTTCGGTATTGGCATGATGCTTAAGATGTCGGCGTTTCGTTTGATGATTTAATGAAGTAAAAATATGAATAATAAACTTGGGTCTTGTCTAGCAAATTTTTGCTATAATGCTAGATATGGCCATAGAATATAGCAAATTAAGTAATTATAAAATAAAAAAGATTTTAAAGAAATTCTGCTTGGAATTAACCTCGGTGCAGACCGCAGAAAAAATCCATTAAAAGGTTGAAATAAAACACTGTGGCTTTACACAAAAATTTTCCTTAAGATAAATTCCAAATAATTGTTTCTTAACAAAAAACAACGACTTTCGCGGCCGCTGTTTTTATTTAGAAAATTCCTCCTGGCCATTATTTCCGGCGGCCCGGCCAAGCCGGATCAAGCGCGGCGATGTTTGAGTATTTCCGCCAGCAGACCAGAGAAACTGACCACGGCGGTGGCAATGTATTTGTCAGCCGCACCGTAATAGATATATAAATCGTCCCCAAAGAGGGCGGTGCCGGTCGGAAAGACGACATTATTGACCGTACCGACCAGCTCGTAATCTTCGGTCGGCGAGAACAGGGGGTAGGGTAGGCGGGCGATGAGCCGGGATGGATCGGCCAGATCAAACAGCGCGGCGCCGGCCGAATAGATCCTTTTTCTGTTGTTTTCCTGTACGCCATGGTAAATAACCAGCCAGCCGTCTTTGGTTTTGATCGGTACGGCCCCGCCGCCGATATTGCGGTTTTCAAAACCGTGCTCGCCCTCCAAGATGACATTTTCGGACAGATGAATGAGTTGGTATAGCCAGAAATATTTGTCTTTCAGTTGACTCGGGTCGTCAAAACGCAAAAGCTGGATATCGGGCAAGATTCTTTGCAGGAGAACGAACTGGCCGTTGATTTTTTCCGGAAAGAAAATCATGTCCTTGTGCCAAACCAAGATATTCCGGCCGGAATATCTTTCATAAAAAGAAGCGAAAAAATAATAATCGTCTTTGAGCTTAGTGTAAGAGAACAGCTTGCCGGCGTCGCGATAGCGGATTTTCGGGCTGATGATCCCGTTTTTTTTCAGATTAAACAGGTCGGGGCCGAGGCGCAGGCCGCTGACCGCGTTAAAGCCGTCATGAGCTACATAGGTGAGGTAAAATGTGCCGTCAATCCGGACCAGGCGCGGATCTTCCACGCCTTTTTTTTCTTCACGGCTGTTCTGTTCAATAAATGGCTTGTCCCACCTGGCCGCGATTTTCAGCGGCCCATCCAGCTCGGCATAGCCCAGCGAAGAGATACCGTCCGGGTTGATTGCTCGGTAAATAAGGTGGATTTTTTCGCCTTCTTGCCAGACGGCCGGATTCAGCACCGAATGGGCGTCAAAATTATTTTGGCCCGGAGTAAGCAGAACCCCGTTTTTTTTCACTTTGATCATAGTATTTATTTGGCCGCGACTAGGCCCCAAATTTCGCCGGCGCCGGCTTTTTTTAAAACCGCAGCGCATTCATTCAAGGTGGTGCCGGTGGTGGCTACGTCGTCCACCAAGATAATATTCTGGCCGGCCAACCCATCACCCCGCCAAACAAACGCGCCGCGCAGATTTTTTGCCCGCGCCGCGCCGGATAATTTGGCTTGGGCGCCGGCTGATTGGACGCGGACCAAATGGCTGGCGTCGGTGGACCAGGCCAGCTTGTCCCGCAATTTTTCCGCCAGGAGCTCGGCTTGATTAAAACCTCTTTGCCGCTGCCGTTTGGGGTGGAGCGGGACGGGTACGAGCAGGGGTGCGCGGCCGGCTTGGTTCGGATAGAAGTCGGTGCGGCCAGCTATTTCTTTGGCTTGTTCAGCCATGAGATCCGCGAGAATATCGGCCAGTTCCCGGATGTTGTGGTATTTCAAGGATTTAATGAGTTGGGCCATCAGCGGCTGGCTGTAATCGCCGGCGGCCCAGAGGCCGCGGAAATGAAAAGCCGGCGCGCAAGCCGGGCAGAATTGGCCGTTTGGTTCCGGCCTTTGGCAATGCGGGCAATCGTGATCCGCTGGCCGCAGGCCGCGGCGGCAAGCCGGGCAAAGCCAGGCGCCGCTTCGGCCGCACCCCAAACAGGCGGCCGGAAAAAGCAAGTCAATAATAAAATCGCGGCAGGCGCTTCCGATCGCGATTATTCGGGAAAAAATCATGACCTTGGCTGGCCGTTTTTATTTTAACTTGATTTGCCGGATTTGTCCGGAATTCGCGTCGGTAAAATAAAGATAGCGGCCATTTTCCGAAATTATTAAATTTTTCATATTGAAATTTTCATCCGGGACAGCAATCATTTTTTTTAAACCGCTCGTGGTGTTGATGCGGTAAAGACGGTCAGGTATGGTTTGCGCTATTTCCGGAGCCAGACCCGCGCCAGTCGGCAATTCCGTTGGCACGGCGCAGATTACTTCCGTATTATCCGCGAACGCGCATTTTTGAGCCCAGGTGGCCAAGCCCAGATTGCGCCGGCCGGAGCCGATTTTTTCGCCTTGGGCTTCAGCAATCCACAAGTTCGGCTTCATGTCGGTCGCGGAAGAATAGACGCTGTAAAGGAGCTTGTCGCCGGCCGGAGTCCAGAGCGGCTGGAAACCGCGGCCTTCCACGACCATGGATTTGAAATTTTCGTCGTTCAAGCCGACAAAAAAAACATTTTGTCGGTCAAAATCAATCCCTTCGGTGAAAACCGCGACTACCTGGTTGTTCGGCGACCAGGCCGGATAGACATTGGCGCTGTTGTCGCCCATCGGTTCAATAATTTTCGCTCGCGATCCGTCCAGATTGGACACGGCCAGAAAGCGGTTATTCGGATCCAGTCCCAGACTTTTCAAAACAATGGAATCGCCCGCCGGGGAAAAAGCGAAATCTTCCCAGTGTTTGGGCAGGGTAATCTGTTTTTTCCGGGCGAAATCATAGACGATATTTGAGCCGTCCGGATATTCCAAAATAGCCGTGTTTTTTTGCGGCGACCAGGTCACGCGGCTGACATTATGGAACACCTGGTCAGACAGCTGGACCGCTTGGCCGTCTTGGTCCAGGCGATAGAAAAGGCCGTCTTTTTTATTGTAAAATTGGATGTCTTGGCCATTCACGCCGAGGGCCGGATCCACGGATTGGAAATCTCCCAAAGAAACGGTTTTAGTCAGGCCGCCGACGGCGATTTCATTCGCTTTTTCGCCCCCGGTCGGAAGCGCGGCGGGTAGCCCGACCGCCGCGGAAGAAGTGGCGTTTTGGCTGCCGCCCGGCCCGGCGATCGGTAAAATACCAGTCGTGGTGGTGGCGTCGGGCAAGGCTGGCGCTTGGGGCGCGATTAAAGACCGGAAAAAAATATAATAAATCAAAAAACCGGCAAAGCTCACGATGGCCAGGAAAAGTGTTCCAAAAAGGATTTTTTTCTGATTTTCTGACAGCATTAAGTTGTGGATAAATCTTTATTAAAGGAAAAAAAAGATTTAATGGATACCCGGATTTTTTCCGAAAAGATCTTTTATGGGGATAAAATCGCTTGTTTTTAAGGGAATTTTTTTATTTTACGGCGCCGGGCGCTGAGTATTTTACCACCAGTATATTTTTATGTTATAATAAAAATGAAATTATATTTATTTATCCCTGTTGATATCATATATTGTATTATAAAAATTCCGCTTCGTCAAAATCCGTACCAATTAAACATCATATTCGGGCCAGCCAACTATGAGCATACTTGCTAATAATGAAGGATATATCGGCATTGATATCGGTTCTGCCGGCGTGAAAATGGTGGAAATAAAGAAAGGCCCAAACGGCCCGCGCTTGGTCACTTACGGTTTCAGCGAACTGGCCCGTTTTAAAAGCGGAGAAGCTTGGCAGAAAGACGAAGCGCGCCTGACGCATACTATTGAAAAAATTTGGCAGGAAGCCGGTTTTCAGAGCCGGAACGGCATCGCTTCCTTGCCGGCTTTTTCCGTTTTTTCTTCCATCATCAATTTGTCTAATGTGCCGGCTGACAGTTTGGCTTCCGCGGTCTATTGGGAGGCGAAGAAAGTTATCCCCTTGCCCTTGGAAGAAATGACGATTGATTGGAATGAATTGGGCGTTGGCGCGGCGGCCGCGAACAGCGGCGCGACCCGCAATGTCAAAATTTTTTTGACCGGCGCGCCCAACGAGATTATTGAAAGGTATAAACGGGTTTTTTTGGCGGCGAAAATCAACTTGTTGAACCTGGAAACGGAAACTTTTTCCCTGATCCGTTCGCTTATCGGCGTTGACCAGTCGGTAATCGCGCTGGTGGCCATGGGCGCTTCCAGCACCAACATCACCATCGTGGAAAACGGTATCCCGATGTTGAACCGCAGTCTTGACTTTGGCGCCGCGGCCGTTACCGAAGCGTTAGCCCGCGCCTTGAAAATAAGCTGGACGGAAGCCGAGCAATTCAAATATGATTACGGTCTTGATTCTTTTGCCGGAACGGATCATGCCGTGCCGGTCCTGATCAAGAATCTCGTCAGCCCGGTGGTCAATGAAATTAAGTTTGCCCTGAATCTTTTTCAGAACAAGAATCAGAAAAAAGCGGATAAGATTATCCTGACCGGCGGTTCCGCCCTGTTGCCGAATTTTCAATATTACTTGGCCGATCTTTTGGATCGGCAGGTGATCATCGGCAATCCTTGGAACCGGGTGGATTGTCCGGCGGAATTGATGCCGGTGCTGGAAGAAATCGGTCCGCGCCTGGCCGCGGCGGTCGGCTTGGCCCTGCGGGAAGTGCTTTAAAAAAATAAGTCGCGGGCTTTTTAGGGATTTTTTTATGTCTTTTAACGATTGGCTCAACAAAATTAAGATAGCGGCCAATGGTCAGGCTCCGGAACAGGCTTCCCCGTCTTTTTTAATGAAAAAAGAAATTTCAGATTATCAAGCGAAAATATCCAAAGAAAAAGACCGGCCGGCCAGTTCGCTCATTCCGCCCGCCTCTGTCCCACCGGCGAAAGAGGAGACAGCCCAGAAGAAAATTTTGCCAACGGAAAAATCAACCAAGCCGATGTCGGCCGGCGGCGGCATAATCAAGACCAATCTGATCAAGGGGGAAATCATTACTTTTTTTGATTGGCAGAAAGCTTGGTATCAGATCGCGGCTTATATCGCCGCGGCTTTGCTGATTTTGGCCGGACTTTACGCTTGCCTATTTTTTTACGAAAAGGTAAAAAGCGGAAAAGTATCGGCTTTAGCCGAGCAGGCCGCGTTTAAAGGGGCGAAAATCGTCGCCATGAAACAAGAGATCAGCAATATCGCGGCTGACAGCCAACGTTTGAGTATGGCGGAAGAATTGATCAATAATCATGTCTATTGGACGAATTTTTTTCTTTTTTTGGAAGAAAACACTTTGTCCACGGTTAAATACGACGGCTTCAGCGGCGATTTGAGCGGAAAATACAGCTTGAAAGCCCGGACCAAGGATTTTATCAATCTGGCCGAGCAAATCAACGTTTTGCGGGCAAGTTCCTGGGTAAAGAGCGCTTCAACCAGCGGCGGCCAGCAATTGGTCAGCGGATTAAACGAAGAGGCGGCGAAATTCTTGATCAGTTTTCCTTTGGATTTGTTGATTGATCCCGCTTTATTCACAAATTACGTTAGCCGCGGGCAATAAGCCCCGGGTAAAAGATATGACGCATGGACAGACAATTGAGCAGACCAGCACGCATTTAAGCCAGAAGATAAAATTTTTCCTGTCCCGGAATTTTCGTTTTATCCCGCCTTTTTTGGGTTTACTGGTTTTTCTTTTTGGCGCAATCTTTTTTCTGTCCGTCAGATTAGCGGACATCAAGGCTATGATCAGCCAGAAACGGCAGGAGCAGGAACAGGCTCTGACTATTTATGACGGCTATTTGAACAAATTGGGCAAATTAAAAGAGTCATATGCGGCGGTCAGGCAAAGCGAGCTGGACAAATTGTCCTTATTCTTGCCGGCCGCGCCGGAAGTGGAAAAATCCATGGTGGAACTGGAAAATATTGTCGGCCGCAACGGTTTGGCCTTGAGCTATATCAAAGCGAGCGAGCCGGCGGAAAAATCCGATACCGTCGCGCGCGGCGGTATCAAGAAAGTGCTAATTGATTTGAGCGTGTCCGGCGTCGATTATCAGCGGCTGAAAATTTTTTTGGCTGAATTGGAGAATAACCTGCGGCTGACGGATATCCAGAAGATCAATTATTCGCCCGCCAGCGCGACAGTCACGCTTTCTTTGCTAACTTATTATTTGTCCGTGCATTGAAGGGATAGCAGATTTTTAACGCGACCGTCATCGGACTAAAAAAATATGGATGGAAAAATGAAAATTATTATTTTGTTTATCTTATCAGCCGTAGTTTTTTTCGGCATCTGGCTGGCCAATCAAAATGTGGCTTTGTTTTTTTCTGATTCTGTCCAGCCCGGCCCGGTTTCCTCCATTTCCGCCGAGCAGGAAAAAATCTTATCTGAATTATTGACGTTGAAAATCAATTTTACGATTTTTCAAAACCAAAAGTTCATCAAGTTAAAGCCGGTTTCTCTCCGGATTTCGGCACGACCAGGAGCCGTCGGGCAGAAAGATATTTTTTTTACTAATCCTAAACAATAGGCCAGCCGGCAAAACCAATATGACCCGCGACGATGAAATTCTGGCGGCGCTCGCCGGCGAAAAAAAAATCAATTCCGACCAGGCGGCCGAAATTTTATCCGCCGCCAAATTTACCGGCAAACCCGTTGGGGAAATAATCCTGGAAAGAAAAATTGCCAGTGACGAAGATTTGGCCAAGCTCAAGGCGGGAATTTTTAAATTGCCTTATGCCGACCTGGCCGGCCGCGAGATCGGCGAAAGCGCTTTGAACACCATTCCGGCGGAAGTGGCCAAAAATTATCGGATCGTTTGTTTTGAGCGGCAAGGTCGGGAAATTGATGTCGGGATGATTGACCCGGATAATTTTAAGGCGATTGAAGCTGTGGATTTTTTGGCCAAAGGCGCCGGTCTGAACGTTCATTACCATCTCATTTCCGAAGCGAGCATGGCTTTGGCCATGAAGCAATATGACACAACCAGCAAGGAAATCAACAAGGCCCTGAAGACCAGGGAAGAATTCGTATCCAGTGCGTCCGGCAAAAAATCGGAAGAAAAGGACAAGGCCGTTAAAATCGAAGAAGTCACAAAAAGCGCGCCGGTCGTCAAAATTGTTTCCGTCGTGATCCGGCATGCCATTGAGGGCCGAGCCAGCGATATTCACATTGAACCGGTCGGACGGGAGAGCCGCGTCCGTTACCGCATTGACGGCGTTTTGCATACCTCTCTGATTTTGCCCCTGGATGTCCATGATTCGATCGTGGCCCGGATTAAAGTGCTGGCCAACATGAAGCTGGACGAAACGCGCATTCCTCAGGACGGCCGGATCCGCCTGACCATTGACGACAAGGATTACGATTTCCGCGTTTCCACTCTGCCTTTGCTCGGCCGGGAAAAAGTGGTCATGCGGATCCTGGATGTGTCCCACCAGGTGCCGAATCTGGAAGAGCTTGGCTTTCAAGGCGCGGCTTTGGAATTGATCAAAAAGAATGTCACCAACGCGAATGGCCTGTTACTTGTTACCGGTCCGACCGGCTCGGGCAAGTCCACCACTTTGTTCTCCCTGATTTCCAACCTGAATAAGGAGGGCATCAATATTTCCACATTAGAGGATCCGATTGAATACATGATCAAGGGCGTGAATCAGTCCCAAGTCAAGCCGGAGATCGGCTATACTTTCGCGACCGGCTTGCGCCATTTTTTGCGCCAGGATCCGGATGTCATCATGGTCGGCGAGATCCGCGATACGGAAACCGCCGAATTGGCCATTCACGCGGCTTTGACCGGCCATTTCGTCCTTTCCACCCTGCACACGAATGACGCGGTCGGCGCTATCACCCGTTTGGTGGATATGAAGGTGGAGCCTTTTCTGCTCTCTTCTACCTTGCGCTTGATTATCGCTCAGCGCCTGGTGCGTAAAATCTGCCCCTATTGCCGGGTGGAAGCGAAATTGCCGAGCGATTTTCTGGCTGACCTCATGGCCGCCCTGGACAGCCTGCCGCCCGAGTATCGGCGCGCCCAGCTTAAGGATGCCAAGGCGGACAAACTGGTTTTTTTCAAGGGCAAGGGTTGTCCTCGTTGCGGCAATAGCGGCTATGCCGGCCGCTTGGCGGTCACGGAAGTGTTTGAAGTCAATGAACAGATAAGAAATATGCTGGTGGAAGGGAAGACTGTCTTCACGAACGAGGAGATTTCCCGCACCCAGCTTTTCATCACCTTCAAGCAGGACGGCTATCTGAAAGTGGCGCAAGGCCAGACCACCATTGAGGAAGTGATCAGCGTGCTCTCCGCTTGATTTTTTGGCGCAATTTAATGTTTTTTCCGGCCCTGTGCGGCGGAGCCTAAAATTATATGGCTAATAAAAAAATTTTGCTCGTGGAGGACGATCCGTTTTTGTTGAACATGTACGCGTCCAAGCTGGAATTGAACGGTTTCACGGTTCTGGCCGCCGATGACGGCCTCAAAGCCTATGAATTGGCCCGGAAGGAAGCGCCCCAGCTGATTCTGCTGGACGTTCTTTTGCCGAAAATGAACGGCTTTGAAGTCCTGCACAAGCTGAAACTGGAGCCCGCGACGGCCGCCGTGCCGGTTATCATCCTGACCAATCTGGGCCAAGCCGGCGAGATTGAACAAGGCCAGAAGCTGGGCGCGGTTGATTATCTGGTCAAGGCGCATTTTACGCCGGCGGAAGTGATGGCCAAGATTCAGAAATATCTGGCCGAATGACCAGTAATAATACTTGACGATTCAACAGAATTCGCGGGTGATTATATGTGAAAGTAAAAATAAAATAAATCAGAGAAATAAGAAAATAAGACATAGGTTTTAATTAGTTTTTTGGATCAGGGATTAGTGATATTTATTATCTATTGAATTTCGGATAAATAATGATCGGCAGTTGCGCGGGGAAGAATTGAGGTTATTTTACTCCCCGGATAAATGCGCGGATCTGAATATAATACTCACAGGATTGTCCCCAAAACCTAAATTTTTTTCCGGGCAATTTGAGTGATTAAATATTATGGCTTTGTTCACATACCAAGCCGAAGACCACAAGGGCCGCCAAGTAACCGGCCTCGTGGAGGCCGGAAATGAAAGCGCGGCTTTGGAAATTTTAAAAGAAAAAAATTTTCAGGTCTATTCCTTGAAGAAGAAATCCCTGTTTTTCAATTTGGGCAATTTATCCATCTTCCGCCGCGTCGGAAGGAAAGATATTGTCTCTTTCAGCCGGCGTTTCGCCGTGCTGGTCGCTTCCAACATCACCATTGTCCAAGCCTTGAAAATCATCGTCGCGCAGACGAATAATGCCCATTTTCGTTTTGAGCTTGCGTCCGTCGCCCAGGAAGTGGACGGCGGCGTGAAATTGTCCGATGCCCTGGCCCGGCGGCCGGATATTTTTTCCAATTTTTTCACGAGCGTGGTCCGTTCCGGCGAGTCATCCGGCAGTTTGAGCGAAGTTTTGAATTATCTGGCCGATGAAATGGAAAAAGATTATGACATGATGGGCAAGATCCAAGGGGCAATGATCTATCCGCTCTTCGTGATCGCCCTGATGATCGGCGTGGGCATCCTGATGATGACCACGGTCGTGCCCAACCTCACTTCCGTGATGGTGGAAACCGGCATGGAATTGCCTCTGTCCACGCGGATCGTGATTGGCACTTCGGATTTTTTCCAGGATTATTGGATTTTTCTGACTCTTTTCCTCGCGGCCGCGGGCGTGGGACTGTCCGTCGCCTTAAAAACCCCCGGCGGCCGGAGCCGCTTTGACCGTCTGCTTCTTGGCCTGCCGGTTTTCGGCGCGCTGGTCAACAAGATCGCCATCGTGCGCTTTGCCCGCTCCCTGAACGTTCTCCTGATCGGCGGGGTGCCGATCGCCAAAGCCCTGGAGATCACGGCCGAAGTGGTGGATAACGCCGTGTACCGCGAGCTGATCAGCGCCACCATCAAAGAAGTGGAGGACGGTAATCCGGTTTCTTCAGCCATGAACGGTTCCATCATGCCGCCCATGGTCAGCCAGATGATCGGCATCGGTGAAGAGACCGGCAAACTGGATCTGGTTTTGCAAAGCATCATCGGTTTTTATGAGCGGGAAGTGGCGAACACGACCAAGAATCTGACCGTGCTGATTGAGCCGATCGTGATGGTGGTGCTCGGCTTGGGCGTGGGCGTGATGGTGAGCGCGATCATCCTGCCGATGTATCAGATGGCCTCCAATTTCTGAAGTCCCCGGGCTGTGGATTATTTTACGTTTTTTTGCGGAATTTTTTTCCGCGCGTCCGGCTTTTTCCGCTTTTGAAAAAATTTGTTTAATTATAGATAAAATTTTCGCCTGCCCGGCCCGGGCGGGATCGCTTGTCCGCCTTTCCCTGGCGCGTCGTTTGTGGTATAATTAAGATATAAGCTTGATTTTGAAGCTTAAAGGCAATTTAAAAAATTAAATCCCGCGCTCATTATTTTAATTTCTAGAATTAAGTTTATGAGCGTGATTAATAGATCGGAGGTGAACTTATGAAAAACAACAAAAAAGGTTTTACATTGATTGAGTTGCTCGTCGTGATCGCCATCATCGGCCTGCTGTCCACCTTGGCCGTAGTTTCTTTGAATTCGGCCCGGCAGAAGGCCAGGGATGCGCGGCGCATGAGCGACCTGAAGCAGATTTCCACGGCCATGGAGTTGTATTATTCACAACACGATGCATATCCTGCAACTGGAGTTTGTAATGCCGCTGGTGTTATCGCAGTGGCAGTTAATGGTACAATTTGCCCTTCTGGAAATGCAATTACTGATGGAACAGATGTTTTCCTTAATTCAATACCGGACGCTCCAGGTGGAACAGGAGCTCAGGCATTATATTTGTATGGCGGAACAAGTCTTGCCTCTACGTATTGTTTAAGTGTACAAATGGAAGTACCTAATACAGATTATTTTGTCTGCTCTAATGGTTCATGCTTTATTGCTGCTGGAGGTTGTCCTGCTACGTAATAAAGTTTATTTTGTTCAATAATACCCTGCCTAATTGCCGCAGGGTATTATTTTTGTTATAATAAAGGCAAGGCATGCACAAACTCCTTATCTGACCCTTTAGAACCAGCCTCACCCCCGCCTCGCTCTCGCTCGGCTTCCCACGCATTGTCATCCCGAGCGAAGCGCAGCGGAGCCGAGGGATCCCTCCTTATCGCTACTAACTGATCACTAATTGACTAATCACTAACTTGTTCTGACGACTGCTATTATTCCACACTTCTTACTTCTAACTTCTTACTTCTTCCTTTTTTCCGCTCCTCGGGCATGACATTCCCGCCTCGCTGACGCTCGGCTTCCCCCTCTCCATTTTTTGCAGAAAATGGAGAGGGGGTTAGGGGGTGAGGATGATAAGAAAGGGGGCGCAGG
>Ga0100389_1003870_pt1 | contig 11627 bp, 9 predicted proteins | sample CryGeymeta201513_FD_81537 | JGI IMG/M metagenome (GOLD analysis project Ga0100389, IMG submission 81537) | Groundwater microbial communities from Crystal Geyser aquifers in Utah, USA - Crystal Geyser metaG 2015-13 | ecosystem: Environmental > Aquatic > Deep subsurface > Groundwater | place: USA... | reverse complement strand
GTGATTATTACCTGATTTTTAAACCAGCCAGCCTAAATCAATTTCCCCCAGATAGGTATACTTCTGATTGTTCCCCAGGTATACTTTTGATTATTTCCGCACAAAGGTATGTTTTTTCCTTGACAAATTGTCAAAATTTTGGTATATAATTATATAGTGGGGACAGGGATAAGATGTCCCTCTGCTTTCTTATGAAAGCAAAATGTGGGACGCGCTTTATGCGGTTAGGGATTAGGTGAAAGGGAAGGAATTTTATTTAAACAGATACCTTGTTGTTGATTCATAATTTTGCTCCGCAACATTCTCGTATGTTTTACTGAATGCTTTCGAATTCCATAATTCATAACTCATAATTTTAAGGAGGGAAAAACATGTGGGATATAAAGGAAATTAACTAGGCGGTAAAGAAGGAAAGTGTGTTCGTGGTGCAGATCCTCAGCGAGGTGGATAAAGTGATCGTGGGCCAGCGCCAGATCCTTGAAGGGCTTGTGCTGGGCCTTCTTGCAAACGGCCACATCCTTATAGAGGGAGTGCCGGGCCTTGCCAAGACCCTCGCGATAAAAACCCTTGCCGGGTCGATACAGGCGAAATTTCAGAGGATACAGTTCACGCCTGACCTTCTTCCGGCTGACCTGACAGGCACCACGATTTACAACCCGCGGGCTGCCGAAGGAAAGGAATTCACCGTAAGGAAGGGCCCGATCTTCTCTAATTTCATCCTCGCGGACGAAATAAACCGCGCTCCGGCGAAAGTCCAGAGCGCGCTGCTTGAAGCCATGCAGGAACGCCAGGTTACGATGGGGGAAACAACCTTTAAACTTGAAGATCTCTTCCTGGTTCTTGCCACGCAGAACCCCATAGAGCAGGAAGGCACATATCCCCTTCCTGAAGCGCAGGTGGACAGGTTCATGCTCAAGCTCAAGATCACCTATCCCCAAAAAGAAGAGGAACTGCAGATACTCGAGCGCATGACCACCGGCTCAGACCCGAAGGTCAGCCCAGTAGTGAACCCAAAAGACATAGTAAAAGCAAGGGAAGTGGTGAATAAAGTCTATATAGATGAAAAGGTGAAAAAATACATAGTTGATATCGTATTCGCCACAAGGTCCCCCCAGGATTATAAAATGGATGACCTGAAACCCCTTATAGCATACGGCGCAAGCCCCAGGGCGACCATATACCTGACAACGGTGGGAAAGGCATATGCGTTCATGAGGGGAAGAGGGTACGTGACACCTGAGGACATAAAGACCATCGCGGGAGACGTGCTCAGGCACAGGATAATCCTCACGTATGAAGCTGAAGCGGAAGAGACAACTACGGACGATATCGTTAAGCATGTTTTGAACGAGGTTGAAGTCCCGTAGATACAGTCGAGCGTCGAGCGTCTTACGTCGTGCGTATAAATTCTTAAACGTATGACGTACGACATACGACTTACGACGGAGCAAGATGTTATCCAGCGAGATACTAAAAACTATACGGCGCATCGAGATAACCACAGGCAGGCTCGTGACCGAGGTGTTCGCAGGCCAGTACGAGAGCGTGTTCAAAGGCAGGGGCATGGAATTTTCCGAGGTGCGTGAGTACCAGCCCGGGGATGACGTACGCCTTATAGACTGGAACGTGACCGCGCGGTTCGGCCACCCCTATATCAAGAAGTTCGTGGAGGAAAGGGAGCTGACCGTGATGCTGCTGGTTGACAGGAGCGCGTCCGGCATGTTCGGCACCGCCCGCAGGATGAAGGCGGAAATAGCGGCTGAGGTATGCGCGGTGCTTGCTTTCTCCGCCATGAAAAACAACGACAAGGTCGGCCTGATACTGTTCACGGACTCTATCGAAAAATACATACCGCCCAAGAAAGGAAGGACGCACGCCCTGCGGATCATAAGGGAAGCCCTTTACGGCAAGCCCCGCGGCACGGGCACGGATATTTCCGCGGCTTTGAAATACCTTAACGACGTCGTAAAGAAAAAATGCATTGTTTTCGTCATATCGGATTTTATTGACCGGGATTACGAGAAAATGCTGCGGATAACCAACAAGCGCCATGACATGATAGCCGTGGAGATCGCGGACCCCGGAGAATCAAGGATGCCTCCTGCCGGCCTTGTGAGCCTGCAAGATGCTGAAACGGGCAAGACGGCCCTGGTAAACACCGGCGACGCGGCCCTAAGGGGCTCCTTTGAAAAGGAGGCGCTTGACAGGCTGAATGCGAGGCACAGGTTCTTCGGTTCCATAAACATGGATTTCGTGAACCTGGAAACCGGTTCGTCCTACGTTAAGCCGCTTACCGCGTTTTTCAGGAAGCGGGCCAAAAGATTCCGTTAAAATCAGTGGTCAGTGGCGAGTGGTCAGTGGTTAGCAAAAACATTTGTTTCGGGTTTCAGAGTTTCAGGTTTCGCGGAGAAATCTCCGTGCCTCCGTGCTTCTGTGGTAAAGGTTCAGGATGAAAAAGATATTGCTTTTACTCCTGGTTTTTACGTTACACGTGACACGTGACACGTTACACGTCGTTTATGCAGAAAGCGCGGCGGTAACTGTAAAGTCGCGGGTGGACAGGTCGAAGATAACTGTCGGGGACAGGATCGTCTACACGGTTATTGTCGAGAAACCCGCGGGCGCTGAGCTTGCGGCATTCAACCCGTCCCCTGCCTCTGAGATATTCGAGGTAAAAGACCTGCGGCAGGAAAAACCCAGAAAGAGAGGCGGTAAGGAAATAACCGAGTTCAGGTACACGATAACTGTTTTCAGCGTGGGCTCTTACGCGATACCTTCCCTGCTCGTTGCCTATAAAGACCTGGCTGGGAACACGTCGACTGCCTCAACGGACACGATACCGATACTGGTTGAAAGCGTGCTGAAAGGCGAAACAGCCGGCGCTGACATCAGGGACATAAAACCTCCCCTTTCAATAAAGAGCTACCTGCTCTTTTACGTCCTCGCGATAGCCGCAGGCCTGGTAATATCCTGGATCCTCTGGAAGAGAAGGAAGGGTGAACCTGTATTCCCTGCCCAGAAACCTTTGGCAAGGCCGGCTCACGAGATCGCAATTGAAAGGCTGAAAAAACTTGAAGAGATGGACCTTGTGCTGCGGGGAAAGATAAAAAAATATTACATCGTCCTGTCCGAGATAATGCGCCTTTACATCGAGGAAAGGTATTCGGTCTTTGCGACCGAACGCACCACAACCGAGCTTTACCAGGAAATGCGGGTAAAAGGCATTGAGCGCAGGCATTGCGGCATGCTGAAAGAACTGCTTGACCAAAGCGACCTGGTTAAATTCGCCAGGTTCATCCCGGAGAAAACAGAAATTGATCGGGACCTTGCAATGGCGTATGAGATCGTCGACCTTACGAAAGAAATTGTGCCTGTTGAGCCTGCTCCTTAATGCGTGTCAACGTATCAACGTGTCAATGTGTCAGAGTAAAATCTGCTAAATGCTGGATGCTAAAAGCTGAATGTAAAAATTCGTGGAAATCCGTGGCTGACCGAAGGTTTCGTGCTTTCCTCGCCCATCCTTTCAGGTGGGCGAAGTCTCGCCCGCTGAAAGACGGGCGGAGTGCTTTCGTAATAATCTTACACTTTTGCAATTTACATTTTACAATTTGACTTTTGACTTGTTTTTGGTGAGATATGCGATTCGCGAACCCTTATTATCTGACATTCCTGGTTTTCATCCCGGTTTACCTGCTGCTGCGGAAATATTTCCGCAGGGAAGGCGCGGCACTGGTATATTCAAGCCTCGGCATCCTGGGCAGGAGCGCCGACTTCTGGACAAAGAACAGGGATATTATTCTTCTATGGTCCAGGCTTGCGGCCGTTGCTCTCATTGTGCTGGCGCTTTCAAGGCCACAGGCAGGGACCTTCAGCGAGGAAGTCTCTACAGAAGGCGTTGATATCATACTGTGCCTGGACACATCCTCCAGCATGCAGGCTGAGGATTTTAAGCCCAGGAACAGGCTTGATGCCGCGAAGGAAACCGCCAAAAAATTCGTCCAGGGCAGGAAACACGACAGGATAGGCGTGGTGGTTTTCGCGGGCCTGAGCTTCACCCAGTGCCCTCTCACGCTTGACCACGGCGCGGTGCTGGACCTGATCAGCAAGGTCGAGATAGGCATGACCTCTATTGACATGACAGCGATCGGCTCAGCCATCGCGACATCGGTAAACAGGCTGCGCACAAGCGAGGCTAAGAGCAAGGTGATCATACTGCTTTCTGACGGCAGGAACAACTACGGGGAAATAGACCCGCTCACGGCCGCGAAAACAGCGCAGGCGCTTGGCATAAAAATATACACGATAGGCGCCGGAGCCCCCGGCGGGGCGATGTACCCGGTGGATGACCCTGCTTTCGGGAGAAGATACGTTAAGATCCCGGAACAGGAGCTTGATGAGGTATCCTTAAGAAAAATGGCTGATATGACAGGCGGGACTTATTTCCGCGCGGCTTCCACAGGGGGGCTTGAGGAAATTTTCAGAAGAATTGACAGGTTGGAAAAAGTAAAGCTGAAAGTGAAGGAATACACGGAATACAGGGACCTTTACCTTTTCTTCCTGCTCCCGGCTTTCGCGCTGCTTTTGCTTGAACAGGCACTTGCCGGCACGGTCCTGCTTAAGATTCCTTAAGCCGTCGTATGTCATACGTCGTAAGTCGTGCGTAAATACCGTCATACGTCGTAGGTCGTGCGTAGATACCGTCGTAAGTCGTATGTCGTACGTCATACGTTTAAGAATTTATACGCACGACGTAAGACGCACGACGTTCGACGCAGTTAAGAGGAACAATGGGGTTTTCTCATCCGTTATGGAGCAATCTGATCTGGGCTGTGCCGCTGCTTATTATGCTCTTTATCTTTTCCCTGGGGGAAAAGAAAAGGAGGATGGCGGCATTCGGCGACCCGAAACTGGTCGAGGCGCTTTCCGCGTCCGCAAGCAGGAAGAAACAGGCGTACAAAACGGCGCTTGTCGTCATTTCTATTCTCCTCATCGCGATCTCCGCAGCCGGGCCTGAGATCGGGACAAAAATGCAGGAAATAAAAAGAAGGGGCGTGGATATATTCATCGCCATTGACTGTTCCAGGAGCATGATGGCTGAGGATATCGCTCCCAGCCGCCTTGCAAAAGCCAAGAATGAGCTTTCGTCCTTTGTAAGCAAGCTTCAGGGTGACAGGATAGGCGTGATAGCCTTCGCCGGCATCGCTTTCGTCCAGTGCCCGCTTACCCTGGATTATAACGCGGCGAAAATGTTCCTTGACCTTATAGACCCGGGCCTTATCCCCCGCCCCGGAACGAACATCCCGGCCGCGATAAGGACCGCGATAAAGGGCTTTGTCAGCAAGGAGCAGAAATACAAGGCTTTTATCCTGTTAAGCGACGGCGAGAGCCACGAAGGAAGCCTGGACAGCGTTGTGGCTGAAGCCAAAAAGGAAGGCGTCAGGATATACGCGATAGGTTTCGGCAATCCTTCAGGCGAACCCATCCCGGTCCGCGACGAAACAGGAAATGTTTCCGGATACCTTAAAGATAAAAAAGGCGAGTCGATCATGAGTTCCCTTAACGAGGCGGCTTTGCAGAAGATCGCGCTCGAGACCGGGGGCAGGTATTACAGGGCTTCTGACGGGGAGATAGAGATCGAACGGATCTACGAGGACATTTCGAATATGGAGAAAAAAGAACTGCAGGCAAAGGTATATTCCCAGCAGGAGAACAGGTATCAATATTTCTTATTGATCGCGCTGATATTGATAATGCTTGAGCTTCTGCTGTCAGAAAAGAAGAAGGTGCTTATCGGGTTCGTATTTTTGCTGGCCATACTGCTCCCAAGCTCTTCCGGGGCGTCATTAAAGGGAAAGATCGATAAGGGCAACCGGCTTTACGAAAAAGAGCAATACGAAGAGGCGCTTGACCGGTATAAAGACGCGCTTGTTGACCATCCCGGATCGGACATGCTCTTTTTTAATTCCGGGGACGCCCTTTTCAAGTCAGGCGAATACGGACAGGCGCTGGATGAATTCATGAAGGCGAATAATTCAAAAGACCGCTCCATACAGCAGAAGGCATATTACAACACCGGGAACAGCCTTTACAGGACTGATAGGATGCAGGAGGCGATCCAGGTCTATAAAAAAGCCCTTGACCTGAACCCCAGGGATATGGACGCGAAATTCAACCTTGAGCTCCTGATGAAGAAAATGAAGGAAACGCCCAATACTAAATGCTGCAAGCCGGAAAAAGACAAACAGGAACAGAAACAGAAGGAACAGCAGCAGAAGACCGGGGATAAAAACAAGAATGAAAAAAAGGAACAGCAGCAGAAAGAAAATAAAGACTCTGATCAGGACAAAAAAGAACAGCAGGAACAACAGCAGGGAGAGAAAAAGGACCAGATGTCAAAGGAAGACGCGAAAAGGATACTGGATGCTTTCCAGGAAAGCGAAATGAAGGCGTCCAAAGACCGCAAAAAGATGGTCCCTGTCCAGGTGGGCACGGTGGAGAAAGAATGGTAGCCTCTCTAGTCCACAGTCCACGGTCGATTGTCCACCGTTTAAGGCGTATCAACGTGTCAACGTATCAGCGTGTCAAAGTGTCAGAGCAAGGGCAAGGGATATTATTGTCCCAAAGGGACCCCTTCGGGGTAACTCAGGGCTTCAGCCCTGATATTACACATCTTCCTCAGTGTGTTCAGTGCCTTCAGTGACAAAATGTATTTTTTCGTGATTTCCTCGCCCATCCTTTTAGGTGGGCGAAGTCTCGCCCGCTGAAAGACGGGCGGAGTGCTTTCGTGGTAAAAAAGGTATTTAAGATGAAAAAAGTATTGCTTTTACTCCTTGTCGTTACCTTTCAGCTTTCAGCTTTGAGCTTTCACCTTGTCTGGGCGCAGGACATAAGCATATCCGCCTCCGTTGACAGGCCGCAGGTCTCGCTTGACCAGCAGGTGACCCTGCGCGTCGTTGTTTCAGGCAACGTTTCCCAGATACCCCAGCCCCAGATACCAGGCCTGCCTGATTTTAACATCTATTCTTCCGGGCAGAGCCAGAACATTTCCATCGTGAACGGCCAGATCTCGTCTTCCGTCACCTTTAATTTCGTGCTCGCGCCGAAAAAGATAGGCAAGTTCACCATCCCGCCCATAAGCGTGCAGGTCGGGGGAAAGGCCTTTTCCTCAGCCCCCATAAGCATTGAGGTCGTGCAGGCAGCTGCCCAGGCCCAGGCTCCGCAGCAGCAGGCACCTGCCCCAGGAGCCACGGGCAATATATTCGTCACGGGTACTGTTGACAAGCAGACCGCGTATGTTAACGAGCAGATAACCTTTTCATTCAAGTTCTACCGCAATATCAACCTTATGAGCAATCCCCAGTATAAACAGCCGGAATACACCGGTTTCTGGATAGAGGACCTTCCCCCGCAAAAAACATACTACGAAGTCGTCAACGGCCAGAGATATTTTGTGGTTGAGCTTAAAACCGGGCTCTTCCCTACCGCGGCAGGCAACTACACGATCGGCAGCGCGAACCTTGTGTGCAACGTGGAGGATTTCTCCCCCCCCACCGGTTTCTTTGACGACAGCTTTTTCCAGTCTTTCTTTTCAAGGGGCAAAACACACACCCTTACAACAAACCCCATCCAGATAAAGGTGCTGCCCCTGCCCCAGGGAAAACCGCGGAATTTTTCCGGGATGGTCGGGCAGTACAGAATCGAAGCAAGCGCGGACAAGCAGACTGTAGAGGCAAACCAGCCAATAACGCTTAAGGCCACTATTTCCGGCGTGGGCAACATCAAGACCATCTCAGAGCCAGCGATAGAAGGGCTTACCGGGTTCAGGAAATATAACACGATACCGTCAATGAACGTGACAAAGGAAAATTATGTTGTTCAGGGCTCAAAGGCCTTCACGACAATGCTTGTGCCCCAGACAGCTGGCAAGCTTACAATACCCGCGGTGGAAATAAGCTTTTTTGACCCGGCATCCAGGTCGTACCGCACCGTCTCCGCAAACCCGGTAAGTATCACCGCTCTTCCGAGCACAAAGCCCGCGGCGCAGCTCCCTTCCGCATTTTCACCCCAGGGCATCAAGTTCCTGGGCAGGGATATCCGTTATTTGAAAACTTCCGGCAGGCTTTTAAGGAAAACCACCCCGGTTTACGAGCAGCCCTGGTTCATTATCCTGCAATTGCTGCCGCTACTTGCTTTACTGGTCTCATTCATTTACAGCAGGCAGTACAACCGCCTTATTACCGATATAAAATATATGCGCCTGCACAGGGCCTTCGGGACCGCGGAGAAAAACCTTAGGGGCATAAAAGAACAGGACCCTGTTAAGACCGCCTGCGCCATTTCCGGCGTGCTGGCGCAGTACATCGCGGACAAGCTCAATATCGCGGCTCCGGGCCTGACATCGGCAATGATAGAAAAAAACCTGCTGGACCGCGGAACTGACCAGGAAACGGTCGCGGAAACGCTTGATATCATCTCGAAGTGCGATTTTGTCAGGTACGCTCCTTTGCAGGCGCAGGAGCAGGAAGTCCGCGGCCTTGCAGAACGGACGAAGGCGATAATCAACAAGCTCGAAAAAACCATGAAAACTAGAAAATAGTTTACAAAGTTTACAAGTTTACAGAGTTTATAGAGTTTAAAATCCGTGGCTGATCTATTTCGTGCTTTCGTCCGCAGCGCCATCCGCTCAGCTCTGGCGCGCAGGCCCCTGCGTTGAGCTGCGCAGCAGCTGCGGGGGGAAATTCGTGGCAAAAAAGGTATTTAATATGAAAAAGGCATTGCTTCTACTCCTTGTTGTTACCTTTCAGCTTTCAGCTTTGAGCTTTGAGCTCGCTTGCGCTCAGGGGCCGGATGAGCTTTTCCTGCAGGCGAACAAGCAGTATGAAGCAGGCAGTTATAGCTCTGCCATAAATTCGTACGAAGACCTGCTATCAAAGGGTCTGCGATCCGCTCAGCTTTTTTACAACCTTGGGAACGCCTATTTCAAAGCAGGCAAGCCTGGCCCGGCTATCCTCAACTATGAACGCGCGAGGGTCCTTGACCCGAGGGACGAGGATATGAAATTCAACCTTGAATTCGCCAGGGAATCAACGCTTCAGGCAGAGCAAAAACAGAAAAATCCTGTTATGGAAACACTTAAGGGCGTTTATGACCTTCTAAGCGTAGGCGAGCTCACGGTCATCTTCTCGATCTGTTATTTTCTTTTAATCGCTTTTATCTGCGTCTGGTTTTTCAGAAAATCTGCAATCTTTAATCTTGCGATCCGTATTCTATTGATCGCCGCAGCTATTTCAGGGATCTGGTGGGGTATTAAACTCTATAACGTGAACCAGCCATCCGCGATCGTTGTTAAATCTGACTGCGGCGTAAGGTCAGGCCCCGGAATGGAATATTCAGCCGGGTTCATCGTTCCCGAAGGAAAGAAGGTCCTTGTTTTAAGAGAAAACCGGGGCTGGTGCGAGGTTGGGCTTAAAGAGGAGGGCCTTAAAGGCTGGACCGAATCTGATAAGGTTGAGCGTATAAAACCGTAGGGGCGGGCTTGCCCGCCCATTGTAGTGGCAGAGCTTGCTCTGCTATGTAGCGGTGCGACCTGCCCGCCAGTTTTTATGGAGGGCGTTTCGTCGCACATTCATATAGGTCGTAAAAAATAATCCCCCTTTCTTCCCCCTTTTATAAAGGGGGAATGAGGGGGATTTTCAATATTCAACACCTGCTTTTTATGGTTTCCTCTTCTTTAAGAAACTTTTATCCAAGCTCATTTCAAATAATGAACAATTCAGGCCCTTTTCAATTCTTTCCAGCCTTATTTCGCATGGCTCCTGATTAACGTTAAAATCATCCATTAATATTCTAACTATCTGATTTCTTGCCTTGTTCTTTTCAATGTCGGTTAAAGAATTTTTGTCCTTTGCCTTTGACCTGCAAAGATCGTTTCTTATTTCTATCGCTCTGTTAATAAAAGTATAACGCGGCATAAGTATTATTCCCGCTAACTCCTTTGCGTTTCTGTCCAACCTGTGGTACGAATCCTCGGATATTGACCTTTCTGCTTTGAAATAATCATTAAAAGTCTTTACTTCCTTATAAATATCGGAATGGAGTATTATATGGGCAAGTTCTTCAGCAAGGGTAAATCTATATCTTCTTTCCTGCCTGCTGTCATCCATAAGGCTGATATCGATATAAATTATGGATTTTCCTATTGCCGGGAATGCTTCTACCCCATATCTTTCCTTTAAAGGTTCTGCTTCTATATGGATCCCAAATCCTGCTTCAATAATATATTCAATGCCAACTTCATAATAGGAATTGTTCTTGTTGTGTTTCTCTAATATCTCATCGCCTATTTTTTGAAGCTGGGAAAGAGTTCTTTCATATTTATCCAATTTTCTTTCCCTTTCTTGAATTTTTTACCATCTGTATCAACTCCTCCAGTTGTTTTTTTGTCAATCTTGCATTCGCCACGGTCCTCAGCATAATAGGCAGATAGTTCCTTATATTTTCGTCTGTCCTTATATCAGCCGGTATCCTTGCTTCGCCTGCGGACAGGTCAAAAAAATTCGTCCATTCTTTTGATCCTTTTGTTAACCCTAAAGCATTGGCGATTTTAACCAGTGCTTCAGAGGCTCTTGGCGGGTTCACCTTTCCGCTTTCCATAAAACTCAGATTGGACGGCTGCATATTTATCACCTTAGCAAATGCCCTCAGGCTATACCCGGCTTTTAGCCTGTATTCCCTCAGAAGTTCTCCAAATCCCTTTTCCATATTCCTATCCTCCATATGTATTTTGCCTCATATTCAGGCTGTTATGTTATTATTATAACATAACATTGGGGATTTGTCAAGGAAAAACATCACTCGAGAACCCAGAGATGAAGACCCCAGCATTTAGGTTTCGACCTGTTCCTGTAGTCAGATTTGCAGCTGCAAATCTACATGGAAGAAACTTGCATGGGGGCAAGCAAAAAGTGACTTTTAGTTAAAAAAATCCCTTTAAATAAAAAGGGATTTTTTATTTTCTAACCTATAATTGAATTTTGCTTTGCTTTATTCAACTTTAATGCGATTTGTCATTTGTTTTGTCAAGACCAGGCACCCTTTATGTTCACAGCCGGGTTTATTGTTCCTGAGGGAAAGAAAGTCCTTGTTTTAAGGGAAAATCAGGGCTGGTTCGAGGTTGGGCTTAAAGAGGAGGGCCTTAAAGGCTGGACCGAATCTGATAAGGTTGAGCGCATAAAACCGTAGGGGCGGGCTTGCCCGCCCATTGTAGTGGCAGAGCTTGCTCTGCTATGTAGCGGTGCGGCGTTTCGTCGCACATTTATATAAGCAAAAAATAATCCCTCTTTCCTCCCCCTTTATAAAAGGGGGATTGAGAGGGATTTTTATTAACCCTATCGTGTGAAAATTGTAAAAGTAGCCTAAAAGAAAATAATAGTAGTGTTGTGCCTATATCCCTAATTATTGGTAGGCAATCTATCCCTACCTTATAATTTCAATCGATATTTTATTGCTCCTATTTATTTTTATTTTGCTATAATCATCTTTTCCGGAACACCAACGAGGAGACTCAAGCCATAACTCATATTTGCCTTTGAAATATGGTGATATAGGGAAAAAAAGATCCTTACTAG
>Ga0100389_1003869_pt1 | contig 11631 bp, 9 predicted proteins | sample CryGeymeta201513_FD_81537 | JGI IMG/M metagenome (GOLD analysis project Ga0100389, IMG submission 81537) | Groundwater microbial communities from Crystal Geyser aquifers in Utah, USA - Crystal Geyser metaG 2015-13 | ecosystem: Environmental > Aquatic > Deep subsurface > Groundwater | place: USA... | reverse complement strand
CAGCGCCTCGAATGGTTTTGTTTTTGAGCGCGGACACGAGAGCAACCTCGTCCACCACTGGCCCGCGCGATGTATTTATGAGGATTGCGCTCTTTTTCATAAGCGCGAGACGCTCTGCGTTTATTAGATGATGTGTCGCTGGAAGAAGCGGAACATGAACACTCACCACATCCGCCTCCATTAGAACCTCCTCGTGCTTAGAAAAATAACCAGCGTTGCATGAAGATTTTAGCGCGTCATTTTCCTTCATATCACAGTAAATAACCTTCATGCCGAAGCCCTTGTGTAAAATATTTGCCACTTCAAAACCAATGCGTCCTGCACCGATGAGACCGAGAGTTTTCCCTTTTATATCTGTACCGAGAAATAGCATCGGCTCCCAGCCCACAAATTTCCCTTCGCGAATAAATCTATCCCCTTCCGCAATACGAGAAGCAACGGTTAATAGCAATGCAACAGTGTGTTCTGCAACTGTGTCAGTGAGCACGTCGGGAGTGTTGGTTACCACCATACCGCGTTCGTGCGCCTTTGTGGTATCAATGTTGTTATATCCAACAGCGTAATTCGCAATTATTTTTACCGATTCTGGCATTGCAGAAATCATGTCAGCATCAATAGCGTCTGTAAGGAGCGATGCGACGGCGTCATAAGGCGTTTCCGCGAGTACCTCTTTCAACTCATCACGCGTGAGCACTCCGTCCTTTTCGCTCACAGTCACTTCGTATCCTTGCTCTCTAAGCATCTCCTCCGCGCGTGACGGAATACGACGCGTCATAAATATCTTTTTTGTCATATGTATTAATATTGTACCACAGTTGGCAGAATTTAGAATATGGAACCTCGTTACTTGGAGGCAAGACCTCCAAGTAACGAAATCTCCTGCCAAATCCACAATCGCCATTGCCCGTTTGTGTAAAATATGGTATACAGAATTCACATCAAAGCCCACGATTCGAGCTATTTTATAAAATGATTGAGGTATTTTTCGACAGTATTCTTTATGTATTCCTTTTTCTCACACTATACCTTGAGATATTTTTTCTCATCACTTTTTTTGAGGAGCGCTTGAAACTCGCCGTAAAAAACACGACTGACAAACTTTCGTACTATCCTTCCGTCACTATCATTGTTCCGTGCTGGAACGAGGAAAAAACAGTTTCAAAAACAATCCATTCTATTCTTAAACTTAAATATCTAAAAGATAGACTGGAAATTTTTATTGTGGACGACGGTTCAACCGACAATACTTGGAATGTTGTTCAAGAATTCGCTAACAATCCTCAGGTAAAACTTTTCAAAAAAGAAAACGGCGGCAAACACACCGCAGTCAACCTTGGCATTGAAAATTCAAAATCTGAACTCATCGGATGTCTTGACGCTGACTCATTTGTAGAAAAAGACGCTTTGCACGAAATAGCTACCGCTTTCAACGATGACCCAAAAATGATGGCAGGGATTCCTACAATCATAATCCACGAACCAAAAACGATTCTCCAAAAAATGCAAAAAACCGAATACCACAACATCGCATTTTTTAAACGCATGCTTTCGCCTTTAGACGCAATCCACATCACGCCGGGACCGTTTTCTTTTTTCCGGAGAGAAGTTTTTGAAAAAATAGGTCTCTTTAAAAAAGCGCACAATACAGAGGACATGGAACTGGCGCTTCGCATGCAGTCAAACCATATGCGAATCAGAAACGTTCATACAGCGCGAGTGTACACAACTGCGCCAGAAAGTCTCTACAAGCTCTACCGTCAGCGACTTCGTTGGGCATATGGCGGAATGAAAAACACATTGGACTATCGCTTTATGATTTTTCGTCGCGAGTACGGAATCCTTGGTATGATCACTCTACCGCTTTCGTTGTTTGCAGTTGTTATCTTTTTGTACAATTTCAGCTTTGTTGTTTTTCACGCAATTAAAGCAATTGCAGAAAAGGCGACAGAAATCAGCACTGTTGGTTTTCTTTTTGCTATCCCAACCGCAAGTTCTTTTTTCTTTAACACAGAGTTTATGGTGATACTTTCATACATATTCCTCGGGCTGGGATTGGTAATTATGTGGAATGGAGTAAAGTTGGCTGAGGGACGCTTCCGCCCAAGTATGGGCATTCTCTACTTCATCGCGCTTTATGGTATTGTAGCACCAATCTGGTTCACGCGCGCCATCGTGGACGTTTTATTCTCACGTGCAACTTCATGGCGTTAAAATATTAGCGACATAGACGAATCACCAGATTCTGAACCAGCAGGCTTCACGCCTTGGGCAAAGACCCCTGACTAAGACTTAAAGAAGGTTATCTTTTCATTTCCGAGCCGAGAGGCTAAGATAAGGTGTATTCCCGCTTTTATTATGAAAAACATCCGCGCTCAAATAGAAACTAAAAAATATGTGTTTGCATTTGTTATTACCGCAATCGTGTTTTTTAGCGCGCTTCTAATAAGCAACATTTTTTCACGAAACCGCATCGCGGAAGTTAAATCCATAGAAGACAAAATCGCTATGGACATCCTCTCCTCAGAAACACAATTTGCCCTTCTAAAAAAGTCCTCGTGCAAATCTATAGATCACAGCGGTACAGTCTTTTCTGAAGAACTCGGCATATTGTCGGCAAGGTTGTCATATATGGAGGAAAAGCAGGGCTACAGCGATGAGGAGGTTATAGATCTTAAAAAATACTATTCGCTTCTTCAAATAAAAGACTACCTCTTAGTGGAGCAAGTCAGGCAGAAATGCGGAGTAAAACCGATTACAATTATTTATTTCTATTCAAATCTTGGCGACTGCGATGACTGCAAGCGCGAGGGATATGTCCTCACTAAACTTCGTGAGGAATTCCCAGAGCTTCGCATATACTCGTTTGACTACAACATAGACCTTTCTGCTGTAAAAACAATGAGGTCCATCCAAGGCGTGAAAAACAAGCTCCCAGCGCTCGTTATTTGGGATGAAAATTATTACGGTTTCAAAACCGCCGAAGACATAGAAAAAATAATTCCACAGCTCAAACACATTCGCTTGGAGCGTGAAAAAGAAGAATCTATAAAATCAGCAACGAGTTCAAAAAAATAACCGCCATAGAATGGCAGTTATTGATTATAGAGAATCTCTATTTCTCCGGTGCAAAAAAATCGCGAAGTTGCACGGGAACCAAAGGTAGCAAAGTCATCTAACACATACGGCTCCTTGTGTTTTGTAAGCGGTATAAGGCCGATGCATTTGGTGCACTGAAGCATCGTCTCGCAATCCACAAGACGCTAACTGTCGAGAGTAGGATCCGCCTCGCAGTTATCACACTGGAGGATTCCACGTCTTACGACATCCACGATTTCCTGCCTGATTCGCGCCACTTTTGTGTCGGACGCAAGGGTCTTGCAGTAATGCACATCAGAATGATCCGCTGATGCATTTCTGTATGCGATTTCTTTATGAAGTTTAATTGCTAAACCATTTTTTTCATCGCAAATTAGGCCAACTACATCCATCAGTGAAAGTGGCAATTCGCTTTTTTCTCGTTCTTCTTTGTCCCTGAATGGGAAATTCCGATCTGGATACTAGCGCCGCGTAGCAAAAATAGCGCCTAAATTCTTGTTTACAAATCCTACATACTAAACTGTTCTTAGAACAGCAAAATTTCCCTATAACCGTATCTGATACTATAGTATCAGATACGGTTATAGGGAAATATAAAAAATAAAAAGGTGCCGACAATATGTCGGCACCTTTTTATTTTTTATATTTCCCATTCTACCACTACGCGCCCTTCTCAATAAGTTCCATAAAAGCGAGAATCTCGCCTGTGTATGTTGGAACAACTGAGTTATTGTAATGATGAAGAATCTCTGTGATCGTAGCATTTTTATAATACTGCTCGGTGTTAGGGTTCTTGCCACCAAGGTTCATACCAACAGTCTCAATCGCGGAATCATAGTTCTTGAACTTAATCTTGCATGAGCCCCAACCAAACGGATTGTTGTAACAATCAAACTTTCCACCTGTAGACTCCTTAATAGCAATTGCCGGGAGCAAACGCCAGTCAAGATTGTTTTCCTCCGCTACTTTCACAAACTTCGCGCCGTAACCCTCTAGTGGCATTCCGCGCTTTGCAAAATAGGCGTCAACCTTCTTTGCGTGGTCATCATTTACTGGCGCATAGAACGACTGGGTAATATTTTTTAGCGAAAAATTAGTATTGAATGTCGCTAACGGCGAGCCACTTGTTGCCAAAAATGGCATAAGCACCAAACCGCGCATAAATTGTATTGTTTGTTTTTTCATAAAGTGACGGTATGTGCTCCGTCAACACCATATCTGCGACAGCCTCGGCTGTGTCTACTGAGATTTAGTCGCAATAAATATACGATTATAATGCTTGCTTGCCTGCTAAAACTGTTACCAATTTTCGCTACAAACCATTCATCTATCGGAGACATATAGTATATGCCTCCTTGAGCTTCGTAGTTTTCGCTGAAAATTGGTAAGTTTTATCTAGGCACTAAATCTCAGTAGACCCTCACAAAAAAGCACCTAAATAAAGGTGCATTTGAGCCTGACTGAAGATAAATCAAGTGTATCATATCCAGTCCAAAAAGTCAAGGATTTTTCTTATGTTTTGAGCTGGCCTTGGATGAAAAATTGCTAAAAAAGCCTTATTTTTCAATGGTTTTTATACAATACGCTTTACGACATGTCAAATCTGTTTTTTCATCATTTTTCTGCTTGCTTTTATAAAACGCTATTATTTGCACACCTTATGCTAGTTTCCGCAGCACTTTTTGTATTTCTTGCCAGAACCGCATGGGCAGGGGTCATTCCTGCCAACTTTGTCGGAATGAATTGGCTCTGCTGTTTTCTCTGTCTCTTCCCCGCCACCGATTTCAATGGCGTGCTTCACTACTTCGCGAGCTTTTTCCTCTTCCTTTATGAATGCTCCGGCGCCGATAGCTGGCACAAGACGTAGAATTTCGTTTTGCACAGACTCTTTCATATCGCGGAAAAGGTGAAGTCCTTCTTTTTTGTATTCCACCAGCGGATCGCGCTGTCCGTACGCGCGTAGGTTCACAGACGACTTTAAATATTCCATCGCATCCAAGTGTTCCATCCACATCATATCCACGACCTGCAAAATGAGACGCTTTACCGAATTGTAAAATTCCTCTTCTCCAACTCCCGCAACCTTGTCTGCAATAATTTTCTCAAACGCTTGATCACCTGCGACAATCTCTGTGAGATATGTTTTTGCGGTGTCCGTGCCACCCATTAAAATTTCTCGACGCATACCATACACATACGCTCGTTGTTTAGTCATCACGTCGTCATACGAGAGCACATGCTTGCGAGAGTCAAAATGAAACCCTTCAATTTTTTCTTGCGCTGTTTCAAGCGAACGAGAAATCATTTTGTTTTGAATTGCCTCGTCTTCTGGGATACCGAGCTTTCCCATCATGTTTTTCACAACGTCTGAGGCGAAGACGCGCATTAAACTGTCCTCCATTGATACAAAAAATTGCGTTTCGCCTGGGTCGCCTTGGCGTCCTGCGCGACCTCTAAGCTGGTTGTCTATACGGCGCGCCTCGTGTCTTTCTGTACCAAGAACAAAAAGTCCTCCTATGGATTTTATTTCCTCGTAAAGCTCGGGTGTGCTTGGGTTTCCGCCGAGTTTAATGTCAACTCCGCGCCCTGCCATGTTTGTCGCGATAACAACGCTCCACTTTTTACCTGCTTGCGCGATAATTTCGCCCTCGCGCTCATGATTTTTTGCGTTCAAAACTTCGTGTGGCACACCCTCATTTTTCAAATACTCAGAAAGAAGCTCGTTTTTTTCAATAGAAACGGTGCCAATAAGAACCGGCTGACCTTTTTCATTGAGTTCCTTTACTTTGCGGGCGATTGCCTTGAACTTGCCGTTTTCGGTCTGGAAAATAAGGTCCGTGCGGTCTATTCGGGAAACTTTGCGGTTTGTAGGTATTGGAGTTACTTCGAGCCCATACACTTTGTAAAACTCCTCGCTTGATGTTTCGGCAGTTCCGGTCATCCCGGCAAGCTTGCCATACAGACGGAAGTAATTTTGGAATGTGATAGACGCAAAGGTGCGAGACTCCTGCTGTATTTTCACGCCTTCTTTTGCCTCCACTGCCTGATGAAGCCCCTCAGACCAGCGACGCCCTGGTTGCATGCGTCCTGTAAACTCGTCCACGATAATCACCTCGCCTTCTCGCACCACGTATTCTTTGTCGCGAATAAAAAGGGCCTGAGCGCGAACTGCGGTTTCCAAATGATGCACGTATTTCACCCCGCGTTCAGTATAAATATTATCAATACCCAAAATTTCTTCTGCTCTGTTGATTCCTTCGTCTGTAAGCTGAATCGCCTTCATTTTTTCATCCACAGTATAGTGCTCTGGAGATTTCAATTTTCCCGCAATACCAGCAAAAACGGTGTACAAATTTTCCGCATCGCCAGACGGCGCGGAAATAATGAGTGGTGTGCGCGCCTCGTCTATTAAAATAGAGTCAATCTCGTCCACGATTGCAAAATGATAATCGCGTTGAGCAAGATCGGCGGTGCTGTACGCAACATTGTCGCGCAAATAATCAAAACCGTACTCATTGTTTGTGCCGTATGTGATGTCCGCGCGATATGCTTCTTGTTTTCCACATGGACGCATAAACTCGTGAATAACTTTGAATGAACCGACTTCATCGCGTTCAACATCTTTGTCCTTGTGATTAGGGTCGTAGAGATACGATGCGCTGTGATTGAGCACGCCGACAGAGAGACCTAGGAATGAATAAATTTGTCCCATCCATGTTGCGTCGCGACGCGAGAGGTAGTCGTTCACTGTGACAACATGCACACCTTTTCCTGGGAGCGCGTTTAGGTATGCAGGAAGCGTCGCAACAAGAGTTTTTCCTTCGCCTGTCATCATCTCGGCAATTTTACCCTGATGAAGAGCAATTCCTCCCAAAAGTTGCACATCATAGTGTCGCTGACCAAGAGTTCTGTGAGACGCCTCACGCACCACAGCAAACGCTTCTGGTAGAATATCGTCTAGTGAGACACCGGACGCCAAGCGCGAGCGAAATTCCTCCGTTTTTGCGCGGAGATCATGGTCAGAGAGCGCATGGAGCGCCTGCTCAAATTCGTTGATTTTCTTCACAAGTGGAGCGTATTTCCCAGCTGGCCCACTTCCTGTAAATATGGTCTTTAGAAATGACATTTAGATACTTTAGCATAAAAATGAGTTCTTCTAAAGTGTGTGGCATTGGGCGCAAAAAGTCATTTAGCTATAAAATCAAAAATCCCCCCAACTAAAATAATCGGGGGGATTTTTGGGAAACGCAATTTACTTACGCTTTGCAGTCTTCTTTTTTGCTGCCTTTTTTGCTGTCTTCTTCTTTGCTACTTTCTTAGCTTTTTTCTTTGCTGCCATTTTTTTATGTAATGTTTTGAGAAACACGAATGCGTCTCATAACAATGTATGCAAATTATTATCTTCAACAATGTTCGACCTGATGCGAAAATATTTTTCGCATCACGTACAATTGTTGGATCATCGTCGTGTGAAATTTCTTTCACACACTGTACAGTGATCTACTAATATTATCTCGCATACAAAATTCATTCGCAATACATTTTGAAATTAAACTGTGGATAACTTTTTTTCTTTTTCTCGCGATAAAATTTTCAATTTTAAAAATATAATTTCTAAAATATTTTTTACATCATCACAACTTCCTCTTCAAGTGTCACTCCTGTTTTTTCTTTGACGTCATTTTTTATTTCACACGCGAGCGATAATATTTCTTCTGCGCTCGCGTTTCCATAGTTCACAATGATGAGCGCTTGCTTCTCGTGCACTCCAGAGTCTCCTCGACGCGCGCCACACCATTCCCCCACATGGTCTATAAGCCATGCTGAGGAAAGCTTGTACGTATTATCGCCTTGCGGGTATGCCTTAATTTCTGGAAACTCGTTTTTGAGCGACTCGTATTTTTGCGCGCTTACTACTGGATTCTTAAAAAAAGAACCTGCAGTGCCTATTGGTGGCACAGGCATTTTTTTTACGCGTATTGCAACAATTGCGTCACGGATTTCCGCAAGTGAAGGCTCACTAATTCTATTATCTTCAAAATATTTCTTTACGTCCTCGTAGTCTGTGTGAGGTGCGCCGTGTTGCGCAAGCTCAAATGTAGCGCTCACAATAATTAAATTTTTGTTTTTCTTAAAAATACTTCCGCGATAACCAAACTCGCATTTATCGCGAGAAAAAGTTTTAATTTCGCTTTTTTCAATATCAAACGCTTCCACAGAAGAAATTGTCTCTCTCGCTTCAACTCCGTAAGCGCCTATATTTTGAACTACAGCTCCTCCAACCGTGCCTGGTACAAGAGAAAGATTTTCAATCCCCCACAAGTTGCGTGCTACAGTATCACGCACAACGTCATCCCACATCTCCCCCGCACTCGCGGTAACACGATTATCTTTGTATACAATTCCCTTGATCTCAATTTTGATTACAAGTCCGGAAAATCCATCGCCCGAAACGAGAGTATTTGAACCGCCTCCTAGAATAAATATTGGGAGCGATTTTTCGCGAGCAAAAATTATGGCGTCATTCAAATCATCAACATCTTTTACACGCGCAAAAAAACGCGCATTGCCTCCTACACGCATCGTTGTAAACGGAGCGAGTTTTATATTTTCCTCAATATGAATACTCATTTAATATGAAAAAACTCCTGTACTCTTTTGGCTAGCGAGTGCGAACTCCAACAAATGTCTAATATGTGAGTGCTTCGCTAGCCAAAGGAAAACAGGAGTTACTTGCATATTGTACGAAATCTTGGACAAAAACACCAACAAACAAAAAGCCCCGCTTTCGCGGGAGTTTTTGTAGACTTTCGTTGGATGAATCACAAAAAAGAGTTTCCTCCTTTGCGCTCACATAAATCATGTATAGCAGAAAACGAATTAAAAGTCAAATTTAGACACCTAATGTCAATTTTACTTGTTTCGTCACCTCGCGCACAATGTTTTTAACAACGCTTGAAACATTCTTAGTTTTAAAATCCTCAGCTATTTCCAGTGGTATTTTTTGGATTGAATCTACTGCAGACAAAGCAACTGCCCAGCTCATAATGTCTTGCTCTGGATAAACCTCTTGCCACCACGATATCCATGAACGAACGTCTGTTTCTTTTGCAATGCAAGCAAGGTCAAAATAGTCTTTGTACTCCTCTCTGCCACATATAGCGACAAGTTTCATTACAGTTATATCTTTGATGCCCGCAAGGCGAAAGGAGTCTGCTGGTTGTGGCATTTCCAAAAGCGCGTCAAACCGAGATATGAATGATACATTCACACCGTCAATCACGCACCATAAAGTATCCTTCGTTTCAAAAAGAATTTCCACGGTGGTTTCTGAAAAAATTTCAGCTAGCTTATTTTTTAAAGCTAGTGTATCAATTGGGTTCGCGATGAAGTAATCTAGGTCTACACTTTTGCGATGACCAAGCTGAAGCGCAAGCGCTGTTCCTCCTGCAAGGTAATACTCTGGATCAAGATTTTCAAATACAACACGCGAAACAGAACGCATTGCCTCAGTAATTGTTTCTTGATGAATGTTCATGACAAGAGAAAATTCTTGAAATAATAATATTTACGCTCTGGAATACTTGTTGGCTTCATTGCTTCAAACACCTGCTTTACCCTGGTGACGCCGTATTCTCGCATAGCATTCGCCAAAAGACTGAGCCCACCGTACGAGAGAATCCTCTGTATTACAAAATCCGTCGGAAGCGAGTCGATACTCGCATCGTTGATATCCCACAAGACTTTTTTGAGATCTTGCTCATTCATAAGTAACAACATTATAACATAATTTTGCGCTTATTTCCACACACTCTTTTAGTAGCCTCTCGCGCTGAGGCTACATTCTCTAGATTATATTCCTAGAGAACCGCATCTTTTATTGGATACTCTTTTAGGATTTTTTCTGCTTCTTTGCGTTTGCCATTTATCAGCAAAATTTGCAAATAATATTTCTCCGCAGTCTCAAACTCTGGCGCAAGCTCAAACGCTCGTTTAAATATTTCCTCGGATTTCACTGTATCCTTCTTGCTGTAATACGCGCTTGCGAGCTCAAAAAGAATTGTCTGTTTAGTGGGTGAAAGTTCAAGAGCTTTCTTTAGGTACTCTATTCCTTTATCAATCTCTCCTGTCTTTGCAAGATATGACCCTGCAAAAAGCTGGTATCGCGCGTCAGTTGGAAGCTCCTCTGCTTGCTTCTCAAGCTCGCTTTTCGCCAAATCAATAAATTGTTTTTGCATTTCAGAAATCCCTTTCGAAGAATCAAAAGCTCCTGTTGAAAAAGACGCAAGCTGTTCACGAGCCTCTGCGGTTCCAAATGAATTATATGCAATAGTTTTTTTAATTAATTCTAAATTATGCACGGCGCCTTTATCAGAACGCTCGGACAATGCGCGAATGAGCGTCGTGTTCTGCATATAGCCGTTATAGTTAACTGTGTAAACGAGAACTAGCGCGAGAATAAATGCCCAGACAGAAACAAAGATCGTCAAATCCTCTTCCCCAACCTTAAATTTACTTTCCACTTTCAACGCTCCACTTTCTACCTGCGTGTGGCCCATACTATCAACATACGCGAGGATTGTTCCAAAATAAATAAGTGAAGTAAGATTATCAAACACAAAAAGATTTTGGAAAAAGTACCCACCAAGGAGTCCAGTTAGCACACTTTTTTCTACAACCGACAGTTCGTCCGCGCGACGCCAGATACAATACACGGCGCAAGCAAAAAGCGATACATACCCCAGAAGCCCAAGGATACCGCCTGCAATCAGCCAGTCAAAGAAAACATTATGCGCGCGATCAAACCACTGCTCCTGTCCCCACATATTTGGGTCATAGTATTTATTGAAAACATAATTATAGTTCTCCATCCCCCACCCGAGTATTGGACGTTCCTTGAACCCTTCGTACGCCATCCCCCACACCATCACGCGCGCATTTTTAGAAAAATTACTAATTGATATTTCTGAAAATCGCGCTAGGAGCGGCGTCTCTTTTACAAATGCGCTGTCTCGCGCTGCGATAAATCCTCCGACAATTATCGCAATTGTGATCAGGGCTCCAATCGCCCACTTACGTAGTGTTTTTCTCTGAGACTCTAGCACAGCTATAAGTAGTGTTGCGATGCCAACACCAACTATAAGACCCAAAACTGCCCCACGAGTTCCTGTGTAATACAGAACGACTGCCTGCAAAATGGCAATCGCGCTATAAATAGCGATACGCGCTCTCTCGCCTGTCGTAGTAATGCTCTCACGTATCATTAAAAATACAGCAATAAATATATTGAAGTATGCGTAAATACCAAGATATGAAGAATTGCCAAGAGAAGCGCTCACGCGGAAACCAACTGTGGAGCCGGGCAATTGCAGTAATGCGTAAATTGCCATAATTACACCAACACCAAGATGAAAGTTTAAATACGGACGCCATAGGTCACGCACCTTAAGCACGGTGGATGCCACTATAAAATATGCAAAGAGATGGAAATAAGTGACCACACCCTCCATACGCTCAAAGTTGGACCAAAAACTT
>Ga0100389_1003868_pt1 | contig 11632 bp, 11 predicted proteins | sample CryGeymeta201513_FD_81537 | JGI IMG/M metagenome (GOLD analysis project Ga0100389, IMG submission 81537) | Groundwater microbial communities from Crystal Geyser aquifers in Utah, USA - Crystal Geyser metaG 2015-13 | ecosystem: Environmental > Aquatic > Deep subsurface > Groundwater | place: USA... | reverse complement strand
TGCTTTATATGGGCCACAAGAAACTGTGGCAACGGACCGATGACGTCATTCATCTCTACGTCGTGCTGAAAAAACAAATCAGCGATCTTTTTATTGTCATTCTGACCGATGACATTGAAGGAATTGAAAAAGCATTTAAACGTTCAGGCGTACCTGAGCACGATTTCCTTGTCAGACATGTGCCGCATGAAGAGGTGCCGCTTTATTCTTATGCCGCGGATATTGCAATAGTTATCAGGGATGATTCGATTGTAAATCGGGTGGCATCTCCAGTCAAGGTCAGTGAGTCCCTGGCATCCGGTGCGGCATTGCTTGGGACCGACACGGTAGGCGATCTGCCTTCTCTCATTGAAAAATATGGAATCGGCTTTGTGATAAAAGAAGGCCTGGAGAGCAACCTGGTTTCTTTTCTGGAGGTTCTTTTCGCTGACGAAAAGCGTAGCCGAAGGATGGCCGAGCAGTGCCGGAGTATTGCTGAAAAGGAATTTTCAGTCTGGAATACCGTCAAGGTGTTTGGAAAATATTATGGTGCGTAAGCGTTGGGGGATGACATTTGTGGAGAGATTACTCTTCCGCTATGGAAGTAATAAGAGCCGCATCAGGATTTTACGCAGAATAGATATGCAGATTGGTGAAAGTTGTATTGTTCCAAGGACTGTATGCCTTGGTTCTGAACCCTTCCTCATTAAACTCGGTAACAGAGTGCGCCTTGCCGACGAGGCCATGTTCATTACCCACCAAGGAGCAACATGGGTATTCAGAAACCAAATAAAAGTGACGTCCTTTGGTAGCATATTTATCGGCGACAATTGTTTTATTGGGGCTCGAAGTATAATACTGCCGGATGTTAAAATTGGGAAAAACTGTATCATTGCAGCGGGATCTGTCGTGACGAAAAATTGTGAAGCCAATGGAGTGTACGGCGGTAACCCTGCCAAATATATCACAAGTCTTGATGATTATAGAAAGAGACGAATAGAACGGAGCTTGGATCTGCCGACGAATCTGTTTGAAAGAAAAAGAGAGCTGATAAAAATCTTCTGGGAAAATTGATCAGTGTATGGAGTTTATATCCTGAATGGAATATAGCTTTATTATTTATATTGCTTTTGCTGTGATCATTGCAGGGGTCTTATCCTTCAAGGCGGACAAGAAACTGCTGACATTTATTTTTGCCTTCTTCATATTGGCGCAACCGATATTCCAAGCGAAATATGTTATTGCTATTCCGGGAATGCCTTTCGAGCTTCAGGCAAATAGAGTCTTACTGATTATTCTGCTTCCCTTTCTTGCTTCAGGTGCAACACATCGCTTCAGGAGCAACCGGAAACATAAACCCGCATTTGAGTATTTTCTATACTTTTATTTTGTATTTGTATTCTTTTCGCTAGTATTCAACCTGGTTGCGTATCATAGGGTTGAGGCGAAGATGCTCATCGTCACCCCAATGGAGATATTAATATTTATCCTTGTATACCATGTCTTGAAAAAAGAAGCCACACCATCCTTGGCCGAAGGCCTTCTTAAGGCCATTGTAGTTTTATCTATTATTATGGTATTTATCGCGATCTACCAGCTGTTGGGGGATAGCAGTTTCATGAGGCTGAATGAGCCAAGAATTGCTTTTGCAGGATTCAAGAGGTCTACGGGCCTTTTTCCAGAGGAGTATGACCTGGGTTATTTTGTCAATTTTGCAATCATTATTTGTCTGGTTAGATACAGGAGTAAGCCGATTATATTATCCATCACTCTTCCGCTTCTTGTTATCACGCTGTTTGCTACGTTCCATCGGCTTAACTGGATTATATTTTTTGTTTGTTTAACCTCATACTTTTTTGTTTTAAAGAAGACAAGGGCGGCATTATTTTTATTGATTTTGCTTCTTGTGCTCTTCCTTATAGCCCTGGTGCCTTACTTTGCCGGTTCGGGTAAATATGCCCAGCTTGCAGGCCAGAAGGAAGTTCAAACCTTTAGTAAAGAAAGACTTTTAAAAGATACCGTCACAGGACGGTTTGAGCAATATAAATTTGTGATAGATGTTATGTCTCACAACCTTATGGGCTTGGGAGGATATGAGAATGAAACGTATTTAAGTCTTTTGCGGGAACACCGCATGGAGACAAAAACTGATCTTACATTGACTGTGCACAATGGATTACTGGCGGTTGGAATTAAATATGGGGTTCTGTCCCTGATCGTATTATCCGGGATGATGATCTCGATGTTTATTTACTTCAAGAAACGTATTTCGCCGGGCCAGCCGGAGACCGTCTATCCTTTTTACGCGGCGCTTATTTGGGCGCTGTCAAATATCTCAAATAGCGTGACTGACTTTCGTGCCTACTTTGTTCTGCTTGTTGCCATTGTAAGCGGCTGTTCTGCAACCTTCTATGGTGAAAAGGCCGAAAATTCCCTTGCAAACAAACAGGAGAAGGCACGTGGCAGTAAGGTACTCCCCATTGTCAAGACAATAAAAGGGCTTGTTTAAGGTGTATTGGCTGAGCCTGCATGGGGTTCAAATCAGCCAAGTATATTTCAGAGGGAGTCCGATATCCCAGAGATTGATGAAGCCGTTCCGCATTATAGAAGCGAAAGTATCGGTCCACGCCGGACCGGGCCTCGGAAACGGTTTCATAGCTGTTGAGATAGACTTCCTCGTATTTGACGGACCGCCAGAGACGTTCCACAAAGATGTTATCCAAAGCACGGCCCCGGCCGTCCAAGAAGGGTTATGAATATGGTATTCGTGCCTTTGAACTGCTAACGAGGTCAGGCCAGTACAAAGATTTCGTTTACGTCATTATAGGTGATGATACGAATAAATTGGAGCGGTTGGTAAAAGATCTCTCACTAACCGGGAAGGTATTCTTGCTTCCTTCTAAAGATCGTGAGACCATTGTCGAATGTTATCGATCTTCTTGGTGTTTCTTTTCCCCGTCAATTGTTGAAGGCCTAAGCATGGTCAGTATCGAAGCAATGGCAATGGGGTTGCCTTTAATAGTGACAGATGTTCCAGGCAATATTGATATAGTTCGAGACAACGAATGCGGAATCATTGTCAGGGATAAAGACACTCGTTCCATGGCAGATGGAATACAGAGGCTCGCATCAGATGCATTGTTACATAGTAAATTCTCCAATAAGGGTTTAGAAAGGGCGAAACTGTATTCTTGGGATAATATAGCGAAGAAATATTTAGATGTTTACAAAATAGCGATAAATAGGCACGATCGGACTTGAGATTGAGTAAAAAATATTGTTAAACTTGACAAACAGGTTGAAATGCCCTAAAATTTATTAATTGTTCTATAATTTGAATGCTTATTAATAACTTGAATTTTACGATTTGACTGTATGTATGGGCAATATTGGCTGTTTAGATGGTAACGATTTTAATGCCTTCCGTCGGCGCAGCAGGCATATTGAGCTATGGATTGCATGCTTGTCTTCATTCCTGTATAAAAATAGGCTGGCGTAAAGGAGGGGACCAAAGATAAAAAAGTATTTTCTTGCGTTGTTTGTGTTGATTCAGACCAGTATCTATGCTGGTGCATACGACGGGCCGACCATGTTTGTGAAGGCATATAACTCGGCAAAGGTCGGACCGGCAGATTATACCTGTGATGGGACAGATGACAATGTTGAAATACAGGCAGCTATTGATGCACTCACTAAAGGTGGAACGGTAGAACTCTCGGACGGGACGTTTAGGATAGGCGATACGATTAGAATTAAGGGCGGCCTTACAATAAGAGGGCAGGGGCAGTATGGAACGGAAATGGTAGCGAAGCAGGGCTTGAATAAGGACATGCTATCCTATTCGGAAAGTACGAATCAATACTTTTTTCAGATGATCAACCTGACCATGAGCGGTGGTAACAATTTTACGACGCCGAATACCGTTGGGCGGGGTCTGGTCGCAAACAACAAGCTGAATGACGGATATATTACAAAGTGTTTTATCAGGTATTTCCCTCAGAACGCGGTCTACTTAGGAACTGGATGGGGGTGGGTGCTCGATGCATCCGTGATCGAGTATAATGCAAAATATGGAGGGCGTGCATTAGAAATCGTCACGGGGAGGGGTGCGAGAATCTATAATTGTAAAATCATGGAAAATTACGCTGAAAACATATACCTTTGGTCAACCTATGAAACATCGATTTATGGCTGTTATATGAGGGCAGAGACCAACAAGAACGGTATAGCCTTGATCGATGCGGACCGTACGGTAATCGTGGGGAACCATTTCGCAGCGGACAAAGCCGGTTCAACATCCGTATATTTACGCTATGACACGGATGATGCGGTTGTCAACGGTAATTCTTTTTCTGGAGCGGCGGGGGCAAAAACGGCGATTAAGATCGATCATGGTGGAACGCAATCAGTAGATGGGACCACCATATCGGGTAATTCAATACATGGTTATACGAACGCTATTGAATGGGCTCAGGGTAACGCTTCTGTCGATACAAAGGTAATAGGGAACAGCGGGACAGACGTCACATATTCCAGTGGAAGCCCCACTCTTGATCCGGCCAGTGTCTCTCAACTGGACATATCCTTAAATAAAATCACAGCGACTCTGCCGGATGGGGACTATAGCGGTCAGATAGCAACTATTGTTCTAACCACGCAGACCTATCCACCCTATGGGGTCGCAACGGTAACAGTTCCGAACTACGGGAGCGGAATAGATAACAGCTGTACCATGTCAAGCACAGATGATATGTGGTCATTAATGTGGAATGCTGCCGCCGGGAAATGGTTTGACGTCATTAAGAAAGTATCAAGCTGTCCATAGCCGTTTAATCCTCACCTTCGGAAAGACTGGGTCATTGATCCGGACATCAAAGGTTCTTCGACAATATCGGCCATAATCTACTGAAGAAGACACTGCCATTTATCAAGGAAGGCACATTGGATTGCACGCATTTCGCTCTGGGGTCTGAGGCCGTTCGCTTATCGGCAGATGGGCGTGTCGTGTGATATCAAGCCGTATGAGCTGATAGGCTCACGGACTGTTCTGAGATGGCGTGAGGGCCAAATTTCCCCGCTCTACTTGCCGCTCCACATGGTATATGAGTCAGGAAATATTACGAATTATAGCCATACCCCAATAGAGAAATAGGCGGACAGCTATTCGGGTATGCAGTTTGAGGAGGCAACTTATTGAAGCCGAACCATGATCTCGTTGACAGGTATTGTTCGCTCGTTGTTCAGGAAGGGTTGCAGTCATCATGTGGTAACTTGAAGTTTCACTTTTCCAATCTTTTTGGAGGCATAAATTTTGAAGGCAAGAGAATGCTGGACATAGGGGGTGGCTATGGCATGCATAGTTATTATGCTGCCCGTATGGGAGCTGAGGAAGTGGTCTGTTTAGAGCCAGAAGTCGAAGGAAGTAATTCAGGGGTTAAGAAAACTTTTGAAATGCTTCATGCTAATTTGCCGTCTCTAAATGTGGAACTTGAATCCACCACCATCCAAGCCTATGCGCATAATGGGAAGAAATTCGATATCATATTGCTCAATGATTCTATAAACCACTTGGATGAGGCAGCATGCGTAAACCTCCATGAAGATGAAAATTCGAGAGAAAGGTATAGGAGAGTCTTCGCTAAGATTAGTGATCTGTCGATGAGCCAGGCCAAATTAATTATTTGTGATTGCTCAAGATATAACTTCTTTGCGCTGCTCAAAGTGAGGAATCCGTTTTTCCCTGCGATAGAATGGCACAAACATCAGGCGCCTGAATTGTGGGTGGATTTGTTAGCTTCAGTCGGGTTTCAGAATCCGAGGATTAGTTGGAGCACGTTTAAGAGCCTCCGGTTACCAGGCAAATTGCTTTTCGGCAACAGACTTGCATCTTTTTTTCTGAGGAGCCATTTTTGTCTGAGGATGGGAAAGGCTTAAAATATCAAGGGGAAAGATCTACAGTTGCAAAAGCGGTCTCTTACAGGCATTTACGCCAATGGCACCAAGTGAAGCCTGGTTCCTCCGGGGATGTAATTTAATACCGTGTGAGAGTATGTATAGATCCATCCACTTCAATAAACCAAATTGGCTCCAGCTTTAATACCTTTGATTGTGTTGTCTGCGCCATGAAAAAAATATGCATCATTTGTCCCGCAGTGTATCCATTGCTTAAGGAGAGCGAGGAGATCCAGTCTGCAGGGGGTGCTGAAGCACAACTAAAGGTCCTTGGTTTGGCTCTCGCTGATCGTGGTTATGAAATACACTACATTGTTGATGATTTTGGGCAGCGAGATACGGAGAAAATCAATGACGTTACAGTGCACAAGGTAGCTTTGAAATATATGGGAGGTCCAAAATACTATTTTATCCCGGCATGGATCAAACTCTGGAGAACTCTTTTCAGGATTAAAGCAGACATCCATATAATTAAGATTCCGCGTCATATTCTCTTGCTATTAGGTGCATTTTGTAAATTATATAAAAAAAAGATAGTCTTTCTAAGCCAGACAGACAGAGACGTAGACCCGAAACTTATTAAAGAAACTGAGAATGTCCTCTCCTACTGGTTTTTTCGACTTGGACTGACCTGTATTGATTATGTAGTGGTGCAGAATAGAAAACAAGAGAAAGGCTTTATCGAGAAATATGGGAAGGATGCCGCTATTATCCGAAGTATAATCACGTTACCAGAGGCGAATCCAATACATAAGCAGAAGTATATACTTTGGGTTGGAAATAATCGCCCCGAAAAACAGCCTGAAAAGTTTCTTGAATTGGCCAGAAGCCTGCCAGAGTATAAGTTTGTAATGATCATGTCTTATATCTCTCCAAGATACGAAATCCCCTCAATCCACAATCTGCAATTCTTGGGTTTTGTGCCCTTTGTGAAAATTGCTAAATACTTTCAGCAGGCGAGTCTTCTTGTAAGTACATCTGTCCTTGAAGGTTTCCCAAATACCTTTCTGCAAGCATGGCAATATTCTACCCCCGTGGTTAGCCTGCACGTTGACCCGGATGATGTAATTAAGAAAAATGATTTAGGCAGGCATTCGGAAACGTTCGAGAAAATGAAAGAGGACGTGAAAGAGTTAATGGACAACGAGGTAGTGAGAATGAAAATCGGGGAGAATGCCAAGAGATATGTCCAGGCGCATCATGCGCCCGAAGTTATTCTTCCACAATACATTAAGCTATTCAAACAGCTCTACGGCGATGGCGGCTGAAAAATGTACCAGGAAATATATTACCTGACGTGATTTCCTCGTAACTCCTGCAGGAATAAATATCTCATTTTTTCAACTTGAAACAAAGCACCCTTCCAAGAAAGTAAGATGATCATAGTCACCGATATCCTTACAGAACCCCTGGACGAAGGTGCAAAGGTAGCGGTGTATAATCTTCTGGTAAAATATAGAAACAAATTCCCATGTATAACCGTGTTAGTGAATTCTGAGGGCGTCAGTTTTCCATGTGAAGCCAAGTATAATCTTAACAAGCTCCTGTTTGATCTCTCCTTTTACCGCTATTTGAATTCCAGCCCGTTTCCCAAGTTATTGTATATCCCCCAGGCTTCCATTACTTTCCCCAGTTTCGTTCGAGCTTGGCTTTTGAAGCTTTTTACGAGAAAAGACGTTTCGGTTTTTTCAGTGCAACCAAGAAGATACTCGGTCTTGGAAAGATTCGTGATAAGGTTTATCAAGCCGTCTCAGATTATTACCCAGTCAAAGCTGACGGCGGAAGGGTTAAGCAGAATGGGCGTGAACACGGCCGTACTTGCACTCGGTGTTGATGCGGGTAAATACCGTGAATTTGAGCCAGCAGAGAAGAACCAGCTCAGAAAAAAATACGGAATTGAGGAGCCAGCGAAGGTCCTTTTGCATGTCGGTCATATCAGACAATCAAGGAATCTGGATTGGTTGATCAGGATCAAGCGTTTGTCTCCGGAAATGAATATCATTGTGGTTGGAAGTACAACCACAGAAAGAGAACATGAAATGGCGGAGGCCCTCGAGAAAGGCGGCATAAAGGTCATCCGGGAGTATCTCCCTTGTATTGAGGAGTTATACGGTCTTTCGGATTACTATATCTTTCCGGTACTCAAGGATGATGCGGCAATAGAAACTCCGCTTTCGGTCTTGGAGGCAATGGCTTCCAATTTGCCGGTTTTGACAACGCATTTTGGCAGTATCCCTGATACCTTTAAGGAGGATGAGCATTTCCGGTTTATAGAATCTCCGGAGGATGCCGTTAAATATATTCAGTCTGGTTTCCTTTTCCCCTGCGGCAATCGTTCGAAAATCTCACCTTTTACATGGGATAAAATTTCCGAACAGCTCGCGCAAATCTTAACATGAAACTTATTTATATTTCAGGTATTGATGGCTGTGGGAAAACCACTCAAGCTCAAGAGTTAGTCAAATACCTCCGAATACAGGGTGTTGATGCAGAATACAAATGGTTACGATGGGAGCCTTCTATTGGGAAGATCATACGTTTTTTCAGAAAGAGGGCGGTAAATTCCTCCAAGTATAACCACAAGAACGAAAGATCCAGCAAGGAGAGCCTGGCATATCAGGATTGGGGCGGCTTTAAGAAAAGATTCCTTTCGAACAGGTTGTTGAGAAGAGCTTGGCTTGCTTATGCTTGTACGGATTATTACCTTGCTACAAAGAAATATTTCCGGAAGGTCATGGCAGATGTCCTGGTGGTCGACCGTTATGTTGAAGATTTTATCGTTGACCAGGCGTGCAATCTCGGCGTAGGGGTCGTTGAGTTTCGTAACCTTGTGAGCTGGTCTTTGTTGAACAGAGTTCCTGAGCCGAATTTTAGTATCATCATACACTTACCGTCGGAAGAAGGCTACAGAAGGAAGAACGACGGTACGCCTCTGGAGTACCTGAAGGAGCGAGAAAAATGGTACGAACAATTCCCAAGATCAGAGGACGTTCTTCATGTAGATGGTTTGAAAAGCGTTGAAGCGATAAGCGGAGAGATCCACGACTGGGTGACCAAGAAACTTAAATAGAGGAAATGATGAGATCGGGGCGATTGATTCTCTTGGGAGTTGATGGTATGGACTTTGAATATACCAAGTCCATTTTGCAAAAGCTTCCGACTTTGCGCGGAATTGCAGAAGATGGGGGATTCCTGCCGTTCAAGTCGGTGTTCCCGCCCGATTCTATACCAGCCTGGATTACAGCCTACACCGGCAAAGACCCGTCGAGTCATGGTGTCCTTGAATCGGTTGACTACCTTGCAAAAGGGGATGACCGTTTCAAAGTGGATTGTTCTGTGTTCCGGGAGAACACCTTTTGGGATGCATTGGGGCGGAATGGTATCAAGGTTGCTGTTGTCAACCCCTTTATGGCCTATCCTGCATGGGAGGTCAACGGTGTGATGATCAGCGGGCCCGTATTCATCTCGGGTGAAATTCAATGTTCTGCACCTGAATTTGTAAATGATCTCCAAATTCCGAATAGCTTTGGAGGTATCGTAGACTTCCCAACCAGAAAAAATCTGAAAGAGTTTTGTGACAAGACATTCCATGATACGCGGGAGCAGATCAATTTTGGTCTGAAGCTTCTGGAGAAGAATCGCCCGGATTTCTTTTTCCAGGTCTTTCTGACAATGGATCGCCTCCAGCATTTTCTATGGCGGTATAGCGACCCAACGGATCCCACCTATCCGGGAAAAAACGAATACAAAGATATGATCGAGAAGTTCTATATTCTAATTGATCAAGGCATCGGTCAGTTCCTGGATCTTCTGGAACCTCACGATACGTTAATGGTGATCAGTGACCATGGACATGGGATGCGCTGCACGCATTGTTTCAATATCAATGAATATCTGCGCAGGAAAGGTTATGTAAAGAGCAGTGCCGAAGGCAAAATCTTCAGCAGGACGTTAATTACGGAGAAACTCAAGAACAGGGTTCTCAAGTTTATGAATGACCATGATCTTGAGGACTACATCAGCGTTATAGCAAAGCTCGTTCCAAATGCAAAGGGATTAAAAAAGGGGAAGCACATTACAGATTCTTCAAGAAATATTGCTTATGCCTCCGACTTCACCGGAACCAATCCCTTTGGAGGAATATGTGTTAACTCTGCCTTGATTGAAGACTATGAGAAATTTAGAGAAAAGTTGATAGATGATCTGAAGTCACTTGAATATGAAGGAAAGCCTGTTTTTGAATGGATAACCCGCAGAGAAGATTTGTATAACGGCGAATTTCTGGAGAAGTTTCCGGATATTCTTTTCAAAATGGGATCTCGCTTTGGAGTGAACTGGGCGCTTCACACAGAGCTTTTTTCAGTGAACCCCACCCACAAGAAAATAAGCGGGGGACACAGAGATCTTGGGATCATATCCATGGGAGGAAATGGCGGGATTCGGCTATTGCCGGACCGCCTGAAGATCGAAAATCTTTTCGCCTCGATATTAAATTATTATGGGTTACAAAGCCAGCCGGAATATTCAGAAAGCAGCTTTATATGGAGGGAGGAAAAGAGAAACATATGAGAAATATTTCCGATTCATCCGTTCAGGGTGCCGGGATGGTCTTTTCAAATCAACACACAGAGATTGCCCATGTATTGCCTCGGCATGAAGTTTACTTATATGTTCTTGGTTTTGCAGCTTTAGGTGCCAATAAAATACGGCACGCTCTGCAAGGTTATAAAACGCCCAGGACTTTCTCACACAAGGACGTAGAGAAGGGTATTGAATATATTTTTAAGGTTGTTATGGAGTGGGAAGAAAACTTGGTGGAATACACAGGTGAACAGAATCCCTTTGGAAATAAAGATGTTCTCGAAGTCGGACCAGGGCCGGATCTGGGAACGGGAGTCATACTCCTTGCAAAGGGCGCGAGAAGTTACACAGCTCTGGACAGAAACAATCTCATCCGGCTTACCGATAATAGTTTTTACACACACCTTTTGAATCAATTGAGAGAATTCCCAAATTATGAAAGAGCGAAACGGAACATCTGCCTATTTTTGGAAAACAAACCGTCTGCGTTGACTTATGTCTGGGATCGCAAAGGCGATCTTGCCGGCTTAAGCGCGTCATCTTTTGACCTTTTTGTCTCAAGGGCTATGTTGGAGCACGTCGAAGATGTTTCTGGTTTCTTCCGCAGGGTGAAAAGTAAACTCAGAGAGAATGCCTCTATGCTTCATCTTGTGGATATCAAGACCCATACTCGGTATATAAAGAATATTGATCCCCTGAATATTCTTAGATACGGGGACGTTATCTATAATTTATTGAAATTCAATGGTTCACCAAATAGGCTGCGTATAATGGAGTATTTGGATTGCCTTCAGAAATGCGGTTATGAGGATATTCGTGCTGTGAAGAAAAAAGTTGCTGACGCTGATTATATAAATCGCATCAAGAGAAACCTCCAGAAAAAGTTTGAAAATGCTGAGGAGATTGACACGTTATCTTTTTGGCTTTTTGGGAAGGCGAATTAGATTTTACGAATTTACTTATGAAAATCCTCTTTGCCAACAAATTTTTCTATTTAAACGGAGGCTCGGAGACGGTTTTCTTCCAGGAACGGAATTTTCTGAAAGAGCAGGGAGCCGAAGTCATTGACTTTTCCATGCAGGATGAGAGGAATCTCCCGTCCGAGTTTTCAGACTATTTT
>Ga0100389_1003855_pt1 | contig 11655 bp, 8 predicted proteins | sample CryGeymeta201513_FD_81537 | JGI IMG/M metagenome (GOLD analysis project Ga0100389, IMG submission 81537) | Groundwater microbial communities from Crystal Geyser aquifers in Utah, USA - Crystal Geyser metaG 2015-13 | ecosystem: Environmental > Aquatic > Deep subsurface > Groundwater | place: USA... | reverse complement strand
AAAAGAAAAAATATTTAGAGTAGTTGCTTTGCTCATGCTGTTAACTTCAATACGAGTACATTCTGCATTTGAGGTGTATCAGGTACTTGATGAAAATTCAATTGGAGGAACAAGAGATGTATCAAGTTTGATTGTGTCTGACAGACCGGGAGATACAGGTGGTTGGCTAAGACTTACCTGGACAGAACCACCAAATCCAGAGAATGACATAGTTGGATACAACATCTACCATTCAACTAGTTCTGATACGGAATACACTTATAGAGGTTCGGTTCCTGCCGGTTCTGAACAACCATACACATATTCAGATTCGGGACTTACTAATAATGCGACGTATTATTATATAGTTTGTTCATCGGATACAATCCAGGAGTCCAGGGCAATACATTTTAGTACTGCTGGTAGTTATATTCAATCGCCTGATTCTCCTGATTTTGATACTGGCGATGAGGTAACAGTAGAATGTTGGTTTAAAACTAATATTCCACAGAATAGCAAAGCATTAGCGGTGCATGATAGAAGTAACTATAAATATATGCTTTATTTGTCAGCAAACTCAACCAGTCTTAATTTTTATGTCACAACTCAGAGTGGTGTAACGTACCCGGGTGTTTTAGGAACATGGAATGACGATCTCTGGCATCATGTGGTAGGTGTATATAAGCGTTCGGATACCTATAGGACTAAAATCTATGTTGACGGTGTTTTAATGGATCAACAAGCAGGTTATAACGAACCGATTTCAGAGGGAGATGAAGGCATAACAATTGGAAGATGGGGGAATAATGACTACATCGGTGACATTGACGATGTTAGAATATACAATCGTGCATTAAGCCCGACTGAGATATACAACAACTACACAACTACTATGCCTGTAACGACGAATGGGTTAATCAGTTGGTGGAAGTTTGATAATACTATAAAAGATTACTTGGGAAGGAATGATGGGACACTAAATGGTAGTCCATACTATACAGTTGGTAAGAAAGGAAACATAGGAAGTGCATATCCGGTTGCTGATGATATTACGCCACCTTCAGCAATATCAAATCTAACTGCATTGCCGGGTGTAAATCAGGGTGAAATAAAACTGAAATGGACTGCACCTGGTGACAACGGCACTGTTGGGACAGTTTCAACCTATATTGTTAAATATTCTTCATTTTATCAAATTGGTACATCAAACTTTATAACTGCACCGACATATTATCATGCCTGGGCAGATTTTGTTGGTGGAGGACAGGAAGAACAGCAGACAATAACAGGACTAATCGGTGGTGTAACATATTATTTTGGTATAAAAGCCCAAGATGGAATGGGTTACCTTGGTAGTTGGTCAACAATTACAGTTAATTCTGCAAATTATAATTACGCACAGCCAGACATTATACCACCAGCAGCAATAACAAACCTATCTGCACTCTCCAGTGGTAGTGAACTCGGTGCAATAAATCTTACATGGACTGCTCCACGAGAAGATGGCGCATCCGGCGGGGCAGTTTTAGAATACAATATGCGATATGCAACAAGTTCATTTACTGATGCAAACTGGAATGATACTTCCTGGGTAATACCAGTTAATACCGAACCCGGGTTGTTACCAGGGTCAACACAGTCAATGACAGTTACGGGACTTGCTATTGGTACAACATATTACTTCCATATAAAATCCGTTGATGATGGAGGCAATATTTCGCTGATTGATACAAGCACTGCAAATGCAAGAGCGGCATGGAAAGTTGTTTTTAGACCGGAAGCAAAAGGTACAAGCGATAATACTACTGAAAACATCACAGAAATAAAGTATGACGATGCGGGAGGTAGTCCTGCAAGTAGTGTATCTTCATCAGATGGGCAGTATACAATTATTGAAACTAATACAATGTTTATTGATACTTTTACGGTTTCAGGTGTAACTAATACAGTTGTTACATCTGCGTTTATTAAATATAAGCATGGTTCACCGGCTGGTTATGATACAGCAACCCCTAAGAATCTGCAATGGTCAAAGAATGCCACTGGCTCATGGAATAATATAGAAAACCTTAATGATACAAGTAATAGCTGGGATTCTAATGTGTCGTATAACCTTAAAACCAACTGGGATACCATAATAGGTTCATCAATAACGCTTACAGATATAAAATACCTGGATATAACTTACTATAATAGTGATGGAGTTGAAGCACAAAATTTCGATTATTTATATGTTGAAGTTACCTGTGAGCCATCAGCATGAGATACAACTGCACCTTCAGCGGTGACTAATTTAGTTGCTGTTACAGGATTTTATCCTGGAGAAATAAGTTTGACCTGGACATCACCAGGAGATGATAATTGGACAGGACAGATAAACAATGGGCAATACAAAGTGAGATATGCAACATACACTACAGTAAACTGGAATGACATAAGTCAGTGGACTGATTGGCAGAACAAATGCGATATAATATGGTCAACAAGCACATCCGCAATGGTAACACAGAACAGAACACTTACAGGATTAAAAGAAGGAACTACATATTATGTAAGGTTATGGACAGCAGATGAAGTTCCAAACTGGTCTGCTATATCAAACGGAGCAACAACCCAAGCAGAGATGACAATAGTTGGAATAGATGTAGCAGTAGCAGAAATAGATTTTGGAGGGATAGTATATGTAGGGAACTCAACAATGACAGTAAATGCAATAACTGTCACAAACACAGGAAATGTCAATGAGACATTCAATCTAAGATGTGCGACGACAACACCCGTGGGAAGTCCCTGGAGTATGGGAGGACAAGCATCAGACGATGTATTTGTATTATACGGTTTGTTTAACTCAACAAAGCCGGTATCCGGAGATTACAACACCGACGACATCATCTGGAACACAAATACATTGAGCAACAATACAACTACATATACAATAGAAGGTTCATATTCCGGATATGGTGTATCACCATCTTCAGCTACACGCAATATATGGTTTAAACTTGACATGCCGTTGACAACATCAGCAACCTATCAGCAGAATATCAGTATAACAATAGGAGCCCAGAAGTGAAGCACTACGGACTGTCCGACAACCCCTTGGGGAGGCACTTTCCAGTATGTATCAAAGAGATAGAAGTCGTGTAGATAAAGCTCTACGTAAAAGTGGAGTAGTTGTGGTGATGAACAAAAAGCATGTGAAAAAACCTGAACATATGATTACTACAATGCAAGAAGTCTATCTATCAGGTTATGTAGCAGAATGTACATTTAGAATTGAAGAAGGCATCTTACGAGAAGCAATGCAAGAATTAACGAAAATAAGAGAACAATACACAGAAAATAATCCATTTATTTTAGGTGTAGGGAGTGTAATCAATCCTTTAGAATTAGAATCAGCAATTGAAATGGGTTTTGATATGGTTGTAGCGCCTGCTAATGTTATGGGTGGATATGGTGAAGGTAAAGAATTTGTGAAGTTGACCAGGGAATCTAATGTATATTCTGCACCCGCAGCATTTACTCCTGCTGAGCTTCAATATTTTATTGAAAGACCTGATGGGCTGGAGCCAGATGCAATTAAAATTTTTCCAGCAGAAACTTATGGACCAAATGGTATTAAAGCATTATTATCTCCGTATGTTAGAGAAAGGCATTCTGATAGAATTATAATGCCTACAGGTGGAGTAGATTACGAAACAGGACCGAAATATAGAGAAGCAATTATTTCAAATGGTTTTACACCAGTTTTGGGAATGTCAGCACCACTTAAGTTAGTTGAAACAGAAGGAAAACCGGGTGATGTAGAAACAATCAGAAAATCTCTGTTAGCGTTTAGTCAAAAGTTCCGGACTTAATGTACCTAAAGCAGGTGAGATTTTATATAGGTTATGGCAAAAAAAATTTTAGTTTTAGCAACAAGTTTTTTAGATACACTTATTAGTCACCCACCAGAAGAAGGTAAGGCAAGAAAAATGTTTGAAGAACTTGTAATGAACTCCAATGGAGAAATTGAAGTTATTTATCGATGTGAACGAAAACCTGAAGAGGCATTAAAGGTAGCGGAATTTGAAGGTGTAACTGCTGTTATTGCAGACTTAGAGAAATACACTCGTGAATTTTTATCTAAAGTTGGAATAAAGTCAGGTGGTTCTCTAAGGTTAATATCTCGATATGGAATAGGTTATGATTCTGTAGATATAAAATCTGCCACTGAATTTGGAGTTATTGTAACAAATTGTCCTGGGTGCAATGCATTACCTACAGCAGAGTGGGCACATTCTACAATTTTAGATATAGCTGGAAGACGTATTTTACATTATAAAACTGCTAGTAGAGGAAAACCTAAAGAAGGTCCCTCAAGGATAGATATTTCTGGAAAGACATTGGGTGTAATTGGTACAGGAACTATTGGTAAATTAGTCGTCAATCTGATGAAAGGGTATCAAATGAAGGTTATTGCTTATGACCCGTATCCTGATATGAATTGGGCAAGAGAAAATAATGTGGAATACATTAGTGTGGAAGAATTGTGTCAGAAGGCAGATATAATAACATTACATGCTGCTTCCAATAACACTATTATTGGAGAAAAAGAAATTAGACTGATGAAACCTACCGCTGTTTTAGTAAATTGTGCAAGAGGTATTTTAGTAGATTATAAATCTGTTTATAGCGCAGTTAAAGAAGGAAAGATTTGGGGCTACGGTATTGATGAAATATGGACTGATAAAAGTTTACCTATAGACGATATGAATATTATTGTCAGTCCACATGTTGGTTCAGATACGGATAAAGGTAAGATAGGAATGCAGCTAATGTCAACGCAAGCAGTGATAGATTTTATTACTGGGAATACGCCCCGATATGTAGTTAACAAAGAAGTACTATAGGAGAAATAATTATGTCTAAAGAAAAGGTGAGAGTAGGAATTATTGGTACTGCATTTGCTGGAGGATTTCATTTGCGTGCGTATAAACAACTTCCACATGTAGAAATTGTCGCTGCTGCCGACATGAACGCCAAGAGGTTAAATGAATTCTGCAGTTTGAATAATATACCTAACAGACATGAAGACTTTCGGCAGTTGTTAAAACAAAAGGATATTGATATGGTGAGTATATGTGTGCCTAATTTTCTTCATGCAAAAGCTGCAATAGCAGCAGCAAATGCAGGAAAACACATTGTATGTGAAAAGCCTTTAGCGACAAATCTAAAAGATGCTGAAAAAATGTTAAAATCTGCTAACGACAATAAAGTGAAATTGATGTACGCTGAAGATTGGGCCTATGCACCAGCTTCAATAAGAGCACGAGAAATATGTAATGAAGGAGGGATTGGAGATATTCTGTACATGCACACTATTGAAAGTCACTCCGGTTCACATTCAATGTTTGCTCAGAAAGTTTCATTGTGTGGTGGAGGGGCACTGATACATCTGGGTATACATGGAATTGGTTGTATGCGTACATTCATTGATAAAAAGGTTCAGTCAGTTATAGGAAAAACCACCGGCGGACTTAATAAAAATCTTTTGCATAAAAAACTTGAAGGTGAAGATTGGGCATGCGCTATTCTTACCTTTGTGGATGGAAGAGTGGCTATAATAGAAGGTAATTATGTAACATTTGGCGGCTTAAATGACTGCATAGAAATATACGGAAATAAAGGTAATATCAAAGTGAACCTCAGTCGTTCATCTCCTCTAAGTGTCTATAGTTTAGAAGGTTATAGCTATGCTGTTGAAAAGGCAGAGACGACTAAAGGCTGGACTTTCCCAGCAGTTGAAGAAGAGTGGCAATTGGGATACTGGAAAGAGATTGCTATGTTTGTTGATTGCGTGAGATTTAATCAAGCACCACCCAGAGGACTTTCAGGAGAAGATGGATTTGAGACATTAAGGATTGCTATGGCAATCTACGAATCTGAGAAAAAAGGTAAGGAAATAAAACTTAAATGAGTCTGATAAAAAAAGGTGACCCTGAGAAGGTAGACAAAATAACATTGGGTATAGACACCTACATTGATACTCTTTATGGTTGCTTTAGGTTTGATAACCCGAAAATAGAACGATTTTCTACCCGAAAAAACGTTGAGATGATATTTAAGAGTGGAAAGAAAATAGAGGTAATTGTCCCGGAAAATATGAAAATATCCTTAAACGATAAACTTAAAGTTGCACATAGCCCAAACTTTGTATTAGAGCAGATTACTGGATATGAAGACACTATGAAATTGCTTACTATGCGTGCAGGATGGAATCAGAATGACCGTGATATAGAGAGATTAGTATCTTATGACCCTGAAGGAGCATTTGTAGGCAAAATAAAAACCAAAGATTATGATATTCCTGTATCTTCCTGCGCTGTACTGCCTGTCGGTTTACACCATACATGGATAGGTATGATTCTTGTTCATCCGGAATTAAGACGTCAGGGTATAGCAAATATGATGATGCAATATTGTATAGAATATGCACTGAAAAAGAATAAAGTAATCAATGGACTGGATGCAACACCACTTGGTAATACTGTATATCGGGCAGTAGGATATGTAGATTCATACAGAATATGGCGGTCATACTATGAACTGGAAGAGTTTTCAGATAAAACTTATGATGGAAACCATGTGCAAAAAGTAACTGAAAAGGATTTACTTGATATTATAAGATACGATGCTGAATGTTTCTTACCGAGAGAACAAATACTTAGAGCACTTTATAAAGATAGTGAAGGTATGGCTTATGTTTACCGAGATGATAATGGAGTAATAAAAGGTTATTTGTTAGGTAGACCAGGCAGGATAAGACCATTTGTAGGACCATTTACTGCAGATGATGATAATATAGCAATGGATTTACTCACAGCAATATCATATGAATATTACAAAAAAGGCGAGAAGACAGCATTTATTGATACACCGGAAGATAAGTTTAATGATCCCGGAATATATGTCAATAATGTTTTTGATCAAGAGAGAAAACCTTCCGGACACCGTCTTATCAGGTCTATAAAACCCGTGAGAGATTTTACCAGAATGTACCAGGTGGTAAATGAAAAATATGCTAAAGAACTTTTAGAAAAGTTTATAAAACACGAAAATCTTCCTAAAAATTCTCCACTGTTAGTTAGATTTGAAGAAATGGTATATAAAGCGGTGGAGAATTATATACAGTCCTGCTCTTTTATGGAATTCGAAAAAGAAGTACTCAAGAAAAAATTCTACGGTACAACCGGTCCTGAAAAAGGATAACCGATGGAGGAAGTTTTATATGCAAATTGATAAAGAAACTGCTTGTATGCCAACGAAAATAAAAGATGTAGTTCTAAGTAACCCATTCATTGTTGCCTCCGGGCCTGCATCAAGGACAGTTGAACAAATAGTTGAAGCAGAGGAAAACGGCTGGGGAGGTATCAGCATAAAATTAACTTTTGAGCCTGAGCCATATATAAGTCGTAATCCTCGCTATAGATGGCTTAAGGACTATGGCTATCATATATTTACACTTGAGAAAAGACTCAATATGAACGAAGGGATTAAACTTGTAAAGGAAGCAAGAAAGAAGACCAAAGACATTGTTATATTTGCAAACATAGCATACTGTGGTGAAAACGGTAATGCCGGCTGGGGAGAGATGGCAAAAAAGTTTGAAGATATTGGAGCACATATTATTGAGTTAAACTTTTGTTGTCCGAATATGTCTTTTAACTTAGACCTGAATCAAGTTGAAAAATCAGGCAGGCATTTGTCCGGGGCAAGTTTAGGTTCAGTCCCGGAGATAGTCAGTGTAATTACATCCGCAGTACGTAATGCAGTAAAGATACCTATAGTTACGAAGTTAACCCCGGAAGGTGGAAGAATCGGAGAAGTAGCCAAGGCAGCTATACTGTCGGGAGCAGATGCAGTTTCAGGTACAGCAAATAGGCTTGGTATTCCTCCTATTGACATATACAATCCTGAAAATGTAATATATAGACTTCAGAAAGGCTACAGCCTGGGCTGTCTGAGTGGTCCCTGGATAAGAACATTGGCATTAAGAGATGTGTTTGAAATGAGAAATGCTATCGGTAAAGAGCCAATAATAATCGGTACAGGTGGTATAGAGAACTACCGAGATGCCGTTGAGATGTGTATGTTAGGTGCAGACTTCATCGGTATATGCACCGCGGTTATGCTTAAAGGATTTGGCATATTACCGCGAATAATGAAAGACTTAAGGAAATATCTTAATGATATGTCCAAAGAGAAGTTCAGCGATTTGCGCGATATGGCACTACCGCAGTTTAAATCTGCACAAAACCTTGTGAGCCTACAAGGATATGCTAATGTGGATTTAAAAAAATGTACTGGCTGTAAGAAATGTGCAAATATAAGTCATTGTTCTGCAATAAGTATAGTGAATAAAAAAGCACAGATAAATATTGAAAGTTGCCTTGGCTGCTCAACCTGTGTAGACATATGTACTCAAGGTGCAATAAAGATGAAAGAAGTATAAAAATGCTTACACTAACAAAAACAGGATTACAGAATACTCAGTGGAAAAACACAGGATTTCATTTACCTCAGTTTGATATTGAGCAAATGAATAAAAGAACAAGAGAAACGCCAAAGTGGATTCATATTGCACCGAGCAACCTTTATATAGCAGAAATTGCACCTATACAGCAGGTTTTACTTGAAGCAGGTATTGTCTCAGAGGGAATTGTTGGTATTGAAACATGGGATGCAGAAGTTGTTGATAGAATATACATACCACACGATAATCTCAGATTGAGAATTGTAATGCCACCAGATGGAAACAATGAAATAATGGTCGTTGCCAGTACCGGTGATATGATTTTTGCAGATATATCCAGACCAGAAGAATGGGAAAGGGCATTAAAATATTTTGCAAATCCAACTTTACAAATGGTTACTATTACTTGTACGGAAAAAGGTTATAAAACACATGACCAAAAAGGTAGTGTTATCGGAACAATATCCGAAGATATACAAAATGGTCCTTCAAAAGTAAAACACATTATGAGTAAGATAGCCAGTTTTACATATCAGCGGTACAAGAATGGGAATATGCCATTAGCTTTTGTTAGCATGGATAACATCTCTGAAAATGGAAAAAGGCTGTTTGATGCAGTAGTATTTATTGCAAAAGGGTGGGTGTACGAGAGCAAATTGGTTGAAAAAGAATTTCTGGACTATCTATATAGTGATAAAGTTTCTTTCCCCTGGACAATAATTGATAGAATAACACCAAGTCCTGCAGAAGAAAATCAAAAATTACTAAGGAATTATGGAATTGCAGATATGGATATTTTAAGGACTTCTAAAGGAACATTTACAGCACCATTTGTCAATACAGAACATATTTCATATTTAGTTATAGAGGATAAATTCCCAAATGGTAGGCCACCATTAGAAAAAGCAGATAGTCCACAAAATAGAATACTCTTTGTTGAAAGTTCAGAAATAGTAAATAAATGTGAAAAAATGAAAGTCGGTACATGCCTTAACCCTATACATACAACATTAGCAACTTTTGGCTGTATTTTAGGATACAATAGTATCTTTAGCGAAATGAAGGATTCACTGCTAAAAGAACTTGTTTATAAACAAGCCTACGAAGAAGGGCTTCCGGTTGTAGTTCACCCGGGAGTTATTAACCCGGAAGAATTCTTAAAACAGGTCTTAGAAGAAAGATTAGTAAATCCAAACATTCCTGATACACCACAAAGAATTGCAACAGATACTTCACAAAAAGTTCCGGAGAGATATGGCGGAACAATAAAGGCTCATCGTGAAAATGCAAAAAATTTGACATACATTCCACTTGCTATTGCTGGCTGGTGTAGATATTTGTTAGGAATTGATGACGAAGGAAAACCGTTTGAATTAAGTTCCGACCCGATGTTAGGTATCCTAAGAAGTTATATCGCCGGAATTGAATTTGGCAAACCGGAAACTGTTGGCAATAAATTAAGAAATATTCTTGGAAATACAGGGATATTTGGAGTTGACCTTTTTTCAGCCGGGATAGGCGAAAAAATAGAACAGTATGTAAAAATGATGATAGCCGGCAAAGGTTCTGTAAAAACTACATTGAAAAAAATCCTGCAGTAGTGTAGAAAAGGGGGAGGAATGCGAAGCGAAGCGGAGTCCCGTTCAGCGGGAGCGAAAAAAATAGTCAATTACAAAGAAATTAAAACTGCTGAAAGTTGTAAATATGATGGACTATCATTAGGTGAAGTAATGTTGAGATTTGACCCGTATGATGTTCCCGCAACGAGAGCAAAAGTAATGCGGATATTTCAAGGCGGTGGAGAAACAAATGTTGCCTGTGGACTTGCATATACTTTTGGATTACGCTCGGGAGTTTTAACTGCACTTGTTGACGATGTCGTAGGAAAAAACATTAGAAATCAATTAAGAGAATCGGGGGTGGATACAAGTAAAATCATATATTTCAATACAAAAAATGATGGTGCAAGATTTTCAACTGACCAAAAAGGCACCTTAATGAATGGTATGAATTTTACATATATTGGTAAAGGTGTTATCCCATCTGATACTTCTTATTACCGGGCACATTCTGCTGTACGGGAATTGAAACAGGGAGATTTTGATTGGGATAAAATATTCGGTCAAGAAGGTGTAAGAGTATTTAACACAGGCGGTATTTTTACATTGATTTCACCTACATCATCTGAACTTGTAATAGAAGCGGTAAAAAAAGCAAACGAATACGGAACTTTTGTAGCAGCAGACTTAAACTATAGGTCAAAAGTTGAACCTGATAAGAAAAAAGCAAGGCAGATTAACCAGAGGATAGCGCCATTTATAGGGTTTTTGGTTGGAAATGATACAGACCTGAGTGATGCCCTCGGATATGAAACGAAAGTATCTAAGAATGCAACATTTGACGAATGGTGTCAGGCTTATAAAGAAACAGTGATGAAAGTTGCAAAAGACTTCCCGAATTTGAGCTTAATCGGGACGCAGTGGAGAGGTGCAACAAGTGCTGACCTTATAAGCTGGGGCGGAGTTTTGTATGATATTATATCAAAGCAGTTCTATACAGCTGTAGTCAGGAATGATGTTCCCATTTTAGATAGAACCGGCGGTGGAGATTCATTCTTGTCCGGAGTTCTGGGAGCATTGTTAAAAGGTAAGGACCTTGAGACTGCAGTCCAATGGGGAGCTGCTCACGGTATACTGGTTCAAGAAACTCCGGGAGATACTACTATGGTAGAGCAAAAACATGTTGAGTCAGAGGTAAAAAGAGCATTGGCAGGAGGAGACGTTAAGGCTTTAAGGTGAGGTGAGCCGTCTTATGAAAACTATAATAAGAGAAGGTAATTTTAATGCACCTTTGGTGAATATATTTAATACTGTTGTTTTTACTGCAGATAAACTGAAAGTAGCAATATATCCGAATAGACTATCGATGGGAATGGCATCAGCATCAGCATTAGTTTCAGAAATAAAAAATGTTGCTCGTAGAAAAAAAGAAGTGAATATTATGTTTGCCTCTGCACCTTCACAGAATGAGGTTCTAGATGCACTAATAGCGTATAGAGATGTACCATGGAACAAAATGAATTGCTTTCATATGGATGAATATCTCGGGTTAGATGAAAAGCATCCACAAAGTTTTAGAAGATTTTTATTAGAAAAAGTTTT
>Ga0100389_1003848_pt1 | contig 11672 bp, 16 predicted proteins | sample CryGeymeta201513_FD_81537 | JGI IMG/M metagenome (GOLD analysis project Ga0100389, IMG submission 81537) | Groundwater microbial communities from Crystal Geyser aquifers in Utah, USA - Crystal Geyser metaG 2015-13 | ecosystem: Environmental > Aquatic > Deep subsurface > Groundwater | place: USA... | reverse complement strand
TTTCAAAAATCCTTATAAATGATGTATTTGATTCCGATGATTTAAAAAGTATGTTAAATATAACATTTTTAGACTCAGAGGCAGAGGCAAAAGACAGAATAAATCAAGGCAAACTTGCAGCTGTTGTAATTTTAAACAGGGGCTTTTCTGATGCTATCATGGCAGGGGAAAATGCAAGTATAGAGGTTCTTGCCGATCCTGAACAGTCCATAAAGAGCGGCGTCGTAAAAAGTATCGTTGAGTCTTACACTCTCGAAGTGCTGAAGCGAAGGACGATGATAGAAACTTTTTTAGGTACTGTTGCACCGTATAGCTCTGTAAACCCGCGAGATATACAGAAGATGATTCCAGAGTGGCTCAAGGAAATCGAAAATGAAAAAGACATTGTCCTTGTGAAGTCGAGTACCGAAAAGAAATCAACAAACGAAATCCCCGCAATGGGTTACTATGCTGTGGGTATGGCTGTTATGTATCTCCTGTTTGCCACAAACTCCGGGGCTGAAACAATATTTGAAGAAAGAAGGCTTAAAACCTACGACAGGATTAGGACAGCCCCCGTTCATGAAAACGTATTATTTGGAGGGAAGCTTTTAGGAATATTTCTTGTTGCTTTTGTTCAATTTTTGATAATCGTGATCTTCACAGCTCTGTTTTACGGAGTTAGCTGGGGGAAATCGCTCTCGGGCATATTTATTTTAATGGTTTCTTCTGTTCTTGCTTTCTCGGGATTTTCAACGCTTTTTGCTTCAATCGCTAAAAGCGAAGAGCAGATTGGAAGCATCGGTCCTGCTTTATCAATGATATTCGGTTTTCTTGGTGGAGGAATGTGGCCCGTCTTCCTTTTTCCTCAATGGATGAATGTAGTAAGCAAGTTTACTCCAAACAGGTGGGCACTAGACGGCTTCTTAAAACTTATGGAAAGCAATGCGAATTTTGCGCAAGTTCTTCCTCAGTGTGGAGTTCTCGTGATGATGGCACTTCTCTTCTTCCTCATTGGAACTTTAAGGCTTAAGGCAAGAGGGGTGTAATATGCTCAAGAAAATTTTTAATATAGCAATAAATCTATTGAAAATCACCCTGAGAGACAAAGGGGCACTTGTGTGGCTTCTCGTTATGCCTCTTATCTGGACTGTGCTCATCGGCTCAATGAGCGGCCCAAAAAGTAGTAGCAATACCGTTCCTGTAGGAATTATCAATTTAGATAATGGGACTTATGGCAGCAACTTTGAATCATATTTAGCAAAAGAAAAAGACATAGTCATTGTTATAAAAAAAGATGAAACTGAGCTTGCCCAGCTTGTAAAAGATACGAAAGTATCAGTAGGCCTGATTATCCCTCAAGATTTTTCAGATAGTCTCAAACTCAATCGATCCGTTGAAATAAAGCTTTTGAAGTCAGAAAAAAGTTCTTCTTACTTTATTGAGGAACTTATAGGAAAAGTTGCAAAAAGGATGTCAATTGATGCGCTTTCGGCAAATTTTGCCCTTGAAAAGTTAAACACGCTTGTGCAAGTCCCTGAAACTTCAAAGCCTGAGATCTGGGAAAGGGCTTACAAGATTGCCGATGCTTACTTTGAGCCTTCACCTTCGATTGCCGTTAATTATAAAGTCCTTGCTGTAGAGCAAAAAGAGCAGAACGTAGCTGTGGGAATGAATTTATCTTCACCGGGTTTTGCTGCGATGTTTGTCATGATGGGTGTATTTTTTGCAGGTGCTGCAATGGTTGCAGAAAGGCATCATGGTACACTCGCCCGCCTTTTAACAACACCTACAAGCAAATTCTCAATAATTTCAGGGGAAATGCTTGGCTTTTTCCTTCTTGGCCTTGTTCAATTTTTAATCCTTATTCTTTTCGGCCAGTATGTGCTTGGGGTAAACTGGGGGAATTCTCCGTTTGGTGTCGCACTTCTTACGGTAAGTTATGTACTTGCGGTTACGGGGCTTGGGACCCTTTTATCTGTATTTGTGAGGACTTCTGGTCAGGCAGGCGCATTTGCAGTACTTGTTTCAATGGTTACGAGCATGATTGGTGGTTCCTGGTGGCCCATTGAAATTGCTCCAAAGTTTATGCAGAGCATTGCTCGATTTACCCCACAATACTGGGCAGTAAACGGTTTCAACAAAATTATTACAAGAGGATTCGGAGTTAGTTCTGTTCTTTCCAATTTTTATGTGCTTATTGCAATTGCATGTGTTTCACTTTTTGCTTCTGTTGTTTTGTTCAGATTTGAATAGTTAAAGTTCCTGCTTGTGGAAATAGGCTGCACCCGAAAAAATAAGAATAAGTGAAAGCAACACGGTGGAGATAATCGGCTTTATTGTATTTCCCCATGCTACTTTTGAAGCAATCCACTGATTTTCAATCGAGGGAAGTGTCATTGGATTATAAGGATTTACCTGTGGAATTATATTCAAGATATTAAGAATTATGAAAATAGCAAAGAATATTCCTGCTGACTGAAGCATGCTGTTTCCTATTGAACTTGAAAATATCGTGAGGGTAAGAATAAAGAAAAGATAGACCGCGAAAAGAACCGTAGAGGAAAAGGCGAGGTAGAATTGAGTTTCAGGGAAAAGCAATTTTGCATAATAAAAACAGAGAAAGAATGCAATTGTGAGCATTGCAAGGCTGAATAGGAGCTGGAAAAGAAATTTGGAAACCACCCATTTTCTTCTATCAATGCCTTTCACGGCGACAAGCGAAGCTGTACCATGGTTTTTCTCTTCTGCAACACTTCCAAGGAAAACGAGCACAATAACTATAAATACTATCTGATTTAGGTTTTTACTGAATTGTACAAATGAATCCCTCCATGTTGGAGGCGGTACGGTTATTGTTATCCCCTGCGAGAGGCTTTTTATAAGTTCAGGCATGAATTTTGCAGTTATCGGGCTTAAAATTGCAAAGAATACGAACACAAAAAGGAGAATATAAAATTTTCCTGTCTTCAGATACTCGTTCCACTCCTTCTTCATTAGTTTAGTTACCATTGTGCACCACCTCAAGGAAAATATCTTCTAGAGTTGGTTCTTTCAATTCCCATTTATTCAACAATATGTTTTCTTTTGATAGAATTTCGGGTAATGATTTCTGAGCAAATTGTAAATCTTTTACCTCTAGCATAATTCCATTTTTGTTTACAGGGAACATTGCTTCAACCCAGCCGAGATATTGTAATGTTTCCATCAGCTTTTTAGGCTTATCCACCTCTATAAACAGTGTCCTTTTGCTGTGGCTCTTTTTAAGATTTTCTATGGAGTCATTGAGCACAAGCCTGCCCTCTTTTATTATTCCTACCATGTCGCATATTCTTTCAACATCGCCGAGTATATGAGTCGAGAAAAACACTGTTTTCTGCCCTTTAAACGATGCAATGAGATCAAGAGTTTCTTTTCTTCCTTCGGGGTCCAGCGCAGATGTCGGTTCGTCGAGTATAAGTAAGGGTGGGTCACTCAGTATAGCCTGTGCAATACCTAATCTCTGTTTCATTCCTCTTGAATAAGTTCCTATCCTTTTTTTCTCCTTATTCAACTCAACAAGCTGTAACATCTCTTCTATTTTTTTATTGGGTTTTACCATTCCGGAAATATCAGAAATAAAATTTAAAAACTCCTTTGCAGTGAAAAAGTTATAGAAGCTCGGTACTTCCGGTAAAAATCCTATTTTTTTGAGATAATTTCTGCTCTCACTTATATTTTCTCCAAGAATATAAGCCTTGCCTTTCGTGGGTTTCGCCAGGCTTAAAAGAAGTCTTATAGTTGTTGTTTTACCGGCGCCGTTTGGTCCGAGATATCCGAAGATAACACCTTCCGGAACCTGAAGGTTCAGGTCCTCAACCGCCTTTTTATTGTTGAAGTATTTTGATAATCCTTCAGTTTTTATCGCCAGCATCGTACTTTTTCCCGAATATGAAATAAATAACCGGCCCCAGGATTTCGAAAATTATGATGATCACTACCCATAAAGGTTTTGAGAGCCCCCTTATCTCCTCGCGAGGACGTCTTGCAAGGTCTACAAGAGCAATAATCTGGAAAACAACCTGAATAATCAGAACTGGTAGTAAATATGCCCAGTATTTTACAATGAATTCCATTTTTCCTTCCTCTTAATTTTTATTACTGTTCACTTTTCTGAACAGTATATAAGAATATACTATGCTGAAAACCGTCGTGTTTAAGGTAAAAATAGTATGCAATCCTTTTTTCTCATCACTTATAAGACCTGACTCTTTAAGAATTTTTAGATGGTGGGAAATTGTAGGCCAGGATTGGTTAAACACATTTGCAATTTCGCCTGCTGTCATTTCTTTCTTTGCAAGCATCTTTAAAATCTCCCTTCTTGTTTCGTCTCCTAAAGCTTTAAAAAGCGCATCTAATGGCATTTTCTCTTTTACTCTCGTCCTTATTTAGATAATCATCTAAATAAATTTTACATAACTAGATCAAAAAGTCAATGGTCTTTTTAAAGCTCCACGAAATATATTATAAAGTGCCAGGCACCAAAATATCGTTTTTTTCATTTCAAAGTGCCTGGCACCGAGTAATAAAAAAGTATAAGTAAGGATTTATGAGCTTGTTCTGAAATTAACAAAGGAGCAGTCAAAACTATAAATTTTCTGAGAACTGCTCCTTTTTTGGATTAATCTTCTAAAGGTTCTTTTGGAACAATGAGTGTCAGTATTATATAGAGCAGTATGCCCACTCCATAAATGAGTGTCATGATAACACAGACTAATCTTACAATAGTTGGGTCTATATTAAAGTATTCTGCTATTCCTCCGCAAACGCCGAAGAGAACTCTATCTTTTCTGGAGCGATATAGCCTTTTGCTTTCTTCTTTCAGTTTATCTGAACACTCTTTGCAGTATAGTTTTCCGTCTATCATTACTACCTCTTCAGGGCAGACACCTCTGCCGCATTTTACACAAATACCGACTGCATCTCTTGTTGGGTCTTTGTAGCATTTCATTATTCACCTCTCAGGGATAATAATCCATAAAATTACATATGCTATAAGGGGAATCCAGAAAGGGGTCCATAAAGTGAGTGGAGGGATTAGCATAAGAGCTACAAATATTATTCTGACTATTGTTGGGTCTACATTAAGATATTCGGCAATCCCTCCGCAGACTCCTCCGAGCATCTTATTTTTTGAAGAGCGATAAAGCCTTTTAGGTTCTAACTTCTCTTTAGCTTTCTTCTCTGTGCATTCCTTGCAATAAAGCTTTCCGTCAACAGTTACTGCATCTTCAGCTGCTACTGCTCTGCCGCAGGCCATGCAAACGCCTACTGCATCTTTAGTGTGATCTTTATAACTTTTCATTCGCTTTTACCTCCTCTCCTTGGGAGAAAAACAAGCAAGCCTACTGTTATAAGAATAATTCCTAGCCAGTATGTCCTTGCAAAATCAAAGAAAGTTCCTGGAATATTGAATATACTTGGCAGAAAGAAAATAGAGGCAATGATGGCAAGTATAATTCCTGATATGACTTCTCTTACTGACCGGTAGAAAAATACTCCTGATATGATATACCCTACTGCGAGTGATGAAAATATTCCCACAAGCAATAGAGATAGTGAATACTGAATAACGGAAAATTCAAACAGAAGAACCACAATACCGGTCAGAAGTGCGCCTATCGAAAAACCTACGCTTGCCTTCCCAAAATTAAATGCTGCCTTAACTGTATTGTAAGTCCCCGTAAAAACAAGAAAAAGAGCTATGAATGTCCATAGGAACGAGTTAATGATAAATACATTGTTGAAGATGAAAGTCAACCCAATTGTAATAAGCAAACTTGCAAATGTAAATCTTGCTTCAAGGTCTCTCATAATTTACCTCCTTTAAAGTTACCTGGCCAACCGAGGAAACCTTGATGTATATATCCTCTGAACCGCTATATTTACTGTTTACATAATAATTACCCTCTTTTGCAAAATCATCAGTTTTTACCGAGAAAGCAGTTACAGCGGCTCTAACGGAGCTTTGATTGTTTACAGTAACTGTTGAATTTCCAACTCCATTTCGAAGCGTTACAGAACTTTTTCCTGTAATTGCTGAAAGATCTAAATTAAAATTTCCAACTCCTCCTTCTATCCTTATATTTCCTGTATCCTTTATTTTTGAAATATTTACGTTCCCGACACCTGAATTTATAACAATGCTGTTTATATTGCAATTACTTATTAATATATTACCGGCACCTTCCTGTATAGTAACATTTCCGAATTTTAAACCCATATCCTGTATATATATGCTACCAGCTCCATCTTTCATGGCAAGATCTGTTGTGAGCGACTCGTTCAAATAAATATCTACTCTTCTGTATATATTTTTAGGAAATATATTGGTCACATTTTGGGATACTATCGTAAGGGTTCCGTTACCATAGCTGACTCTTGGTGTGTCTCCTCTTGTTTCAACTCTGTATAAAATATTTTTAACCGGATGAATGTAAACATCTTCTGCACTAAGAGTGGCGTCAATTGAAAGAAATGTTTCTCCGTTATACAATTCGGAATATTGATTTGTCACGTCATTGTTCCACACTCTAAGAGGAATAATATATTTCCTTCCTGGCACTACAAAAGCAGTGACCATTACGATCAGAACGATTGCAACAATAGCTAATGTAATGAGTAAAATCTGTGGGAAGTAATTCCTAATTGATTCATCTATTTTGTATCTTTTTTCATGTCTTTGAGCCTTTTCTTCATGTCTTTCTTCTCTTCTTTTGGCTCTTTCTTCTTTCCTTTCCGTTTTTTCATCTACTTTTTTAGACTTTTCTTGAACTTTGCTCAGATCTTCTTCGCAATAAATTTTTCCATTGAATTCATGAGCACAGTTTTCACATAGCGGTTTGCCGCATTCTTTACAGATGGCAACTGCATCCTTTTCAGGATGGTAATAACACTTCATGATCTACACCTCCAATGATTACAAAGCTCGTAAAGAAGCTTATTGTGTAACTTATAATTAAAAGGAATATAAAAGTGAAAATAATGGGGTTAAAATTACCCACTCTCAAGAAGGAGTATATAAACTGTGGAATTACTTTAAGGGGGGTATTAACCAATAGCTTGAGGAGCCATACGGAAAAGGCGAAGACAAAGAGGAATAAAATACTTGAGATAATAAGTGTTTTTTTCCTTTGCTCATTCTCTATCCTTTTCATAACCATAAAGGTTATTGATACGAACTCGTTGTTCTGCCTCAAAAGCTCTAAATTTTTAAAAAATTCTTTTTCTTTCATCGCTGTATATACCCCTCTGGATTTTAAAAGGTTACAATTCCTGATAAAATTTCAGTAATAATTTTCTTGCCCTGAAAAGTTTAACTTTTACATTTTCGACTGAATCTCCTGTTTCTAAGGCAATTTCTTTTATGTTTTTTCCATCTCTGTAAAAAGTTAAAATCACTTCTCTGAATTGATCGGGCAATTTATATATGATTTCATACATCTCGCGGGTTTTATCAATATCTGCATGCGGATCTTCGTAAGCAACTTCTGATTGAAGGCTTACTTCTCGCTTTCCTTTTTTAAAATAATCTTTAGTACAGTTTATTGCAATTCTTAAAAGATATGGATAAAAAGGTTTGTCTGTATTAAAATTTTTTAGACTTTTGTATGTCTTGAAAAAAGCATCTTGTGTAATATCTTCAGCTACCGCTCGGTTTTCTACAATTTTCCTTATTGTATTAAAAAGTAGCGATTGATACTTTTCTACGAGGAAGGAGAAGTAATCGCTTTCACCACCAAGCACCTTTCTGATATAAAAAGAATCGTCTTTCATTAAACCTCTCTATATTATTACTATCCTCCCTTTAAAAAGGTTACGATTTTAGAGAAATTTCGTAAATTTTTATACTCGAAAGTATTTCCAATGTTGAAAAATGTTTCAAAGTAAACCTTCAGATTTCTGAGGTTTATTCAGGTCTGGCTACCTGTCTCGAGCAATATTCTGAGCATTAACATGTCGTTCCCTCTCAGAATTGAAAGATTTATCATGATTTGAGGGATTGTATGCCCGAGAAATCTTTGCAATTCCTCAACATTATTCATTTCTTTATCATCAACTTTTAATATAACATCCCCCTCTTTTAGCCCGCCTTTATAAGCAGGACTATTTGGCATAATCTTCACAATGTAAATGCCAGCCTTTTGTTGGAGGTTATATTTTTCTTTTATTCCTAGGGGAAAATTGATATTCTGGCCGTAAACCCCAAGGTAACTCCTTTTCACCTTTCCTTCTTTTATAAGCAGACCTGCAACCCAGTTTGCGGTGTTTATCGGGATTGAAAAACAGATTCCTTGTGCTCCAGGAATAATTGCTGTATTTACTCCCTCAACCTTGCCATGTATATCCACAAGTGGCCCACCAGAGTTCCCGGGGTTTAAAGCTGCATCAGTTTGTATAATGTTTTCAATTATATTGCCGCTAAATCCCCTTAAAGACCTCCCCAATGCACTTATTACTCCACTTGTGACGCTGTGTCCAAATCCAAGAGGGTTTCCTACAGCCAGAACGGGCTGTCCTATCCTTAGTTTGTCAGAATCACCAAACTCAAGAATGGGTAAATTGACTGCATCAATTCTTATAACTGCAAGATCTGTTTGAATATCTATGCCTGTAAGCTGCGCATTATACTGAGTTCTGTCTGGAAAAGTAACTCTTATTTGATTTGCTCTGTAAACAACGTGGCTGTTTGTGAGGATATAACCATCGGGAGTAAATACAAAACCAGAGCCAATTCCCTGAACCTGCTGTGGTCCTTCAAAGAAGTAATAGCCAGTCGTCTGGCTTACATCTATATTTACTACTGCACTGCTTACTTTTTCTGCTACTTTTATAATTGCATTTGAATATGCTTCAAGTATTTTCTCAAAATTTTCCATTTTATTCCTCCATGAAATATAACAAAGAGCATGAAAATATTTCAAAGATTTTTTATCATTCTATAAAATTTAAAGGTCTCTCTTAATTTTAAAATTTTAATATCACTGATAATTTTAAAGCCAAGTTTTTTATAAAGATTTATTGCACCTTCATTTTGAACTTCAACATCCAGCGAAAGACTTTTATTTTTTTTCTTTATTGCATTTTTTTCGATGTGAAGCATAAGTTCAGTTCCAAGCCCCATTCCCCTGAATTCAGGATACACCGCTATATTTGAAATATAAAACTCTCCTTCTCTAACAATTCCTATAACTCTTTTTGCTTTCAATAAATTCTTCAATATTTTTATAAAAGAGAATTTTAATTTCTTTACCATTAGTAAGCCAGTATTTACTGAATCTTGTTGGTTTTCTTCAAAGTCGTACCCGAGCAGTATTGCCGCTATTTTGTTGTTTGATTCAATACATGAAGTGTGTTTAAAACTAAAAAGATTGTGAGGTTTTATAAAAAGGAATTCAAGAACTGCTTTAGCTTTGTAGTCTAATGCGGAGTCTAATACATTACCTGAGGAAAAATAAATAAGATTAACGAAATCCTTTAAATCCCTTCCTTCCGCTCTTCGTATAATAAAACCTTTCTCCGTGTGTTTTTCCTTTCTTTAAGTTATTCTTCTATTCCTCAGAATTTGTCTGCTTCTTTCTCCATTTTTTCGAGCCTGTCGTAATAATCCGGAAATTCATTTAAATGTGCAAGTGCTATCTTCCCTGTAAGAATCGGATCATCATTTGTTACATTTGTAACAGGGCTCACTGTGCCATGCTCAAGCTCAATACCTAACCCTCTTCTGAACTGGCCCACATCAAATTTGTCCCATTTAATCCCAAGCTTTTCACCAATTTCTTTTGCTTCTTCCATGCTAAAATTTTTCTTACTCATTTTTTCCTCCTCAATAAGTTTTTATAAATTATAATTCAAATTTAAATTTATCAAGCATTCTTTTAGTTGTTTCTCTTTTTGTGGGTTTTTATGGCCAGATTTTTATAAAAAACACAAATGAGGGTTGATATATGGTTATTCTTTTATTTTTCAGGGACAGTCGCTTCTTTTGCCTTAAAAATTGCAAATCTTGCGCCAATAGGGCCTATGGTTTCGAAAACTCCAACTGCTGCAAGAACGATTGTGTTTATATATGCAAGTTGAGGAAATAAGTTTTTGACGAATACAGCAAATCCAATTGCTACACCTGCCTGGCTGAGCATTGCCCATCCAAGGTATTTTTGAACATCCATAGGTGCTTTTGCAACCTTTGCACCATACCGGCAACCAAAAACTTTTCCCACAGTTCTCAATAAAACGTATGCAATTGTTATAGTCCCAGTCTTTAGTAGAAGCGAAAAATCAAGAGTTGACCCTGCCAGAATAAAGAAAATTAAAAATAAAGGTGGAAGCCAGTTTGTTACTGCCGGAAAAACTTCTCTTTCTCTATGACTGAAATTTACAAACGTAGCACCAAGAACCATATTTAAAAGTAGTGGGGAAAGGCTGAATTGCCTTGACATTCCAATTCCTATTAAGACAAATGATAGTGGAAGGATAAGTGATTCGTCCTTTTTCTTCAGAAATCTTAAAAGAAATGTTAGCAAAATGCCAAGTATGAAACCAAAAACTATTGAAAGCGATATCTCCTTTAATGCAACCAAAAGAGCTTGCGAGAAATATATCTTTCCTCCCTGTATTATTGCTTTAGCCAACACAATGCTAACATCAAAGAAGATTATTCCTATTGCATCGTCAAGCGTAACGGCTAGAAGTAAATAATTTGTGAGAGGTCCCTTGGCTCCATATTGCCTTAAAACCATGAATGTAGCAGCAGGGGCTGTGGCTGTTGCAGTTACTGCAAGAATAAGCGAAACAGCCACAGGATAATCAATGCGAATTATTTTAGATGATGTCAGAGCAAAGAATCCAAAAAAGACAACGACAGTAGTAATAACGGCCTGAAGTACTGTTACTATCACACCGTTTTTTCCAATTTCAACAATATTTTTCCACTTGAATGTTTCGCCTATTACGAATGCAATGTATCCAAGAGCTATAACAGTTATTGTTTCTTCCCATTTCATAAATTCCAGTGGGATAAATTTAAGGACAGATGCTCCAAGCAGAGCTCCTGCGATTATATAACTTAAAACATCAGGAATTTTAAATTTTCTGAGTATAAAGGTGCCAAAAATGCCAATGAAGGTGAGTATTCCAATATTTAATAGAATATCCATGTTTTAAGTACTCTCTTTTACGTTTTTTTCTGCAAGACCGTAAATTTTCAGGACAGGCAGAACAATCATTATTCCAGTGCCTGGTCTGTTAATATCTTTTACTACATCAAATACTGTGTCGATTGCTTCCTGTAATGTTTTCTCAGTTTTTATGGCCGAAAATATCGTAAAATTGTTTGTTCTTCTTTCTTCGCCAGATAAAACATACCTCAGAGAGGAAAAAATTGGGATTTCCTCTGAAAGAATTGTCCCCATTCCCTGGCTGTTAATTACGGTTGCACCTCTGACATCAATATCAACAAATCTCTCCAATACTTCTTTTACGTGTGTTTCGCTATACAAAACTACAATAAGCAGGAACATTTAATTTCCTCCTTTCTTCTATAAATAAATCTATTAACTATTTAAAAGCATTATACTTCTAAATTTCAACTTATTAAAATCCTGAAGAGCCAGGCTTACCCGAAAAACTGTCTTATTTTAATTCTTTAAATTAGG
>Ga0100389_1003845_pt1 | contig 11677 bp, 8 predicted proteins | sample CryGeymeta201513_FD_81537 | JGI IMG/M metagenome (GOLD analysis project Ga0100389, IMG submission 81537) | Groundwater microbial communities from Crystal Geyser aquifers in Utah, USA - Crystal Geyser metaG 2015-13 | ecosystem: Environmental > Aquatic > Deep subsurface > Groundwater | place: USA... | reverse complement strand
ATTGTAAATCACCATCAACTGGTAAAGAAAACAGCAGGCAACCAGATACGGCCAGGCGTCAGGACCTTTACGGTCAAGTTTGCCCCGGGCATTAAAAGCCAGGAGAAACCTTTCGTAGAAGGGTTCCACGGTTTTCTTTCTTCTGTCATAGGTCACGCTTTTAGGTGTTAGCTTGGGGTTTCTCTTACTGGGAGAATGCAAGCTTCTTCCTGTCTTTTGCAAAAGATTATTAAGATCCTGATCATAATATTCACTGTCAGCTGAAACTATTCCCTTCTTCACCTTTGGAAGAAGACAGGTGATTGTTTTTACCGCGGTATTACCCCGTATAACCAGTGATCTCCCTAGGGCAATAACAGGAATAACTAGTTTACCTGTTGTGACAAACACATCCAGGGCATGACCAAATACCCAGCCTCTATAGGCGGAGACTCCCCAGCCGGCAGTAGGATCAATATTACGGACTTTATCAGGTATGATTCCTTTTACTTGATCTTTCCTGTGCCATATACCGCCATAAGCTGCAAACATCCTGTTATCAAGGGATAATCTGGCTATACCGAGTCCTAATCTTTTAACCAGCAGTAACACAGCAGAAAGCATGTATTTCTGGATTGCCAACATACTCCTCTTAAATCTCCTGTTAAATGTCCTTCTGTTAGGAATACTACCACCGGGAAAAGGAATCGTCTTTCTAATCTCTTCCGCCTGGTAGTCTTCTTTACTAGTCAGGAATGCATACAGTCCTCTGACTGACAGCTTTTTAGCAGCCATGACCAGAAGACAGCAGACTATGACTTTTATTGAATACACAAATGGTCTTCCTACCTTCCTGGGAAGTTTAATCTCCGGAAGAATATTAAGGACGATCTTTAATATCTTCACAAGGAGCAGGTCTTGTGGTATCAATTAATTGTCACCTCCTTTTCTCTGCCTACAATTAGAGTTTAGGGGGTGATATTCGTCTATTGCAAGTTGTTAAGGTACTGGTGGGAATTATGTCCCACCTTCAATTATCTTAAGTGATAAAATAAACCAGATATGGCTAAAATCAAAGATCTTCCTAGAGTTGAACGACCGAGAGAAAAACTCGAGAAAAAAGGAACGCAAGTTTTATACAAAGAGGAGCTTTTAGCCATTCTTTTACGAACTGGGACAAAAGGCAAAAATGCCTTACAGCTTGCTCAGGATATTCTTATAAAATACGGCGATAAAAAACTTATTGATGTTTCCTACAAAGAGCTGCGAAATATACACGGAATCGGTCCAACTAAAGCCGCTCAAGTGATAGCCGCCATAGAATTAGGGAAACGGCTTTATAAAGAAAAAGTTGAAAAAGAAGTTTTTATTAACTCCCCCAAGGATATTTTGAAGGAAGTTGGACATATCAGGGAAAACAAAAAAGAAAATTTTATTGCTTTGTATCTCGATGCAAGAAATAGGTTAATCTACAAGGAAACGGTTTCTATCGGTACTCTCAATGCAAATTTAGTCCATCCACGAGAAGTCTTTGAACCAGCGATAAGATATTTGGCTGCTCAAATTATTATCGTCCACAACCATCCTTCGGACGACCCTGAACCATCGGAAGATGATTTAGAAGTTACCAAAAGACTACTCGAAGCAGGTAAAATATTGGGAATTGATATTATAGATCATGTTGTCCTCGCAAAGACCTCTTATTTTAGTTTCAAAGAGAAAGGAAAGTTATGAACCAAGCTAACCACCAACAGATTGTAAATTTTATCTGGAGCATCGCCAATCTTTTGCGTGATGATTTTAAGCGCGCCAAATATCCTGATGTCATTTTGCCTTTGACTGTATTGCGTCGCCTTGATTGCGCACTGGAAAAAACAAAGCCCGATGTACTCAAAAAATATGAGCAATACAAAGTAAGACTGGAAGACATGGACGGAATTTTGAAACAGGCAAGCGGATATAGTTTTTATAATACTTCGCCGTATGATTTTAAGAAACTATTGGATGACCCGAAAAATATAGGTAAAAATCTCCAGCTATACATAAATGCGTACAGTCCCAACATGCGAGAGATTATTGAAAAATTTAAGTTCAGTGCGCAAATTAACGCGCTTGAAGAAGCAAACCTTACCTACCAAGTTATCGAACAATTTAGTGCGATTGATCTTCACCCCGACGGAGTGAGTAACCTCGCGATGGGCTATGTCTTTGAGGAACTCATCCGTAAATTTAACGAGGCGTCAAACGAAAATCCCGGGGAACACTTTACCCCGCGCGAAATTATCCGCCTGATGGTCAATCTCTTGTTTGCTCCGGATTTGGATACGCTCAAAAAACAAAGCATTATCAAAACCATTTATGATCCGGCGTGCGGTAGTGGCGGTATGCTGACCGAGGCCAAAGAGTGGATTTTGGAGAGTGTCAATAAAACTGCTCAAGTGGAAATGTTCGGACAGGAAGTCAATCCGGAGACGTTTGCCGTGGCTAAATCCGATCTTCTTATTAAAGGCGAAAACGCAGACAACATCAAATACGGCTCCACATTATCACATGACCAACTTTTCGGTGAGAAGTTTGACTACATGCTTTCCAATCCGCCATACGGCAAGGAATGGAAAAAGGACCAAAAAGAAATTGAAAAAGAAGCGGAGCTTGGCTTTCAAGGACGGTTTGGTGCGGGACTACCTCGCATTAGCGATGGCCAGCTTCTATTCCTGCAAACCATGCTTGCCAAAATGAAGCATAAAAATGGCGGAAGCAGAATTGCGATTGTCATGAACGGCTCGCCACTCTTTACCGGCGATGCCGGAAGCGGTGAAAGCGAGATTCGCCGCTGGATTATTGAAAAAGACTGGTTGGAAACTATCATTGCTCTTCCAAATCAGCTTTTCTACAACACCGGTATCCATACCTACATTTGGATTATTACTAATCGTAAAAAGGATTATCACAAAGGCAAAGTGAAACTCATCAATGCCGTTGACCTCTACGAAAAAATGCGTAAGAGTTTAGGTAACAAAAGAAACTATATTTCTGATGAGCAAATCAAAAAAATCACCGAGCTTACTTTGGATGGCGAAAGAAGCAAATTGGTGAAAATCTTTCCGAATGATTTTTTTGGCTATCGCAAAATTACTATAGAAAGGTCGAAAACAGACGGGAAAGGAAAGATTATTCCGGATCCCGAACTTCGGGATTTTGAGAATGTTCCTTTAGATAAAGATATACACGCATATTTTGAGAAAGAAGTAAAACCACACGTTCCGGATGCATGGATTAGTGATGACAAAAAATATCGCGACCACAAAGATGAACAAATCGGCAAAGTAGGCTACGAAATAAGCTTTACGAGATATTTTTATGAATACAAGCCACTCCGGCCGCTTGAGGAAATAGGCAGCGAGATCAAAAAGCTGGAGCAGGAAATCGCGGGGATGCTTACGGATTTATAAATGTACTTAAACTTTTATGAATAAAAGAACTCTTCAGAAAATTATTGTAAAAGGTATCGGAATCGCAATCTTTAATAGAAGCAGTGTGGATTATATTTCTCTTACCGATATAGCGCGTTTCAAAGGTGTTGCAGAAACTGATGATGTAATAAAAAATTGGATGAGGAATCGCGGTACTATAGAATTTTTGGGATTATGGGAAAAACTGAACAATCCCAACTTTAAACCCGTCGAATTCGACGGGTTTAAAAATGAAGCAGGCAGTAATCATTTCGTATTGTCTCCAAGTAAGTGGGTTAAACAAACAAATGCAGTGGGTTTGATATCAAAACAAGGCAGAAAGGGTGGTACTTTTGCTCACAAGGACATCGCCTTTGAGTTCGCTTCCTGGATTTCTGCTGAATTCAAACTCTATCTTATCAAAGAATTTCAACGGCTTAAGGAGGAAGAGAATGAAAGGTTGGTACTTGGTTGGGATGTAAAACGAATGCTGACTAAAATCAACTACCGCATTCACACCGATGCAATAAAACGTCACATAATCCCGCCCAGAATATCTAAAGTACAGGCAAATATAATTTATGCAAATGAGGCCGATGTGCTGAACAAAGCCTTGTTCGGTATGACGGCGTAGGAATGGCGCGATAAAAATCCAAAGATTAATGGGAATATTCGCGATTATTCTGACGTAACGCAACTTATCTGTTTGGCAAATCTGGAGACATTAAATGCCGAGTTTATCCGCCAGGGATTATCGCAATCACAAAGATTACTCAAACTTAACGGGATTGCCATTATTCAAATGACTTCTTTGCTTGATAATCCCAGTGTAAAAAAATTGCATTAACTATGACAAAATCAATTAAAAATGATCAATTACAAATTACGAATGAAGATAATCGTAATTGTAAATTTGTAATTCGTAATTGTAATATGAAGCCCTCCGGCATTGACTGGCTGGGCAATGTCCCTGAGGAGTGGGATGTTTTACCAATCTGGATGTTGTTTTATATGGGTAGAGGCCGTGTTATTAGCAAAGAAGAAATTCTTGATAATCCGGGAGAATATCCAGTCTATTCATCGCAGACAGAAAACAATGGAAATTTGGGAGGTCTCGCAACTTATGATTTTGAGGGCGATTATATTACATGGACAACTGACGGCGCGAATGCAGGAACTGTTTTTAATCGTTCAGGAAAATTTAATTGTACCAATGTTTGTGGAACACTTAAACCAAAAAAACTTAAAGATATTGATTTGAGATTTTTCACTCATGCGCTTAATGTCTGTACAAAAATATTTGTTCGCTATGATATCAACCCAAAATTGATGAATAATGTATTAGCTGGGATTAATGTGCAGGTGCCACCAATTAAAGATCAAGAAAATATTTGCAATTTCCTCGACCGCGAGACGGCGAGGATTGACGAAGTGGTGGCGAAAAAGCAAAAGCTGATGGAGCTTTTCAAAGAAAAGCGCCAAGCGTTGATCACCCACGCCGTCACCAAAGGCCTTGACCCGAAAGCCAAAATGAAACCCTCCGGCATTGACTGGCTGGGCAATATTCCCGAGGGGTGGGAAGTGAAGCGATTTGGTTTTTTATTTTCATTTAATAAAGGGTTGAGCATTACAAAGGAAAATCTGCAAGATGAAGGTATTCCTTGTGTTAATTACGGTGAAATTCACTCAAAATATGGTTTTGAGGTTAATCCTCTAGAAGATGATTTAAAGTGCGTTTCAAAAGATTATTTAAAAGATAATCAAGGATCAATTTTAAATTTCGGTGATTTTATCTTCGCAGATACATCTGAAGATATTAAGGGATCTGGTAATTTTACATATTTGAATAGCCGTGAAGTTACATTTGCGGGGTATCATACAATTATAGCCAAACTTCATATTCAGATGAACTTTAGGTTTCTAGCATATCTATTCGATTCAGTAAATTACAGGACACAAATTAGAAGTATGGTTGCTGGCATAAAAGTTTACAGTATTACAAAAGAAATTTTAAAAAATACTTTTGTTTTACTTCCGTCCTTTTTGGAGCAAAAATCCATTGTTGCATTTCTTGACCGCGAGACGGTCAAGATTGATGAAATGATGAAAAAAGTTGAAATACAAATTGAAAAATTGCATGAATACCGGCAGGTGCTCATCACCAGCGCCGTGACGGGGAAAATTAAAGTAGAGCCAACTTTTAGTATGGTTTGACATATATTAAGTTAAGTGATAAACTTTACATATAAATAACCTTATATAAAGTTGCTTATTATGAAAAATAAAACATTCAAATCCGGCGAGTACAAGCAACAGTACGAATACAAAAGCTTTTCTCCGTCTCTGATTAATATGGCTTTTCAATGGTCTGATCCAAAAATTGATGTCTTGCTTGAAGAAGCGAATAGATACTTGGGAGAATTAAACGCTTATTCCTTACTTGTTCCGGATGTAGATTTTTTTATCAGAATGCATATTTTTAAAGAAGCCACGACATCCAGCAGAATTGAGGGAACAAAAACCGGTATGGATGAAGCGCTTTTGCCCAAAGAAGAAATCAACCCCGAGAGAAGAGATGATTGGACAGAAGTGCAAAATTATACCAAAGCAATGAATTATTCAATCACTGAATTGGAAAAACTTCCGTTGTCAATGCGACTGCTTAAAAACACGCATAAAATTCTATTAACCGGAGTCCGTGGCAAGCACAAGCAACCTGGAGAAATCCGCTCCAGCCAAAACTGGATCGGCGGCGCGACATTAAAAGATGCGGTATTTATTCCGCCGCATCCAAGCGAGCTGCCGGATTTGCTTAGCGATTTAGAAAAATTTTGGCATAATAAAAATATTGATATGCCTCATTTAATCAAGATTGCTATCAGTCATTATCAATTTGAAACCATACATCCTTTCTTAGATGGCAATGGTCGTATTGGCCGATTGTTTATTACTCTTTATCTTGTGTCCCAAAGCATCTTACGCAAACCAACATTATACCTGTCGGATTTTTTTGAAAGAAATAAAGGCGCTTATTACGACGCGCTCACTATAGTGAGGACTTCAAATAATATAGAACAGTGGATTAAATTCTTTTTGGTCGGAATTGCGGAAACAGCAAAAAATGGTAAATTGACTTTTGAAAAAATTATTGCCCTTAGACAAAAATCAGAACAAAAAATTATATCTCTTGGAAAGAGGGCAAAAATAGGCCAGGAACTGCTTAAGTATCTATATTCTCAACCAATCTTAAACACCAAGCAGGTAGCCGAAAGATTACAAATAACTCATCCTTCGGCAAGTACGCTGGTTAAACAATTTGAAAAAATTGGGATTTTTAAAGAGATCACCGGATTCAAAAGAAACAGGTTATTTGTGTTTTCTGAATACTTAAAGTTGTTCGAAAAAACAGTCGCGCGGCATACTTAAAATAAAACATTATGGACACATCAGAAAAATCATTTGAAGCGCATATAGAGACAGTCTTGACCGCTTCCGGCTACCGTAAGCGCGAACCGAAACATTACAACGCGGAATCGTGTCTGGACGAAGACATGCTTTTTGAGTTTATTTACGCTACTCAACCCAAAGAATGGGAGAAATTAAAACAGCAGCACGGTGAGGAAGTGAAAGCAAAATTTATCTATCGTTTGAAACAGGAGATAGAAAAACGCGGAACGCTGGATGTGTTTCGTAAAGGTTTTGCCGATTATGGTTCCCGTTTTCAGCTTGTTTGTTTTACGCCGGAAAGTACGCTCAATCCCGAGCATGCCGTACTTTACCAAAACAACATTTTTTCCATTATACGACAGGTGAAATTCAGCCGGAAAGACGAAAAGTCATTGGATACCGTCATTTTCATTAACGGTTTGCCTATTGCGACACTTGAACTCAAAAACTATTTTACCGGCCAGAATGTTGAGAACGCGATCAAGCAATACCGCTACGATCGCGATCAGCGCGAACCCTTGTTTGCGTTCAAACGGTGTTTGGTGCATTTTGCTGTGGACAATGATCTAGTGTATATGACCACGCGTTTGGCTGGTAAATCCACGTTCTTTTTGCCATTTAATAAAGGCTTTGAAAACGGTGCCGGCAATCCGGTGAATCCAAGTGGATTTAAGAGCGCTTATTTGTGGGAAGAAGTATTGCAGAAAGAAAGTTTGCTCCAAATTTTGGCAGAGTTTATGTTGGTTGCGATTGAACGCACCACTGACGAAGAAGGCAACGAAAAAGAAAAAGAGACGCTCATTTTTCCGCGTTATCACCAATTGGACGCGGTACGCAAGATGGTTGATCACGCCAAAGAGCATGGCGCGGAACAAAACTATCTTATCCAGCACAGTGCCGGTTCGGGCAAGACCAAAACAATTTCGTGGTTAGCGCACAAGCTGGTTGGGTTACATACTCTGTATAATGTCAAAATTTTCGATACGGTCGTGGTAGTTTCTGACCGGCGGGTGATTGACAAACAACTGCGCGATGAAGTCTTACAATTCCAACAAGTAGAAGGCGTAGTACAGGCAATTGACCAGCATTCATCACAACTTCGAGACGCGCTGGATACAAGCAAGAAAGTTATCGTTACTACCTTGCAAAAATTTCCTTATATTGTCGATGAAATCAGCAAACAGGCAGACAAAAAATTTGCCGTCATTATAGACGAAGCGCACTCATCGCAAACAGGAGAAAGTAGTAAGAGTTTGAAAAAGGTTTTAGGATCACTCGAGGAAGCGGCGACCGGAAACGCCCAGGAAGAAGAGCTCACGAGCGAAGATGTAGTACTCAAAGAACTGAAAAGCCGTGGCCGCCAGAAAAACATCAGTTTTTTTGCCTTTACCGCTACGCCCAAAGCCAAAACTATGGAGCTTTTTGGTACTAAGAAACCCAACGGGACTTTTGAGCCGTTTCATCTTTACTCCATGCGCCAGGCGATCGAAGAAGGATTTATTTTGGATGTGCTGAAAAACTATACAACTTTTCAGACTTACTTTAATCTGATTAAAAAAACTGAAGAAGATCCGCAATACGAAAAGAAAAAAGGCATCGCGCTTTTAAAATCTTATGTAGAATTACACGATCATGCTATTGGTAAGAAGACAGAGTTGGTGATGGAACACTATCTTTCCCATGTGCGCAATAAAATAGATGGTTATGCAAAATCGATGATTGTTACCCGTTCGCGGTTGCACGCGGTGCGATATAAACTCACATTTGATAATTACATCAAAGAACATAACTATCCATTTAAAACACTGGTAGCATTTTCGGGTACAGTGTTCGATAAAGACACGCATAAGGAATTTACCGAGGCGGGAATGAATGGATTACGAAGTGAAAAACTGACGGTGGAAACATTTAAATTGCCAGAATACAAAATCTTGATTGTGGCCAATAAATTTCAGACAGGTTTTGATCAACCGTTACTCCATACAATGTATGTTGATAAAAAACTTGGTGGAGTAATGGCGGTGCAGACCTTGAGTCGTTTGAATAGAACACACAAGGGTAAAGACGATACGATGATTTTGGATTTTGCCAATCAGGAGGAAGAAATACAGAAAGCATTCCAGCCCTACTATGACAAAGCGATACTTACCAAAGCTACAGACCCGAACAAGCTTTATGATATGGAACGAAAATTGTATGATTTTCATTTGTATACATCAGAAAATGTGGAACAGTTTGCCGGAGTATTCTTCAAACGCGGAGCGACACAGGAAAAACTGCACCCGCTTTTGGATCCGATTGTTGTGGAATATTTGAAGCGGGAGAAGAAAGAACGGATTGACTTTCGTGATCAAATCAATAATTATATTCGTCTCTACGCTTTTTTATCGCAGATAGTGTCTTTTAAGGATCTGAATTTGGAAAAGTTGTATGCTTTTTTGCGAATGCTCTCGCGGAAGTTACCGTTGGACAAGGATCGATTGCCGGTTGAGATTACCGATAATGTAAACATGGACACGTACCGTATTCAGCAAATTTCAAGCGGAAGCATAGAGTTGGAAAAGGCTACCGGTGAACTTAAACCAATGGAAGGGCTTGGAACCGGAAAGGGTGCAGGCGACGAAAAAGAGTTTTTGTCGCTTATCATTGAGGAAGTAAACGAACGTTTTGGTACGGATTTTACCGATGGCGACAAAGTGTTTTTTGCCGAACTGGAAACGCGCCTTACCGGTAACCAAACCTTGAATCAAAGCGCCAAAACAAACACAAAAGATGCACTAAAAATGGTTTTTGGTCACATTTTTGAAGATCAACTGCATACCATGGTTGAGTCCAATTTTGATATCTACAAAAAGATCGTGGAGAATGCGGAATTTGGGCAATTCGTCAAAGAGAAGATGTTTGAAGAGGTGTATACAAAGCTGAGATGAGATAGAGAGGAAATGATATTGTCAAAGCAAATTGACCAGATGGTTTATAAACTCTACGACCTCACGCCGGAAGAAATTGAAATGATTGGAAAAAGCGTTTTTGGAGTATATTTACAAAATCGCTCGAACTCATTTTACCAAAAATTGCTGACAAATTAAAGCTTCCGCCTTCGCTGAAGCAACGGACGGGCAGGCCGGCAATGACGGCAAGGAAAAGGGGTTAAAGCCTGCCCGCATTGCTACGCAAAGCGTTGCAGGCGGGGGGGGAAAAGGAATTGCCGTCATTGCCTCCGCAGGAGTTTACTCCGTTTCCGCCAAAAGCGGATTTACGGGGCTTCCCGCAAAACTTTTCGCGCCGGAAATAAAAGAGATAAAAAGGAGACACGCTTGGCCCAACCCACCTATCCGCGCGTGTCAAAACACTCCCTTAAAATGGGAAATTTGATATGCTGAAGATTAGAAAAAATTATAAGTGAAAGGTAACCCTAGTAAAATGTTCGTAGCTATCTCTTATATATTTCCAAAAAACACACTTCTCGAATATAGTTCCTCTGAGAAAAACATATTATCATTGTTTTTTAACTACTATTACGGAGTTAATAATAGTAGAAATTTTATTTTGAAATTGAATTTGAAATCCCCGAAGATACTTTTCACGTATCATAGGATACAATAATGATCTCAATCCTTGGACAGTTCTGATAATTAAAATCTGGTCTTTTTTTATACTTCTTATTAAATATCTTAACAAGGCCTGTTTTTCTCTATCGGTTTCTCCTGCCAGCGTAGCTAAAATAATTACATCATATGTTTCAACGCTTTTCATTTTAGTAATATCCTTATGCATAAAATTTATTTTCCCAGTTAATCCAAGTTTAGGGATTAATTTTGAAGAAATTTCACAGGCTTCTTTTTGTATATCGAGGCAATCCACATAAATATCATAATTTTCTGCTAGCAAGATTGATGAAATTGGTAAAGGACCTGATCCTATAAATAAAATTCTGTTAAGGGCTCTTTTATATAGAGCATTTGATATTCCAAATTCAAACGAGATCAATTTTTTATAAAAAACGTAGGCTGGGTATTTTTTTATTTCAAACGAAGGTTCTTTACTATTAATGATTTTCCAAGACCAAGTCTTTTCTCGTTGATACTCATAATTTGCCCAAATACTTCGTAAATGAGGTTGAACCTTTTTTATATCAGGATCACTTAGTAGTTTATCAATAACATTATCATTAGCCGCTAAAATTAATTTAAGTAACGATTCATAATATCTGTAGTAGCTATTGTTTAACCAACTCGATGGTGATGAAACTAAATAGTGGTAAATAAAAAGTACTTTTTTCTTAATACTAAATTTTTTACTAGTCATTTTTTATTATTTAAATTTTTTAAAATCTTTTTAGGTTACGACTTTTTTTACTCAACTGCATTTTGTATATAGAAAATCTCCCCATTTTTTTATAGTTTTCACAGCAGAAAATTATCTTAACTTTATAACCTAGTTTGTTTGCTATTTTATAGGGATCATTTTCATGATCAGACATTTCAACAAAGGACATTAATACAATACCATCTACGTTCAATCGAGTTTTTGTTTGTTTTAAAAATCTTTGAACTATTATTTTTCCACCATCTTTTACTGGGCCAAAAATTCCTGTTCCTTCAGGTCTATAGAAATGATTAAATACAATTAGATCAAATTTTATGCCTTTGTAAATATTTTGAAAAAGATCACTGTGTGTAATATAACCTCTCAATCTTCCAATTTTTTGATCTCTCAGTTTTCATAGTAAAATAGCCAATACCCACCCGGCTCCATTCGGTAAACGGGAGCATTATGGGTCTGGTTTTGGTTTATCT
>Ga0100389_1003839_pt1 | contig 11685 bp, 10 predicted proteins | sample CryGeymeta201513_FD_81537 | JGI IMG/M metagenome (GOLD analysis project Ga0100389, IMG submission 81537) | Groundwater microbial communities from Crystal Geyser aquifers in Utah, USA - Crystal Geyser metaG 2015-13 | ecosystem: Environmental > Aquatic > Deep subsurface > Groundwater | place: USA... | reverse complement strand
TGATACGGCACCAACCTTTTAAACCTTGCGCACCCTGCCGGAAACCGTCTGAATGACAGCTATTTTTCTGAGCCTTTTGCTATCCGTCGCCGGGGTGCTGCTGGTGCAGCGCCTGGCGGTGCCGTACGGGGGCGCAACCCCGCGACCTTGATTTTGCCTTGTCCTGTTTTATTGAGTTATTTAAGAGCGTCCCCCCCCCCACACACGAAGTTGGGGGGGGGGACGCGATGAATCGCGCCCCTACTGGCGGGTCAAACTGCGGTAGCGGATGCGGTGGGGCTGGTCGGCGTCGCGGCCCAGGCGCTTCTTGCGCTCGGCTTCATATTCGGAATAGTTGCCCTCAAACCAGACCACCTGGCTGTCGCCTTCAAACGCCAGCATATGGGTGGCGATGCGGTCGAGAAACCAGCGGTCGTGGCTGATGACCACCGCGCAGCCGCCGAAGTTTTCGAGACCTTCTTCGAGGGCACGCAGGGTGTTGACATCCAGATCGTTGGTCGGTTCATCCAAAAGCAGCACGTTGGCCTCCTCGCGCAGCATCTTGGCCAGATGCACGCGGTTGCGCTCACCGCCCGAGAGGACGCCGACCTTTTTCTGCTGGTCGCTGCCCGAAAAGTTGAAGCGCGCTACATAAGCGCGGCCATTGACCGACTGGTTGCCGATCTGGATGAATTCCTGGCCATTGCAAACTTCTTCAAAGATGGTTTTGTTGGCGTCGAGGCTGCGGTTCTGGTCAACGTAGCCGAGTTTGACCGTCTCCCCGACCTTGAAGCTGCCGCTGTCGGGCTCTTCCTGGCCGGTGATCATGCGGAAGAGGGTGGTCTTGCCCGCGCCGTTGGGGCCGATGACGCCGACAATGCCGCCGGGGGGCAGGTTGAAGCTGAGCTTGTCGATTAACAGCCGCGCGCCATAGCCCTTGCTGACCTCTTTGGTTTCAACGACAATGTCGCCCAAGCGCGGACCGGGTGGAAGATAAAGCTCCAGATCTTTTTCTTTGGCTGCCGCCTCGTTGCCGAGAAGTTTTTCGTAAGAGCTGATGCGCGCCTGGGCCTTGGTGTGCCGCCCTTTGGGCGACATGCGGATCCATTCCAGCTCACGTTGCAGGGTTTGCTGGCGCTTGCTTTCGGCCTTTTCTTCACGCCGCAGTCGTTCTTGTTTCTGTTCGAGCCAGCTCGAATAGTTGCCCTTCCAGGGAATGCCCTGTCCGCGATCGAGTTCGAGGATCCAGCCCGCCACATTGTCAAGAAAGTAGCGGTCATGGGTTACGGCAATTACTGTGCCTGGGTAGCGTTGCAGGTGCTGCTCCAGCCAGGCGACGGTTTCGGCATCCAGATGGTTGGTCGGTTCATCCAGCAACAGGATGTCCGGTTTGCGCAGCAGCAGGCGGCAGAGGGCAACGCGGCGTTTTTCCCCTCCCGACAGGTTTTTGATCGGGGTCTCAGGCGGTGGGCAGCGCAGGGACTCTTCCGCCAGTTCGAGGCGCGAGTCGAGATCCCAGGCATCGGCGGCATCGAGGGCATCTTGCACCTTGGCCTGCCGTTCGAGCAGCTTGTCCATATCGCAATCGGGGTCGGCGAAGGCGTTGTTGATCTCTTCAAATTCGGCCAGCAGGTCGACCGTCTCCTGAACCCCCTCTTTGACGACATCACGCACAGACTTGCTTTCATCCAGCTGGGGTTCTTGTTCCAGATAGCCAACGCTGTAGCCTGGAGACAGAACCGCCTCACCGTTGAATTCCTTGTCAACGCCGGCCATGATCTTGAGCAGGGTCGATTTGCCCGAGCCGTTAAGGCCGAGCACGCCGATCTTGGCGCCATAGAAATAGGACAGCGAGATGTCCTTGATGACCGGCTGCTTGTTGTAACTCTTGCTGACGCGCATCATGGAATAGATAATTTTTTTTGTGTCTTCGCTCATAATGGAACCAACTTTTTGGAAAAGAGTGAACCGGGGGCTGAAAAAGATTTTTTGCCCGCGGAAGGTATACCATTGTCTCTGCCGCCGGGCAAGGGGGCCGTTCGGGACTGCGCCCGCTGAGGAAATTAGCCAGAAAAAAACCCGTTTCACGGCACGCAAAAAAAACAAATTTCGCCCCTTGTCGGAGAGCGTTGCAAAAAAAATGTTTTTGGTGATAGATTGCGCCTGTGAACAGAGACTTCTTTTTGGGTTTATCCCCGACATGAGTGGCACCGCAGGTTTTACCGCCACAGATCCCGAGATAGCGGCCCAGCTTTATGGGCGGCAGAATCGTTATCTGAAACAGGTTGAGCGCGCCCTGGGTATTCGCATTGGTAGCAATGGGCTGGCCCTGAATTTCACCGGTGATGCTTCTCAGGTTGTCATTGGCCGCCGGGTCTTTGAGGAACTGGAGCAATTACTCAAAGAAGGTCTGCCTCTTTACCCGCCCGATGTCGATTATGCGGTGCGCATCATCTGTGAAGACTCTTCCATCTGCCTGCGCGACATTTTTCTCGATACGGTTTTTATCTCGGCGCGCAAGAAACTCATCGGCCCCAAAACCCTGGCACAAAAAACCTATATCGACGCCATTCGTTCCCATCATGTGGTCTTTGGCATCGGCCCGGCAGGAACCGGCAAAACTTATCTGGCCATGGCTATGGCCGTAGCCGCTTTGCTGCGCAAGGACGTCAGCCGGATTCTGCTGGTGCGTCCGGCGGTCGAAGCGGGAGAAAAACTCGGTTTTCTACCCGGTGATCTGGCCGAAAAGGTCAACCCTTACCTGCGGCCCCTTTACGACGCCCTCTTCGACATGCTTGAGCCCGAACACGCCAAGGAGCTGGTCGCCAAGGGCACGGTCGAAGTGGCTCCCCTGGCCTTCATGCGCGGTCGCACCCTCAATGATGCTTTTGTGATTCTCGATGAAGCCCAGAATACCACGATTGAGCAGATGAAGATGTTCCTCACCCGGCTGGGGTTTGGCAGTCAGGCCGTGGTGACCGGCGATGTCACCCAGGTTGATCTGCCCGATCGTCAACGCTCGGGCCTGCTCCATGCCACCGAGGTGCTGACCGGGGTCACCGATATTTATTTTAATTTTTTCACCGATGTCGATGTTGTCCGCCATCCTATCGTCCAGTCCATTGTGCAGGCCTACCAGGCAGCTGATTCTCGCAAGCTGCGTGATCTGCGCCACGTCTGACAGTCGCCGCAGGAAAGTTTTCTATGGCCAAAAAAGAACAGGCCGACGCACGCGAAAAGCTGCTCGACCGCAAGCCCGAACCCAAAAAAAACGCGCAAAAAGATGACGTCTGGTACCGCCAACGCCGTCAGTTGGCAATTTTGTTGCTGGCGTTGCTGGCGCTCCTGCTCACCTTTGTGATTGTGCCCAAGGGCGCATTTGTGCCGGAATACGAGGTGCCGGGAGAAATTGCCGGACGCGATATTAAAGCGCAACGTGATCTGCTGATCGAAGATGCACCTTTAACCCAGGCCAAGCGCGAAGAGGCCCGTCAAGAAATTCTGCCACTTTACGATCTCGACGCTGAGGCCGGCAAGAACGCCCTGGCCCGCTTGCGGCGTGCTTTACTCGAAATCATTAAGACGGCTCAGCTGAGGCGTCAGCCATCTGACGCGCCGCGCGCGCTTGGCGCTGAAACCCTGCCCGCACCGACGGACAGCGAAAAACCCTGGCAGGTTATTGGAAGCATCCTCGGGTTTGAACTCAGCGCCGAGGAGTATCAGGTTTTACGCAACCTTGAGCCCGAGCTGAATGTTGACGGGCTGCATCAGCAACTGCTGGAAATTTTTACCCGCCCCCTGGTGGCCAATAGCGAACTCTTTCGGGCCGATCTGCAACGCGGCATCGTTGTGCGTACCCTGGCCAGCCAGCAGGAAAAGGTGTATCAGCAGCTGCCCGAGGTCTTGGGGTTGAGTGAAGCCCTGGGGGCCAGCGATCCGCTGCTGAAACAGACCCCCGGGATCAAGCGTGAACAGCGCCGGGTGCTTTTGTCGGTATTGCAACGTCTGATTCGACCCAGTCTCACCTACAATCAGCAGGAAACCGAGCAACGCCGCCAGAAAGCCTACGCCGAAGTGACTCCGGTGCTCTTTCAGGTGAAGAAAGGGGAGATGATTGTGCGCGAGGGCGAGCGCGTCAGTGCCGTCCAGATTGCCAAATTGCGCGCCCTGCGTGAAATCGGACGCGACAACCATAGTTTCGAAATTGCCGCAGGCATGCTCCTCTGTATCCTGGTGTTTTTCGCCGCTGCCCATCGTTTTGTGCAGTCGAGTGTGCGCAAATATAATCCCGATATTCGCGATCTGCTCTTTCTCACCAGTATCACCCTGCTTTATTTTGTGTTGGTCAAGCTCTCCCTGTTGATTGCTACCGGGCTGGCGAGTACGGTCGAATTTATTGACGGCAGCAGCTACTACTATGTTATCCCTTTTGCGGTCGGCGCCATGCTGGTGCGCATTGTGCTCAATTCGGAAACCGCGCTTATTTTCACCGTCTGCATTGCCTGGCTGACGGGCATTCTCTTCGGCAACAGCCTGTTCATTACGATATACGTGCTGGCGGCCAATCTCATCGGGGCCCACGGCGTTCGCCATTGTAAAGAGCGCTCACACCTTTACCGCGCCGGACTCTGGGTGGCAGCGGTCAATGTCGGAATGATTTTGGGTTTGCACCTCATGGCCGGACGGCCTCTGGATGTACAACTGCTCTACAAGCTGGGCCTCGGTCTGACCGGCGGATTGCTCAGTGCCGTGGTCGTCAACGGGGTGATTCCGCTGATCGAAACCCTGTTTAAATATACGACCGATATCAAATTGCTCGAACTGGCGAATATGAATTCGCCGGTGCTCCGCGAATTGATGGTGCAGGCACCGGGCACCTATCATCACTCCATGATCGTCGGCAGCCTGGTGGAATCGGCCGCCGAAGAAATCGGGGCCAACCCGCTGCTGGCCCGCGTGGGGGCCTATTATCACGATATCGGCAAAATCAAAAAGCCCCTTTACTTCATTGAAAATTCCGGTGGCCAGCGCAACAAACACGATAAACTGGCCCCCTCCATGAGTGCCCTGGTGCTGACCTCCCATGTCAAAGACGGTGTTGAGCTGGCGCGGGAACATCGGTTGGGGCTGCCGATTATCAATATTATTCGTGAACATCACGGTACGGCTTTAATCAAGTTTTTCTACGATCGGGCCAAGTCCCTGTCCGATCCCGAAGTCGAACAGGTTGACGAGCGCGATTACCGTTATCATGGGCCCAAACCCCAAAGCCGCGAAGCCGCCCTCATTATGCTGGCCGATGCCGTTGAGGCGGCCAGCCGTACCCTGACCGAACCCACGCCGGCCCGGATCAAGGGTATGGTCAAGAAACTGATCAACAATATTTTTATCGATGGCCAGCTCGACGAATGCAATCTCACCTTTAAAGATCTGCATCTCATCGCGCGCAGTTTTAATCGTATTCTGGGGGGAATTTTCCATAACCGCATCGATTACCCTGAGCCGGTGCATATTGTCCGCGAGAAGAAAGTCGAGGAAAGTCAGACCCGTGAAAATCCAGATCGAGAATCGCCAGCGGCGGCAGAAGATATTGAAACGTCCCCTGCGCAGAACCGCCAGCAAAATTCTAGACGCCTTGGGATATCCTGAGGGCGAATTGTCCCTGTTAATTGTCGACAATGCACACATACAGCAGCTTAATCGCGACTATTTGCAGCGCGATTACCCCACCAATGTCATCTCCTTCGCCATGCAGGAGGGTGAAGGGCAGGGGGTGCAACCCCAGCTGCTTGGAGATGTGGTCATCAGTGCCGAACGGGCTGCCGCCGATGCCGCCGATGCTCAGGTTCCTTTCGAAAGTGAACTCGTTTTTCTGCTGCTGCACGGAATTCTGCACCTGCTCGGCTACGATCATGAACGCGGTAGCGACGCGGATGCCCGCCTGATGGAAGCCAAGGAAACGCAGATCTTTGCGCTGCTGCAAAACGACATTCTCGCTCTGGCTGGCCGACCGACCAGAGCAACTGCGCCTTAAGGAGGGGCCTCTACGTGGATTCCGACCCTGGTGCCGGTTTGTTCCGGCAAATTAAACGAAAATTTTTCCCGCGTCCGCAGGCCAACACCGAAGCCGATCTGCACAACATGATTGATGCCTCTGAACTCGAAGGCATTATCGATGAAGAAGAAGGCGATATGCTCCAGTCGATTCTGGAGCTGGACGACACCCTGGTGCGCGAAATTATGGTGCCGCGAACTTCCATGGTCTGTTGCGATAAATGCGCCCCCCTTGACGAGGTGCTCAAAGCCGTGATCGATTCCGGCCATTCACGCATCCCCATTTATGCTGTCAGCCCCGACAACATTGTCGGCTTGGTCTACGCGAAAGATTTGCTGCGCTTCTGGGGCACCCCCCTCGCAGAAATTCCCCTCAAAAAAGTTCTGCGCCCGCCTTTTCTGGTGCCGGAAACCAAAAATATCAGCGATCTGCTGCAAGACTTTAAACAACGCCGGGTGCATATTGCTATTGTCATCGATGAGTATGGTGGCACTTCGGGGTTGGTGACTATCGAAGATTTGATTGAAGAGATTGTCGGCGATATTCAGGATGAATACGACTTTGAAGTCGACTGGCTCATCGAAGAAGAGGGCGGGGCCGTGCTGGTCGATGGGCGCTTGAATATCGAAGAATTTGAAGAACGTTTTGCCATTCAGGTCGCCCGCGAAAAATTCGATACTGTCGGCGGTTATGTGGTCGAAGTTCTGGGCCGTGTGCCCCCCATTGGGGAACGTTTGCAGTTCAACGGCCTCACTCTGCTGGTGGTCGATGCCGATCCCCGGGCGGTACGCCAGTTGCGCGTTATGCCGGGCGAAACCCCGGCCCCCCCTGCGCCATGAGTTCAGGATTCACCCGGCTTTTCGCCACCCGGCGCGGGTTTGATCTGTGGCCGGCCGCCCTTTCCGGCCTGTTGCTGGCTGGGGCCTTTCCGCCCCTCAGCTGGGGATTTCTGGGGTTTTTCGCCCTGATCCCCCTGTTGCTGGTCGCGGAAAAACGCCCCTTCGCCAGCGGTTTTGTTGCCGGAGTAAGTTTTTTCGCCCCGCTGCTTTACTGGCTGAACATTGTCATGACCACCTACGGCGGCTTGGCGCCGTTTTTTTCGGGGGTCGCCTGGTTGATGCTCTGTGCCTTTCTGGCCCTCTATTTTGGCGCGGCCCTCTGGCTGGGCTTTCTCTTTCAGCGCCGCCTGGGGCTCGCGCTTGTTTTCACCCTGCCCCTGTTGTGGGTTGGCGGGGAATACCTGCGTGGGCATCTCTTCAGCGGCTTTCCCTGGGGTTTGATCGGCTACGCTGCCATCGACATGCCAACCCTGCGTCAGTCTGCCGATCTGCTCGGGGTCTACGGGCTTTCCTGGTTATTTGTGCTGGTCAATTGCGTCGGCTTTCTCCTCATCCGCCACGCGCGCCGTCGGACAACCTGGCTGGCCCTTGGGCTGACCGGGCTGGCGCTGGCCGGCACCTGGTTTTACGGCCTGCATCCGCGCCCGCAAAATTCGTCCCCGGGCAAAAGCCTGCGCGTCGGCCTGATTCAGGGCAATATCGCACAGCAGCAAAAATGGGATCCCGCCTTTCGTCAAACCACTCTCGACACCTACAAACGCCTCAGTCTCGCTGCCGTCAAGCAAGGCGCCGAACTCCTCATCTGGCCCGAAGCAGCCACGCCCTTTTACGTACAGGAACCCGGCCCCGACAGCCGCCAGGTCTTCGATCTGGTCAGGCAGACGGCCAAGCCGCTGCTGCTGGGGGCACCCTCCTATACCCTTGCTGCCGCTGGTGCCTATCGCTACCACAATAGCGCCTATTTGCTCGATGCTACCGGCCAGGTTGCCGGGCGCAGTGACAAAATCCACCTGGTGCCCTTCGGTGAATATGTGCCCCTGGCAAAGCTGCTGTTTTTCATCAACAAGCTGGTGACGGGGGTCGGTGATTACACTCCCGGCCAGGTCAATCCCCTCGCCCTCAATGGCCACCAACTCGGGGTGCTGATTTGTTATGAGGCGATCTTTCCCGAATTGGCCCGTGGCTATGTCAAGGAGGGCAGTGATCTGCTGGTAAATCTCACCAACGACGCCTGGTTCGGACGTTCCTCAGCCCCGCGTCAGTTGCTCGATATGACCCGCATGCGCGCCATAGAAAACCGCATCTGGATCGCCCGCGCCGCCAATACCGGCATTTCGGCTCTCATCACGCCCGCTGGCAAGGCCCTGAACCAAACCGCCATCTTCACCCCCAGCCAGCTTGTCGGTAGCGTCGCCCTCGGCGCTGCGCCAACCCTGTACAAGCGTTACGGCGACAGCTTCGCAAAGGCCTGCCTGCTCCTCACCGCCCTTGGATTACTGCTGATTTCTCTCCGTCGCCCGCCACGAAATCCGCTCCCACAAGGCACAAGAAAAGCACATAACCCCCCTCGATCCCCCCTTAACTTAAGAGGGGAAGGAAAAGCAGTGTCGGACAAATAGAGTGCAGTGCCGTTACCGTTTAGCCCGTGTGAGCGTAGCGAGCCGGGGCCTTTGGGTTTTCGTGTCAGGCTCGCAGCGTTGGTAGTTGACCCGCAACCAATAAGCGTCCGGCAGTAAAGCCACCAAGTTCATCATGCCGCCCGCAGGGCAAGCCCGTTTTTGCTGACTTTTTGTGGCGCCTGAACAAAAAGTCAGGCGCCGCGCGGGGGCGCAACCCCGCGACCTTGACCTTGCTTTGTGCCCCAAAAAAATTAGTCAACTAATCAACTACGACTTCCTTCCACCACCAGAAATTATTTTTTTTGAGAGAGGTAATGAGTCTGAATTTAGTATAGAATATGGTTTAAATTCAACATTGGAGGTCGTATGAAACAATTATCAATCGCAGCAGGTGTCATCCCCCTGGGTGATTTCAAAAGCCACGCTGCTCGTTATCTGAAAAACCTGAATGGGCCGATGATCATCACCCAGAACGGTCGACCGGCCGGCGTGCTGCTTTCCCCCGCAGATTACGATCAGTTGACCGAACGGCAGCTGTTCCTTGAATCGCTCGCGGCCGGTTTGGCAGATGCTGAAGAGGGACGATTACTCAATGGACAGCAGCTGCAGGCAGAGCTTCACCTGGCTCGGGTGAGACGCAGCAGGTCATGAACATTCTCTGGACAACGCACGCAAAAAACTGTCTTGTCGAGATTGAAAATTTTATCGCCAGCGATGATCCTGTTGCCGCACAGCGCTGGATACAAAAGCTGATTCAGCGCGCCGAAGTTCTTGCCGAACACCCGCATGCGGGACGCATACTGCCGGAGATACCTCAAGATAAACTACGAGAATTAATTGAAGGAAATTATCGCATCGTTTATCGGATTCTCGGTGAAAGGGTTGAGATCCTGACTGTCTTTGAGCGGCACCGGTTGCTGCCAAAGGGTGAAATCCAGAGTTGAGACGAACAGGGCAGGCCCATCATAAGGTTCCTGGCCCTCTTCAGACGCAATGTAACCCGAGCAACGGCAAGCAGCAAAATCCGCCTCACACGAAGGCGCGAAACCGCGGGAAGACATCAATTCTCCACCAAACGGCATTTCACCTACAGCCGCAGCGAATGAGCATCAAACTTCCGCTGGAGAAATTTCTTGCTCCTCCCCTTGGCTTAAGGGGAGGCCGGGAGGGGTTACTCCTGGCAGGAACTGCCATGTGTTTTGAAAATCCAGGCGAACTCGTAACGGTAACCTCCCCCCGGCCCCCTTTGGGCCTAAGCGGGGGCGACAATCCTGATGACTGAACAGTCGCTCAGCTTGTTCAAGCAGAAAAACACTGGATCCCGGTCGTCATCTTGTTTTGTCCTGTTTTAGGGAGTTATTTAGGAGGTCCCCCCAGAGGTTCCGGTGCGATTTTCGCGGCTGAAAGCCGCTCCCACAAAAAAAAAGGCATAACCCCCCTCAATCCCCCCTTAACTTAAGAGGGGAAGAAAAGCAGTGCCGGACAAATAGAGCGCAGCGCCGTCACCGTTTAGCCCGTGTGAGCGCAGCGAGCCGGGGCCTGTCGCTTTTCGTGTCAGGCTCGCAGCGTTGGTTGTTGATTCGCAGTCAACAACCAGCCAACACAAAAGCCCCCCAGTTCATCATGCCGCCCGCAGGGCAAGCTTTGTTTTTGCTGACTTTTTGTGGCGTCTGAACAAAAAGTCAGGCGCCGCGCGGGGGCGCAACCCCGCGGTCTTGACCTTGCTTTGTGCCCCAAAAAACTTATTACCTGTATTCACCCGTCCGGAAACCGTCAGTATCCTGCTCGACTCCTTGCGTTTTTTACGCTAGGAGAACCTAAAGATTTATGCGTCGGTCGTGTTGGAAAATAACTGCCATTTTGTTCTGCAAAGTGGGGCACTGGATCGAGATGTTGCGCGATACAAATCATGGACGGCGAAGAGATTGATACAGTATCTTGTCGAACACAATATCCGGCAAATTCTGGCGCAGTTGGCGTTTTATAAAAAAGCGCACAAAGATGATCGTGTTCATCAATTCTGGCAGGAAGGTGTTCACCCGGCGCTATTCCTGTGCGCGGGATTATACGGGCGCACGGGGGATGTTGGAGGTTTGTCGCCAATGGTAGGGGCGGTATGCATTCCCACGCAGGAGCGTGGGAACGAGGCAGCTGCAGCGCAGAGCAAATGCAGAAATTTTCGCCAGTTGGCATGCACCTAATTGACGAAGCGGTAAACGGTATCTTTCCCAACCTCGCTTCCAGAGTCATGGGCCTGAAGATAGCGGAAGAGATTCTTGCCGGTAAAAACCAGGCTGAAGATCATCCGCATCACCACAACGGGAGCGATCCCGCACTGTTTGGCCACGTTGCTTTGCTTCAGGAGTCGTGCGATGCGTTGGTTGTCAAAGAACGAATGAATTTGATTTTGCCATGATACAGTTTCTGCTATAATCTGATCCAAAGCATCATCTCCTTGTAAGTAACAGGTTGTTTGGCGATAACCTATTTTACTACAGCTGATGATGCTTTTGTTCAATTATTCCAGTGTTTTAAAAGTTTTTTCTGTCTGCGAAAGTTGAGCACTTAACTTATCGCTACGTTGCTTGTTGGACATGGCGGCAAGGAGAAATCGAAATCGAGGTATATTATGTTGGCTCTCGTGAAAAAGCCCCGTATTGAGCTTTCAATTCATGGAGAGGATGTTAACGAACTTATTGACTGAATTAAGCAAAAATTTGAAGTAAGCATCCTTTCTTCTGATCTTGAAGAAAGGATGCCGATAGGGGAGACAGATTTTTGGAAAGAAATGCAGTCTAACCGGATTGGTAATCTTCTCGCGGGTGCTCGGCACAAGGCAGGGATGACATAAACACAACTTGCCGAAAAACTTGACGTTCGTCAGAACATGATAAGTGATTAAGAAAGAGGGACAAGAAGGCTTTCTTTGTCAATGGCGAAACGTATAGCCAAAATTCTTAATATCAAAGTTGACAAACTTACATGAAATGCGGGTTTAATCGTCCCCTGGTGCATTCGGCCTGGGTCATCGGCTCAGTCACGCCAGCGACGGTGCAGCCAGAACCACTGGGCGGGTTCGCGTCGAATTGCGGTTTCGATACAATCGTTGAAAGCCTGGGTACAGGCTGCTGTTGACAGGGGTTTGTTTTCCTGATCCTGGGTTGAAATCGGCGTAAAAACCACAAGATATCGC
>Ga0100389_1003832_pt1 | contig 11695 bp, 10 predicted proteins | sample CryGeymeta201513_FD_81537 | JGI IMG/M metagenome (GOLD analysis project Ga0100389, IMG submission 81537) | Groundwater microbial communities from Crystal Geyser aquifers in Utah, USA - Crystal Geyser metaG 2015-13 | ecosystem: Environmental > Aquatic > Deep subsurface > Groundwater | place: USA... | reverse complement strand
GATGGAGTTTCGAGAAAAATAATATCACCCCTTCGGGATTGAGATTTGCATGGTTACAATTAGTTAAAATAATGACATCCCTTCGGGCTTAAGACAGAGGAGATCACTGAACCACGGAGGGATGTAATAAGATGATTATAAAAATTGTTAGAATAAATAGAAGAAGCATGTCACCCCTTCGGGGTTTGTGTTTGTTGTAGTGATTCGGGTTATAATAATATCACCCCTTAGGGGTTTGTGTTTCTTGTGGCGATTTGGGTTATAATAATCTCAGCCCTTCGGGATTGAAAAGGATAAAGAATTATGAAATCCCGAAGGGATGAAATGATTATAGAATAAGAAACAGCAGAAATTAAACCCCGAAGGGGTGATAGTAGGATCTCTCCCAATTCTTTTCTTCCCAATATTTTACGATTTTGCGATATGCAAAGTGAAAGGAAGTTAAACACTTTCAAGACTTTAGAAACTTCAGATTAGTATTTGACGAGCTAAAGAAAAGCCTTATATTTTATTTGTGGAAACGACAAGATGTTTCAGAGAACAAGTGATTATGAAGCGACCCTACTTGAGAGAGGAATGGATTGAAAGTATATTAAAAAATCCGATGAAAATGGTAAAACAAGAAAACGACGATCGTATCCGGTATTGGGGTTTTGTTAAAGAGTTAGGTAAATATTTACGTGTAGTTACACTCGTAGATGGGAAAACAGTTCACAATGCTTTTCCCGATAGAGATTTTAAGGAGTAAGAAAAATGAAGTTAAATTATTATCCGGAAACCGATTCACTTTATATTGATTTGTCGGAGAAGAAAAGTGTTGAATCTAAAGAAGTTGCAGACGGAATTATTGTAGATTTTGACGAAAAAGGCGCCGTGGTTGGGTTTGATATTGATCATGCCAGCAAAGTTGTAAATTTACAAAAATTAGAATCTGATTCGATGCCTGTTAAATCCTTTGCGATTGCTTCGTAACGGAGTTTGTTTGAAGAGGTAGAGTAATCAGACCGCTCCGATGGAGCTAAAATAATTGTTTTCTCTACATGTTATAAACAGTAAGCTCCTACGGAGCTAAAATAATTAAATGTTTGGAGAAGCATGCCACCCCTTCGGGGTTGATATATGTAGTGATGATTAGTGTTATTATAATGGCAGCCCTTCGGGCTTAATGCAAAAAAAATTATTGGATTCCGAAATATATAAAGATACCCCTTAGAGCATAAATAGGAAAAAATTCATTGAATCCCAACGGGATGAAATGATTATAAAAAATCCACCATAATAAATTAAAACCCCGAAGGGGTGACATTGGAATTATCCCAATTCTTTTCTTCCCAATAATTTACGATTTTGCGGTATGCAAAGTGAAGAATTAATTATTACGCCAATCGGGTATGTCCGTTCGGAACAAGTCTACCGTTACGAGACTCCGCGGCAGGGAGTTTTGGCTAAGGGAAATATCTCCACTATCGAACTCCTTCCAAATAAAAATTTTGAGCAAGCGGTAAAAAATCTAAACGGATTCGATAGGATTTGGGTTCTTTACAACTTTCATTTAAATACAAATCCATCTAACGGAAAGCCTGGTTGGAAACCGCTCGTTACTCCGCCGCGGCATACAAGTGAAAAGATCGGTGTATTTGCAACTCGCGCGCCTTACAGACCAAATCAAATCGGGATGAGCTGCGTAAAACTTGAAAAAGTTGAAGGACTTAAAATCTTTATTTCAGAATCGGATATTCTGAACGGCTCACCCGTGATTGATATTAAACCGTATCTCCCTTATTCGGATTCCTTTCCAGATTCAGCTACCGGCTGGGTTAAAAGCGGATTGGAAAATATTTATGAAGTTAAGTTTTCAAAAAAAGCGATAATGCAAACCGATTGGCTAAAAACGAAAGCTAAAATTAATTTGGTAAATTTTGCCCGGCTTCAACTGGAATTTAATCCAACCGATTCAACCCGCAAGAGAATTATTCAACTTGAAAGTAAAACTAAACGGATATTTATCTTGGCTTACCGGACGTGGAGAATCTTCTACACAGTTGATGAGGCAGATAAAAAAGTTTCAGTTAAGGGAACCTGTTCGGGATATACAAAAGAAGAAATGCTTAACTTTGCTATAGATAAATATGGAGATAAAAATCTTCATAAAATGTTTAACGACGAATTTAATCTTCAATAACCATGGAATTAAACAAGTGAAAACAAAAAACAATTTGTGCTTAACGATATTAACTGTACTGCTTTTTCTCTTCCTTCCGCAATTTATACAAGCCCAACCATGGGAAGAGGATAACCATATTTTTAATCCTACCGGAATTCCCTCATTATCTTTTTCGCAACCCAGGTTTTATGATTTAGATAACGATGGTGATCTCGATATGATCCTGGGAAGCACAGTTCAAGCTCCTCTTTATTTTAAAAATACGGGAAGTAAAACCACTCCAAAGTTTGTAATGGATAAATCTCTTTTTGCGAATGTCAACTCGCTCAATGCCGAAATGGGTGTTTGCGTTGATATTGATGCAGACGGTGATCTTGATTTTGTTACCGGCGGTTATACGGGGCTTCATTTATACGAAAACATCGGAAGCAACATGCAACCGGAGTTTATGGAATCAACTAATATTTTTGCGCAGTTAAGCGTTGGTGAAAATCCTATTCCAACTTTAGCAGATATGGATGGAGACGGCGATATTGATTTAGCAGTTGGTTTAAGTGAAGACGGCGGAGTGAAGTATTACACAAATTCTGGTTTAAAAGATTCACCTGAATTTTTGGAAAGTAACGGAGTTCGATGGTTTGATGTTGGGCTTTATGCCTATCCTTATTTTGTTGACTTAGACAAAGACGGTGATACTGATCTGCTCGTTGGAAGAGACGGTTTTGGAATTAAGTACTACGAGAATATTGGCGATTCGCTTACCTACAATTGGAGTGACAAAAGTTCGCTTTTCCAAACAGTTGGAACAACAACCTACTGGAATTCAGGCGCTTTGGTTGATCTTTCAGGCGATGGGAAAACTGATCTTGTATTTGGATCCGCTTCCGGACAAATATTTTATTATACCAACACCGGAACAAACGTAGCTCCAACCTGGAAAGAAAACACAACCGTGTTCGGCGGAACAATTGATATTGGCGGCGCAAGTTCACCTCTTCTTTATGATTATGATGCCGACGGCGGTCTTGATATGTTCACCGGAACTCAATTAGGGAACATTAAATATTTTGAAAATGTTGGAACGGCAAACAATCCTGCATGGAAAGAAAACTCAGCATTTTTAACGAACGTAAAACATTCAATTTATTCTGCGGCGGCGGTTGGCGATTTGAACAACGACGGGAAACAAGATTTAATAGTCGGTGATTTTACCGGTAAACTTTATCTACACATGCAAACCGCGTCCGGTTTTCCAGCTGTTACAACTGCGATGAATATTGTTGTAGATGGATTTGCGGTTCCGCGATTAATCGACTTCGACAAGGACAACGATCTTGATTTGATCATCGGAAGAGATAACGGAACGATCTCTTTTTATGAAAATATCGGAACTGCGGAATCGGCAGATTGGCTTGAACTTCAAAATTTCTTTGGAAGCATAGACGTTGGAGGAGATGCGGTTCCTTCTCTTGTTGATTATGATAAAGACGGAGATTATGATTAAATTGCCGGGAACATTTCCGGTGAAGTAAAGTTTTTTTATAATAATACTTTTGATTGGATTGAAGATACTTCCGTTACAAGTACTATCATTGTTGATCAAAATGCCGCACCGGCTTGTGCTGATCTTGACGGAGATGGAGATTTCGATCTGGTACTTGGAAATTACGAGGGAACTTTCAGTTATTACAAAAATCAAAATCCAACAGATATTAAGCGAGAGTCAATTGCTCCGACGGATTTTTCTTTATCTCAAAACTATCCCAATCCGTTTAATCCGGTTACTGTAATAAAATATTCAATTCCAGTCGTAGAGACGGGGCATGCCCCGTCTTTACAGATGGTATCATTAATTGTATATGATGTGCTCGGGAATGAAGTGGCGACATTGGTGAATGAAAACCAGTCGGAAGGAACTCATCAGGTAGAATTTCAGTCGGCAGTTGGCAGTAAGCAGTTGGCAAGTGGAGTTTATTTTTATCAACTTCGTTCCTCCTTCGAAGGGGGGAATTTTGTACAAACAAAGAAATTTATTTTGATGAAGTAGAAGATAGAGATCAGAATTAAGAAGTAAGAATGTTTAACTGAAACCTCCGGTGTTTTTGAAATGGCGGAGGTTTTTTATTCTTGACTTTAAAATGATGAAGTTATATGTTTGCCGTAGAACAAAATAATTAATACTAGGAGCCGTATAAATTATGTGCGGGTTACCAAAACAACAGACAGATACCACACACAAAACGGGCTTACCAAAAGGAACAATGCAATAAGACAATCTCGACTCTTTAACTAATGATGATGATTTGGGAACTTCTCTTAACATAGTTTGGCATAGTTTTTACTCTCTCTCTCAGCGGCGGTGGAAGGGAAAGATGCCGGTAAATGTATTCTTCCTTTTACTTCCCCTCTTTTATGAAACTCCAGAAGTTTTTACACGAATATTCATTCACTCATTCAACCTTTCATCCATACACCAAAACTACCCAACCGGTTTTATATAACTCAACCAAAGGGAAAGACTAGTCCAAGAAATAAATAAATTTAATGAGTTAAAAATTATGTGGAGTAAAAAATGAAAAAAGTATTTTTGATCGTATTTTTTTATTTAATTCAAGTTTCTTTTGTAAATGCACAAACTCTGAAACTTGGTAATCAAAACTTTGTCAAAGAAAAGAACAAGTGGTTTGTGGTAGATAGATACAATAAATACGAAGTAAATGAGAGATCAATTACTGTCAAATTAAAAGAAAATGTTAGTGAGTCGGCATTAAACGCTTTAAACAAAAACAAAGGTGTCATAGTCGAACGAAGTAATGATCTTGGTTACATTGATTTGCTTTTACCCGAAGGGTCTAAATTTGATGAAATGTTTACACACTTGGTAAGCAGCGGTATCTTTGAAAGTGTCGAGGTAAATTCTTACGGGGAGTCATGCTCAAACGATCCTGGTTTTTCTTCTCAGTATTATCTATATAATCCGATTACACAGTATAACCCACAACGACCACAAATTTATGGCTCATTGGAGCAGAGTGGCACGCTTGAAGATGGTTCAACTAATCCTGTTACTGTTGCCGTTATCGGGTATGGTGTTGATAACACAAACCTTGAACTTAATATGTCATCGTATGGTTGGGATTTTGTTGATAACGATGCTTTCCCATATCCTAGCGATGGTGGCGATCATGAAACCGGTATCGCCGGGATTATAAGTGCAAAGACTAACAATGGTCAAGGAGTGGCAGGAGTAGCGGGTGGTAATGGTAACAACTCAGGGGCAAAAATTATGTCCTTAAGAATTGGCTATAAAATTGATGCTATTCCACCTGCTGCGGATGAAGTGTATTACAGCAATTTAATTGATGATGCAATCATCTTTGCTGCAAATAACGGAGCAAAAATTATTAATATGAGTTTTAGGTGTGATGAATCATCCGCGATAAACAGCGCGATCGATTATGCGTATTGGCAGAAAGGCTGTGTGTTAATTGCTGCTACTGGCAATAAAGGTAACTCTTCTATATCATATCCATCCAGTAATCCTAAAGTTATTGCTGTAGGCGGAATAGATATTTGGTGGAATAATTTTGGCGATTGGGGTCCAGGGCTTGATCTTGTTGCTCCTGCAACAGATATTTACTCAACTGTTAATGTGTCTCCATCCTCTGGTCCCTACGCCTGGGGATTTTTGGATAAGGGAACTTCTTTTTCCGCCCCGCAGGTTTCGGGAGTTGCCGCTCTTCTTTTATCGTATAATCCTAATCTGTTGAATTTTGATGTTGAAAATATATTAAAAAAGACTGCGAATACTGATCTTGACCATGGACCTAACGGAGTTTATGATGAATTACACGTTGGTAGTGGTATGTTAAATGCCTATGCAGCAGTATCTGAATTGATTGAACCCAATCCTGGAGTGCCCCAAAATATGGCTATATCGGCGATTTCCGGCAACCATCCTATTATATCTTGGTCTGCTGTATCAGGAGCTACACAGTACAAAGTTTATAGGGCAAACTCAGCTACCTGGAGATATGCCTATTCATTGCTAGGAACAACTACCAGTGCAAGCTGGACTGATAATACTTACACCGCGTCGTTAGTCCAAGATTTGCACTTTCAACAAATTATTATAGAGTTACAGCTATGGATGGTGATTTAGAATCTGTTACCTCCGCAGAGGTTAGTTGTGGGACAAATGCAACAAATAAAAGGAATCCCGGAATTGAACAAATTGAACCTCTGGAATATTCTCTTGAAAACAATTACCCAAATCCTTTCAATCCTAGCACATCAATTTCTTATTCAATAAGAGAAATGGGGTTGGTAACTCTAAAAATATTTGATGTGTTGGGAAGAGAAGTTTCGGTACTGGTCAATGAAATGAAAGAACCGGGTAAATACAGCATTAATTTTGATGCGTCAAAACTATCAAGTGGTGTTTATATTTACTATATAAATGCAGGTAATTTTACTTCTTCAAAGAAGATGATCTTGACAAAATAATTTAGTTAGATAAAAAAGGTTGGTTAGCTTAAGTTAGCCAACCATCTATTTGAAAGGGACTTTTATGAGGAGTAGATATAAAATATTGTTTTTATTCCTAATAACAATAAGTGTATATGCACAAGAATTTGAATTAGTTGGAGCACCCGGTGCAAATGGTGGTGTATACAGGATTACGATTAATCCGGATAATCCTTCAACAGTAGTTTCAACACATCGTAATGGAATTTTTAAATCCGAAGATGGGGGTAAAACAATTAAGATAATCCCCACACCATTTAACGAGTCTTACATCAATGATCTAATTGTTTATGGTGCAGACAACAAGATGCTTTTTGGTGAATACTTCACCGGCTATCATAAAAGCATAGATGGGGGAATTAATTGGACAATAATAAACACCGACAAAAACGCCAGAAAAGTTATTCGAATAAACCCATTGAATAAGGAACAGTATTATATAAAGAAGAATTACAACGAGCTATGGCGGAGCAATAATAGTGGTGATACATGGTACAAATTTGCGACATTTGACGATGAAATAATGACCTTCTCCATAGCTCCGGTTGATACTTCGACTTTGTACGCGGCTACATATAATCAATTGTATAAAACAACAAATGCAGGTAAAGATTGGGTTAAGAAAGTCCCTCTTTTTGATACAAGAATTATAAATATAAATCCATTAAATGCAAATGTACTTTATATTCAAACGGGAGGATTTATTCAGAAATCTGTTGATGGTGGGGAGCGCATAGACACAATCCTTGGTCCACAAGTTCTAACATATAAACTTAGCACCGCCGATACTTCAGTACTTTATGCCTCAATCCTAATGGATGATGTTGGAGTAAAGCGGGGAAATTATAAGTCAACTGACGGAGGATTAACCTGGCAGGAACTAAAAATAGGGATGGAGAATTCTCCAACAAGTCTGCCGCAACCGATGCATGAGATAGAAATAAACCCGCAAAATGGTGATGAAGTTTATGTGGGAATTGGTGAAATGGGAGTATTTAAGACAACGAACGGTGGAGTAAGCTGGTTTCATACGAATTTGACTTGTATGGAAGCTTCTTATCTTTCCACAGATAAAGACAATCCGGACGAGATAATGGTAGGGAACCGTGGCTGGGGAATATTAAAAACTAATGACGGTGGAAAGAATTGGATTTACCCACACTTTGATATTTCCCCAACAAAGATTGAGCCAATTGAACGATGTTTTAATTTTGACCCTGCCAACAGAAAGGAAGGTTTCTTAGCCGGTTCCAATTATTTGTACAAGACGGTAGATGGAGGTGACAACTGGGGATCAGTTAAACAATTTGATAAAGAAGTAAAGTCCGTACAATACCACAAATATTTACCGGATACGGTTTTTGCCGGTTTGGTGGGAGCATTTTACATAAGTACCGACAGAGGAAACAGTTGGGAACCGTATAATGGTGTGATACCATTCAATGTTCGTTATGTAAGAAGCGACCCCAAGCTTTTATACAGCTTTAATGTTGAACTCATAGGTGCCACCTATACTTTTGTAGCAAAGAAATCAACTGATTTAGGGAAAACATGGTATCAGATAAATAATGGCTTGCTTGAAGCTTCTGAACTTAATCCAGTGAATGCTATTTCGTCTTTAGAACCAGATATAAATAATCCGGATATTGCTTATTGCGGACAAGTTGGTGCGTTAAGCAAGACGACAAATGGTGGCGAAAGTTGGTTCCAAGTGGATTCCTCAATAAAGGTTTTAGAACCATGGTTTGGGTATCCAACTATTTTATTAGATCCAAATAAAAGTGGAAGAATTTATGTAGGTATAAGAGGCAGTGGTGTTCTCTATACAGATCAATTCACTAAAGGGGGATTATATCTCACTGAAGATGATTGCAAAACTTGGAGGAGAGTTTATGAAGGCACAGTCCTAGGCATCTTTTCAGATGAAGGAAATCCGCGCCGGGTGTTTATAAACACTTACCAAGGAGTATTCAGATTTTTAGATACTCTTACTGTGTCTGATATAAAGGATGTTCCAAATAACTTACCGGAAAGTTTTCTTTTACAGCAAAACTACCCAAATCCATTCAATCCAAGCACAACAATAAACTACCAAATACCAACTAGCAATCTTGTTACTCTTACGGTATATGATGTTCTTGGTAATGAAGTAGCAGTACTTGTAAATGAGTGGAAAGAAGCCGGAAGTTACAACAAACAGTTTACAACAAGTGGTAAGCAGCTTGCAAGCGGAATGTATTTCTACACCTTAACGGCAGGTAAGTTTACGGATACAAAGAAGTTTATTTTGATGAAATAGAATCTTTTTGGGGAACACTCAAATGTAAATTCTTGAAAACCGATTCTTTTGAGTCGGCTTTTTTTCTTAATTTTGTACCGCTTTGAATTCCCATAAAATTATTAACAATGAAAGAGATTGATCTTGGAACTAACTTGTAAAATATTAAAAGAATCGAAAACTGTTGCCGTTGTAGGTATCTCAAATAAAATGGAAAGAGACAGCGGCAGAATTGCGGAACTGCTTAAAAGAAGAGGATACGACGTTGTCGGCGTTCATCCGACTTTAAAGGAAGTTTTCGGCATCCCTGTTTATGCTTCGTTAAAAGATATTCCGCATAAAATAGATTTAGTTGATGTCTTTTTAAGTTCGGATAAAGTTCCGATGATCATGGATGATGTTTTGGCGATCAAACCGAAATATTTGTGGTTCCAATTTGGAGTAATAAATGATGAAGCTGCATCATTAGCCGAGCAGAACGGCATTCCTACTGTGCAAAACCGATGTGTTGCGATAGAACTGAACGTATGCTAATTAGAAATTACGAATTAGGAATTAGGAATGGGGGAAAGAATTGAAATTCTTCTTTTTGATTTTTGTAATCATCACTTCTGAAATGTTTTGTCAGATTGTAATCCCTAAACAGAATTTGTCTTTCAAACCGTTTCGAGTTGATTCAATAGCTATAAAGGGAAATGATATTACCGAACCGGAAATCATTCTAACCGAATTGACTTTTTCAAAAGGTGAGGTTGTCGATTCAGTAAAACTTAGATACAATCGTGAACGTATCTACAGTTTGGGAATATTCACGAACGTTAAACTTTATCCCGAATCGAATGAGGATAAAACAACACTTATTATTGAAGTAAACGAGAGCTGGTATATCTGGCCAATCCCTTTTTTAGCATTGCGTGATAGAGACTGGAAAAAAGCTACGTACGGTTTGGATGTTTTAATAATGAATTTTCGCGGTCGTAATGAAAAACTTAGAACCTCTTTCAGTCTTGGTTATGATCCATCATTTACACTGCAATATTCAAAACCATACTGGTTCCGGAAGGAAGCAATTTATTTTGACGCATCATTTGTTTATGTAAATCAAAATAATAAAAGCAGATTAGCCGAATATTTGTACGGAGAAAAATTTAAACAAAAATTTATCGGCGGCAATCTTACTCTTGGTAAACGTTTTAATCTTTTTAATAAAGCGGATGTTTATGGCGGTTTCTCCTATGTTGCAACTCCCAAATTTATTTCGGGTGTAAACGCGTCTAACTCGCGAATTGATAGACTTCCGTTCCTCGGATTTCGTTACTATTATGATTCGCGCGATCTTGCACAATTCCCTAAAGACGGAACTTATTTTAACGCGGATATTTTGAAAAAGGGTTTTGGTGAAGGTGGAATAGATTATAATATTTTCTCTGTTGATTTTCGTGAGTACAGAACAGTTTATAAAAGTCTCTCCTCAAAGTGGAGATTTACAACCCGTCAATCTTTCGGTAAGCTTATCCCTTTTTATGATAATAGTTTTCTCGGTTATAGTGAAAGAGTCCGCGGGCACTTTACAGACATCTCGGAAGGTCATAATATGTATCTCACCCAACTTGAGTTTAAATATCCGCTGTTAACGGAAATTAATATCCATTTGAATCTCCCGTTGATTCCCGAAGCGCTTTTAAGTTATCGTGTAGAAATCTATGCGCAAGCTTTTGTTGAAGGAGGAGTAACGCAGTTTAGAGGAAAATCTATTAATTTGTCTCACGGCTTTTCCGGATATGGATTTGGATTAACAACGTTAGTGCTTCCATACAACATCGCGCGTTTAGAATTTGCACTTAATGAATTAGGAAAATCAGAAGTAATATTTGACCTTGGCATATCTTTCTAACATAGAATTATATTACTCTCATCCCGACTCCTTTTCCGGTACTTCGGTAAAGGTAACAGGCGAAGAATTTTCGCATCTAACGAGAGTTATGCGTCATAAAATTGACGACGATATTTACGTTACCGACGGTTGCGGAAAAATATTTACTTGTAGAATTACTGAAATTGATAAAACTTTTTTGTCGGCGGAAATTCTGTCAGTTGAAACATATGAGAATAAATTTCAGAATATTTTTTTCTGTATTCCGAAATTGAAGAGTCCGGAGCGATTTGAATTTGCGCTCGAAAAATGTGTGGAGTTGGGAATAACGAACTTCATAATTTATGAGTCGATGCGAACGGTTGCGAAATCTATTAAAGTTGAACGGTGGGAAAAGATTCTTCTCTCCGCGATGAAACAATCGCTGCGAAGTTATTTGCCGAAGATCCATTCTTTAACAAATTTTAAAAACATTTTGGAATTAGATGGGACTAAAATTCTCTTTGAACAAAACGCGGAAAAGAAATTGAGTGAGTTGAAATTGGCAAATGATAAAAATTACTATTTTATTTTCGGTCCGGAAGGCGGTTTGGACAAAAAGGAAATTGAATCAGCCGGAACGGAAAACCTTTTTCAACTTACGGAAAACCGGCTGAGATCGGAGACGGCGATTGTTTTTGCTGCTGCGAAAATTACAGCTACTTTTTTATGAGCGATGAAATAACAGATGAAGAAATTGATCTGTCAATCCCTTTGTGGAAAGCGAACATTTACAGCTTCCCTATTTTTATTTTCTCGTTAATAGTGACTGTTCTCCCATACTCATTCTTCTGGGGAACGGAGAAAGTCTATT
>Ga0100389_1003805_pt1 | contig 11733 bp, 12 predicted proteins | sample CryGeymeta201513_FD_81537 | JGI IMG/M metagenome (GOLD analysis project Ga0100389, IMG submission 81537) | Groundwater microbial communities from Crystal Geyser aquifers in Utah, USA - Crystal Geyser metaG 2015-13 | ecosystem: Environmental > Aquatic > Deep subsurface > Groundwater | place: USA... | reverse complement strand
GTGATCCTGATGATGTAATCTTTTAATAAATTGTTGCTTCCAGATTGCCCTAAAGGACCAAGCCATGCTCCACTCGCAATGACGTGAAGCGTTTCTCCACTGTTAATTGTTAGTTGTTCGCTGTTAGTCAAATTACCATAGCAGAATGTATCCAAAATCTCTGTCCCAAATAATAACTGGATGCAATTGGTAGCTGTCGGAAAACGTCGATTTCCGGTAAATTGTTTATTTTCTCCCGGGGCGATGATTCCATAAAGGACATTGTTGGTGGACCTATTGGTTGAATGAAGACGATACACGGAGGAAGAAGAGAATGCAACAGAGGTCTGAAGAGAGGATTGTATGGTGATGGTTTGGTAGGAAGGATTACTGACCAAATCCAGGGCCGTTAGTTTTAAAGTTCATCAAGTTTGTAAGGTTCATAAAGTAGATGGATTTGTATTATTTGATAATCAGCTGTTAGTTGTTAGTTGTTCACTGTTAGTTGTTGTTCCGCAGGAACATACAGGACAGCTTCATGTTGATTGCCACGCTCCACTTCCCGCTAAAGACGGGACAGGCTCCATGACAGTGGATTGGTTTGATGAATTTGACCCTGAAAAGTAGAACAAAAATCTTTCATCGAAGCCGGGGGAGAAATTTTCCCCCTCCTGAATGAAATGTTGACAACCGTCCCCCTGACCCCCATAGAATATATTTTTGGTCCCTAGGGGTGGTATTTGGACACTGTCCAAAACCTGTCCACCTTGTCCACCCAAAATGAGGCTTCAGCCAGAAGAATACAGTAACAAAGCGGATTCTGAGATTTGATCAGATCCCGCTAACAATCAGTTAGCCCCCCTGCTGATGACCAAATACCCAGATTGTGTAATATTTACATCAATTGTAAATGACAATCCCAAAAGGGTACCCGATAGTGTCACTAGACCATGAAAATCTGATAGCCCTTGAAGCTCTATAAATGGATCGTGATTTTCATCCCCGAAGTAGATTTCTGAGATTCTGAGTTGATTAATATCTGTAATGCAAACAATATTGCTCCCAGATTGCCCTAAAGGACCAAGCCACGCTCCGCTCGCAATGACAGGAAGCGTTCCTGTCTCAATTTCTCAAGTACTCGTCACTCATCACTCTGTACTCGGGACTGTGTAAACACCTGGACTAGCGATATATCCTGAGCTTACGTTCCATGAATCTGTAGCCGAAGACACTGATACTGGTCAGAATTTTTCTCTTTTGCTGAAGGAAGTGGTCGTATCATTTACTTGTACAGTTTGATAATCGACTATAAATTGGTCCAAAACGGTGCCCTGATATCAAAGGCTGATATTCCTACCTGTGGCAGAGAGGACGAGTTTGCTATTTATGGCCTCGATAACCCCGATATTTTGGAAGTAATCATAGCTGCTAAGCCCATATCTGGCAATTACTGTAGCCTGTCCGCCGGTGATGATAAGATTGTCTACATCAAAGCATTCTGGTATTGTCCCGATGGTAGTGGCGCCAGATAAAGTGATAGTTCCGGTGAATATTTCATCGCCGATATTGGAGATTTCTAGCCGGTCTGCATTGCCTTTGAGATAGACTTCGCTAAGCACCAAATCTCGAGTCCCATGAACGGATCATCGAAGACAAAGCAAGGATAAAATGAATGTAATGATGTATTTCATGAATATTTTGTGAAGCGAATAAATGATAAAATGGTTCGTGTCATTACGAACCCCGCATTTTGCGGGACAGGCTCCGTGTGGTAATCTGAACCAAATTGTTTCTAGATTGCTTCGCACCTCGCAATGACGGGTCGCCATAATCCTAATCTTCTATTTTTCTTCAGTTTCTTCCTCTTCTACCTTCTTTTCGTTAGCATTTTTCTTGAGTGTCCGAGATATTTTATTGAAGATAGCGGCCAGTTCTTTGGCCTCTGTAAAAAGCGCCTCTAATTCAGCTTTCTTGTCTTTGGAAGTTTCTGTGATGAGTTCGAGCCGATAACTAGCTGCATTGAGTTGTTGTTTGCACATATTGATCTTGAAAGTGAAGGCTTTCTTGGTGGTAGCGGCGCCAGCTTGAACATATTCAGAACCAGCATTGGTGCCTGATTCGACGCATTTTTCGACGCTATTACGGTTGATAGTAGAGAGTGTTAATCATTGAGCAGCGGTCACAAGGTTCTTGCTAAATTGCATAAGTCTTTTGGTAAGTTCAGCTTTCATGAGAATAATTGGTAAATAATAAAAATAGCATTCCCCGAAAGGTCGAGGTGCTAGAAAGCGTCACGTAGAGATGTGAATTGGGGAGTAATTACGCTTCTACAATTGCTTTCGCAATCTTATCCTTGACCTGGCAGACAAGGATAAGGCGTTTTTTCCCTTTGCAGGACTGTGGTGTTTTTTGTTGTTTCCTAAATCAGACATGATTTTTGAATGCCTGAAGAAGGCGCGTTTCAAAATCCGGCAACTTCTGATCGATCAAGAGGTCATGGAATTGAGACACATAATATTTTGCATTATCGTATTGATCGTGGGTCCAAGCGATAGGCACCATAAAGAGTTTCATATCATACAGTTTTTGTTCAGCCAGAGAAGTGGTGCCTGCACGGGTAAGTCCGATATCTGCCCTGTAACATAAGGCTCCCATCTCTTTTTGAGAGAAGAATTCTTGTGCGAATACATTAGAAAAACGTTCAAATTCCGGCTTGAGATCGCTATTTAAAATTCATAGAGACAAGATGAAGACGAAGTTGGACATAGCCATTGGATTCTGGTCCAAGATGTTTATTAAGGATTTGTAAATCCTATACGAACCTTGTGACCCTCCGATAACCAGAACTATGGTCTTTTTCTTGGGTATTTTGGCCAAAATTTCACTGATTTTAGCATCTTTTATGGCGTTGGTATCGTCGCCAAATGCAATATCGTCGGAAAGTATCTGTCCGACCGTCTCTGATCTAGGCAATACGTTGTCAAACCCAGTAAATACCTTGTCGGCGAAACGCGCCGCTATTTTGTTGACTAACCCAGAATGCGTATCAGACTCATGCACTATGATCTTTTTTCTCAATATTCTTGTTGCTATGATTACTGGTAGTGCGACGTATCCACCTTTGCAGAATACCACATCAATCTTGTATTCCCGCAATCGAAATATCGACTGTACCAGGCCCAATAAAAAAGAGAAAAAATCTCTTATGTTCATGATATGCGCCATCAACGGCGTTTCTCTACGGTATTTCCCAGAAAAGATAGTCACGAAATGGTTGGTGTATCATTTGGCCGATAATTTGTCGCTTGTCTTTTTCTCCAAGCTGTTTCTACCCCCGAATCGATAGATATTTTGGATATGTTTGCTGAATGTATCATGATTGTAGATGTGCTCGATCATGCTTTTGATAGGGAAAACATGGCCGCCTGTGCCTCATCATGTCACACATATATTTAAAGTCTTTAAAGTCATAAGATCTGTAAAGTCATAAAGTTCTGATTGTTTTTTTGCACCACCGCCATTGCGGGGCATGCTTTATACTCGGTACTAGGCACTCGTCACTACCCTGTCTATATATGTCCAATTGCTTTTCAATGGAAAAAGTAGGAAAAACATAGGACGAAATGCGAAAATGCTAGTTGTGGACTAGTCTAATGCTGGTATTTTAGAAGTTATGAAAGATATGTTCTTTGTCCGTAGAGCGGGTTTTTCTTTTGATTTCGCTTATTTTTCTCTGATCCATGGCCATTTTTGCCTTATGGAAGTCATATTGATTTTGCATGTGAATCCGCTTTCCCTCTGGATCTCCGAAGGCTGTGCCTAATAAAATATCTCGCTGGATGGTGATATTTCTTTTGCCATTGATGAGCTCATTGAGTTCGCTGATTTTTTTTCCCAAGATTGCAGAAAATTGCTTCTGGTTCCGACCCTTAGCTTTGATTTCTTGGAGAAGATGTCGTCCTGGATGAATTAAATTATCTGTCATTTCGTACGATTAACGGTAAATGGTGAACGGTGAACGTGGTACATTATCCGTTTACCGTTTCACATATGTAGTGAATGTAGACAAGAAATCAACTGAATTAGTGAACCCTGCTAAAGCAGGGTAGGTTTTTTACTTCTGTCTACTTCTAATTCACTGTTTCATTGATTCCACGAATCTGTGAATCCTGCTGAAGCCGGACATGCTTTCACTACTCCAATGAATTATATATTTTTTATTCTCTTATTCACCCTTTTACTGAAAGAGCGAATTATTCACTTTACCCCCCTTAATCCCCCCTGCAAGGGGGGAAATATTCATTGTTTAGGTGAATTATTTTTTAAATATAACAAAAAATTTTACCCCGACGCTTCGGGGTAAAATTTTTTTCATGCTTTGCTTCCATTCTATTTTACTATCTCAAATCCTACCGACCATAAATGTAAATGTTCGTTAGGTTCATTTCCCCCATACAATGGATCGCCAATGACGGGAAATCCGATGCTTGCCAGATGGACACGAATTTGATGGCGGATTCATTTGTGGATTTTCACCAGTAGGGTGGAAATATTGGATTTTTTGTCATATTCCAATGTTTGGATGAATGTTTGAACCTGATGTTCTTTGCCCCTGCCAAAACGGCAGGCAAGTCTTCCTTTTTGATCTTTGAGAGCAATCATTCTTTTTGAACTACGATGCATGATTGGAAAGTCGATGACAAATCCCCCCACCCCCCCTTTGTCAATGGGGGCAATATTTCAAGAAACTTGGGCGATGTAGTGTTTTTCTATCTGATTCTGTGCTTGGAGCTGTCTATATTGATCGAAAATCGGAAGGTCTTTCGCAAAGTAAAGGAATCCTGCGGTATCGTTGTCTAGCCTATTCAAAAGTCAGAATTCTTGGTCTTTGGAGAAGGCCTGTATTTGATGTTTTATTACTTCTTCAACATTTTTGACTGGTTTCAATGAAGGATCGAAGTATTTTTGGAAAGGCTTATAGGTACATAGGTCGATAGGTGCATAGGCTTTGGAATCCGTTTCTACTTTGTACTTTGTACCACCGCCGTTGCGGGGCATGCTTTCTACTAGGTACTCTAGAAAACATTTCTCTTTGCCGAAAGTGCTTGGAAGGCCGTGTGGTTTCCAAAACAAGTAATAATCTTTGTTTTCGTAGACTATGAACATGACAGGAATATATGTATGTGTGGAGAATTTTCAATGATTAAAAAAACCCTGCTATACTTGTGGCAGGGTTCTTTGGAAATATTTTTTAGTCTTTTAGCTCTAACATCGCTTTTCTTTCTTCCTTGTATTTGCCTAGCAGGATATATGCTAATGGGCCATTGATGAAAATGGATGAATATGATCCTGCGATAGTTCCGATACCGATAGTAAATGCGAAGTCCTTGATAACACCTGAACCTAAGATGAACATGAAGGCAATCACGAGCAACAAGCACAACACGGTTCCGATTGATCTTCTCATAGTTTGTCGGAGACTGTCTTCAAATATCTGTCCGAGCAGTACTCCCTTATGATGACCTCTTAATTGCATATTTTCTCTTACTCTATCAAAGATGATAATAGTATCATTGATGCTATACCCCATATTGGTCAAAATGGCGATGATAAATATCGTATCTACCGTGACTGTCGGATTGATCATCATGAGGAATCCATAAGCACCAGCAGGAATAGATATATCAAATATCATCGATATGACAGTAACTACCGCCAACACGCTTGGAGATACTTCTTTTCTGATGGTAGCAAAAGCGAACATCATATAAATCGCCATAAGAATCAGGCCGATTATCAATGCTTTGATTGCTGTGCTTTCCATATAACTTCCTACGCTTGGCCCGGTGATGGATTGTTGCAAAATCTGTTCTGGCCCTGTTATATATTTTCCTTCTACAAGCAATTGTTGTACGTCTTTGGATAATTCAGCAACTTTTTCATCGGTCTTTATAGAAGTCACGATAGAAATAGTTGTTTCTGTTGTTGCCTTTTCCAAAGAAATCCTGTTATCTGTGAATCATTGTCCTTCCAGGTATGTATTTATAGAATCGCTTACTTTAGCCTCATCTAGGACTCCTGCCACGGTGATTTTGATTCCCCCAGTAAATTCTTCTGAAAATCTCGCATTCATAAAAAAGAGAATCCAAGCTCCTACCAACAATACTGCTCATACAAATAACCGCAGATAAGATTTTTTGATGATATGAAATCTTTTAATCATTGACACCTATTACAATTTAAAGCGTGTTTTGGTTTACTTATTTTCGACTACATTTCAAGAACAGATTTGTTCTTTTCGTCAGATAAAAATTATTGAAACTTGATAAAAATGGATAAAAAATGTTCCTACAAATTTTATCGATTTTTAACGATTTTGATCAACTTTTATCGTCATTGAATTCAAGGCGTTCATACATAGTAATCCTAATGTTAATTAGCTAGTCATTTGTTGATAGTAGTTTTTTGCCGATTCTTCTTGCGCTTTTTTCTTATTTGGGCCGAAGCCTTCTGATTTTTTTTCATCCAATACATAAATGTCTGACCTATACTCGATTACGTTGTTTTTGTCATCAAGCTGATGTTCGATATCTTTATATTTCGGCAGCACCTTATATTTTTTCTGTACTATTTCCTGGATCATGGTTTTGTAACTTTTGACCGACTCTTTCTGGATGTTCTCTATTTTGGAATACACATATTTTTCTATGAATTCTTCTGTCGCTTCTATACCCAAATCAATATACATATAGCCAAGAAGGCTTTCCAAGCAGTCTGAGATGATGACGTCTTTTTTTCTTCCATCGTTTTTTTCTTCTCCCTTACTGAGAAAAATCATCTGGCCAAGTCAGATATCTCTGGCAACTAATGCTAAATTTTCTTCTCTGACGAGTGCTATTTTGTATAAGGTTAATTCCGATTCCGGCATCTCTGGATGTTTGAGAAAGAGGAATTTATTTATAATCGCACCTAGTATTCCATCGCCCAAGAATTCTAATCTTTCATTGTGAACATATATATTTTTATAGTCTGCAGAAAAAGATTTGTGGATAAATACCTGCAAGAGCAGGTTCTTGTCTTTTATCTGGTCAACAGGGAATCATAAACCTTTTACGTAATTTATAATTTTGTCCTGGTTGTCGATAACGATTTGTGGGAGCATGGCTTTACAAGTTTTAAGTTTTAAATTTTAAGTTTTAAGTAGCTTAGCTTTGTATTTAACATTTAGCACTTAACATTTAACATTTTTATTTGTAGTAACTAAATTGTCATGCTGCGGTTCTGTCTAGGTAGCTATTGCCTAACACCAACACTAATTCGGCTCCTGTCGTCATAGTAATAAATTCGCCTGTTCCTAATTCCGGCTCAATCACATTGTCGATTGGTACAAAATTTCTAAGCGTTTCTATTGTTTTCTGATATTCTCCTGTTCCTATAATAAATACGGTCGTACCTGTCAGAATTTTTTTCGCCCAGCTTTGCTGGACTGAAGTGTTTTCGACATTAATGACATTGAAGGCATATTTTTTGAGTTTGGAAGCAATAGCGGCTGCATGTCCATCAGGTTTTCTTTTCATCTGATTCGCATATTTTTTATCTATCCCATTTTGGATGACTATGCTGGCATCTTCGATAAGATAGTCCTGATTGTGTAAAACATAAAAGGCAAATTTGTGAATATAATCATAGAATCATTCATCGTTGCTCGGACCCACCGGAATCATGATTGCCATACCACCAAATTGTTCTCTAGGTGGATTTATGAGAAAGCAAGCAGGATAAGAACGTTGTCGTGCTGCATTTGAACAATCTGTTGTAAGGCCGAATGAGAATATATGATCCAAATCGTAAGCATATCTCGACATGCCGATCATTTCATCAGATGAAATATCTGTTTTCACCATCGCTGTGTAGTTATTGTAGAGGTTTTTTATCTTGGACGGACTCAAAAGAATATCTTTGGATGTTATCTGTTTGATGATGGCCTTTACGATAACTTGTTGTCTCAATGATCTGTCAAAATCTGATGTCGTATGTCTTGATCTCGCGTACATCAATGCAGTTTTTCCATCAAGATGTTGCCACCCGGATCACAATTGGAAAATCATGATATTTGTCTCACTACTAGGATATGTAGGGTCATAAATCGGATCTTGCACAAACACATCTATTCATCATAAGCTATCAACGACGCCCTCGAATCCATCGAAATCTATCAGGACATAATAGGGGATTTCTATGTCCATGATCTCTTGAAGCTGCTGACTCATATATCTTGCTCAGGTTTCAAATTCCTGTTTTCTTCACATACCTACTGCAAAAACTTCGTTGATCCTTCATTTGATGTGTGTCCCTGTGGTATTTACATACAAATCTCTTGGCACAGAAAGCATGGTCACTGCGCCTAATTTGTGATTCCATGACGCCACCATGATAGAATCAGCTAAGCTATTTCATGCATGTCCCTTTCACCCATATCAAAGAATCATGATATTCACATTTCCCATGGCATCTTTCTTCATTTCAGTCCCTAGGCTTTCGCTGACGATAGTTACGGCTCATTTCCCTATCTGGTCGCCGATGACCTGTGCTCATCTGATGATATATTTCCCAAAAAATCATACCACCACGATGCAGAATACAACAACAAAAATCCTGAACAGATTCCCGCTTTTGCTTGTAGGCGCGATAATGTCTTTGTATGAGTCATATTTTTGCATTTCTCCGATTTTTCTACTGGAAATGGTTTTTCTCCCAAACATGTTTTTTGATAAACAATCTAAATGGCGTTTTGGGTTGTAGTTAAAAATAGTAAATTTTCAAGGAGAATGAACATTGTATCTATAAGCTTTTTGAGTTTTTTTTATCGCCTCGCCGGCTGGGTCCTACTTTTTTACTTCCAGGTTAAAAAAGTAGGCAAGAACGCCTCCCCGCACTTCTGCGGGGTAAACTCTGATTGTGGTCTTGGATATTGTAAGATATCGATATTGATAGCATGTATGTTCTCTGGATAGACATTACAATCGACCCAATAAAAGCCTAATCCCCCTATTATAAAACTTTTTCCAGCAAATGGTGTAAAAAGTGTTCCAAAATTTGCAAAATTTTCAATTCTGGATACAATTGAAGCAGTTCGTAAAGTAGAAAGTTATAAAGCAGAAAGTAATTGAACTTTAGAAACCTTATGAACCTTTAACTTTTAACTATGCATTATGGCCACTTCCTTTGATATTGAGCAGATTCTAGCTCTTATAGAAAAAAATGTGAATATCTCTGATCTCCATCTCTCCGGCGGAGAGAGTATCGCTTATAGGCTCAACGGAGAAATCATCAGAGAAGAAAAGGCAGGAAAACTGACAAATGAAATCGTAGAGGTGATTCTCAGACAGTTATTCCAATGAAATCCTCAAAGATTCGATAAATTCCTGGGAGATAAAGAAGCTGATTTCGCTTATCAATCCAAAACTGGAACCCCGTATAGAGTAAACGCTTTTCTCACAATTGGTAAAATAGGAATCGCAATGAGAAAAATTAATTGAACCGCAAAAAATGTTGAAGATTTTATGTTTACTGACATTGCTGAGAGCGTTAAGAAAAATATTTTGGGAGCAAAGAAGTGATTATATCTTGTGACTTGACCTACTTGATCAGGGAAATCTACTTCACTTGTTGCCATGCTTGAATATATCAATCAAACGAGATCGGAACATATGATTACCATTGAAGATCCGATTGAATTTCTTTTCCAGCCAAAGAAATGTCTTATTTCTCAAAGAGAAATAGGGCATGATACGTGGAGTTTTGCTAATGCTTTAAGAGCCGCAATGCGTGAAGATCCAAATATTATATTCGTTGGAGAAATTCGTGATAGAGAAACTGCAGATTCTGTTTTAAGTCTTGCAGAAACAGGGCATTTGGTCTTCAGCACCTTGCACACCAACTCAGCCGCAAATACTGTAAACAGACTTATCTCTTTCTTCCCGCCAGAAATCCAGGAAAGCGTGTGCGATAGATTAGCCACTTCTTTGATCGGCGTACAATCGCAATTTCTCGTCAAAAGCAAAGATGGAAAATCCAGAGTCGGAGTCTATGAAGTGATGTTGAACACCACTTCTGTAAGAAACAATATCAAAAAAAGAGAGATCGAACAGATAGATAATATAATCGAGACTTCATCCCTTATCGGAATGATCAATCTGAAGAAATACGCACAAAGACTGATAGATAAATGAATCATTGACCAGGGCGAAGTTCAACGATTGTTTATAGGACAGGGCAGTTTTTAGTCTTTAGCCGATAGTCTTTAGCTAAACATTTAATTATTAATCATCATAAGATGACGGATGCGATGTGACATTATATTGGATGAGGACAAATGCATCTTTCACAGGCAGAAATTCAGAAGATGAAAAAGAATATGAGAAAAGTGCCGGTGATACAAGAAAAATCTGAAAAATACCATGAGAGAGAAGACAAAGAAGCGGATCAATTTATCAACGAACAACTTGCAAAAACGACGAATATCGAACAAGCGGCAACAAATGGGAAACATCTAGTTCACACCAAACACAATCGATTTAAAAAAATGTTCCTTCGGATACAAAGCACGATAAAAAGACTTTATATTCTAAAACAAAAATAAGATGGCAAATGTTGATTTGATTAAACAAAAACTCCCTCAAGACCTTTGGGAAAGGGCACAACAATTTATTATACCTGATACATTCTTAGCAAATTCTCCTGAATTGATAGTTTTAGTATTGAATTCAAAATCTATTGATAATAAAGAAGAAAAACAATCTTGGTTTAATCTCTTGCCGCTTATGACACAAGAACAAATTGATAAATTGCGTGATATTCTTGTGAGAGAAAAACAGAAATTAGAGGAGATTGAAAAAAAATATGAACAGAAAAAGTCTGATATCAAAAGCCAATATGTACAGAAACGACAGGAAGAAGGATACAAAACTAAAATGGTCCAGATCCAGCAAAAAGAGGAAGCTCATCAAGAGACTCAAGACAAAGAGGCAGAAAATTTACTTACCCAAATATAGAAAATAGATGATAGATTTTAAATGATAGATTTTAGATATATGGCCCCTAAAAAAATAAAGCTGCAAAAATTACATACATACTGACTCAAAGCCGTATCGTACGGCTTGATTTTGTCGTTTGTTTTGTCATCTGTGTTTGGTACTTTGTCTTTATTGTGAAGTCAGGCATCAGCCGCTGAATTGATAGAGGAAGCATTTATGCCGTCCAAAACTCATGAAACTATCATCAATCTGGGGAATACTAAAGATGCGGTAGGAAATGAGATATTGAGAGAAAGTGTAGGATTACAAGAAATGCTTTGATATGGCTGTTTTATTCAAGGACAAAGGTGGACTAAAAATCAATTAGAAGCCTCAGCAGCTGGAAATTGAGTTTCTTTATCTTCGGATCAAAGTTACAAGGATTTTTGTCAAAATATATTATGAGGGAATCGGAATATCGATGAAGAATTTCAAACAAAAGCTCCTTTGATAGTGAGAATCACTAAATTTTTGCTCAGAATAACTATTGTGTTATCTATCTCCATGGTAATCTATAGTGGAATTATGTATATTATAGAAGCATCTAAAGGCGCTGAAGTGAAAGAAACAACCAACAATCTTATGTATATTATAGGATGAGTGTTGTTGGCATTAATGAGCTTAGGATTGGTTAATCTGATCTCCTCTTTAAGTATAAGTTCTTTGGGTGTTACCTCTC
>Ga0100389_1003794_pt1 | contig 11745 bp, 9 predicted proteins | sample CryGeymeta201513_FD_81537 | JGI IMG/M metagenome (GOLD analysis project Ga0100389, IMG submission 81537) | Groundwater microbial communities from Crystal Geyser aquifers in Utah, USA - Crystal Geyser metaG 2015-13 | ecosystem: Environmental > Aquatic > Deep subsurface > Groundwater | place: USA... | reverse complement strand
TGTTGTTGCTCTCATGGTGAGGACCACCCGAGCCCCAACAATTGCAGTCGCCAGTCCTGAGCCTGCCGCCACGCCACTCCCGCGCTGGCAAGCGCGGGCCGATCTGCCTACCGCACGGGGTGGGCTGGCAGTTGCCGTCTACGAGAATCAGATTTATGCGATTGGGGGCGAAACGACCCAAGGCGTTACCGGCATGATGGAGCAATATGACGTGGCGAGCGATACGTGGAAGGCGCTCACACCCAAGCCGCTGCCGGTGACCGATATCAATGCGGCGGTGATCGGGGGACAAATTTACATTCCCGGCGGGCGCCTCGCTTCGGGCCGCGTGACCGACGTTCTCGAGTCCTATGACCCGCGCCGCGCTCTGTGGGAAAGACGCGCATCTCTGCCGGCAGCGCTCAGCGCGTACGCGCTGGTGGCATTAGAGGGGAAACTCTATCTGTTTGGCGGGTGGACCGGAGAGAGATACGTTGCCTCAGTCTACGAGTACAACCCTGATCAAGACAAATGGCAGGCGCGCGCGCCTATGCTCACCGCACGTGGATATGCTGGCGCGACCGTTGCCGGCGGGAAGGTCTACGTGATTGGGGGAACGGATGGTGAGCAGACACTCGCGGTCAACGAGGAGTACGTGCCTGAAAGAGATACAAGCACTGAGAATCCCTGGCAAACACGCACCCCTATGCCAGCGGGTCGGGCTGGCATGGGAGTGACCACTATTGCCGACATTATTCATGTGATTGGAGGACAGGGAGAGGACGACCAGACTCTCACGCCGCTTAAGTATTTTCCTCAAACAGATCAGTGGCAGACCTTCGAAGATCCTCTGCCTCAGGTGTGGTCCCAACTAGGCTTGACCTCTCTCGAGACATATCTGTATGCACTGGGTGGGCGATTAGATGGAGTCCTCACCCAATGCCACATGGCTTATCAAGCCATCTACACAATTGTGGTCCCGATGGTAAAGTGAGTCGTTGCCTGCTTTCTTAGGGTGGCCGTCCCCCATGGCGGTTATTTGGCGAATGGATCTCCCACCTCCTGTCCGGTCACTGCGTCCACATTAAACAACGGCGGTTGGTCGAGATTAGCGGCATCGAAAATACTCCACACAGGGTTGGGTTGCCCCTCCAGATGAACCAACCGGTAATCAAATATAGGTCGGGGATGCAGAGTCAGGTAGTCTTTGCCCCCATCTTCCATAAACAAGCGAAACGCCGCATCGTTGCCAATAGGCAGAGTCACTAAGTCTATAGGCAGGTAAGTATAGGGCGCTTCCCCAATGATGATGGGTTGAGCTTCTGTGACCCCTAATACTCGTCCCTGTACCACTTTGATGTAGTACTCGACTGGGCTACCGGGCACTTTGAACATGAAGAACCATCCCAAGAGATCCGAAGGCAATCCCAGATTCTTCTCCATGAGCCGGGCGACAGGGATTTGGTATAAGACAGCTTGAGAGTTCCACTGTTTAGCTTGCGCCTCTGCAATTGGATAAGCGGTGAGAGCCGTTGCGCCGTGCCCATTATCTGGCAGGGAACCAGCCATGGTTGGGGTGGACAAGGGGAGCACGGTCCCAGGTCCGGTCTGCCGCGCGCAACCGGATCCGACTATCAGGATCATCAGGATCAGAAACAAGCCTGCCTTCCACGATCGGAACATGCATGATCTCCTGCCAAGAAAAAATTTAGAGAAGCCATATTAGGAACAATGGCTTCTCTAATTGCTTACGACTGCAGTAGCATAGGGGCCAGCGCGTCAGTTATCTGGAGACGCACGTGTAGGCCAATAGGGTATCACCGGCCTGGGGGGTAATCCTGTTCTCTTGCACGACGGCAACAAGCGGCTGGCTATTGCTCGATGTGATGACCGCCGACACAGAGGATAACGTAGGCAACACAGAGCCAGCGCTCGCCAACTCAATAATGTTGACGGTACCGTTCGCCGGCACATTGGTGAACGTCCGGCTCTGACCACTTGCATAGGTGATGGTGATGTCCGTCGTTAGGCTCCCTACGTTCTGCACCGTTTCTGCGCTGAAGAAATCGTAAAACTCCTTCAGCACCACGGGACAACCGCTGCCGTTCGTCGTCGCCAGCCCCGCCGCATTGTAGGACGCCAACGATTGGCCATCATTCACACTCACCAGCGCCACAATGGGGACACTGTTCAGAGTGTCGACTTTGGCCGAGAAGACACCCTCCGTATTGCCGGATGGCAGAGACGTGTTGTTAGGCTGATAGTATTCCTTAGCCTGTCCCACCTGCAAGGTAGCCTCTTCTTGAATGCCGTTTGAATAAGTGACCCGAATGTTGGCAGGGGCACTGCCGATGTTTTGGATGGTCAGCGCGCTGTTGAAGTTGTAGTAGTTCTTATACAGCGCCGGAGCATAGATGGTTGAGGTCGAGCCACTGGTGTAGGCGTTATAGTCAGAAAACTGGCCATTGCCCGCCGAATTCCAGATGTTCGCCACACCGGCCAGATTCTTATCGGAGGTCACCTTAGCTGACAATAAACCATTCGCATTGCCGGACGGCACTGCCGAGAGATCCTGAAGCGCAAACACGCGACTCGTATTGCCCGGGATGGTGGCGTTTGGCACCTGGGCAACTTGCGTGCCAGTAAGTTGATCGTAGAACGTGATGGTCACCGTCGCCTGCGTCGCTTCAGCATTCATCAGAACGATCTCGGAATAGAAACCGTAGTAGTTCTTGTACAGGCCAGGGAAGTACAGCGTCTGCGCCAACTCAGTAGATTGAATACCCATGTACGCGCCAGAGGTGAGAGGACCGCTAGAGGTCGCATTCGCCACAACTTGGAGCGGTTGATCACTTGAAACCACTACTGAGTACTGGCCGCTATTAAGGCCCGGGATTTCAGCCGGAACATAGTAGGAGCGCGAACCACCTGCCGGGATAGCCGGGGTGGCCGCGAACGTTGTAGCTAGCGTGCCGTTGGAATCGTAAAAGTTAATCGTAACCGTGGCTGCGCCGGAACCAGTGTTTTGAATGTTGATGCTGCTGACCCAGGTGCCAGGAGCCAACGTGCCAGTAGTTCCCTGAGCAAAAGCAGGCACAGCCATAACCAAGCTAAAGATGAGCACAAGGTTGATCGCGGGGAATAACTTTTTCATCTTGGTCCTCCTTGAAGATTATTTTCTTTCCAATCATATTTTCAAAACCTTGAAAAGGCAATAACACAAATGGGTTATTTCCGATTATTGCCTGGAATAATCCTGAATGGCGTGGGTTAAGTCTTCGAGGTTACCTATATCGATATACTCGCCCTGTTCAAAAGGCACTACTTTTACGGCTAAGCCCGCTTCCATAGCAGCCTGAAAAATATCGCCTAGGATGGTTTCTTCGCGACGGGGGATCAATTCTCTTATTTCTTCCATTAAAAATTCGGTAAAAGTGAATTTCCAACATCCAATTCCCCACATGTACTTCAGTTGAGTTTGAACAGGTTTATCGATTGTATAGATTAAGGAATAATTTTGATCGTAAGAGACCATTCCAAATCGCTCGGGCTTATTAGTAGGGAATAACCCTAAAGTCAGATCAGCCCCTGTCTGACGATGATTATCTAATAAGATGGAATATGCGTCCTCCGGATAAAAGATTGTGTCAGGCATTCCAAAAAGCACGGTTTGAGATTTGATCCATGGATAAGCTTGATTAATAGCATCGGGCATTCCCAATGGTTTTTCCTGGATTAAATAAGCCAGAGATAACCCAAATTGAGTTCCGTTCCCATAATAACGAATAATGTCACACTTCTCTTTATTCAGAATCATAAAAGCGCGCTTGACCTCGGCTCTCCTAAGCCTCTCGATAAGATATAAACTAACCGGTTTCGGACAGCATTCTTCCCTGTCGCCATTTTGGCAATTTATGAAACCGACAGGGAAAATTTCTTTGCTACAAGGTAGTTGTGCCAATCTTCTGGCTTGCCCGGCTGCAGGAATCAAACCAACTAGTTCATACATTTCGGAGCCTCCATAAACAAATTCTAATCGTGCAGGTTGAACATCCTCTTAAAGCGAGAGAAAAGTTTTGCAATTCCAACTATTGTCAATGCCCATAGGACCCCACCTAAAGTCATCACTAACCTGACTAATACTATAATCACCAAGGCCGTGGAGGGTGGAAGATATTTACTGAGCAGGATTGTTAGAGAGAATTCACGAATGACACCAACTCCACCAAGGGTATAGGAACCCACATAAGCAAATAGACTGGAGATGATCCAAATACGCATAAGACTTACCATGCTAACTTGCACAGGGTTGTAGATAATTTGGATCAGCATCTTAAAAAAGGGCCCGGAGATAATCCATGTAATAAAATATAGACTCAATAAAAGGGTAAAATCCGTTTTATTTATTCGTAGGGAAGAGTTCTCTCTATTAATCCAACGTAACTCGAACCAGTGTGAATGGTAAATCCCTAAGATAATCAATAAGACTGAAAGACTATATAACCAGGTTATTGGCTGTTTGAAATCTATGAGCAACAGGCAGTAAATTATAAAACCTGTAAACATGTGCAGCAAAGTCTCTAGCGCCGTTGTGGTGACGATAGTTCGCTTACCTATCCCTAACTGGCCATAATAATAAATTCTGCTGCCTATGAACCATACTGGGGTTGGTAGAAATCGATAGAGATAGGTGTAAGAATATAGAAATGCGTTGTAAGACAGTTGTTTTAAAGCTCCAAAACATTTTAATAAAATAAGCCATGCCACCATTAGTAAGCAAAAATTAATCGCGTATAGCCCCAATGTTATCCAGAGAGCTCTTAAGTTGAATGAATAATGAGTTTTTTGGATTTCTTGCCAGTCCTTTTGGATATATCGGGCAATAAAAAAAAACATAAAAAGGACAAGAGCAGTATTGATAAATATTCGGATCCAGCGTTGTTTTTTCAAACGCTCTTGCAGGACTTGCATACCTGCCCATCCCTTTTTTAAAACAGAGACCAGTTTGGGATTCGTTTTCATTGTTCAACTAGGAACGCAAAAATCTGTAGGTGCAGTAGATGCTCTTTGACTGTCGCTGATATAAAACAAGGGTAGCATCAATGCCCGAACCAGCCGACTGAATATGCAGGTTTCTAATAAACCGCGCAAAGAAGCTGGCATTTTTTGGGCGCGTAACCAAAAACGCAAGCTGGACATGAAAGCTGCATGACTTCCATATAGGCAACGAGTTTCTATTATCCGGAATCCAGCCCGGGTCAACATACATTGTAATGTATGGCGGGAAAATACATAAAAATGGCGGGGCATTTCAAAACCAATCCAGTAAGGGCCAAACAGGTGTGCATCTAGGCTGTCTAAATTTGGGGTATTGAAAACAAGCAGACCATCTGGTTTGAGAAGCGTTCGGATGTATTTCAAGGTACCTAAGGGATCGGGGAGATGTTCAATCACATTCCACATCGTGACAACATCGAAAGATCCTTTCTCATATCCTATTGTTTCGACTGTTCCCGCAGTAACTTCTAATCCAAGCAGACGATGGGCATAATCGCTCGCGGAGATACTTGGCTCGACTCCGTAAACCCTCCATCCGTAATGGTCTCGCATTACCTCAATAAAATCTCCAGTAGCACAACCAATATCTAATAGACAGCCTTCGGATTTGTAATTAATAATAGCTCTTGCTCTTTTGGTTAATCCGTAGCCTCGATCCATACGGTTCAGCCACGACGATTCCCGGCTCAAGGCTTGTGTATATTGATCGTATTGTTCTGGGTAGATGAAAGCAAAGCTCTCCTTCGTAGGGCGAGGGTTCAGGTAAACCATTCCGCAATTCTTGCATTTCACCACTCGAAAATCCCCTGGAACGAAGAGGGTGAGATCTTTTCGAATCAGCAAAACTTCATAGTCGTTTTGTCCGCATAGATTACAGGCAACCGATTCTAGCATGAGAGTCATACTACTTTTTACTCCTTTTCCTTCTTCTGCTCAATCCGGACTCCAGCCAGGAATGGACGAACTCGTCCAGGTTTACCCTTCAGCATTTCCCGAATAACAAACCAAGCAATGAAGATAGATAATTGCCAATTGCCGGCATATTTCTGATAGAACCGCACGGTACTACGTCCTAAATAATTCCACCATTGAGCAGGTTTATGGCTTTTCTGCGTACTGACAGACACCTTGTGTAACATTGTGGCGGTTGGCACGAAGCGAATTGTAAACCCTGCTTGCCTGCAGCGAATCGAGTAATCCCAATCGTCGTTATAGAAGAAATAGCCTGTGTCAAAGTACCCTATGTGTTCGATCATTTCTCTTCGAAGCAAGAGGCAGCAGCTGGGGACATACTCAAGCTCGTGCGGATTTGCATATCTTGAACCATCTTTGACATTTGTACCAATCATTTTCACAGTTGGTGGAAACTTCCGCCAGCGGGCACCTATACACCACAATCGGTTTCGAGCTCCGTAGTAGTGATAGATTTTCGGCATACCAATTCCGGCTTGGGGATTATCATCAAGGTCTTTTACCAAAGAACGAATCATCCCAGGATCAACCACAATATCATTGTTTGCAATTAGAATATAATCTGCCTTTTTGTTCAAGGCATATTTCATTCCGAGATTATAGCCGCCGCCGACACCTAAATTTTTCTCGGAACAAAGGATCTCAACCGAGGGATATTTCTCTCGAATGATCTCAGTAGTATGGTCTGTGGAAGCATTATCTACTAGTACCAATTGTAGAGACTTGTATTCAGATTTCAAAAGGGATTCAATGCATTCAATTGTATCTTCCACATGATTCCATGCCAAAATAACAGCGTAGACAAGCCTAGCCGATTCCATGAGAGTAATTTCTCCTATCACGTTATTTCACTTACCTTGGGAATAGGCCCATTAGGCTGAACGAGCATGGCAGCAGGTGGATTACCAGCTAGTGAGCCACGATCTCCTACATCGGTAATGATGAAGGGGAACCCCGCAACCCAGCTCTCGCCAATTTCAGCGGCGAGCGCCCGCGTGCTCCGACGAAATCAACTCCACGTTGCTTGAGCAGCTACGCCGCTCTCAATCCAGCAAAACCCGTGCCGAGAATCGCCACTTTGGTCAAGGATATCTCACTGCAAATAGATAGCTTCTGGCGCAGAAGCCAGCACACTCAAATTGTCGCAACGTGATTCATTATATCTCGAATTCGTTGTTGTCCTGTCCATCATGCTTTCCCTTCACCCTTCTGAACCGTCATGCCAGGTTAGTCAAATCGCGTACACCTTGACAAACTCGTGAACCAAGCGATCCCATCGAAACTGTTCGCTTACCACCCGCGCCCGTTCGGCCATCCAATCATAGCGCGCACGGTCGCTCATAACAGAAATAATGCCTTCTGCCAACGCATCTGCGCTGCCGGGCTTGACGAGGATACCTGCGCGACCATTGTCCAACATCGCGGCGCGATCCCCGACGTCCCCCGTGACCACGGGGACTCCCATCGCCAAACTCTCGACGATTTTGAGCGGACTGCGCGCGCGCGCCACGTTGTCGTCAAACACCGGGTCAACGACAAGATGGCTTGCCGCGTAAATACTTGCGACGGCCGACGGCTCCATACGCCCAGCCATAACAGCCGCGTCATGCAATCCACGCGTTTCAATCTCCTGCGCTACGCGGTCGTAACCCTCACCGCCCCCCACCAGCAAGAGTAACGCCGATGGAATGCGCCGATGCACTTGCTCAAACGCGTCCAGCAGCAAGAGAATCGGATGATTGGCAAAATTGAGACTGCCGAGATACAACACGACTTGCCTACCGGTTAAACTCCAACGCGCGCGAACAGATTCAATCTCGTGCGATGCAGGTGGTCGAAAGCGATCAGGATCGAACCCGTTCGGAACCAGACAAATTTGACTGGCTGGCACACCCAAGCGAAGGCAACGATCCCGCAAGTAACTGGTGTTGACTGTTACACCACGCACGGCTTGCGGCAAACGATCCTCCCACCACTTGACCACACTTCTCTGCCACTCCGATCCAAAGCGGTTGGATGCCGCTTCGTCGTCGTCGCGATCCAGATACAAACGTCGCCGGCGCAGTCGCGCGCCCAACCACCCCGCGAACCCGTTCATCGGCTGCGCCTTGGCAATATGAATTACATCGGCGCGGCTGTGCAGGGCGGCTCTTGCCAGCGCAAATGTGGCCAGAGCGGTCACGAAGAAGAGTTGCGGTGTGTTGAAATACAGTCGCCGATTGCCCTCTTGCCGCACATGCATCTGCGCGACATACGAAACCCTAACGCCGTCCCGGACAAAATCACGCTGACACAATGTATTCCAAGCCGGATGAAGCGCCGCGATTTCAACTTGGTAGCCCAGTTTAGTCATTTGCCGCGCTAGTGGCCAATACCTTCCCAATCCTGACGGATCCGTCAAACTCTGGGTGAGCAGAAATAAAATACGCAACATCAGCCTCGTTTGGTTGGCGAATCCTCTGGTTGCCAATGGCGATAATCCCAGAGGGTCTTGATCGCGCTGAACGCGTCAGCAGGTCTGATCTTCTTGCCTGCCAGGTAGGGACGCCCTGCATAAGATACGGGTACCTCGTAGATCTTGTGACCGGCACGGACGATTTTGGCTGTAAGTTCCGGATCAATATCAAAACGATCATTGACAATCCCCAATTGTTGGAGCAGGTCAGTGCGGAAGAGTTTGTAGCAGGTCTCCATATCTGTCAATCGCTGACCATATAGCACATTGAAGAATATGGTCAGAAAGCGATTGCCGAGATAGTGAGTCCACAACATCCCTGTGCGCCGCGCACTAAGGAACCGAGACCCATAGACAACCTGGGCGCCTGTTTCTTGAACCACCTGTGCCATCGCGTAGAAATCCTGCGGATCGTATTCCAGATCGGCATCCTGGATTACCAGATAATCTTCCTTCGCCAACTTCAATGCGTGGCGCAGCGCAGCCCCCTTGCCCCGATTGCGCCCATGAAAATGCGCGATGATTCGCCCGGCCTCAGCCAGGCGCTTCACAATCACCGGGGTTTCGTCAAGCGAGCCATCGTCAACGACGACGATTTGGCGGATGATCGAAATCTGTTCGAGGCGCCGCACGATCTCCGCGATGGTCTCAGCTTCGTTGTACACTGGAACGAGTGCTGAGAGGTGGATTCCGTGCGTAGCGCCGCGATCGCCGTTCTGGTCAGGAGCGTCTACACTTGATGTCATTGCTCGTCTCCTCGATGATCCGGATCAGCGCGTCCCAGGAAAGGCGCGCGCGCGCCTGGGCTATCGCTGCGCGGAAGGGCTCGCGCAAACCTTCATCGAAAAATCGCGCGATTGCCGAAGCAAGCGCAACGCTATCGGCAGGAGGAACAATCAGCCCCGTCTCGCCATGCGTGACAGTCTCGGCAAGCCCGCCAACAGATGTTGCGATGACAGGGATGCCGTAGTTGAGCGCGATCATCCCGACGCCGCTCTGGCTTCCGCTCAAGTAAGGCAGCGCGAGCGCATCCGCCGCGACAAAGTAGGATTCGATTTCCTCGTTGGGGATATAGCGATTATGAATGATGACGTGTTGCTCCAAGCCCAGTTGTCGAATCAGATCACGGTACAGTTGCTCTTCTTCCCAAAACTCACCGGCGATCAACAGGCGCGGGGGCTGCGACAATTTCCCGAGCGCCTCGAGCAAATAGCGCAACCCTTTGTAACGACGCACAAAACCGAAGAAGAGCAAAAGTGGCTCATCTGGCTCAATGCCAAGACGCGCGCGCGCCTCGACACGCGCAAGACCCTGTTGTGGAAAGCCGTCATAGATAGGATGATGTCCCGCGCGAATCGGCTTGTCCCCAAGCATCCGCTGCGCCATCGCGAAATCTTTTTGGGACACGACGATGAAAGCATCGCCTAGGCGCAGCGCCGGGCGCGCCAAGAGCAATTCGAGCGCTGAACTGTCGGGTTCGATCATTTGATGACAAAGATAGAGAATGGGAATCTGGGCGCGGCGCGTTATTACGGAGACAGTCAATAGCAAAGGAATCCAGAACGGTGTCCACCATTGCAGCAGCAGCACATCCGGTTTGTCTGCCGCGATCCGCTGTGCGGTCTGCCACCAGGTAAGCGGATTCAATGTGTCAATCGTTCGCTCGCACGGTTCCTCAAGCGCGCGGCTGCTTGGGTCTGGCATTGTACTGCCGGGAAAGAGCCAGCGCGGATACTGTCGCGAGTACGAGTAGAAAACAACTTGGTGACGCTCGCGCAAATGCTTGACCAGCAACGGCGTATAATGGGCAATGCCGCCACGAAATGGATAGGTCGGGCCGATGACGCAGAATTTCAAGGCAATACCTCGAAGATCCACACGCGATCTTGGCGATAGATCAGACGGAAAAAGGGATTTGAAAGCAACTTGTCCGGATCCAATACATGCGGTCCGTCATAATTAACGCGTCCCTGTCGCTGACCCACGTACACATATGTGACGCCGCGCTCGCGTAAAAGAGCCAGCACGTCGGGATGCGCGATGCCCTTGTTCTGAATCTCGCTAGTCAGCGTGTCTACCCAGAGGATATAGTCTGCGCGTGGACCTTGCTCAGAGCCGTAAGTGATTGGAGGGAGTGTAGTCTGCCTTTCGGCAAGCAGAGGTAGCCACCACCCCCCATCTGAACCAACGATTACCGTATCGCCATACGCAAAAAAAGAGTTTACCAGAAAACGCGCATTTTTGGGCGTATTCTCCTGAATCCACTTTGCTGCCCGTATATCAGGACGCGTGACCAGAGCGCTTGACATTACTTGCATATCGCCCAGCCGCTGACGCGCGCTCCATAGCCCGATGCCGGTCACCAGTAATAATAGCAGAAATGAATACACCCATCTACGCCCAGGGTATAGTTTCGCACACCTGCCCTGGCGGGCGGTGCCAGGGAAGAACGCTCCTCGCAATGACAGATGCAGCCATCCGAATCCTGCCCCAATCAACACACCTGCGGGAATGTAGGAGGCGATGAACAGAGTGAAATTGGTGATGACTCCCTCTCCTGGCAAACGCAACCATTGCGGATTAGTCGCCAAGAGATTGAGGAACCACCATAGCCCCACCAGCGCCACACTCTTCTCGCGCTGCCAGACACCCCAGGCGAGGCAAAGAAGCAGCAACAACCACAGCGTCGTTGGCAGATAGAAAAAGACGTTCCCAATGGCGTTGAACTCTTGAAGCCAGGTTGAGGCTGCTTTGGTCGGCGCGGTGGTGTAATAGACAAAGATGTTGGGTAGTTTTCCCAAAAAGACATGAATGAACCAGGGCAGAAACAGCGCCACGACTCCCGCAAGTAGCAAAGTGATGTTGGCAAACAGAGTGCGCACCTCTTTTCTCTGAACGCGAAGCAGAAAAAACGCGACAAAAAACAAAACGGCGAAGATGGACACGAGATAATGTGTCAGCGCAAGCCCAGCCAAAGCGATCCATACCAAGCCAATCAACCGCCAGTCTCGAGCCTTGGTCTCCAGGGTTGCCCAAGCCAGGTAGATTGCTCCCGGCAAAATGACCTGTCCCGCGAGCTGCGTGTAACGTCCCCAATTCACATAGTACATCGGCATGGGTGAGAGCAGCCCGGCCACCAGCACTGCCCCAACCCCAGCCCAGCGATTCCCCCCCACGCGCGTCGCTAAGGGATAAAGCGCAATGACCGCCAGCGCATTCAGTATTTGCCCTGTCCACAGGACGGCTTGGGGCATATCCAGCCCGCTGAGCCAATGGAAAGC
>Ga0100389_1003741_pt1 | contig 11822 bp, 6 predicted proteins | sample CryGeymeta201513_FD_81537 | JGI IMG/M metagenome (GOLD analysis project Ga0100389, IMG submission 81537) | Groundwater microbial communities from Crystal Geyser aquifers in Utah, USA - Crystal Geyser metaG 2015-13 | ecosystem: Environmental > Aquatic > Deep subsurface > Groundwater | place: USA... | reverse complement strand
CGTGGCTTCGAGCACGGTCGGGTCGATATCGTGCGAGCGGGTCAGCTGGTTCATCTTTTCGGCCAGAATTGTGAGTGAATCGTCGACCAGGAAGTCCGGGCTCTCGCGCTGCATCTGGCGCACCAGGCGGTGGTTGCCGAACAGCGTTTCCTTCAGGAAACGCAGGAACTGGCGGTCGCGAATGCGCGGGTTGTGCTCGGCCCCGGAGATCGCGAACTCTTTCACCGCAATGCGCCAGTTGAGCAAATGCCAGGTCCAGGGCTTGTGCTGTTCGGCCACGCGCCGGCACAGCCAGTGGGTGTCGAAACCGGTGACCAGCGGCTCCGGGCCGATGCGCCGTCCGCGATGGTCCAGCCACAGCGCCGACTTGCACGGAATGGCCGATAACCCGTGGCCGTCAAAATGCGGGTACGGGTGCGGGAAGCCGGCCGCGTAATTCCACATCTCGCCGGGGTTGACGATGCGACCGCCCAGCTGCGCGCAGGTGAAGTCGTGCAGGCGGCCGTCGGCGTAGGGATGGGCCCCGTTGAGCATCGCTGCCGGGCGCGGCCGGTGCCTGGGCCAGTGGGCGCGGCATTGCTCGTGGCTGCCGTTCAACCCACCGGTGGCCAGCACCACCACCGGTGCGCTCAGCCGGACTTCGCGGCCGCTGTCCTCGTCAACCCCCAGCGCCCCGCTCACGCGGCCACCGGCATGGTCGAGCGCATCGACCCGGTGACGGTGCAGCAGGGTCAGGCGTTGTTGTTTATCGGCCTGATGCAGTGCGGCGACCAGGCAACGGACAAGTTCGCGCGCCGTGCCCCAGACGATGTGATAACGCGGTAGCGAGTTGCCGTCGCCGAAACGGCCGCGCTCGACCCAGTTGACCGCAGGCATGAACTTGATTCCGCGCCCGCGCAACCAGTCATGCACATCGGGGCGGGAGCGTTCGACATAGCGCTCGGCCCAGGCCCGCGACCAGCGATCGGCCGGGTCCATCTCGCCGAAGCGCAGCCAGTCGGCCAGCGCGATCTCAGGCGTGTCGGGGATCTTCATGCGCGCCTGCAGCGGCGTGCCGACCAGTGCCATGCCGCCAAAGGCCCAAAGCGCGAGCCCGCCGAAACGCTCCGGCCGGTCGCGATCGACCACGGTCACCGAACGCCCGGCCTCGAGCGCTTCGAGTGCGGTGACAATCCCGGCCAGGCCGCCGCCGATGACCAGCACGTCAGAGTGCAGCCGCTTACTCATCGCCGCGGTCCGTCGTCGAGGCGCTCGATGCGCAGTGGGTTCGCAATCGCTGCATGGCCGACGGTTCCATGCGCGCCAGTGTACCGCGCCACGATCAACCCATTGGACAGCACGGCCCACTCGACACTGCGGCAATCGCGGGGCAGACCCCGGCGTGCTCAGTGCCAGGCGGCTCGCTGCTTGCCCCGTCACGCCCTTGTCCATCTGCTATGCGCACGTTGTATTCTCCGGGTTCCAGATTCAGGTCGGCGTCAAGTCGACGGTGATGCGAGGCAGAGATGACACGATGGATTCACTGGTCCGTGCTGAGCTCAGTGCTGACGACTACCAGCGCGTGGGCGCAGACTCCGACGCCGTTGGAGCCGCAGGAGGCGGTCGATGCCTGCCGGGTGCTGGATGACCCGCTGCGCCGACTGACCTGTTACGACGCGATTCCGGGTGCCGACGTCTCCGGACGGAACGAGCTTGCCGCCACGGTCAAGGCCCCAGCACAGGACACTGGCCCGGTCACGATCGAGGTCGATCCGGCGCGGGTAGCGCAGGATGATGTGCCGATCACGCGATCGCGCATGCTGCGGCATTGGGAACTGGATTCAGCCACCCACGGCGGCCTGTTGCGGGTGCGCCGGCATGCGCCGGTCTACCTGCTGCCAGCGCGCGGGTCGAGCAATCCAAACGAGCGTCCGGCGACACCAAATCAGCCAGTAGCGGGGCGGCCGATCGACCTCGATTCGGTCGAAGTCAAGTTCCAGTTAAGCCTCAAGACCAAGCTGGTCGACAACCTCATCGGCGACAACGGCGACCTGTGGATCGGCTACACCCAACAGTCGCACTGGCAGGCTTACAACAGCGTCGAGTCCGAGCCATTCCGAGAGACCAACTACGCACCCGAAATCTTCACCAGTTGGCACACCGGGCTGGACCTGTTCGGCGGCTGGCGCTGGCAGATGCTCAACCTCGGCTTTCTCCACCATTCCAACGGTCGCACCGACCCGCTGTCCCGAAGCTGGAATCGGGTCTACGCCCAGTTCGGCTTCGAGCGCGGCGACTGGCAACTCTACCTGCGTCCCTGGATCCGGGTCGATGAAGGCAGCGGTGACGACAACCCGGACATCGACGACTACTTCGGCCACGGTGATCTGCGCCTGATGCTGCGACGCGGCCGCCATGACCTGGGCCTGACAACGCGTCTTGCGACCGACGAATCCCGCGGCGCGATCCAGTTCGACTGGCATTATCCGCTCAAGGGCGACCTCAAAGCCTACCTGCAACTGTTCCACGGCTATGGCGAGACCCTGATCGACTACAACCACCGCCAGACCACGATCGGCCTCGGCATATCGATGGTGCAGTAGGAATCCCTGATTCAATCGATACGGAGCACTTTGCAAGCCAGTGCCACATGACGAGGCAGTGCTCGAGGTACGAACCGATGACGGTCATCGCTTCGAGCTGATCGAAGTCGGCGATCGCGCTGCGGTCGATACCGTGCTGTTGATCCCGGGTATGGGCATTCCGGCGCGGCATTACATCCAGTTCGCTCGCACGCTGCAAGCGGATGGCCGCCGGGTACTGCTCTTCGAGTGGCGCGGCATCGGCTCATCCAGCTTGCGCGCCAGAAGAACCTGCAACTGGGGCTACCGCGAGTTGCTGCAGTCAGACCTGGCCGCGGCGCTGGACGTAATCATCGGTTCCGCGCCCGGCGCCCGGCTGTGGCTGGCCGGACACAGTCTGGGCGGACAGCTGGCCTGTCTCGCTGCGACCTTGCGTCCCGAGGCCGTGGCCGGGATCGCGTTGATCGCCAGTGGGGCACCGTACTTCGCCGCGTTCGATGGCCGGATGCGGCCCACGCTTCACATCGTATTCCGGCTGTTTCCTGCGCTGGCCGCGCTGGTCGGCCACTTTCCCGGGCGCAAGCTTGGCTGGGGTGGCAACGAGGCACGCGGCGTGATTGGCGACTGGGCACGCACCGGCCGGACCGGCCGCTACGATCTGCCAACGCTGGATTTCGATGGCGAAGTCGCGCTGTCAGGCCTGGACTGCCCGCTGCTGGTGCTGCGCATGGCCGATGACAGTTGGGTACCGCAGGGCTCGGTCGACTGGCTGGTGCGCAAGCTGCCCGGCTGCCCGATCGAACAGCGCAGCGTTGATGCCGGGCGCCAGGGCCGCCGGGCCGACCATTTCAACTGGCTGAAGTTACCGGCGATCAGCGCGGCCGAACTGCAGGCCTGGTTGCAGGCCCATGCATGAGATCCCGGATATCGCTGCGCGATTCCGGGATGACGCTGGATCCGTTTCTGAGCCTTGACCCCTGGGCAGTGAATCTCAAGCGTCCTCACCGATCACGCCCAGCGACAGGCCATTGCGTCCCGAACCCTTGATCCTGTAGAGCTCGCGGTCAGCAACCTCGATCAGCGCATGCGCGCCGACCACCCGACCTGGTGGCAACCAGGCAACGCCGATCGAGACCTCGATCCCGCTTGCATCTCCGACGCACTCGGCGAGCGCCGCCCCGGCCAGGGCGCGCGCCTGCTCGCGATCGACGCCGGGCAATACCGCGGCGAATTCATCGCCGCCAAAGCGTGCCACCAGTCGATCGCTGTTGCCGAAGCCACGCTCGAGATGCAAGGCAAAGCGCTGCAGCACCTGGTCGCCGGCCAGGTGACCGTGACGGTCGTTGTAGGGCTTGAAGTTGTCGAGATCGATCAGCGCCACGGCCAGTGGCTCGCCGTTGCCGCGGCACTGGCGCAGTTGCTCCTCCAGGAATTCGTCAAGACGGCGTCGATTGGCGATGCCGGTCAGACCGTCGAGCTCGGCCATCTGGCGCAACTTGCGGTTGGCCTGGACCAGCGCCTGGGTGCGCTGGCGAACCTTCTCAGCCAGCCTGCGACGCTCGGCTTCAAGGCGCCACAGCCGGGCCCGCATCAAGGCCCAGATCAGCAGCGCCAGCACCAGGCCGACGGCGGGCCAGCGCAGGTTCTGAATCCAGCTGGCGCGGTACCAGGGCGGCACGATATGAAACCGGAATGGCTCGATCTGGCTGACATTGCCCCAGGGGTCACGTGCCCGGACCTCCAGCGCGTAGCTGCCGGGCAGCAGATTGGTATAGGTGTAGCGCGAGTTACGCTCCCAGCCGGTGAACTGGCTCTCGAGACCCGCCAGGCGTGCCTGGTAGGCCACCTCATCGCGCATCGCCATCCCCGGCAGGGCGTATTCAAAGGTGATCGAGAACTTTCCGGTCGGAAATTGATGCTCGGTTGAATGGTCAAGTCGGACCCGGCCCTCATCACTGATGATCCGAACCTCGCGCAACTGTACGTGATGCTCAGAGCGCCGCAATTCCATGGCCGTCGGGTCGAAGATCGCGACACTGCCGGAGCCGCCGATGAACACCCGGCCGGAATCGTCGAAATCGATCGAGCTGATCGCGCCGCGCAGCAGTGAACCGAGCTCGATTCGGCTCCAGCCAAGCTGCCGGTCGTGCCGGAACAGACGATTGAACTCCCAGGCCCAGAGATCACCCGCAGGCGACTCGATCAGTTCGATGAACTGTCCGGGTCGCCGCACCCGGTCGAGCTCATACAGTCCGGCCGGCTCGAAGCGCTGACCGCTGCGCCGCCATGGTCCGGAATCGGTCAGGGCGTGGATCGCACCATCGAATTCTGCCAGCCCGACATTGCGCGCCTCATCCGGATCGAGGCCCGCGTTCGCATCACGCTGATCAAGCAGTTGACCGTCCGGCCCGAGATCGACTTCGATCACACCCTGGCCCTGGGTGCCGAGCAACAGTCGGTCGGGGCCGGTCTCGAACAGTGTGAACACCGCCAGCGTCGGATCGAGCGGCCCATCGACACGCTCGAATTTCTGGCCGGTTCGGGCCACGACGAACAGCCCTTGCTCGGTGCCGACGTAGTAGCGGCCCGGGTGATATCGGCTGGCGACGATACGCCTCGGGTACTGAATCACATCGAACTCCTGCACGACGCCGTCCAGACCCACCTGGCGCAGGCTGTAGGAATCGGCAAGCAGCCCGGTGCCGTCGTCGAGCGGCTCGAAGTCCCAGGCTTCGAAGTCGGTCCAGGGCAGCCGCGCAAAGTTCATACGCTCACCCGGTTCACTCAGTAGCGCGCCGCCATTGCCGATCACCAGCCAGCGCTCGTGCCAGCGTTGTACCTCGACCACACTGCCGGTCAGGCCATGTTCGTGATTCCAGGCACTCAGTCTCGCCGGCCAGCGCACGTACAGGGTTTCGTTGTCGGTCTGCGCCAACAGGCCGCCTTCGGGTGTTTCATCGAGTTCGGCAATCCAGTCATGCGCCAGGCGGAAGGCATCGAAGCGGCCGCGATCGGGCTCGAGCACATACAGCCAGCCATCGATCGAACCCAGCGCCACCAGGCCATTCGCCATCACGCGGGCGGCGGTGAAATAGCTCGAATCGGGCAGGCCTTCGGGCCGCGACCAAGGCCGCGCACCGGCCGCATCGATCAGCCACCAGCGACCATCACGCGCCGTGCCGAGCAGGCGCTCCCCGTCCAGCGGCAGCAGCTGGTAGAGCTGCCCGGTCAGCGCGGCAGTGCCGGGCACAGGCACGAATTCGCCATCACGATATTCGCGCAGACCCTCGCCGCGGTACTGCACCAGCACTCGTCCGCCATGGTATTGCAGCGCGCCAAAGCGGCCCTCGTGCTGCCAGCGCGAGGTCTGCCCCGAGTCGGGCTGGTACAGGAACAGCTCGTTGAGCGCCAGAAAGAACACGCCGAACGGCGTCACCTGGATCTGCCAGATATCGGCAAAGCCGGGCGCCGCGATGCCGAATGCCGAAGTCAGGTCGACGTATTCCGTTGCTGCATCCAGCGGCGTTGAATAGTAGCCGAAGCGGTTGTAGCCACCGACGTACAGACGATCGACGCCGTCGTGCGCCAGGCTGCGCACCATATCGCGCGCCTCGTTCGAGACCAGCCGCCAGCGTTCGCCGTCAAACGCCAGCACGCCCTCGGCATTGCCGACATGAATGATCCCGCTCGGATCCTGCTCGATCGAAAAATTACGCGGATAGACCTCGATGTCAGGCGCATGGGATTCGACCGCCGGGCGGCCCAGCGGGGCCGTAACGGCGAACGCCGACACGCCGCCCAGCAGCGCCCCGGCAAACAGCAGCGTCCGGCACAGCTTCACGCCGAAGCCTTCGCTTGATCAGAGGCCAGCAACCTCGGCCCCCTGGAGCAGGCGAATGTCGACCGGAATACCGGCCGAACCGGCCCGGGCCAGGTCATCGGCCAGGAACTCCGGCATTCGCGCGTATTCGGCCAGAAAGGCCGCGGTCGCATCATGGTCGCCGTTCCCCTGCAGCGTCAGGATGCGATTCGAGAGGCTGTCGACGGCCTCGGCAAAGACTTTGAAATCGACCGTGTAGCGGCCGCTTTCCGGGTCGCGGACAAAGGCGTCGCGCTCCAGGAACCAGTTGAACGCGACCATGTTGGCTCGGCCATGCGCCGACGAGGCGCCGAAGCGCACCGAGCGGAAGATCCCGGCCAGGAAGGTGACGTAGTGATCTTCGATCGTGCCGCCCCACTCCTCCATCGCAATCAGCTGGCCAATCATGTGCAGGCCGAGGATGTCGGCCTTGCCTTCCTCGACCGTCGAATTGTGCTCGGCCAGCGCCTCACGCACCGGCCGGCCATTGTCGAGCGTGTACTTGATCCCAAGGCCATGCGCAACCTCGTGAAACATGACGTTGGCGAAAAAAGCCTCGAAGGTGATGTGTTCCTGCTGGCCGGACGCAATCAGCAGCTCGGCGATCGGCACCAGGATGTGATCGAACTTGGCCCGCATGGTGTTCTTCAGCTGCAGCCGCCGGGTGCCCTTGGCCAGCTGCACCTGCTCGTCGTTGGGCAGGTTGATGGCGATGGTCTTGGCCCCGGCATTGGCATCGCCGGCATAGAACAATGCGTCGTAGGCGTTCAGGTCGGCATCGGTGCCGGGCATTTCGGCCTTGTAGGCCGCCTCGACCGGCAGGCCGCGCTGCAATGCCGGCAACAGCTCGGCATAGCGCGCCAGTCGGGCCGACCATTCGCGGTCCTTGATCAGCACGAAGGCCTCGAATGCGGCACGTATGCCGAACAATTGATCCTCGTAATGTTCGATCGGGCCGATCACCAACTCGATGACGTTATCGCGCACGTCCATCCAGGCCATGTCGCTGGCCTGGTAGTCGCCGCTGAGCAAGGCATCAGCGCGCAGCCGCAGGTAATCGGCGAAGGCCGCGCTGTCGGCCAGTTCGGCAGCCTCGCGCAGCAGCGCCGCGGCCCGTTCCAGCTCGGCGCCGAACTCAACGTGGTAAGGCACCAGCACCAGGCCACCGGCTTCGTCCCGACGCACCAGGCTGTAGGGATCATTCTTTGCTGGATGGTGCCAGGCCTCGAATTCGTCGCGACTCATGTCCTCGGGATAGAAACGCGCGCCGGCCGGCTTGTCGACATACCCCGACAGGAACGGCCGGTTGCCGTCGAGTCGGTCCCAGGGGCCGAAGTTCAAGCGCAGGAAATCGGCCACGTCCGGGTCTTCGATGGTCGCCAGCAGTGCGCTCGGATCGCCGTAGGCCTGGCGCCAGAACAGGGTCTCCATGATCGCACCTGCATCGATCAGGAGCTTGAGCATCCGGCGCTGCTCCGGCGACAGACCGTCAAGTTCCGGTTTGATCTCGATCGGATGGTAGATCGAAAGCCGCGCGCGATCGATCAGCAATTCCGGTGCCGGAGCGGCGACGCGCTCGGGCGCTTCAAGGTGAACGTCTTCCCCGGCCGCGACAGGCCCGGACCGATCTTCCTGGGAATCTCCACCGCAGCCGATCAGCACGGCCAGCGGCAGCAAAGCGAACAAGTATTTCATTCGGGCTACCCGTTGCATGACAATCGTGTGATTCTACGCCAACAAGGTGCCGCGACAAAATCCGCGCCCGGAGTCCCCCGGAGTCGATCGACCCATGCAAACTTCCAGCCTGATCATCGTCGTACTCGCCGCCGGCCTGGCCTCGCAGTGGCTGGCCGCACTGCTGCGCTTGCCCGGCATCGTCATCCTGATCCCGGTCGGGATCGTGCTTGGCCCCGTGACCGGCATCATTTCGATGCCAACCTCGTCGTCCGAGCTGATCGGCCTGGGTGTGGCGATCATCCTGTTCGAAGGCGGCATGGACCTCAAACTCGGCGAGCTGAAAAAGGCCGGATCCGGCGTGATCCGGCTGGTAACGCTGGGAGGGCCGATCACCTGGGCGCTGACGGCGGTGGCGGCACATTTCATCGTCGGCCTGTCGTGGCCGGTTGCACTGGTGCTCGGAGCGATCATGATCGTGACCGGTCCGACCGTGATCCAGCCGATTCTGCGCTATGCCCGGCTCAACGACGAGTCGGCCTCGCTGCTGAAGTGGGAAGGCATCGTCAACGATCCGATCGGCGTGCTGCTGGCAGTGTTGACTTTCCAGTACTTCACACTCAGCGGCGAGGGAGCCGCGGACACGGCTCTGGCGCTGGGCGGCGCGGTTGTCACCGCGCTGGTGCTCGGCGGTGGCGGTGGATGGCTGGTTGGTCGACTGTATCGGCGCGGCGGCGTGCCGGAACATCTCAAGCCACCGCTGCTGATGGTGCTGGTGCTGCTGGTGCACACCGCCAGCAACCAGGTTCAGCACGAGGCCGGTCTGCTCAGCGTGACGCTGATGGGCATGGTGCTGGGCAATATGAAGCTTTCCGGGCGCGACGATCTGCGACGGTTCAAGGAAAACCTGACCGTGGTGCTGGTCTCGGTGCTGTTCATCATGATCACCGCGCGTCTGGAGCTCGAACACCTGCAACTGCTCGACTGGCGCGCCTGGCTGCTGGTCGCGGCGGTACTGTTCGCGATCCGGCCGCTGGCGGTGATGCTGTCGACCGCGGCCGCGCGTATGCGTACCGCCGACCGTTACCTGCTGGCCTGGATCGCGCCACGCGGAATTGTCGCCGCGGCCACCGCCGGGCTGTTTGGCCCGGCGATGCTGGAGGCCGGCTTCGAAGACGCTGCCATCCTGCTGCCCCTGGTGTTCGCGATCATCATCGTCACGGTCCTGGTGCACGGCTTCACGATCGGAACCCTGGGTCGTCGACTCGGGCTGGCTGCGCCGGACGACAACGGCGTACTGATCATCGGCGCCTGCCCGTGGTCGATCGCGCTGGGGCATGCGTTGAAAGATCAGGGCGTGGAGGTGCTGATGGTCGACGGCGTGTATTCGCGCCTGAAGAACGCGCGCATGCGAGGCCTGGCCGTGTTCTACGGCGAGGTGCTGTCCGAGCACGCCGATCACGAACTGGAAACCCAGCACCTGGGCCTGGTGCTTTGCGCCACCCCCAACGACTTCTACAACGCACTGGTGTGCAAGGCGCTGGGCGGCAAGTTCGGACGTCATCGAACCTTTCAGTTGCCGACGCGCGAATCCTCGTCCGATGACGAGCGCCGCTTGACCGCGGACCAGCGCGGCCAGATCGTGCTCGACGGCAAGCACGGCTACGACTGGCTGGAAGAACGGATGAAGGACGGCTGGGAATTTCGCAGCGCAAAGCTGGGCGCACAGCACGATCTCGCCACACTGACCGAACAATTCGATGCCCGCGACATCGACTGGCTGCCGGTGGCTGCAATCTCGGCCGAAGGCCAGCCGCAGTTGTTTTCGTCCGAGCAGCCATTCCAGCCCGAGCAGGGGTGGAAGGTCATCCATTTCTCCGCGCCACAGAGCGCGGGTCAGAGCACGGTGGGCAAAAACTCCTCCAGCACCACCGACAGGTCGGACGATACCCTCGCGACATGATTGCGCGGCACTTCCCGCCAGCGCGGCCCTTCGTTGAGCGGCTCGGAGCTGATCAGGATCGCGCGGCTTGCATCATCAGGCTTGGCCATGTAACAGACGCCATTCTCGCAGCGATACCCCGAGCCCTGATTGAGATACAGGCTATCGATGTAGTCCGGGTCGGTACTGTAACGGCAGGCTGCAGCGTTGTGGCCGTCGCTCAGCACCAGGTTGAGGTAGGCATGGCTGCCGGGTGCGTTTTCCTCGATCAATTCCAGTACCCGTGCAACCGTGAAGCGCAGTGCCTCGGCCAGCCGCTTGCAGGAACTGTCCTGCTCGTGGCCGCGTAGCTTCTCCATTGCCAGCGCAAACATGTGCTCGCTGTCGGTGGTGCCACGCACCAACGCGAAGCCCGGGTCGGACAACGAGTCCATTAGCGGCCGGCGAATCTTGCTGAACTGCGCAATGTCGCCGTTGTGCATGAACGCAAAAGGCCCGCAGCGGAACGGATGACAGTTGGCCTCGGCAACATCGTACTTGCCACTGGTGGCGGCGCGCACATGCGCCATCACACAACGACTGTGGGTCACGCGTGCCAGCTCGGCCAGGTTGGCATTGCTCCAGGCCGGCGTCAGCGAGCGAAACCGCCCCGGCTCCGGATCATCGGCCACATACCAGGCCAGGCCGAAACCATCGCCATTGAGCGGCTCGGGCCGTTCCTTTGCATGCGAGCTCTGGTGAATCAGCGAATTCTCCGGGCGCGTGATCAGATCGGCGACCGCCACCTCCTCGCCCAGATAGAACGTGAATCGGCACATCGTGGACCTCCTTGGATTGGACCGGCATCTTCAGCGCAGCTCTAGACAGATGAACGTGGTTTGAACTGTCTGCTTTCACTCATCCGGTAATCAGTGCTGTCCGGCGCCGGGCGCGGCAACCTGCGTGGCTGCCGAATCGTTTCGGCGCCGGGTTTCTGCAGGTGGATCGCGGATGGGAATCGGTTCCGACGGAGAAGCCTGGTGGTGGTCTTGCAATCGCAGCGAAAGGCATCGAATCAATCTGCGAGCGCGCTGGCAATCAGGCGTGCATAGAATTTCTCGGTGATCCCGGCCGGCGCATCCAGGCCAAGGCGGGCGAGATCTCCTCGGAAGTCCTGCGGACGACCGGAAAGGGCAGCGCGGATCAGTTGCCATTTGCTTTTGCTCAAGCTTTTAAGCTTCTGCAGCGCCGGGATCAGGCGCAGTTCGGTCGCGCTGAAGTCACTGCCAAAGGGTGCATCGGGAAAGTGGCCCGCCGCGATCAACGGCGCCAAGCACGCGCTCAGGGCCTCCGGCCGGTTGTGCCGGAATGCCTCGGGCAGGCTCCAGGCCGGATCCAGCTTGCCGGCTCGTCGGGCCTGTTCGGCCAACTCGTCCTGGAAGCGCGAGTCGACGATCGAGAGCATCGCCTGGATGCATTCCTCATCGGTCCTGCCACGCAGATCGACCGCGCCGTACTCGGTCACGACCACATCGCGCAGGTGGCGCGGAATGGTGATGTGCGGGTATTGCCAGACGATATTGGACTGCAGATTGCCACCAGAACGGCGGGTCGAGCGCAGCATCAGCACCGAGCGGCCATCGTCCATGGCGTGGGCCATGGCGACGAAATTGTACTGGCCGCCAACCCCCGAGACCATCTGGTAATCGGCCAGCCCGTCGGACACCGCGGCGCCGGTCAGGGTCATCATCATGCAGGTGTTGACGAAGCGCGCATGCCGGCGCTGCTCGATCTCGAGCGCTTCCTG
>Ga0100389_1003732_pt1 | contig 11833 bp, 13 predicted proteins | sample CryGeymeta201513_FD_81537 | JGI IMG/M metagenome (GOLD analysis project Ga0100389, IMG submission 81537) | Groundwater microbial communities from Crystal Geyser aquifers in Utah, USA - Crystal Geyser metaG 2015-13 | ecosystem: Environmental > Aquatic > Deep subsurface > Groundwater | place: USA... | reverse complement strand
GGTCGATGTTCGAAATGCTGCCAATGCTGCCGGCGCTGTCATCGCCGCCCCAGATGAGCGCCCAGTCCAGGACAATGGTCTGCCCCTGGAAGGCGGTCATGTCGAACTCCACATGCCCGGAACCGGGTAAATCCGTGTACCAGGTCTCGACATAATCAATGTTGGACTGGAGATAGTCGCCGGCATCGAACTCGCCCAGGGCAAAGCTGTAGTCAAAGGACAGCGCCGTGGCATTGTTCGGGACAACAAAAAAGTCGTTATAGAAATAAAGGGCAGCATCCGTGGAGTTTTCAGTAAAAGAAATGGTGCCGCCGCTTTGCGTGACGCTGCCAGCCACGTTCTCCATGACGCTAAAGCCACTCAAGTCAAGCGGCGCGGAGTGTGCCTGTGCGGCAAGGCCAAGGGCAAACAGTACGGCGCCTAAAACAACGATCCTTTTCGTGAACATTTTTGATCCTCCAATAATATTGAGGCGGTTGATGACGGGCTTAAGTTTTTTTCCGTTAGAAATATGGTTTGCAATTACCATGCCAGATAGATAGATAGATAGATAGATAGATAGACAATATTTTATTTTAATTACAGCATGTTATACTGTTTGATCACTCAAGGGTCACACGCTTGTGACGGCAATGGAATTCCAGGAATTCGACCGGGAAGCCGGAAAAAGATTCCGGGTTTTCAGAATTGGTGAGGGGGAAAACGTGTCGGAAGAAGACGGCCAAGGGGACGGAGTGAGTTTAATAGCTTAACCGGCAAAGCTTAACCGGCAAAGCTTGACAGGTAAAAAACAGAAGGGGTTGCAGGGGCGCATTTTTTATCGGTTCACTTTCCCCTTGCCTTTTTGCAGCGTAACGCATAAAAATAAAATCACTATTCCGACTCATTTCCAATGAGATACCCCTTCCTCAGGGCTTAGCTGAACACATTTTCGTGTTCTTGAACTCCAGGCACCATCGCCATTCCCTCCCCGCAGGCCGAAGTTTAATCGCGGATGCGAACTTCCTTTTTGCCCTGTCCGGATCGAATGGCTCCATTTTTTCTTCCCTTTCAGTATATCGCCCGCACGCTACGCCTGATCGATCTCTGATCTTTGTGGTTTGCCGGCATATTCAACAATCACGCACCAACAACCCCATCAACCGGGAGCGAAACAATCCATGCTCCCATCGGGGCATTGTTGTTTCTCTCCCACAAACCACAGGAGGAAACAACAATGAGAAAATAGGGACACTCCCCATATTTTTTGTTTCTCAGTCTGATCATATAAAAACCGCCGGTGAAACACTGCAACATGCCGCAAGCGCCTTGGCCTGCCTGGCGTTGATCTCGCGTTTGCCGGTCAGGGATAATCCGTTGCTTGCTATCTTACTAAAGTGCAGGACAAACTGGAGTTACGAGATCATCAGAGTTTGGCAAGATATTCGTCGACGAATGCACGCGGTTTCAGCACTAGTATTTTCCTAAAACCTGAAAAGGGAGGACTGCGGGACGAGGGAGGACTGCGGGACGCTCTTCACATTATAAGTTTCTTGATAAGTTTCTTGCGGGCAGGCCCGGTTTTCGGCCCTGCCCGCCGGCTTTTTTGGGAGGTCTGATAAATGTGCTTGGGTAAGAAATGTGTTGTTTTTTGTAGTCGTTCGATTACAATAAGAACATGTTCACGATCAAGCGTACGCCTAGCTTTGATACTTGGTTTGCCAGCATCAAGGACGGTACGGCCAGGCGCCGCCTGGTGGCGCGGCTGCGCAAGGCCCAGCTTGGCAATCTTGGCGACGTGAAGCCGGTTGGCGACGGCGTGTTTGAGATGCGTGAGCACTTCGGCCCCGGATGGCGCATGTACTTTGTCCAGCGGGGTACCATGTTGATCGTGATGTTAGGCGGCGGCGACAAATCCGCGCAAGCAGCCGATATCGCCAAGGCCGTAAGGATCGCGGCCACCATAGAGGAGTGAGTCATGCCTAAGAAAATCCGTATTGCCGATCTGCCTGAATTTGACGCCGCCGAATATCTCGACAGCGAGGAGGCCATTGCCGAATATCTGACCGCAATGATTGAGGAAGGCGATCCCGCGCATCTGGCTGCGGCCTTGGGTGACATCGCTCGGGCGCGTGGCATGGGGGAGATAGCGAAATCGGCGGGCCTCACCCGTGAGGCCCTGTATAAGGCGCTCCGGCCCGACGCGCATCCGCGCTTCGACACGATAAGCAGAGTGTGCGGGGCGCTGGGTGTGCGGCTGGTGGCCATGCCCGCGCATGCTGCTTAGCGCCGAGGGCGCGGCCGGGGGACATCCTTTCTGTTTCACTAACTCTGCCAGGAGGAAAATAGGGACACTCCCCATATTTTTTTGTTTCGCAGTCTGATCATATAAAAACCGCCGGTGAAACACTGCAACATGCCGCAAGCGCCTTGGCCTGCCTGGCGTTGATCTCGCGTTTGCCGGTCAGGGATAATCCGTTGTTTGCTATCTTACTAAAAAGTGCAGGACAAACTGGAGTTAAGAGATCATCAGAGTTTGGCAAGATATTCGTCGACGAATGCACGCGGTTTCAGCACTAGTATTTTCCTAACACCTGAAACATGCAGCAAATGTTTGTCGCCGCCTACGATCACTTTGCTCTTGCTGGCAAGCGCACAGGCTAGAAATTTGTCATCATCCGGATCTGCGCTGACAGGCTCAGGCAAGCTTTGGGCCTGTATTATCTCTGCCTTTATTGTGACCAGCTCAAGAATCATCCTCAAGTCAATGGCGGGGAACTGCTCGGCCAAGGCTGCCGCCACTCTTTGGTATTCCGCAAGGATTTCCGGAGAGATTAGCAACTTCAATTGGCCGTCGCGCCATGATTTAATAATTTGATAGGGCGGTCCAGTAAAAAAGATGCCGGAAATAAAGACGTTGGTGTCGAGGATTACCCTCATTTCCGGCCCCGCACCTTGACGATGGCCTTGTTGACGTCGGATTGCTTCAAACCGGCTTCTTTGCCTTGTCTGCGAGCCTCGGCAATCAAGGTGTCAAACTCATACAGGGATGGCGGAGATATTTCCTTGAGAATAACCACGTCGTTCTCGCCCACGACAACGAATTGAGAACCGGCCTTTAACTTGAGACGCTTGCGAATATCCTCCGGAATGACAACCTGACCCTTGGAAGACATCTTTGTGGTAGCTAAATTTGCCATGACCTGCCTCCTGAAATCATAGTATTCTTACTGGTAAGACCATAGCGTAATGAGCGGCTTATGGCAAGCGGAGAAAAATAGGGACATCTCCCCTATAGGGGGTGACCAAAGCCGGGCGCTTTGCGCCCGGATATTTACTTTTTATGGGTGACCCTGTGGTCCCTCCTTGGCGCACGGCAGAATCCTTGTCAACCCGGCCAAGAATCAGGCCTCACCGCCGGCCAGCCGGTAGGCGATATAGTGGTATGACGAGAGTGCGGTGAAAAGCAGGAGAAGAATGAGCGAGGCCTTAACGGCCCAGTGCTGAAAGGCCTGGATAAAGGCCGCCAGGGTCGAGCGGCGGCGCAGGGGAGTGACCAGGGGGGCGGCCAGGCCGAAGAAGACGGCCGGGAAGAGCGTACCGTACAGGGCGAAACCGAAGTAGTGGTACTCCGGTTTCAGCATGCAGAATGGACATTTGTGGTAGGGCATGGCGTAGACATAGGAAGAAAACACCGTGGTCAGCGTGGCCAGGCCCAGACAGAGAAACCAGGCCCAGGCGACCACCGAGACCACGGCCAGGCCGCTGTGACGCCAGCGCCTGAAGAGCAGGCCCAGGCCGACCAGGACCACGACGCTGCCGTAAAACAGCGTAAGCATCAGGGGTTCGGCCAGGCCGGTCATGAGGTTGGTGGCGCCCTGCCCCGCGCCGCTAAACACCACGGCGCAGCAGGAGGTGATGATGTCTGGTTTCAGATTGGCGATGTAGGTGGTCTGCAGGCCGATGTCGGTAACCAGCCAGGGCATGAGAACCAAAAGGTAGCCATACTTCAGGCGCACCAGGGGATAGTCCTCGCAGCGGGTGTCGAGCCGGTGCAGCACCAGCCAGAAGCTGTAGAGAAAGAGGCCAAGGATCTTCACCAAGAGGGCCGGCATGCCGAACGGGTTGGCCAAGAGTGAACCGGTGGCGCACATGGCGCCGGCGATCACCTTGCAGAAGTCGTCGGCGGCCAGCACGAAGACCACCAGGGAGACGATCTGAAAGCCCAGGGCATAGGCCACCAGGGTGGAGGCCAGCCAAGTTTCGCTTTCCAGACCGATCTGCAGGGCCTTGTCGCTGTCCGGGTTCCAGTAGCGCAGCACTCGGTAGCCGGTCCTGGCGGCCATCAGGATCAGGAAGAGGACCAGCAGGCTGATGAGGGAAAGCGCTATGCTCCAGGCGTTAAGAAACATGGAGGCTTCCGTCGCGGATGTCCAGGATCTGGTCAAGGCCCGGATGGTCGGTGACCAGGGGGTCGTGCGAGGCCAGGACAATAGTCTTGCCGGCCGCCTTCAAATTGTCCATGATGGTCATGAACTCACGGCTAAGGCGGCTGTCGAGGTGGGCGGTGGGTTCATCGGCCAGGATAATCGGCGGGTCGTTGATGAGCGCCCGGGCAATGGCCACCCGCTGCAGTTCCCCGCCCGAGATCTGGCCGGCCGGGAATTTCTCGCGATGCTGGATGGCGAGCTGCTCCATGAGGACCCGGGCCCGCTGTTTGCGTTGCCGCGGAGACATTCCCAGGGGCAGGAGCGGCAGGGTGATGTTGTCGAGGACAGTAAGCGCCGGCAGGATGTTGAAGCGCTGGAAAATAAAGCCGATGGTCTCCCGCCGGTGCAGGGTGAGAAAGCGGTCTGGCAGGCGGGCCAACTGTTTGCCGGCAATGACGGCCCGGCCTCTGGTGGGCGGAAAGACGCAGCCGATTATCCCGAGCAGGGTGGACTTGCCCGAGCCCGAGGCGCCCCGCAGACAGATCATGTTACCCTTTGCCACCTGCAGGGACACGTCATGCAGGGCCTGGACCTCGTTGGCCTGGCCCTGATTGTAGATTTTGGTGATGGCTTCCAGTTCAATCAGCATGGCATATCACCCGCCCTGCAGGGCCGTATCCGACGGCAGGCTGGCGCAACGCCAGGCGGGCACCACTGTGGCGGTCAGGTAGGGCATGACGGTCAAGCAGAAGAGCAGCAGCAGATCGGCCAGATGGATGGCCGGCAAGAGGTGCAGATCGGGCCGGATCACCGACCAGCCGGCCAGCACCGGCAAAAACAGCGTTGAGCCGAAAAAGACCACATGGATATAGGCGGCGGTGCAGCCGAGCAGATAGGCGGCTAACGAGATAACCGCCCCCTCCCAGAAGCGCACCACCAGCACGTCGGCGGTCTGCCAGCCGAGAATCTTGAGAATGGCAATCTCCCGTTTTTCATCGGGAGCCAGGCCAGAGGCCTTGTCCCAGGCAAAGATAAAAAAGGCGGCCAGGGCGGCAAGCAGACAGACCGAGGCAAAGCCGCTGCGCCAGCCAAAGATCATGTGATAGGTCTTCTCGATCTGCGGCCGGGTCAGTACCCGGGTGCCGGGCAGGGCCTCGGAAATCTTCTTGGCCACGGTGCTGATTTCGCGGGGATTGGCCACGGTAACCATGAGATCGCTGGCCAGCCCATCCGGCAGGCCGAAGAGGTCGCGGGCATCGGCCAGGGAGAGGACGATGAGGTCATCGGTGAGCAGGTTGCTTTCCTTTTTGAACAGTCCGGTGACGGTAAGGGTTTTGAGCGACAGATCGGGCCGGAAGAGCGAGAAAATCCGCTGCTCCTGCAAGCCCTTGGTCCTGAACACGGCCTGGCCGAGCACGGTCTCGTTGGCCGCGGTTGGCAGACGGCCCTCGGACAACACCTGCGCCAACTGGTCGTCGGTGCCGCCCCCAACTTGGTCACGACCGATCACCGTGTAATTGGCCAGGGTAACCTCGTCGAAATAATAGCCCCAGACCCGAGGCACTACCTGGCGAATACCGAAGATGTCGTGTAAGCGTTCCGCGTAGGCGATTGGGATGGATTCCTGCCGGCCGGCAGTCATCTTCTGGATAAGGATCTCCGGGGCCATGACCAGGGCGGTTTGCGCCCGCTCCAGCAGACCGTTACTCACCAACTGGAAGGAGGCGAGCAGAAAGATGACCACGGCAAAGACCACGACCACGGCCAGATTCTTGTAGCGCTTGCGCCAGAGGGACGACAAGGTGTAATCGAGAAAGTTGATCTGCCGTTCGAGCAGGGGATTGGCCATGGCAATTACCGCGCCCTTGGCCCGGCCATGGGCGGGGCAAAAAAGGAACCAGACGGAAAATGCTCCAGGCCGCCCGGATGGTCCATGAAGGGCACCACACCATCAGTCACCGCCGGATGCCGGGTGTAACGCGCCTCGGTGGCCACGCACAGGTCGGTGAGCCCCAGTTCCGCCGTGGCCAGGCGCATAAGCGGCTCCTCGGCCCGCTGTTGCGCGCGGCCCTGTTGTCCATGGATAAACAGGCCAACATCCAGCATACCGAGGGCACAAAGCCAGAGCAGGAAAAGGCCGGCCGGTCGCATCAGCGCATCCGCTGGCCTTCCCGCATGGACGCCACCATGGCGGGGGTGATCTCGGCAAAGGTCACGATCGCCGTGCCCTTGTGGTCATGCAGGAAGGACTCGGCCGCCTTTCTTCCGGCAAAGGGGATGAACTCATGCCCCATGGGGCCGTAAACCTCGCTGCCAATCACGTAGACGCCCTCGCGGGCCGCGATCCACTTGAGAGTATAGTAATCCTTGACCCACAACTCGCCAAGCGCATCCCGGCCGGGACCGCCGTAGGCCTGGGGATCGAACCAGAAAACCAGCAGATCCTTGACCCCGTCAAAAAACCAGGTCTTGTTGGCCTTGAGGTCGCGGGCCTGGGTGATCCAGTTGTCATACTTGGCAACGAACATGCCGCACACCGGGCACCGCTGGCCGGCCTCCACCTTGTCGGCTGGCGCGGCCAGAGCGGGCTGATCATAAAAAAGAGCAACCAGCAACGGCAGGAGCAGCAGAACTTTCCAGACGTGACAACGCATACACGCACCTCTCCGGCTATGGCTGCTTGTCGAGATAGGACGCGAGCAGGGTCTTGAGCTCCTCCTCCCCCACCCCGCCCATAACCGCGGCGACAATCCGATGCTCCGGGCTGATCACGATGGTCTGGGGCACCACCTTCACCTGATACGATGCCGCAATGGCCCCATCCCTGTCAAGGACAACGGGAAAGCGGATATCCAGCTCCTTGACAAAGGCCCGCACCGCCACCTCGGCCGACATGGTGTTGATGTAGATGACCTTGAGCCCCTGATCGCGGTACTGATTGAAATACTGGTTGAAGATGGGGGTGTCGGCCCGGCAGTAACGACAGTCCACGGACCAGAAACGCAGGATTACCGGGCTGCCTTGAAAATCGGCCATGGATACCGGCCGGCCGTCAAGGTCCTGGGTCACGAAATTCGGGGCCGGATCGCCCTTGTGCAACTTTTGCTGCCTTTCGCCGACACAGGCGACAAGCAGCAGCACGGCCAGCAAAACCACGGTGCGCAGCGGATAAAAGGCGCGATGCTGCCTCTTCATGGCGCCTCAACCTCCCTGGCTTTCGCTGAGCAGGCCCAGACGCATGGTGAAGACGCGGGAACCCGGGATGGTGGTGGCCAGGTGGTTGTTGTGGGTAACGATCAGGAAGGTCGCCTTTTGTTCACGATTAACGGTCTTGAACAGCTCAAAGATCTCTTGCTCGGTCTCCTCGTCCAGGTCGCCGGTGGGCTCATCGGCCAGGATAATGGCCGGCTGATTAATGAAGGCGCGGGCAATGGCCACCCGCCGCTGCTGCCCGCCGGAAAGCTGGCCCGGATAGCTGTGCATCTTCTCCTTGAGCCCCACCTGCACCAGCAGTTGCTCGGCCCGCTCCCTGGCGCCGGCGGCAAGGCCGCCGAAGCTCATGGGCAACAAGATATTCTCCAACACGGTCAGGGCCGGAATCAGGCTGGCGAACTGGAAGATAAAGCCGATGGTCCGGTTGCGCATGTCGGACAGGGCGTTATCCGACTGCTGCCAGTTGTCCTGACCATCGATAAGCACCTGGCCGGTATCAGGGCTGGTCAACCCGCCGATCAGACTCAGCAGAGTCGTTTTGCCCGAGCCAGAATGACCATGGATAAAGATGAACTCCCCTTGCTGGACGACGAAGGAAACCTCGTCCACCGCGGTCATGCGCCGGCCGTCGGCCACGTAAGTCTTAATGAGATTCTTGCATTCGATAAGCACGGTAATATCCTTCCACTAAATGGGCACGAAAAAGTATAGATACATAGTCTATCCTGCGTTTTGTTGCAAGACACAATAGCAAGGGAAGGCTGCAGGCTGTAGGTTGGCAGGCTAACAGCCTACAGCCTAAAAAGCTACAGCCTGCCCCCCTGCCCATTCACAGCTTGTACTCCGTGATCTTGGCCAACAGGGCCGGGTAGCTGATCTCCAGCAGTTCGGCGGCCCGGCTACGGTTGCCGCTCGTGGTGGCCAGGGCCTTGGCGATGAGCAGCCGCTCCATGACCGGCTTCGCCTTCTTGATGGAATAGCCCTCGAACATGCCCTCCAGGCATTCCCGGCTGCCTTGCGCCGTCAACTCGGCGGGCAGTTGCGCGACCTGCAGCATATTGGTATCGGCCAGCACCATGGCCCGTTCGATGACGTTTTCCAGTTCCCGGACATTGCCGGGCCAGCCGTATTCCATGAGCACGTTCATGGCCGGCCGCGCCACCCCCTTGATCGGCTTGGCCATGGACAGGGTGAAGCGGTTGATGAAGTGCTGGACGAGCAGGGGAATATCGTCCCGCCTTTCCCGCAGGGGCGGCAACACGATGGTCATGACGTGCAACCGGTAATAAAGGTCTTCACGAAACAGACCACCATTGATCGCTTCCTTCAGATCCCGGGAGGTGGCGGCCAGCACCCGCACGTCCACCTTTCTGCTCTCGGCTCCCCCGACTGGCCTGATTTCGTTCTCCTGCAAGGCCCGCAGCAACTTAACCTGCAACGGCAGGGGCAATTCACCTATCTCATCCAGCAATAACGTGGAGCCGTCGGCCTCCTCGAAAAGCCCCTTCCTGGTGCGGTCGGCGCCGGTGAAGGCCCCCTTGACATGGCCGAACAATTCGCTTTCCAGCAGATTGTCCGGGATGCCGCCGCAGTTGACCGCCACCATGGGACGGGCGGCCCGCTTGCTCGCCAGATGAATGGCCCTGGCCACCAGTTCCTTGCCCGTACCCGACTCGCCGGTGATCAGTACGGTGGTGTCAAAGACCGCCACCTTGTTGCCGAGGTCAAAGACCTTACGCATGGCCCGGCTCTTGCCAAGCATGGCGCCGAACCGGTCTTCGCCCTCGAATGATCTGATCCGGTCCCGCAGTTGCAGGTTTTCCCGGCGCAGGGCCTCCCGTTCCTCGGCCTTCTTCAGGGCCAGGAGCACCTCGTCCGGCTTGAAAGGTTTGGAGATGAAATCGTAGGCCCCCTGCTTCATGGCCTCGATGGCCAGATCGATAGTGCCGTAGGCCGACATCATGATGACCGTGGAACCGCTCAGCAGGTCACGGGCCGCGGCCAGAAATGCCATGCCGGTCATCTTCGGCATCTTCAGGTCACAGAGCACGAAGTCAAAGGGGGAAGCCACCAGTTTGTCCATGGCCTCCCGGCCGTCGGCCGCGCACTCGACCTGGTAGCCGGCCGTCCTGGTCAACACGGTGAGCATGTGACGCATGTTCTCCTCGTCGTCAATGATCAACAACCGTCTGCCGCTATTCTCCGCCATGAACGTCCTCGTCTTGATTTTCCCGGGCAACAGTCAACGGCAACAGAATGGTCATGGTGGTGCCCTGACCCGGGTGGCTCTTCACCTCGATGCGGCCGCCTATGCTCTCGACGATCATGAAGGACACAGCCAGGCCGAGTCCGGTGCCCTTACCCGGTTCCTTGGTAGTGTAAAAAGGGTCAAAAATGTTGGCCAGTGCCTCGGCCGGGATGCCCGGCCCATTGTCCCGGAAGGTAATGACCAGCATCGGGGCCTCGCCCTCGCCAGCCAACGGGTTGGCGGTGCTAACCAGCACCTCGCCTGCGCTTGCGCCCTGGCCGAGGCCGATGGCATCCGCCGCGTTGATCAGCAGGTTCAAAAAGACCTGGTGCAACTGCTGGCCGTCGGCCCGCACCCGATCATCCTTGGCCCCAAGTTCAAGACCCAACCGGATAGCGGCCATCATGGGCAAAACCGCCGCCGCCTGGGCCAGGTCGTCCAGCAAATCGTGGACCGCCACCACCTGCACGCCAGCCTTGGATGGTCGCGCCAAATCGAGCAACTGCCGGATGATCAGGTTGATACGGTTGACCTCCTTTTCCGCGCGGGTCAAAAAATCCAGGCGCTCCGCCTCCCCTGCCCCCGGTTTTTTCAACAGATCGAGATAGCCCAGCACGATGCCGATGGGATTGCCGATCTCGTGGGCAATGCCGGCCGACAGCCGGCCGACCGAGGCGAGTTTCTCGGCCCGGATGATCTCGTCCTGGGCCTGCCTCAGTTCGCCATTGGCCTTTTTCAGCGACAAGACCGTGGCGCGCAACTCCTCGCGGTTGCGACCAAAACCGCGCACCATGCGGCGCAGCGCCTTGGACAGTTGCTGGAATTCGGTGTCCCGCGGGCTTACGGGCAGAAGCAGGTCCTCCTCGGCCCGGAAGCCTTCGATGAGCTGCACGAGCCGCTGCATGGGCCGCACCATCAGCCGGTGCAGCCAGAAGAAACCCACCAGCGCCAGCACGATAAGATTGGCGAAGAAATAGCCGAAAAAGATGCGCTGCATCTTCCCAAGCCTAACAAAGATCTCTTCGAGCGGCAACTCCACACCGACGGCGGCCTCCAGTTTCCCGCCCCGGTAAAGTGGCGCGGCGACCAGGAGATGCCGCGGCCGCTTCCAGAACACGCCCAGGGTGGCCCCCCGCAGGCTTAACCGCTCCACCCCCGAGGCCATGGTTTTTTTAACCTCGTCGGCCAGGAGGGCATGCTCCGAGCAGGCGCTGTCCTGATCGGCCAGGACAGCGCCTGCTCGCCCCAGGACCAGGGGGCAGGGGTAGCCAGTCGCTTCCCGCAGGCTGGCCAGCCTGGCCATGTTGGCATCGTCGCCTGACCCGGCCGCGGCAAAGTCCTGGGCCAAGGCCTGCAGAAAGAGCCGGCCCCTGGCGACCTCGGCCCGGATAAATTCCTGCTGCGCCGTGCTGATCATCACCAGGTCGATAAGCAACATGGCCAGGGTCGGCAGCAGAAGAAGCTTAAAAATTATGTTGGGCTTAAGGCCGCGCCACACCACGACGATCCCCCGTACTCCATTGCGCCCCGGGCCTTGGCCCGCGGCAAGCCATACGCAATGCGCCCCTATTCCACGCAGTATACACCGGCCAAGGCCGAGAATCAAAAAAGTTGCCATGTGGCAATCAGGGCGGCAAGGCGAGCGGCCCTGGCTGCGTCGCGGCGCGCGCCATGGCGTTATTGCATTGTGACTCAAGTCACAGAAGCCATGTACCAAAGTCAATGAAACCTGCATCCTTTCCCGGAATAATGCCGCACAGTTTGGGGAGATTTTCAGCGAATTCAATTTAAGACGAGAGGAGGAGAAACCATGAAAAAAACCATGCGAAGGATAACCACCACGGCCTTGGGTGCCGCCTGCCTGGTGGCAACAGCAGGCAGTGCATGGGCCGGTCCGGTCATCAATTTCGGTGACGATGGTTACCTGCAGATTGATGTAAAATTCCAGGGCCTTCTGGATTAT
>Ga0100389_1003730_pt1 | contig 11834 bp, 11 predicted proteins | sample CryGeymeta201513_FD_81537 | JGI IMG/M metagenome (GOLD analysis project Ga0100389, IMG submission 81537) | Groundwater microbial communities from Crystal Geyser aquifers in Utah, USA - Crystal Geyser metaG 2015-13 | ecosystem: Environmental > Aquatic > Deep subsurface > Groundwater | place: USA... | reverse complement strand
GCCAGCAGGGTGGCGAGACCCTTGCGCTTGAATTCCGTGCCGACAAAGAGCAGGACAAAGTCGTCCGGCCCGAAATGATACTGCTGGCGCAGGGCCTGGCGGTCCGCCATGTCCACCACCGCGCGGATCTGCTCGTAGTCGGCTCCGGGTTGGGCCAGGGAGAAGAAGCTGCCTGGCAACGGGTAGTTATGTTGCACGTCCTCTTTGACCGAGGTCGAGACCGCGATGAGCCGGCGATCGGGCCGCAGGGTGAACTGGCCCTTCTCCAGTCCGAGATAGCCGAGGCTGCGCGGGCTGGTGATGACCGACAACCATATCAGCAGCCTGCTTAACCACGTCTTCTTGTCGGTGATAAAGCCGCGAAAGCAGGGGCAATGGATGGTCAACAGGTCAAATGCCGTGACCTTGTCGTGGGAATGGACGATATCAAAGGCGGGCCGGGCGCTGGCCAGGGCCCGGCGGGTGAAGAAGGAAAAGAGGAGTTGATTGACAAAACTGGGCTTGGCCAGTGGCTTTGGAATGCGGTGGAAGGCGATCACCTCGCTGACCGTAGCATCCCAGTTCTGGCAGAAGACATGCACCTCATGCTCTCGGGCCAGCCGGCGGGTCACTTCGCAGGCGTAGCGTTCGGCGCCGCCGGTGGTGACGAAATCGCGGATGAGTACCGCTATCTTGAGTCTTTTGTGATTAATCAGGTTGTTTAGACAGTTAGGCTGTAGTCTGTTAGGAACTGAGTCTGCTGCCAGGATGTCGTCCATAGGAAAACGGTTCTTTTTCAGATTGGCAACCATCATGACGAACCCGGAAAAAGTCGTGACACCGGTGCTCTTGGCAGTCCCCGTTTGACGGGGGGAAACCGCGGTGTCCAGTAGGGTGCGCCGTGCGCACCATGGGGCTTAATGGTGCGCACGGCGCACCCTACGACTGAGTCTGCTTTCAGTCTGAAGAACTAAAAATCTTCAGGTTATCCACCTGAGCAGTTACGGGCTGTTTTGCAAAGTTCTGTCCTGATCCAGTTCAGCTTTCCGAGCACTTGGTGGTCATGGCGTACATCCTGGAAAAATCGCCGACCTTGAGGAACAGTTCGGAGACAGCGGTGAGCAGCGCCAGGCGGTTGGCGCGGAGCGCCTTGTCCTCCACCATGACCATGACGTCATCGAAGAAGGTGTCGACCGGCTCCTTCATGGTGAGGATGACCGCCAGGGCGTGACCATAGTCGCGCTGGGCCAGGAATGGTTCGCATGCCGAAGTAGTTCTTATGAGTGCGGCGTTCAGGTTCTTTTCCGCCGCTTCCACTAGCAGGTTCACGTCCACGCTGGCGTTGTCGTGGTCCTTGATGATATTGCGCACCCGTTTGAAGGCGCCGGCCAGCATGGTGAAGGCGGGCTGGTCGCTGATGGCCATGAGCGCCGCAATCTTGCGCCGGCAGTCCACCACATCGTCGAAGGTAACCGAGGTGACCGCCTCCACCGCCTCCGCCGGCACACCTTGGGCAGTGAGATCGTTGGTGAAGCGACCGCGGATGAAATCAATCACCTGGCCGACCACCGTCTCGTGCTCGCCGGTGATTTTGGTGCCGTAGCCCGCAAGCGCGCGGCTGACGCAGGCGCGCAGGGAGAGGGGCCAGGCCCGGTCCTGGAGGATGGTCAGCAGGGCCACGGCCTGGCGCCGCAGGCCAAAGGGATCGGCCGAGCCGGTGGGCACCTTGTTGATGCCGAAGCAGCCGGCGATGGTGTCGAGCCGGTCGGCCAGGCCAACCAGGGCGCCGGCCGTGCCTTGGGGCAGTTCACCGCCAGCCCGCACCGGCAGGTAATGTTCGTGGATGGCCAGGGCCACCGCTGCGCTCTCGCCCTGGCGTCTGGCATACTCGCGGCCCATCACGCCCTGCAGGGCTGGGAATTCGCCCACCATGCTGGTGAGCAGATCGGCCTTGGCCAGCAAGGCGGCCCGCGTGGCATCGGCGCTGGCCTCCGGGGCCAGTTGTTCAGCCAGGAAGCCGGTGAGCGCCACCAGGCGGCTGGTCTTTTCCTTCAGGGTGCCGAGCTGGGCCTGGAAGACCACGCCGGCCAGATCGTCGACCCGGGCGGCCAGGGGCTTGGCCTGGTCGGCCCGGAAGAAGAAGAAGGCATCTTCCAGCCGGGCCCGCAAGACTCGCTGGTGGCCGGCCGTGGTGATTTTGGGATCCCTGACCCGGGTGTTGTTAACGGCCACGAAGTGAGGCATGAGCCCGCCCGTCTCGTCTACCACGGCGAAATATTTCTGGTGCTCGCGCATGGAGGTGATCAGTACCTCCCGCGGCAGTTCCAGAAATTTTGCCGCAAAGGTGCCGCATACCGCGTTGGGACTCTCCACCAGGTTGGTCACCGTGTCGAGCAGTTCATCGTCCTCCAGGATGGCGCCGCCGGTCGGGCCGGCGGCCCGGGTGATTTCCTGTCGCACCATGGCCCGGCGGTCCTCCACCTCGGCCAGTACGTCGGCCTGCTTAAGCCGCTCCAGGTAATCGCTAAAGCCTGTCACCTCCACCGCCTGTGGCGCATGGAAGCGGTGGCCGCGGGTGGTGGCGCCGCTCTTGATGCGGCCGTCGATGGTCAGTTCCACCACCTGGCCGCCATACAGGGCCAGCAGCCACTGGATAGGGCGCACGAAGTGGAGTTTCCCCGCCCCCCAGCGCATGGTCTTCTTAAAGGGCAGTTCAAGGACCAGTTCCTTGAGAATGGCGGGGAGCAGGGCAGAGGTGGCTGCCCCCTTGTTCTCCTGCACCAGCATGACATAGTCGCCCTTGGGGGTGGAGACTACTTGCAGGTCTTCGACCCTGGCCCCGCGGGATTGGGCAAAACCGATACCGGCCTTGGTTATGGCGCCGGCCGTATCAAAGGCCGCCTTTTTCGGCGGTCCCATGACCTCCTCCTTGCGGTCGGGTTGCCGGGCCGCCAGGCCGGTCACCGAGACCGCCAGACGCCGGGGGGTGGCGACGCCGCGCACCTCGGCAAAGGGCAGCCCTTGGGCCGTAAGCTTCTGGGTAAGGAGCCGTTGCAGGTTGTCCAGGGCGGGTTGGATGAAGCTGGCCGGGATCTCCTCGGTGCCGATTTCAAACAGAAGTTCGTGGGACATGGTTCTCCCTGGTGGGGCTACATGGGTTATTCAGGGTTCAGGCCATTCGAGGGAGGCAAAGGTCGTAAATCCCTCGGAAAAATTCTTTACCGTGACGGTGAACCAACTGATATTGTCGCCCAGTGATGCCAGTTTGTCACCAATGGCCTTGGTGGTCTGCTCCACCGACTGGGCACTCTCCGCCCCTGCTCCCGGGGCCGCGGGCCAGCGCAGGTCGTGGGCGGTGATCTCCTCCACCGCCTGGATGAGGTCCTCGATCCACATGAAGTGCCTGAATCTCAAGCAAATTTCGGCTACCCCCCAGCGGCCCAGGGATTTGGGCAGCACGTCACGGCCCTGGGTGGGCAGTGGCGGCCAGATGGGAACCCGCACCTCCAGGGTGAGGTCCTCCTCCTCATGCAGGGAGCCGTGCATCTTGCAGCGATACTCGTGAATGGCGGCGCTGGCCGTGCCGCCTTTTTTCCTCAGAAAGTAAGGGAAATCCAGTTCCATGTGGCTGGCGGCGGCCTGCAGCCGGATCTTCATCTCGGTCAGGATCTGCCGAAAGCTGGCCAGGTCGATGCGGCCGTGAAACCGGTTCAGGATTTCGATAAAGCGGCTCATGTGGGTGCCCTTGAAATGATGGGGCAGGTTCACGTACATGTTGACCGTGGCCACGGTGTGCTGCTGTTTTTTTTCTTTGTCCAGCAGGGTGATGGGGTAGGAGATGTTCTTGACGCCTACCTTCTGGATGTCGATGCGGCGGTGATCGCGCTGGCTCTGAATGTCTTTCATGGGACGCGTGGCGCCAGAACTGCTCGGTCAGGCTCAGGCGAGGTGCTTGGCCACCGCGGCCAGGAGTTCGTCGAGGTTGGCCGATTTGACGATGTATTCGTCGGAGGCCCAGGAGGCCAGATTCTGCTTGAACTCCTGGTAAGCGGAACTCAAGATCACCGGCAGTTGCGCGTTGATCTCCTTCAGGTGGCGCAGCACCTCCAGGCCGTTCATCCCCGGCATGTTGATATCGAGGATGACCAGATCAGGGGCGATCTCGTCAAAACGCGCCAGGGCCTCCTCGCCGGTCATGGCGGAGAAGACCTCGTAACCCGCGTCTTGCAATTCCTCACGGTAGAGCAGGTGGATGCTTTCTTCGTCGTCAACCAGCAGGATCTTTTTTTTCATGAATGCCCCTCTGCAGTCGTGTTGTTGGCGGGAGAGCGGAAAGGGTTCCGGTTCATTGGATTTCAACCTCACGCAGGAATTTGGCGGCGTCCTCTGGTGGAATGGGGTTGATATAAAAGCCCGAGCCCCATTCAAAGCCGGCAATGCTGGTAAGTTTGGGCATGATCTCAAAATGCCAGTGGAAATGTTCCAGGGGTTGGGATCTGAGCGGCGCGGTGTGCAGGACGAAGTTGTATGGCACGTGCGGGATGCAGGCGTTCAGCCGCCGCATGCTCTCGGAGAAGATCATGGCCAGGTCGTGGAAACTTTCCTCGCCCAGGGCGATGAACGACGAGGAGTGCCGCCGCGGCAGGATCCACATCTCGAAGGGGGAGCGCGGCGCAAAGGGCGCAATGGAGATGAAATGTTCGTTCTCGCAGACCATGCGCACCTGCTGCTTGAGCTCCTGGCGGATGACGTCGCAGAAGATGCAGCGTTCCTTGTAGCGGTAATAGGAGAGGCTGCCGTCCAGTTCCGAAACGATCATACGGGGCAGGATGGGCAGGGCCACCAGTTGGGAGTGGGAGTGCTCCAGGGAGGCGCCCGCCGCGCGGCCATAGTTCTTGAAGACCATGACCTAGCGGAAGAGGGGGTCACGGCCCAGATCGATGATCCGATCCCGGAAGGCCAAGAATATCTGGCGGAGTTTGTCGGGCGACTGGGTGGCAAAGGCGTCGTCGTGGTTCGGCGATTCGACGATGACCTCGTGGGCGCCGATACCGTTCATCTTGTCGTAGATGCCGTCGCCTTCCTTGTCGAGGTCGCCTTCGATGATCAGGGCCGGGTATTTATTTGGTACAACCCGCAGCGACCAGCCCGGGCTGTTGGCCGGGCCTGATTCACGGCCGTAGCAAAGAACCTCGGGCGGCGTGGTCTTCTCGTTGCCCGGACACAGGGGACAGAAACCACCCTTGACGGAGTTGGTTTCCACGATGAAATCGGTGGGCCGTTTGCCCCGTTCCGTGGCAATGATGATCCAGCGGCCGAGGATGGGGTCTCTGCGCAGTTCAGGCATAAGGATCTCGGTTAGCCCGCATGGGTCTTTTCATGGTTTTCCTGCCTGGTCTTGCATGCGATGCACAGGGTGGTGACCGGGCGGGCCTCCAGGCGCTGGGGCTTGATGTCGTCGCCGCATTCGTCACAGATGCCGTAGACGCCGTCGTCGATCCGTTCGATGGCCGCCTTGATCTTGGCGAGCAGCCGCCGTTCCCGGTCCCGGATGCGGAGTTCGAAAGAGCGATCCGATTCGGCCGCGGCCCGGTCGGTGGGGTCGGGGTAGTTGTCGGAATGATCGGTCATGTCGGAGAGCGTTTTTTCGGCCTCGTTCAGCAGGCTCTTGCTCATGTTTTCAAGCTTTTTTTTGAAATACTCAAGCTGTTCCTTGTCCATCTACGTCTTCTCCAGTGTCCTGTCGTGGGGTGAAACGCCGCCAGCCAGCCGGCAGCGGCCGTTGTTTCAGCCGGTTTTCTTTCTTGTAAAGCTGTCGCTCATGCCGCCGCTTTTGGCCAGGAGCTTAATTTTACTAAATACCATACCTTCGTTGGACTCGTAACAACTAATGAGATGGCTAAGTAAAAATTTCGATATACAGGTAAGCGAACGGAGTGAGACTCCGAGGAGCACCTCGCAAGGGGGTATAAATAGGGTATTTTTGCGAGTGCGGCTATCCATAAGGTATGCCGAACGAACAAAAATGCGCTACGACGCGGTAGATCGGAATTTTTACGGCACCATCATACCTTTGCCCAGGGCTTTGCACATGTCGTGGATGGTCTGGGCGTGCTGTCATGGGGCAGCGTGACGCAGCCAATTCCCCTCAGGAAGACATGTGAAAAATTTTTTTCAATAAACCCTCTTCCTGCTGCCCTTCTTTCTCTTCAATGGCGGCGAATTCCTGCAGCAGTTCCTTCTGGCGTTTGGTCAGGCGCCGAGGGGTGTGGATCTGGACCGCAATGATCATGTCACCCTTGCCGTGGCCGCGCAACGATGGCACGCCTTCGCCTCGTAGGGTGAATTGCTGGCCAGACTGGGTGGCCTTTGGGATCGTAAGGGTGGCGGTACCGTGGATGGTCGGTATCTCCAGTTGGTCGCCCAGCGCCGCCTGGGTGAAGGAAATGGGCAGGGCGCAGAGGATGTCGTCGTTTTCCCGCCTGAAAAATTCGTGGGGCTCCACGCTCAAAATGACGTAAAGATCGCCGGCCGGTCCGCCCTTGCGGCCGCCTTCCCCCTCGCTGCGCAGTCGCATGCGGGCGCCTGAGTCCACCCCGGCCGGAATTTTCAGGGACACCTTTTTCTTTTTGGCCACCAGACCCTCGCCATGGCAGTCAATGCAGGGATCCTTGATGATCTCGCCCGCGCCGCGACACTCGGGGCAGGCGGTGGTCATGCGGAAGAGTCCCTGGGAGCGGATCACCTGGCCTCGACCCCGGCAGGTGGGGCAGGTGGTTGGCGCATGGCCAGGCCGCATGCCGCTGCCTTCGCAGGTCTGGCACGTGTCGCGTTTGGTGATTTCAATATTTTTTTCCACGCCGTGGACCGCCTCCATGAAGGAAATGGAGAGGTCGTAGCGCAGGTCGGCGCCAGAGACGGGACCGCGGCGGCGGCCCTGGCCGGCACCGCCGGCAAAGCCGAACAGGTCGCCGAAGATATCGCCGAAGTTGGCAAAGATGTCCTCGAAGTTACCTGGCCCCGCATAGCCGCTGCTGCGCAGCCCATCCAGGCCGTAACGGTCATAGATCTTGCGTTTTTCCAGGTCACCCAGGACCTCGTAGGCCTCGGTGGCTTCCTTGAATTTTTCCTCGGCCTCCCGGTCACCCGGGTTGCGATCCGGGTGAAAGGCCATGGCCCGTTTGCGGTAGGCCTTCTTGATTTCATCGGCCGAGGCATCGGGCGACACGCCCAGTATGTCGTAGTATGCCGTGTTCATACGGGGCTTAGAGAGAATTTTTTTCGCCGGTCGCTTCGCTTGCGGTGGCCGGGGCTTCCGGGGCGGGCTGGGGCGCGGCGGGCAGGCGGTCGTAATCCGTGATCGTCTCGAAAGAGATATCGCCAGAGGCGATTTCCCGCAAGGTGCTGACTATTTCCTTATTCTTGCACGGGACCAGGAAGGGCTGGCCATCCCGATGCTGATGAACCCGCCGCACCGCCAGGTGAATGAGGGCGAAACGGTTCTCGTTACCGACCTTTGCGAGGCAGTCTTGAACTGTTATGCGTGCCATAAGTTGCGGGCGCTCCCTTTTTAAAAATTTTTGATGGGGCCGAAATGGCCTGCAGATGGCGCAGGCAGTGTGGTCACCGCGGAGCCTTCTGGAAAAATTGTCAACGCCAGGAGAGTGTTCAGTCGCAATTTGGGGCGCTCCCTGAGCAAAAATCTTAAACAATCTACTATATACTTTCTTCTCGGCTTGGCAATGGATTTTTTGCCGCGGCCCGGGGAGCGCCGGTCCAGGGCTTATTTGTATGGCATGGAAAATGCATTACTTAATAATCGCCACGTGGATAGCCGCCGCATCGACCGGTTGTATTCGGCGGCCCGGCCGGGGCACTGGAGGCCGCCAGGGCCGCCAGGGCGGGAAAATTTTTCCCGGCGGGATTTGCCGACGTCCTGAATTGCCTCTGCCGGATTCTTGACCCTTGCCGGGTGATTCTTGACAGCGGAGCATGCATGATAAGGAAGAGGATAAACATGGTGGATAAACTGCGGGTCGCGGTGCTGGCCGCGGCAGCACTCGTGCTGACGGCCTCCGACGGCTTCTGCTGGTTTCTGGGGAATGGTCCTGAAGTTTTTCCCGAAGCCCGGCCCATGTACACCGGCCACGGTGACCGGCCTCCCAATGTTGGCTATTTCCTCAATACCGCCATCGTCATGCCCGATGATTACACCTACCGTACCTGGTGGGTCGGACCCCGACCGTCCGAGGGCGAGGACTGCCATTGGTGGCAATTTTTTTCCTTGCCAGGGGCGGATAGACGGGAGACGGCCGCCAGGCAGGCCATGGCCGGTGAGGCTGGGGCGGCGTTGCGCGCTCGGGTGCAGGATCTGGCCAGCCAGCTCCTGGCCTCCGCCGGCGGTGAATTGGCGGACGGCCCCGTGGTTACGGTCAGCTCCTTTGTGAATCTCAACGCCCTCTATGCCACCTCTACCTTGGGCCGCTTGCTGGGCGAGGAGATGATCGCCGCCTTGGCGCGGTCCGGAGTAAGGGTGCTCGAGGTGCGCAAGACCCCGAATATTTTGATCCGTGAGCAAAACGGGGAGTACGGGCTTTCCCGTGACCTGGACGAGCTGGAATACGCCCGCCCGGCCCAGTTCATGGTGGTCGGAACTTACACTTATGCCCGCGAACAGATCTTCCTCTATGCCAGGCTGCTCAGGAACAGCGATGCCATGATCTGCGCGTCGGCCAGCCTGGTGTTTGGCATGGACCGGATGGTGCGGGAGATGTTGGCCGACGAGGGGCTTTTTATGCCGGCGCGGGAGAAAACCGTGCAGGTGAAGGCGTTTGGCGAACATTGATTATGCATTTCCCATGGATGCGGGCCGGCATGGTGGTAACCCAACGACAACGGCAGGGATGTGGATCATGATGACGAATAGATGTATGGCACGATCAGGCCGGGCGGCCTTGCCTCTGCTGCTCATTGCCATCCTGCTGCTGGGTGGCGGCTGCTGGCGGCAGGGGACGGGGCGGGCCATGAACATCGTGGCGCCTGATTTTTTCGGCCTTGGCGAGGAGCTGGCCGTGCAGCTCACCACTGGCCTGCGGCAGCCGCTGGGCGACAACGGCCGTCTGATCATGAGCACCGTGGTTGATATCGACGACCTGTACAAGACGACGCGCTTTGGCCGGACTCTTACCGAGGCCATGGCCACCCGGTTGTTCCGGCACGGTTTCGGGGTGATCGAGGTGCGCCGCGCCTCCGAGCTCTTGATGAAGAGCCAGGGCGGCGAACTCATCCTGAGCCGCGACGCCAAACTCCTGGCCAGCAAGCATAACGCCGTGGCCCTGGTTACCGGCACCTATGCGCTGACGCCGGATACGGTGATCGTCAATGTCCGCTTCATCGATGCCGGGGGCCAGGATGTTTTGTCCGTGGCCGGCCTTGAGATCCAGCGCAGTCGCGCCATCAACGCCTTGCTGGCCAGCGGCGCGGAAGGTGGCGGGGGCGACGGCGGCGGCGGGGACCGGCCTTTTGAGTTGTCGGGCTATGAGCGCTGAGCACGAGAGAGAGGCTGACATGCAAGGCAAGCAGGGGCAAGTGAGGCGGGGTGTGGTGTTGGCGCTGATTGGCCTGCTGGCGTGTGGCTGTACCGGCTTCAAGTCAGGTCAGGTGAAACCGGATACCGCGGTCAAGGCCGGCCCGCCGGTAGTTTACATTCATCCGCGCGGGGATATCGGCTGGGACAAAAAGGTCGGGGTGCTGCCCTTTCTGGTGCCAGATAATATCGGTCAGGCGCAGGGCCTGCGCGTGGCCGCCCTGTTCAAGGACGTATTGCTGGGCCAGCGGGTTTTCCGGACCGTTGAACAGTTGGCCACGCCGTATGGCACTCTGCGGGAGGCGCTGGATCTGGGTCGGGCAAACGGCTTGGATTATGTGCTGGCCGGCCAGTTGGGCACGGTTTTTGAGGGCAGTGAGTTCGGCGGCGCCCAGGTCGAGGTCTCGGTACGGCTGCTCGCCGTTGCCACCGGCGATACGGTCTGGTACCTGGAGCAGGCCGTCAACCAGAAGATCGATTATCCCGAGGTGGGCTTCCTGGCCCGCCTTGCCGCCATCAGCTCGCCTCCACCCATCCGCACGTCCGGCGCCCCCTCGCCGGTGCCCAACATGCTGGCCCGGGTGGCCACCGACATGGCCGGGGTCATGGCCGGCGGCGAGATTCGTTAGTCGCTAGCAGCTAGCAGCTAGCGGCTCAAACGGGTTGCGCAGCAGGATGGTCTCCTCACGGTCCGGGCCTACCGAGACGATGAAGACCGGCGTTTCAGTGATCTCCTCGATCCGTTGCACATAGGCGCGGGCCTTGGCCGGCAGGTCTTCCAGGTGGCGGACGTGGCGGATCTCCTCCTGCCAGCCTGCCAGTTTCTCGTAAATCGGTTGCAGCCTCGCCACCCGGCGGATGTTGCCGGGCATGGCGGACAGCCGGTCCCCCCCCTCCTCGTATGCCGTGGCGATTTGCAGCGACGGCTGGCCGGACAGGACGTCGAGCTTGGTGATGGCCAGGCCGCCTATGCCGTTTAAGCGCACCGCGTCGCGGGCGACCACGCCGTCCAGCCAGCCGCAGCGCCGCTTGCGGCCGGTGGTGGCGCCGAACTCGCCGCCCTTGCGCTGCAATTGCTCGCCGACTTCGTCGAACAGCTCGGTGGGGAAGGGGCCCTCGCCCACCCGGGTGGTGTAGGCCTTGAGGATACCGATTACCGTGTCGATGTGGGCCGGGCCAAAGCCGGCGCCGACGCAGGCATTGCCTGCCACGGTGTTGGATGATGTGACAAAGGGGTAGGTGCCGTGGTCGATGTCCAACTGGGTGCCCTGGGCGCCCTCGAAGAGGATATGCCGGCCGGCCTTGCGCGCCAGATCAAGCTCCACGGAAACGTCGCCGATGAAGGGCGCCATTTTTTCCGTATACTCCTGGTACTGGCGGTAAATTTCCTCGAAGGAAACCGGCGTCACCCCCAGGATCTTGGTGAAAAAGATGTTTTTCTCCGCCACGTTTTCCTTGAGCTTGTCCCTGAACAGGTCATGGTCCAGGAGTTCGCCGGCCTTGATGCCCCGGCGGTTGATTTTGTCCCCGTAGCAGGGGCCGATGCCGCGGCCGGTGGTGCCGAGCTTCTGGCCCTTTTCCTTCTTGGCCTCGCTACCCAGGTCGAGCTGGATGTGATAGGGCATGATGAGATGGCAGTTGGCGCTGATGGTCAGGCGCTTGGGGGTCACGGCCAGGCCGCTTTCCGCCAGTTCCTGCATTTCCGCGAGCAGCACGCCGGGATCAAGCACCACGCCGTTGCCGATCAAACATTTTTTATCCGGATAGAGGATGCCCGAAGGGATAAGGTGGAAGATGAACTGCTTGCCCTCCACCACCAGGGTGTGGCCGGCATTGTTGCCGCCCTGGAAACGGACGATGTAATCGGCATGCCGGGTAAGGAGGTCAACGACCTTGCCCTTGCCCTCATCGCCCCACTGGGTGCCCACAATTACCACATTGGCCATAATATATTCTCCTGCAAGAAAGGTTGAGTGTCCGTTGGCGCGTTGTCTGGCAATCGGCTAGTACCCTGTAACATTTAAGTCCAACCCCCCTCCATCCCCCCTTATCAGGGGGGAAGCCTTTAAGCCTCCCTTGATAAGGGGAGGTTTGGAGGGGTTGGATGCGACAGAATATGTGTTCCATGCTACTAGCATTGGCGCGGCCCTGGCAAACAACGGTCTGCAACCATAGTCAACCCGGGTGCAAAAGTCAATTGGCCGCTGGCTGTTGGCAACAAATATAATTGTCCGGTTTTGTAGCAAATGAATTGTCCGCTTTTTATCCG
>Ga0100389_1003723_pt1 | contig 11843 bp, 10 predicted proteins | sample CryGeymeta201513_FD_81537 | JGI IMG/M metagenome (GOLD analysis project Ga0100389, IMG submission 81537) | Groundwater microbial communities from Crystal Geyser aquifers in Utah, USA - Crystal Geyser metaG 2015-13 | ecosystem: Environmental > Aquatic > Deep subsurface > Groundwater | place: USA... | reverse complement strand
CTAATCAGGCGCCCAGCGCGGTGCTGAGGGCCAGTACCAAGAGTGGCACGGCGCCCCTGGTGGTCGGCTTCAAATCCAGGCGGTCGAGCGACCCGGATGGCACGATTGTCTCATTTTTCTGGGAGTTCGGCGATGGTTATACCACCAGCGGTTCTACCACGTCGCACACCTATGGGGTGGTGGGGCAGTATACGGTGACCTTGACGGTGACCGACAATCAGGGCGCCACGGCGCAGGCCACGACCTTGATTTCCGTTACTAGTCCCACCCCAAGCACGAGAACCAAGTCACGGACCCGCTCGTTGCGGATAAGATAATAAATTTCCCTTCTGCTCCCTGAAATGAAAAAGCGCCGCCCGGGCCTGATCGGCCGGGCGGCGCTTTTTGTGGATAACATGTGATACAAGATATGGCGTTTGTGCTCTCCTGCCCGAAGCAGGTTCAGGCCAGCATCACCTCATTGCTCAGTTCGTTGGTGTCGTCCGGCCTTACGGGAAAATGGCGGGCCAGGATTTCGCCAACCCGGCCGATCTCGCGGCACAGGGCGCTGGCGGCGTTGCCCTGTTTTATGCCCAGGGCGATAGCGGCCGCGTGTTCTTGCAGGGTCTGCTGGGGGATTTTTTCGTAGATGCCCCGGTCGGCCAGGAGCCGGACCCGGCGCTCGAACAGGGAGATGAAAAAAAGCACTCCGGTGGCGTCTCTGGTCTTGTACAACCCCTTGTCGTAAAAGGCCTGCATGGCCTGCTCGCACACCATGTGCTCCAGCCTGGCCTTGGCAATAAAGAGGCGCTGCACCGCTGGCAGTTGGCCCACGCCCCAGCCGATGAACAGGGCGAGGCCGATGGCCAGGGGCAGCAAGGTCCAGAGGGAGTCGGCAAACCAGCGGTCCGTGATGACCGTGGCGCTAACTCCGCCGAGCAGGATGCCGGCCAGGATACGGCTTTCGGGGTAGGTATCACTCTGGTCCATGACCATGACCGCCACCTCGCCGGCGGTTCGGCTTTCCACCTCGGCAATCGCCGCGGCAATGGCCGCATTCTGTTCCGCGCTGAAAAAGGTTTCCGCCCGCATGGGTTACCAGCCTCCCGAGGCGCCGCCGCCGCCAAAGCCGCCGCCGCCAAAGCCCCCGAATCCGCTACCGCCAAAGCCGCCCCCACCAAAGCTGCCGCTACGGAAACCGCCGCCGCCGCGGAGCCAGCCGGCCAGCAGCAAGGGCAGCAGCAGGCCGCCCAAGGCGCCCGCTGGGATGAGCAGCAGGAGTACGAGCCAGCCCAGGGCGGTCGGCAGGCCAAGGAACACGGCCGCCGGCAGGAGAATGGCGCCGGCCAGCATGCCCAACTTTCTGGAGGAACTGCCAAGCAAGGCGATAAAGGCGCCGCCGAAGAAGAGATAGGTGAAAAGGGGCGGAGGTTCCTTAGCCCCGCGCCCCTGTCGTCTGCGGCTATCGGCCTTGAATTCGCCCCTGGTCGCCTGCATAATGGCCGCCACCCCGGCCGCAAAGCCCTCGTCAACCCGACCGGCCTTGAAGCGTGGCGAAATAACCGTGTCGATGATGCGGCCAGACAGCAGGTCGGTGAGCACGCCTTCCAGCCCGTAGCCCACCTCAATCCTTATCTCTCGTTCCGCTTTGGCAACCAGGAGCAGCACGCCGTTGTCCTTGCCCTTCTGGCCGATTTTCCAAGCATCCACCACCCGGATGGCGAAATCTTCCAGGGCTTCACCCTGCAGGGAGTCCACCGTCAGGATGGCGATCTGGGTGGAATCGGAAAGGTCAAAGGCTTGCAGCGCCTGCGTTAGCCTGGTTTCGCTGGCCGGGCTGATCATGTCCGCGTAATCGTTTACATAGCCATGGAACGTCGGCACCTCTCCGGCCCACGCAACGGACGCGGCCAGGATGACGACCAGCAGGGCGGCGAGGACGGCCTGGGGCAGTCCCTTGCCGGGCGAGGCTGGCTTTGAATGCGACCAAGGCATGCGGTTGACCTGGTTAGAACTTTACCGCCGGCGCTTTTTCCGCGCCGGTCTCGGCCTTGAAAGGCTCCCGCCGTGGCAGCTTGAGCATTAGGCTGTTGGTCAGGCTGTTCGGGAAGGTGCGGATGGAGGTGTTGAAGACCTGCACCGCGTCATTGTAACGGACGCGGGCCACGTTGATGCGGTTTTCCGTGCCTTCCAACTGGTGCTGCAAGTCGAGGAAATTCTGGTTGGCCTTGAGGTCCGGGTAGCGTTCCACTACCACCATGAGCTTTGACAGGGCCGAAGTCAAGCTGCCCTGGGCCGCTTCAAATTGCTGAAGCGCCGCCGGGTCGTTGACGATGTCGGCGCCCAGTTTCATCTGGCCGACCTTGGCCCTGGCCTCGGTAACCGCGGTGAGGGTATCCTTTTCATGAGCCGCGTAGCCCTTGACGGTCTCCACCAGGTTGGGGATAAGGTCACTGCGGCGCTGATAGGCGGCCTCGACGTTACCCCAGGCGGCGATCACTGCCTCGTCGTTGCGTTGGATGGTGTTGTAACCGCAGCCGGTGAGAGAGAACATGGTGAGTGACAGCAGAAGAATGAACAAAACGTAGCGTGACATGGTGCCCTCCGTTCGGTTTGGCAAGGGGTGATGGGACCGTATTTTTGCACATAATAAGGCCTGACTGGCTCGCCCACAATTTTTTTATCAGCGGGGTTATCGCGCCGAGAAAGAAGTTCGGCTCCGTGGCCGACGGCCAGCGGGCGGCCTGCTGGAGCCTCGGCGTTTGGCCGGCGGAGCCTCGGACGCTAGCGGGCTCGAGCCGCGGGGCGGCGGGGTCAGCAACGCCTCTTCCGGCCGCACGCATTCGAGCTTCCGGCCGATGAACTTTTCAATGTCAGGCAGGTAAAAGCCGCCTTCCTCGCAGGCAAAGCTGATGGAGATGCCGGCCACCCCGGCCCGGCCGGTCCGGCCGATCCGGTGCACGTAATCTTCCGGTTCATAGGGCAGGGTGTAGTTGATCACATGGCTGATGCCCTCGATGTGAATGCCCCGTCCGGCCACATCCGTGGCTACCAGAACCTTGATCTTGCCATTCCTGAAGTCTTCCAGCCGGCTCATCCGCTTTTTCTGCTCCACCTCGCCGGAGAGCATGTCACAGTTGATACCGTTACGTTTGAGCCGATCCGTCAATTTTCTGGCCTCGTCACGCCGGTTGGTGAAGACCAGAACCCGGTCCAGGTTCTGTTTGGTGACCAGATTGTAAAGTACCGTATATTTTTCCTTGCTTGAGGTAAGGTAGACGATCTGGTCGATGGTATCGACCGCCACCTGGTCGGGCTCGATATCCACGGTCGCGGCTTTTCTGGTCCACTGGGAGGCCAGACGCCTGACCTCGTCGGTGATGGTGGCGGAAAAGAACAGGGTCTGGCGCGTTTCCTTGGGCGGCGTGCTGGAGACAATGCGCCGCACGTCCGGGATAAACCCCATGTCCAGCATGCGGTCGGCCTCGTCGAGCACCAGGATCCGCACCTTGTCCAGCCGGACGACGCGTTTGTTCAGATAGTCGAGCAGACGGCCGGGGGTGGCGGCCATCAGATCAATGGTCTCATTCTCCAACCGGCTCATCTGTTTCTGGTAATCCACGCCCCCAAAGACGGCCACCGTGGTAAGCGGGGTGTATTTAGTCAGATCCTTGGCATCCTTGGCGATCTGCATAACCAGTTCGCGGGTCGGGGCGATGATCAGGGCCCGCGGGGTGCCGGTGGCCCTTTTGCCATCGTCTCTTTCGTTCAGCAGGGTGGTGCAGATGTTGATCAGAAAGGCGGCGGTTTTGCCGGTACCGGTCTGGGCCCGGCCGATCAGGTCGTGGCCCTGCAGGGTTTCGGGCAGGGTGGTCGCCTGGATGGGGGTGCAGTAGTCAAAACCCAAGTCAGCGATGGCATGCATGATCTCGACCGACAGGTCGAAATCGTGGAACCTTGATTTGCCGGGCGCCGGCGGCACCTGGAACTGGGTGAGGTCCCAGGGTTTGTTTCTTTTGCTTTCTGGCCGGGGCCGGCTGGCACTGCCAGCCTTTTCAGGGCTTGCGGGTTTTCGGGATGGTTCCGGTGACCGCCGCTGCCTGGCATGGTCGGCGATGGTTTTGGCTGGACCGGCACTTACAGACCCGGCCGGTAAGGGCGTTTCTTGAATATGCGGTTGTTTTTTTCTGCTTATTCCCGAAATATCTTTGATTTTCTTACCGAGGCGTTTGATGATTTTCTTTATCATGGGCAAAGCAACCTGTTATTAATGTGGGGAAAGGAATACGTCACAGGCCGGCTCTTCTGGCATGCCACGCCCGGCGCTGCTAACTCTTTCATGTGGTGAGCCGGGTTGGGGCGAAGGATAACTTCGAGCGCGATTTTTCCCTGGTTTGCTGCAACGCTATGATTTGTCGGTCCTTATCATAACCTTTTTCAGGTGATCTGTGTATTTTTTCTTTGACAGAATCGCTTTTTTAGATATTGATATAACCAAGGTCTGGGAGAAGCTGCGAACCGGGGGGGCCGCGGTTGCATTTCAGGCGCGTCAGCGTGTCCGTATGCCAAACGGTATTTTTCTGCTCCACCATACCACCCCTGTGGTGAGGCCCTGGTTTAGATCATGGAACCGGGGCATAGGAGGCGAGCAAAAATAACTTGCACATCTTGCATCTCATCCTCGGGCCATCTTTGCTCGTAGCTCAAGCGCCGCGATCAAATCCAACCCCCAATCCGAGTGCAATCTTGTCCAACTTGTTTTTGCTCGCCTCCCTAATCACCAACCCAAGTTCTTTCAGCAATTATTTATCTTTTTGATTATGGCGCAACCATGTGGCGGGTGACAAAAAATATAATCCTTCTGCTCTGCATCGTTGGTGGCACAGGTCTTCCTTTTGATGCTCATAGCGCAGAGACTGTGCAGTTGCGTGTGACGTGGAATTATGCCGCTAATATCTCAGAGGTTGCTGGCTTTCGTCTCTATTCAACAAATAATTTAATCTGCCAGGCCAGTGATCCCGCGGCGCGGGAGATGACGTGCGCGGTAGTGGTGCAAAATCAGTCAATGCCTTTTGTGATGACCGCCTATGACAGTGCGGGCGGTGAAAGTGCGGCGTCGGACGTTTTTTGGGTGGATTTTGGTCAGATGAACCCTCCGGCGCCCAGTGAGCCGGTCGCCTATATCAACGCCAGTCCGGTTTATGGAATAGCCCCCTTGCAGGTGCATTTTGACGGCAGCAAATCCCTTGATCCAGATGGGACAATAGTCGCCTATGCTTGGGATTTCAGCGATGGCGAGCAAGCGGCCGTCACCAGCCCGGCCCATACCTTTTCGGTGCCTGGTGTCTATACCGTTGCCCTGGTCGTGACGGATGACCAGGGCAATACGACCAAGGCCGAGTCCATGGTCACGGTTATCGGCGGCCAGGTGAAAAGTGCCGGGCTACCCCCCACGGCCGTGATTGCGGCCCAGGTGCAGGTGGACGGGGCTGGTTTGTTGTGGGTAAATTTCGACGGTGGCAAATCAGCGGATGTCGATGGCACGGTGGCGCTTTATCGCTGGGATTTTGGCGACGGCGAGTCCGGCGCGGGCGCTCTCGTGTCGCACACCTATGGAGCGCCAGGAATTTACACGGCAACCCTTGTAGTGGCGGATAACGATGGCCTCACTGGACAGGTCAGGCAAGAGATTGTCTTGGCAGGTTTGCCGGTGGATCCCTCTGCGGTTGCGCAGGACAACGGCACGAGCGCCGCGGTGAGTACTGATGCTGGTGGTTCTGTTCCGTCTGACAACGGCACGAGCGCTGGTACGAGTGCGACCGCGAACGGGGGCGGCGGGGGCGGCGGCGGGTGCTCGGTGCGCCCGCATGGTGGGGAAGGGTCTGGTGGTGTGGATTGGCTTCCTCCGCTCATCTTCGTAACTGTCCTTCCTATTGTTGCCAGGCTACGAAAATCGACTGGCCGTATCAAATAGGTCAGGCAAGAAGTTGCTGGACCTGTCCCGAGTTGCCGAGGTTTAACGCTACGTTATCCCGATGAGAAATCCACTGCTCTCGCGCCCCTGCGCCATAGGTGGCCGGTGCGCCTTGCTCGGGCCCGCGTCTTGCATGGCCTGGCTGCCATGGTTGCTGGCGCCGCTCGTTTTCGGCCTGCTGGCTTTGGCCTTGGGCCAGGATGCCAACTGGGATCTGCGCAACTATCACTATTACAATGCCTATGCCTTTTTGCATGGCCGCCTGGACTATGACGTTGCCCCGGCGCAGGTGGCCACCTACTACAACCCCCTGTTGCATGTGCCGTTCTATTATCTGGTCAAGGCTTTGCCGCCGCGGGGCGTGGCCTTTGTGCTGGGCGCGGTGCAGGGCCTGAATCTGCCCTTGCTCTACCATCTGGCCCGGCGCCTGGTCACGGCCGCCACGCCGCGGCGGGCCGGAGCACTCGCCTTGGGAATCGCCCTCCTGGGGGTGTTGAGCGGGGGCAATATCTCCGAACTCGGCACCACGTTTGGCGACAATGTGCTGAGCCTGCTGATCCTGGGCGCTCTGTGGCTCGTAGTGGCCGGCCAGCGCACCCTGGGCGGACGGTGGCCGGCGGCCGCGGCTATTGCCATGGCCGCCGGCATGCTCGCCGGCATGGCCGCGGGCCTCAAGCAGCCGATGGCCGTGTATGCCCTGGGGTTGTGCCTGGGCTTCCTCGGGCTGCCCCTCCCCGGCGGGCGCCGCGTTGCCCTGCTGGTTGCCTTCGGCGTCGGCGGCTTGAGCGGCCTGGCCTGCACCAATGGCCTCTGGCTGTATGAGATGTGGGGGCGCTTCGGGAATCCGCTTTTTCCCTATTTCAATCAGGTGTTCCGTTCGCCCATGGCCAGCACGGCTGCTTATCGTGATCTGCGCTTTCTGCCCCAAGGCTTAAGCGAGTGGCTGTTTTTTCCGCTGGTGTTTGTCGGCGATCCTCGGCAGACCGCGGAAGTCGGCTTCCGCGATCTCCGCCTGCCGCTGTTGTACTGCCTCGTGCTGATCCTGTTGCTCCGCCGGTTGCCATGGGGTGTCCTTTGGCCGGCGATGCCATGCCGCCATGGGCAAGACGAGGCGGACACGGCGCCGGCCTGGGCAGGGCGGTATCTGTTGCTGGCCGGCGCGGTAACCTATCTCGCCTGGCTGAAGTTATTTGCCATTTACCGGTATCTGCTGGTGATGGAAATGCTGGCGCCCCTGGCCATCTGGCTTTTGATCACGCACCTGGTGCTGGAACGACGGCGGGCCGCGGTCTTTGCCGGCGCGTGCGCCATCCTCATCGTCATTACCCTGGTGCCGCCGAACTGGGGCCGGGTGGCCTTTGGCGACGACTACTTTGGTGTCACCTTGCCGGTCCTGGTGGATCCGGACCACGCCCTGGTTCTGATGACCGGCTTCGAGCCCACCGCCTACCTGATCCCCGCCTTTCCGCCCAGGGTGCGCTTCCTGCGGATCGACGGCTACTTCACCAGCCCGTCGAACCCGCCCAATGGTTCCGACCTGCGGATGCAGGGGCTGGTCGCCGGCCACCAGGGCCCAGTATACGTTCTTTACCGGCGCTACGAGAAGGCCACGGCGCTCCGGGTGCTTACGGCGTACGGCCTGGCCTTGCAGGCCGGCGACTGCCAGGCCATGAGCCCGCATATCGATGAACCACTGAAAGACCCGCTGTATTTCTGCCGGGTGAACAAGACCTTGCCCCAGTCAGTCATCACCGAAGGAAAGCCATGAATATGATACCCCCTTGCCCTCGCCTTGCCGTGCTGGTGCCCTGTCACAATGAAGAGTCCACCATCGCCGCGGTGGTGCACAGCTTCCGCCGAACTCTGGCGTCGGCGGTGATCTATGTCTACGACAACAACTCCAGCGACCAGACCGGGGCCCGGGCCCGGGAGGCTGGGGCGGTGGTGCGCGGTGAGCCCCATCAGGGCAAAGGAAACGTCATGCGGCGCATGTTCGCCGATATTGAGGCCGATATCTATGTCCTGGTTGATGGGGATGACACCTATGATGCCGCCAGCGCCCCGGCGCTCATCGCAAGATTACTGGAAGACGGCCTCGACATGGTCGTGGGATCACGGCTGGAGTCGGCGGGTGACGAGGCTTTTCGGCGCGGCCACCGTTTCGGCAACGACCTGCTCACCGGCTTTGTCGGGCTGCTGTTCGGGCGCAGCTTCACCGATATGCTGTCCGGGTATCGGGTGTTTTCCCGGCGCTTCGTCAAATCGTTCCCGGCGCTGGCCCGGGGCTTTGAAACAGAAACCGAGCTGACCGTGCACGCCCTGGAACTCCGCATGCCCATCGCGGAGATTATGACGCCCTATAAGGCGCGGCCAAGCGGCTCGCAAAGCAAGTTGCGCACTTACCGGGACGGAGCCCGGATCATGATGACCATTCTCACGCTCTTCAAGGAGGAACGACCCCTCACCTTTTTCAGTATGCTGGGCGCCGGGCTGGCCGGGGCCGCCCTGGTCATCGCCTATCCGGTGGTGGTGACCTACATGCGGACCGGCCTGGTGCCGCGCTTTCCCACCGCCATCCTGGCCACGGGCATCATGATTATGGCCTTTCTGAGCCTGGCCGCCGGCTTTATTCTCGCGACCGTGACCCACGGCCGGCGCGAGATGAAGCGGCTGTTTTACCTGGGGATTCCTGCCCTGGATCGTTATAAGCGGGATTGACAACCATGCAGGCCAGCAACCGCGAGTTCTTGCGCTTCTGTGCCGTGGGCAGCCTCGGCTTTGTGGTCGATGCCGGCTTGTTGCAAGTTCTGGCCGGGCGGTTCGGTATGGACCCGTACGCCAGTCGTGGCATCTCCTTCCTGGTTGCCGCCACCGTGACCTGGCAGCTCAATCGTTGCTACACCTTCAGCGCCGCGGCGGCGGCGCGCGGGTACCGGCAGTGGGGCCGTTATGTCGCGGTAAACGCGGTGGGCGGCGGTCTTAACTATCTGACCTACGCCCTGGGCGTTATGCAGGTAGACATGGTGCGGCGCTATCTGTTTCTTGGCGTGGCGACGGGGTCGGCGGTGGGCCTGTTGGTGAACTACACGGCGTCGAAATATCTGGTCTTCCGGTCGGTGGGCCACAGGTGAGGCAAGGGCCTATTCCTCTTTGATCGCCACCAGGGGTTCCATGTTGGCCAGGCGGGCCACCGGTGCCAGGGCGCCGATCAGGCACACCGAGACCCCGGCCAGCAGGGCGATGCCGCTCAGCAGGATGTTCTGAAAAGACAAGGTGGTAACGGTCCCCAGCCGGCTGATGATGTGAAAGTTGTTGCCCATGAACTGGACCATGAGATGGCCGAGCCCCACGCCGATCAAGCCGCCAAGCAGGCTGATGATCCCCGCTTCCAGCAGAAACAGGGCGACGATGTGCAGGCGGTGTCCGCCGATGGCCCTCAGGATGCCCACCTCACGCCGGCGTTCGTTGGCCATGGCCGTGAAGGTTGACCAGGCCAGCAGGATGGCCAGCACCGAGGAAACCAGGATGGTAAAGGCGAAGATCCGGATGATGTCCATGAGCGTGGCCCGCACGTCCTGGCCGATGTCGCCGCGTCGCATGATGCCGATGGTGGGGTTCTGGTTCTGGATCGTGGCGATCAACTTTTCCAGGTCAACGCCTTGCTTGATTTTCAGGAAAACGATGGAGATCATGCCTGGCCGGTATTGACCGGCAGCCTCGGCCGTGATACTGCCCAGATCCTCGATCCGCATGAACAGGCCGTGATCCAGCCCGGTGCCGGTTTTCTTCAGGTGCGCCGCGACCTTGACCTTGGTGCCGAACAGGGTCGGGGTATCGATGAGCCCCAGGTATTCGTAAACATAGCTGCCGATATAGACCTGGCCCGGTTGCAGGGCCGGCGCGTCGGGAAGCCAGGCCTTGACCACGAAGTCGGTCTGCTGGTCAAAGGCCACCACCTGGCCGTTGACAATGCTGCAACATCCGGAGGCCAGGGTGGTCAGGTAGATCTGGTAGGTGGCGGCCTGAATCTCGGGCAGGGCGGCAACCTGGTCATAGACACCCTTGTCCATGTAAAAGGTCTTTTCCTTGCTTTCCAGAATGAACTCTTCCACGTTGGCAATGGCCTGGGCCGGGACCATGACCAGGTCGGCGCCCAGTTTGCGGGCGGCCGCTTCCAGGTTTTCCTGGACGATGTTATTGAAGAGCAGGGCAAAATCCAGGAGGCCGACCAGCAGGGCGACCGCCAGCACCAGCACCGAGTTACGGAACAGTTTTCTGAAAACACCCCTGAAGGCCAATCCTGCTATGGAATAGACGCCGGTGCCAGCCATGCTCATAATCTGTCACGCCAAGGTAAACGACAAAATTCGGCCAGGAAATACATAAAGCCGGGATCTTGTTACAGACCCCGGCTTTATTTTCAGACAAGCCCGGCCATAACGGCCGGGCCAGGATCTTTTTCGTCAGGGGGCAGCTTATTTCTTCCAGTTGGCGTCGATGCCGCAAAGCACGGCATGCTGCGCGACGCCTTCCTCGTTATGGCAGGCCAGGCACACGGAGGTCGGGGTGCCGATGAACTTCTTGGCAGCGACATCGTAGAGTTTCAATTGGCCATCCATGAAGTAATCATCCTCGCCCAACTCTTTGGCAGGCGTCTTCTCGGTCGCACACTCGGAGGCGGTCCGGCTGATCTTCTCATAGTTGCCGCCGACCAGGGTCTTGGTACGGGAGGTGGCGATCACGTACTTGCTGTCCGGGGTGAAGATGCCGTCGTGGTTTTCTTCCAGGGGCAGCATCATCTGGTTATCCAACACTTCCAAGGTGTTGGCATCGACCAGGTACATGCGGTCGCCACCGGAGTTGGCAATGAGCTTGCCGTCGGGCGAGAAGTACTGCCGGAAGCTGTAGGTCTTACCAGCCGCGCCCGGGGCCACGCCTTTCTTCAGTACGGTTACCTTGCCTTTCACCAGGTCATTCATGTCAAGCATCACCATGTGCATCTTGCCGATGGGCGTGCCCTGATCCTTGTCCGCCTCGTTGATGCTCATGTAGAATTTCTTCATGTCCGGGGAGTTGATGCCATGGTAGAAGACATACGGTTTGTGGATGTCAGCATCGGTGCCTTCCAGGAAGACGGTTTGGACCGGTTTTACGTCGGCTTTCTGAAGAAAATCGGATTTCTTGAAGATAGAGATGTAGCCCTTGTTGGCCATGCTGATGGGCATGTAGTAATCAGCGGTCTGGCCGGAGGCGCAGTACATGTGGTTGGTGATGGAGGCCTGCGTCGGGGTCTCGACCTCCACGTCCTTGAGCACTTCGCCGGTCTTGAGATCGCTTACGCCAACGTGGGTCTTGTTGATGGCCTTATCGACATGGTAGGTGGACCAGAACATGTGGTCCGGGTTGTTGACGTCAATGCGGGCGTCGTGGGTCGGATGGGTCTCGGCGTCGCCGATGTCGATCTTGGTAAGTTTGTTCAGGTGGATCGGGTTGGCGGCGGTCGGGTCGATGGTTACATCGGCCACGGCGAAATGGCCGCCCATGGCGGCGACGTAAAAGGTGGCCGCGTAGGTGCCCGGCTTGGCCGCCGCCACGGTCTTGGCCGGGGCCTTGGCTTCCACCTTGGCAGGCGCCTTGGCGTCCACATACTGGACGGTGCCAATGGCTCCCAAAGCCACGAGTCCGGCAGTCATGCTACCCAATAAAATTACTCTGGAACGCTTCATAATCTTATCCTCATAGAGAAATTATTCCACCCAGGTTGGCGATCCTGAGTGTCAGGCAGGGGATCTGCCTAAAAAACTCATGCACAGTCGCTGCGACAATCCGCCGCATTCCCGGAACAGTTTATCCGTGGTATTAAAGACTACAATGAGCCTGGTGTTGCCAT
>Ga0100389_1003693_pt1 | contig 11886 bp, 11 predicted proteins | sample CryGeymeta201513_FD_81537 | JGI IMG/M metagenome (GOLD analysis project Ga0100389, IMG submission 81537) | Groundwater microbial communities from Crystal Geyser aquifers in Utah, USA - Crystal Geyser metaG 2015-13 | ecosystem: Environmental > Aquatic > Deep subsurface > Groundwater | place: USA... | reverse complement strand
TGAATCGCATTATCCGGGTCTCCTGTAGCCATTCCGTCCGTCTCATTCCGCACCTCCTTGGTACGGAATAATACCGGACAGATCATGTGCTACAAACCCGGACAGTTTACTTGCTCCCGACAAACGGCACCTTTTTTGTTGACAAAAAATATGGGGTGCATTAGAGGAGGTAAATCATTTTTCTTAATAGAAATGCGGCCGGATGGATCGGTGGCCAAGAGAGGTTGCTCTGAATTTACCCTAATATTTTTTATGCATGGAGGATGAATTATGTTTCAGGTGGATGTTGACAAGGACAAATGCACCGGTGATTCGGAATGCGTCAATTCATGTCCGGCCGGGGTGCTGGAGCTGGTGGACGGCAAGGCCGAGCCGGTTAACATCGACGAGTGTCTCGGCTGCGAGACCTGCGTGGAGGTCTGCCCCGTAGGCGCCATCACCGTCACCGAGGTCTGATCCCGGTATTTTGTTCGAACGTGATACCATGATACATAGGCCTGTCTCCTTTGCGGGGGCGGGCCTATGTTGTTTTGTGTCCATCCGGAAACCATATTTCCAGATGGACACGGTCAGCGGTCAGCAAAAAAAACGTAAAAGAAACAAGCATCCGTGCTTAATGCTTAATGCTGAACGCTTTTATTATGATAAAGCTCAAACCCGGGGCATCAAGAAAGACCCATTTGTTGCTGGCCGCCTTTATCTGGGCGGCCGTCGGACTTATGTTGTTGGATCGCGGGTCCGGTTGGTTGCTGGAGGCCAATGGTGCTGTCTGGCTGGCCCCGGCCCTGCTGGCGGGCACGGCCAAGTCCTTTCTGCTGCTGGACCGGGTGGCCGGCAAGAATATCGTCCGTATCCAGCGGTTCGCGGATAACTCCTGCCTTGGCGGCGTGTATTCGTTGCGAAGCTGGGGGCTGGTATTGGCTATGATCGTGCTCGGGCGTCTGCTGCGGAGCGTGGGCCTGCCGCTGGCGCTGGTCGGTGGCCTTTACGTGGCCATCGGCTGGGCACTTTTTTTTTCCAGCCGGCGTATCTGGCGGGCGTGGCATGAGCTGGGCCGGCATACTGTCGTATAACCTGTCCTCCCGCCAGCGCTTCAGCATGGGCATTTTCCTATGACACCTGTTGCCCTGAATACGGTCATCGTTGATCTGGATGCCCTGCGCGGTAATTTTTTGGCTATCCGGCAGCAGGTCGGTACCGGGGTGCGGGTCATGGCGGTGGTTAAGTCCGACGCGTATGGCCACGGCCTGGTGCCGGTTGCCCGGGCCCTGGCCCGCGCCGGGGCCGACACCTTCGGGGTGGCGGAGGTGGAAGAGGGCGTGCAGCTCCGGCAGGCCGGTATTGCCGGGGAGATCGTGGTCCTCTTGGGCGCGCCGTGGTGGACGCACGAAGCCGTAGTCGAGCATGGGTTGAGCCCCGTGATCTTCGACCGTCAGGTTCCGGCGGCCTTGGCCGCCCGGGCCCTGGCCATGGGCCGGCAGGTCGGTGTGCATCTGAAGGTTGATACCGGTATGGGCCGGCTCGGGGTCTTGCCCGCGCAGGTGGGCGAGCTTGTTCCGGAGCTGCAGGGGATGAACGGGGTCAGGCTGGCGGGCGTCATGAGCCACTTCCCCCTGGCCGACGCCCGCCAGGCCGGGCCCACCCTGGCGCAGTGCCGACGTTTTCAGGCGGTCGTGGACCAGGTTCCCGGCCTGGCCGGGCCGGGGGTAGCGCGTCATATCGCTAACTCAGCGGCCATTCTCCGCTATCCGGAGACCTGGCTGGACATGGTGCGGCCCGGCATCAGCCTGTATGGGTGTTACCCGACGCGGCATCTGGCGCGGCCGAACTTGCCGAGGTTGACCCCGGTGCTTTCATGGCGCAGCACGGTGCTCCAGGTAAAGGAGGTGGAGGCGGGTACGGGCTTGAGCTACGGCCACACCCATGTGACCAGGCGGACCACCCGGCTGGCCGTGCTGCCGGCCGGCTATGATGACGGCTACTCCCGCCGCCTTTCCGGCCGCGCCGAGGTGCTGATCGCCGGCCGACGGGCGCCGGTGCTGGGGCGGATCTGCATGAACGCCTGCCTGGCGGATATCACCGGGCTTGATCATGTCCGGCCGGGAGACGAGGCGGTGCTCATCGGCCGGCAGGGGGCGGAGGAGATCACCGCCGACGAGGTGGCCGGCTGGCTGGGCACCATTAATTATGAGGTGCTGTGCCAGGTCGGGGCCAGGAATCGGCGGGTCTATCTGGCGGCTGGCGGGGCCTAGTACCATTAATCTCCCCTGATCGGGGGGTTGGACTTAAATATTACAGGGTACTAGCTTAATGGTGCGCACGGCGCACCCTACTATTAGGATAAAAATTTGGCATCATGATCAGAGAACGATTGCAAGAGCGGCTTGACCGGTGTTTTGACCAGGGGGTGGGAAAGGGCTTCTGGTCCGCGGCCGCGGCCGGTCGGTACGCGGTGGAGGATCCCAAGCAGGCGGCCCACGGTGATTTCGCCACCAACCTGGCCATGGTGGTGGCTGGCCTGGAGAAGCAGAAGCCCCGCGAGGTGGCGGCCCATCTGCTGGAGTTATTGGGCGATCATGGCGACCTCATTGAGAAGGCCGAGATCGCCGGCCCTGGTTTTGTCAATTTTTTTATCCGGGAGACGGTCTGGCAGTCGGTGTTGCCGGAACTCTGTCGGCAGGGGCCGGCCTACGGTCGTTCAGACATCGGCCAGGGCCGGAAGGTGCTGGTGGAGTTCGTGTCCGCCAACCCGACCGGTCCCTTGAGCGTGGGCCACGGGCGTCAGGCCATCCTGGGCGACGCGATCGCCCGTCTGCTGCAGCATACCGGCCATACGGTCACCCGCGAATATTATTACAACGATGCCGGTCGGCAGATGCGGGTACTGGGTGAATCAACCCGGGCCCGTTACCTGGAGATCCTCGGTCTGCCGCACCAGTTCCCCGAGGACGGCTATCAGGGCGAGTATATCAACGACATCGCCCGGCAGCTCGTTAAGACCCGCGGCGACGAACTCAAGGACGAGCCCGCCGTGCAGCCCTTCAAGGAGGCGGCCGAACAGGCCATCTTTGCGGACATTAATGCCACTCTGGCGCGGCTTGGCATTGTTTTTGACAATTACTTCAACGAGCACACCCTCTACGATAACGGCAAGATCGACGCGGTGGTCGCCGCCCTCCGAGACAAAGGCCTGGTCTACGAGCAGGACGGCGCGGTCTGGTTCAGAACCACCGAGTTCGGCATGGACAAGGACCGGGTGATCATCAAGAATACCGGCGAGCCCACCTACCGCCTGCCCGATATCGCCTATCACCTGGAAAAATTCAGGCGCGGCTTTGATTGGATGGTTAACGTCTTCGGCTCCGACCATATCGCCACGGTGCCCGACGTGCTGGCCGGGATCAAGGCCCTGGGCTGTGATGATTCCAAGGTCACGGTGGTAATCCACCAGTTCGTCACCCTCATGCAGGGGGGTAAGCAGGTGAAGATGTCCACCCGCAAGGCCAACTTCGTGACCGTGGACGAGTTGTTGGACGAGGTGGGGGCCGACGTGGTGCGTTTTTTCTTTCTCATGCGTCGCGCCGAGGCGCCGCTGGAGTTCGATCTGGAGCTGGCCAGGCAACAGAGCCAGGAAAACCCGGTCTATTATGTGCAATACGCTCATGCGCGCCTGTGCAGTGTCAGGCAGCAGGCCGAGGCCAAGGGGGTTTTGCGGGGTCGCCTTGAGGAGGCGCCGGTGGCCAGGCTCACCACAGACGAGGAGATCGAACTGCTGAAGGCCCTGGCCTCGTTTCCCGAGTTGGTCAGCCACGCCGCCCTGGCTCTGGAGCCGCACCGGATCATCTACTTTCTGCAGGATCTGGCCGGCCGTTTCCACGGCTTCTACAGCCGGCACCGGGTCATCTCCGACGATCATGAGCTGACCCAGGCCCGGCTCTGGTTGGTGGAGGGGCTGCGCATCGTGTTTCGCAACGGCCTGGTCATGATGGGCATGACCGCCCCCGAGAGCATGTAGCCGGAGTTACCGCGCATGGTCGCCAGGAAGGGCAGGAAAAAGAAGGGCATCAGCTTTGAGATGAGCCTGGGCGGGTTGTTGGGCCTGGCCATGGTCTGTTTTTGCGTCTTGCTGTGGATGTTTTTTTTAGGTGTCTGGGCCGGGCAGACTATCCTGCTGCCCACGGCGGGAGAGGAGGGGGCAACCGTTCGTTCCGAGGCCAAAATCACGCCCGGCAAGACGGAGGCCCAGGTCGCGGCATCTACCGTTGCGGCGCCGGAGGTGAATAAACCGCCCGCGTCGCCCCCTGCTAAATCAGGCGACGCGGGCCCCTCCTTTTTTTCCTTGCAGGTGGAGTCGCTTACCGACGCCGACGAGGCCAGCCGGGCGGTGCTGAACTGGCAGGCCCGGGGCCACAAGGCCTTCTTGCTGGCGCCCGGCGGCGAGCACGAGCCTTTCTGGCGGGTCTTTGTCGGCCGCTTCGCGAGCCTTACCGAGGCTAACTCCCAGGCCGCCGCGCTGGAAAAAGCGGCAAGTGTCAAGGTGTACATCACCCTGCTGCCGGCCGCGGCCGCGCCTCTCCCTTGACCTGGTCGCCCCGTTACGGTAGTATCCGCGCAACTGTTCAGCAGCACCACATCTGCTTCGCAGTCTCGCTTAGCTGTCATCGGCCTGCTCATGTGCAATAGCAAACTTCGCAGGCCTCTGAAGTTTATACCCCCTGGTGGGGTGCGCATCCGTGGCACTGCTGAACAGTTACCGTCCGTGGGATTTTCTGTCCGAGTTAACCTTTGGCGGTTTTTGGTAGTCAGGCAGGCGGTTGGCGACTTTTTTTCACGGTTCGCGAGGTGCCCATGATTCGCAATGCCCGCATGGAGGATGTCAAGGCGATTTACGCGCTGCTGAAGCATTATGCCGATCAGGGTCTGCTGCTTGGCCGTTCTTTGAGTTCCCTGTATGATCAACTCCGGGATTTTGTCGTTTTTGATCTGGTGGGTGAGGAAATCGACCGGGAACCCCCGGCCGGCGGCCTGCTCGGGGCCTGCGCCCTGCATGTCTGCTGGGATGACCTGGCCGAAATTCGTTCCCTGGCCGTGGCGCCGGGGTTCCACGGCCGTGATATCGGCACCAGACTGGTGCGGTCCTGTCTTGAGGAGGCCAGCCGCTTCGGCATCCGGCGGGTCTTCACCCTGACCTACCAGCCCGGTTTTTTTGAGCACTTTGATTTTAAAAGGATTGACAAAAGCCTGCTCCCCCATAAGGTGTGGAGTGACTGTATCCAGTGCCCCAATTTCCCGGACTGCCACGAGGAGGCCCTCATCCGGGAGGACAGCGGACCCCAGGTATAACCATTAGCAGCGATTGCACCAGCCGGCCTGCCGGTTGCTGACATGGGAGCGATTATATGTTGAACTCGGTGTTGTCCAAGGTTTTTGGCAACAAGAACGATAGAGACCTGAAAAAGATTCAGCCGCTGGTTGCCAGGATCAATGGCCTGGAGCCGGAGATGGAAGGGTTGGACGATGCCGGGCTGGCGGGGCTGACCGTCCTTTTCAAGGAGCGGCTGGCCAAGGGTGAATCCCTGGATAGCTTGCTGCCCGAGGCCTTTGCCGTGGTGCGCGAGGCCAGTCGCCGCGTGTTGGGGATGCGCCCCTTCGACGTGCAGCTTGTGGGTGGGGTGGTGCTCCATCAGGGCAAGATCGCCGAGATGAAGACCGGCGAGGGCAAGACCCTGGTGGCCACCATGCCGTTGTATCTCAACGCCCTCCTGGGCCGGGGGGCACACGTAGTCACGGTGAACGATTACCTGGCGCGTCGGGACGCCGAGTGGATGGGCGCCCTCTATCGCTTCCTGGGCCTGACCTTTGACACCATTCTGCACGGTAAGACCGATGCCGAGCGCAAGGCGGCCTACAACTGCGACATCACCTACGGCACCAACAACGAGTTTGGCTTCGACTACCTGCGGGACAACATGAAGTTCGACCTCCAGGACTTCTGCCAGCGGCCTTTTTACTATGCCATTGTCGACGAGGTGGACTCCATCCTCATCGACGAGGCCCGGACGCCGCTCATTATCTCCGGGCCGGCCGAGATGTCCACCGCCCTTTACAACCAGGTGAACGGCCTGATTGCCGCATTCAAGAAGGATATCCACTACACCCTGGACGAGAAGGCCAGGTCGGTTTCGCTTACCGAGGAGGGCGTGGGCTTAAGCGAGAAGCTTCTGAAAATCGACAACCTTTATGACCCCCGCAATATCGAGTGGCTGCATCACATGGATCAGGCCCTGAAGGCCAACGTGATCTTCCATCGCGACGTGGACTACCTGGTCAAGGACGGCGAGGTGGTAATCGTCGACGAGTTCACCGGTCGCACCATGCCGGGGCGGCGCTACTCCGACGGCCTGCACCAGGCTTTGGAGGCCAAGGAGGGCGTCAAGGTGGAGAAGGAGAACCAGACGCTCGCCTCCATCACCTTCCAGAATTACTTTCGTATGTATGAGAAGTTGGCGGGCATGACCGGCACCGCCGACACCGAGGCGGCCGAGTTCCAAAAGATTTACAACCTGAGCGTGGCGGTGATCCCCACCCACAACCCCATGGTGCGGAAAGATTACGCGGATCTGATCTACAAGAATATCAACGCCAAGTACCGGGCCGTGATCCGGGAAATCGAGGAGCTGCACCAGAAGGGCCAGCCCGTGTTGGTGGGCACCATCAGCATCGACGTATCCGAGAAGATTTCCGAGATGCTGAAAAAGAAGGGTGTCCCCCATGCGGTATTGAACGCCAAGCATCACGAGCAGGAGGCGGAGATTGTCAGCCAGGCTGGTCAGTTGGGCAAGGTGACTATCGCCACCAATATGGCGGGCCGCGGCACCGACATCAAACTCGGCCCCGGGGTTACCGAACTGGGCGGCCTCCATATTCTGGGCACCAGCCGCCACGAGTCGCGGCGCATCGACAACCAGTTGCGTGGCCGCTCCGGCCGCCAGGGTGACCCAGGCTCCTCCCGATTTTACCTGTCCCTTGAGGACGATCTGCTGCGCATCTTCGGCTCGGACCGTATCTCGGGTATCATGGAAAAACTGGGCATGGGCGAGGACGAGCCCATTGAGCACAACATGATCAGCCGGGCCATTGAAAACGCCCAGCGCAAGGTGGAGGGTCATAACTTCGACATCCGCAAGCATCTGCTGGAATACGACGACGTCATGAACAAGCAGCGCGAGGTCATCTACAAGCAGCGGTGTGAGGTGCTGGCGGAGGGCGACTCGGCCAAGGAGACCATCAAGGCCATGCTGGCCGATCTCATCGATCAGGTGGTGGAAGACTTTGCCACGGACAAGGATCCGTCGGAGGAGTGGCAGTGGTCGGAGATCAGTGAACGGCTCCATGCCCTGCTCGGTTTCCGGCTGGTCTGGCAGGAGGCGGAACGCCGGGGTCTGGATGATGAGAAATTCCGGGAAAAGCTCATGGAGGAGGCGCAGCGGGTTTATGCCCAACGGGAGGCGCAGACCGGCAGCGAAACCATGCGCCACCTGGAACGGGTGGTCTTCCTGCAGATTGTGGACACCCACTGGAAGGAGCATCTGCTCAACATGGATCACCTTAAGGAGGGCATCGGCCTGCGGGGCTATGGACAGAAAAATCCCTTGAATGAGTACAAGCGCGAGGGGTATGAGATGTTCATGGACATGGTGGGGCGGGTCAAGGAGCAGACGGTCTCCACCCTGTTCAGGATCCAGTTGGTCCAGGAGGACGAGGTGCAACGCATGGCCCGCGAACAGCGGGAAGGGCAGCAGGAGATGCGGCTGAGCCGCGGGGCGGACGAAGACGCGGGCCGAAAACCGCTGAAGCGGGTCGGCGGCAAGATTGGCCGCAATGACCCGTGCCCCTGCGGCAGCGGCGAAAAGTACAAGCGTTGTTGCGGCAAGGCGGAATGAAGAAGCTCAAAGCTCAAGGCTGAAAGCTGAAAGTTGGTGGATTTTTTTTTTTTTGCTTTGAGCTTTCACCTTTCAGCTTTGAGCTGGCGCCAGTTCAAGGTTGAAGGTTGAAGCAATCTCACAGATGAACGAAGGTTACGGGATGGTGGAGAACGGTCTTTTCGTGCAGGGGTTTCGGGCGGCGGCGGTCAGGAGCGGCATCCGGGGCAAGGACCGGTTGGACTTGGGCCTTATCGTCTCGGACGTGCCGGCTGTGGCGGCCGGGGTGTTCACCACCAGCCTGGTGCCGGCGGCGCCGGTTATTTTGGATAGGGAGCGGGTGGCCGGCGGGCGGGCCCGGGCCGTGCTGGTCAACTCCGGCATTGCCAACGCCTGCACCGGCGCCGAGGGTCTGGGCAACGCCCGGGCCTGTTCCCGGCTGGTGGCCGAGGCCCTGGCTATTCCCGAGGCCGAGGTGCTGGTGACTTCGACCGGGGTCATCGGCATGCAGCTCGACATGCATTGCTTTGCGAGCGGGGTGCCGGATGCGGCCGGGCGGCTTAGCGCGGCTGGTTTTGATGCGGTGTCCCGGGCCATGATGACCACGGACACGGTGCCCAAGACCGCCGTGCGCACGCTGAGCGTGGGCGGGCGGCCGGTGCGGCTGCTCGGCCTGGCCAAGGGCGCCGGCATGATCATGCCAAACATGGCCACTCTGCTGGCCTTTGTGGTGACCGACGCGGCGGTGGCCGCGGCCGCGGATTTACAGGTCTGGCTGCGGGCCGGGGCGGACCAATCATTCAACCGCATCACCGTGGATGGCGACACCTCCACCAACGATACGCTGCTGCTGTTGGCCAACGGCCTGGCCGGCAACCCCCCGCTGGCCGCCGCTTCCTCTGACCTGCCCGCTTTCCGGGCGGCCCTGGACGACCTGCTGCACGACCTGGCCATGCAGGTGGTGGCCGACGGCGAGGGCGCCACCAAGTTGGTCACCATTGCGGTGCGGGGGGCCGGCAGTGATGACGAGGCCACCCTGGCGGCGCGGACCATTGCCAACTCGGCCCTGGTGAAGACCGCCTTTTTCGGCGAGGACGCCAACTGGGGCCGGATCATCGCCGCGCTCGGCCGTTCCGGTGCCAGGTTCAACCCGGAGCAGGTCGCCATTCGTTTCGACGACGTACTCATGGTCGAAAATGGTCTGACGCTTGGCGCGGCCGCCGAGGCGCGCGCCACCGCGATCTTGAAGCAGCAACGCTTCACCGTGGGGGTCGATCTCAAGGCCGGCAGCGGCACCGCGGTCTATCACACCTGCGATTTTTCCATGGATTACGTCTCGATCAACGCCGACTACCGCTCCTGAACCCTTGGCGGCCAGCGGGGAGATTCTGCTTGACAAAGCCGGGGGTGCGTAGGATTGTAGCAGCCCGGTTCGGGCCGCTGGCTTTTAGCGGCTAGCGGCTAGCGGCTAGAAACTAGCGGCCAGTATCCGCGAAAATTGGAGGTTTGTTCATGAGGTTGCAAGGTCTGGTCGGCATGAGCGTCGGGATGTGGCTTGGCCTGGGGGGCATGGCCCAGGCGGCTACGCTGACCATCAGCATTACCAATACGACCGTCGGCCACCCTTTTAAGGCCCTGCTGATCGCCGCCCATGGGGTTAATGACCACCTGTTTTCCTCCGGGTATGCGGCCACGGCCGGCCTGCGGGCCTTGGCGGAATGCGGCGAGCAGGCCAGCCTGGCCGCCGAGCTGCGCGCCGCCAATCCTCTGGTCGATGTCGTGGGGGTGGAGTCCGATGCGGGCCTGAATAAGTTGATGCCCGGCGCCACGATCAGCATCGGGCCCCTGGTGGTGACGGACGCGGCCAACACCCGCCTCTCCATGGCCGGCCGCATGATGGCCACCAACGATGGCTTCGCGGGCCTGGAGGCCGTCGCCATCCCGGCCGAGCCGGGTGCCTATGCCTTTGACCTGCTGGCTTTCGACGCCGGCACCGAGGCCAACAACGAGCTCTTGCCGATCATCGACGGCCCATGTACGGTGGGTGACCCGTACATGGGTGACCAGCGCGCCGACCTGTCGGACGATCTCTATCTGGGCGTCAATGGCACGGGCGCGGCTGCCAAGGAGGCGTCGGTACTTAATCCTTCTATTACCATCCACCGGGGTGTGCTGGGCGACTCCTATGCCGCCGGCGGCCTGGCCGACCTGGATTTCGCCCACCATTGTTGGACGAACCCGGTGGCCACGGTAACGGTGATTGTGCAATGAGGAAACAGGCGCGGCAGTTCAAAAAGGTGGGCACGTTCTTGGTCGTGTGTCTGCTGCTGGCCAGTCTCGGCGGCTGCGGCAATCAGGATGACATCTATCCGCCCAACGCGGTCTACCGGGTCACGGTGGCCAACCTGACCTTTAATCAGTATTTTCCGACGGTGGCGGTCATCATGCACACCGGGGGCTACCAGGCCTGGGAGGTCGGCCAGCCGGCCTCCGAGGAGATCGAGCGGCTGGCCGAGGGCGGTCAGGTGGTGCCCGGCGCCAACAGCGGGGCCGGCAAATGGCTCTTGACCGAGGCGGTCAAAAATCCGGCCGTGGTCCTGACCAGGTTAACGCTTGACCCATACTCCGGCCTGGCCACGGGCATCCTTGGCGGCGGGCGGGCCCAGGTCGACCTGTCGGTTCCCCCGGGTGGAGACTACCGGCTCACCGTGGCGACCAGCCTGACATTTACCAACGACGGCTTCACCGGGGTCACCGATCTGGCCATTGCCCAGCTCCAGCCCGGCGAGTCTCTCTCGCAATATGTCAATGCCTATGACGCCGGCACCGAGGCCAACACGGAAACCGAGATGACGGTGCCTGGTTTTGTCGCCTTCGCGGCGGACGCCAACGGCTCCCTGGTGACCGACGCCCAGGGCAACTACATCCAGAGCAAGGGCTTTGGCTATGACCCGGTGCGGGACGATGTGAACGACTTGATCACCATCCATGCCGGAGTGGTGACCGCTGACCAGCCGTTGGGCGACGAGCCCGATCCGGTTGCCTTGCCAGAGGCGTACGCGGCCTACTTGGCTAAAAAGCAGATCAAGGACCAGTCCGCGCTTAACGAGACCCACCGGTTTTTGCAACCCGTGGCCAAGCTCATCGTGGAGCGGATCTCCTGATCGTTTGCCTGGCCTGCGGGCCACGGCCGGTCGTTTGTGCGGAAATCCGCATGGTTGCGGCCATGGCGGGTTTTCCGGTGAAGGTGTTGGAATTGCTTGACATTTATGAGGGAATCGCATTATATAGCAATGATACGGCGTTTTTCGCAGGAACAAACCAAGTGTCCCGATACGGTCCGCGCCAGTGGGAGTTACTGACGGCCGGCGGGAAAGGAGGTGGCGCGCAAGGCGGACGTTCCGTGCTTGGAACGTTGGATGCCAAGGCCTAATTGACTAATGGACGTTGATTTGGCGGCATTGCGAAGCGTCGTGATTTTGGTCGATGTTTTTTTGGGGATGTTAAGTAAAACACAAGAAGTGGAGGGAGGAAGGAGATGAATAAACCAATAGTTGGAGTTTTGAGTACCGCTTTTCTGCTGGGCATGACTGCCTCGGCCTATGCCGTGCACGTCGAGGCCCCGCCCGAGACCACCCCGGTGGTGGCCATGGGTAACGTCAAGGTGACCCTGGACGGCAACGTGCGGATGCGTGGTTACATCCAGCAGGACACGGTTAAGGATAACAAAAACGATGCCACCAGCCTGGACATCACCGGCTACGACGGCCGCGTCGAGTTGGGCACCAAGATCCAGGCCGGCGACGGCGCGACCGGCTACATCAAACTGCAGACCGGCACTGCTTCCAGCGATGTCTACGGCTGGGGTTCTGACAATGGCGCCGGACTGATGACCGGCGGCAGCAAGCCGACGAACGGCAGCGTGTCCGTCCTGGAGGGCTGGCTGCAGTATCAGCCCTGCAAC